>SESE01001210.1_pt1 | contig 10592 bp, 12 predicted proteins | sample 3171371 | NCBI WGS metagenome assembly SESE01 (sample SAMN06051881, study PRJNA518727) | freshwater metagenome | biome: subpolar coniferous forest; feature: holomictic lake; material: water; isolation source: holomictic Lake 442, 13 m depth | place: Canada: near Kenora, Ontario | collected...
ATAACTCCCAATGTGGTTTTAACCTTACTGGTTAAGCAAAGGTGTAGGCGGAATTTAATCTTCTCTGCTTTAGCAAAAGCAAAAACAATGCCAACAAATTGAAAAGCTATCAAAGTGCCAAGGCTTGGGTTTTTGAGTGTGCCCCCGCAATTTGGCCCCGTCAATCCGATCCGGCATCAGGTTGCAGACGATAAAACCGCCTTCGGACATGGAAATCGCCTCAGTACAGGCTTTTTCGGCCCCGCGAGAGGGATTTCCGCCCGAAGCGCCTGGGCGCTGGGTCGGGGTCGATGCCCCGTGTCCATGGTGGCGGCGTGAGATGATGATTCGCACAGTCGTTGGCAGGCAACAGCTAATCGCTTGCCGACACGCACCGGGTAGAAACCGCTGCAAGCCAAGTTAACTTATTGAATAGTAGTGGTTATTTGGCCTTCATGGGGGATCTGCCGCAGGCCGGTGGCGACAATGGAACTGGATGGGGGGCATCCATCAAATAGAGGGAATCGCCCAAACGTGGCTCGGGAAGCGTTTGTCGTTCGCTAACAACCCTTCCGGGGTGTAATTCGGTTCACCCATTGACAAACTGGCGAATGGCCGCCAGCAAATCATTCCTCGCATCGGAATCCTCCGACGAACATGGCGCGATGTCCTGCCAATGCTCAAGCGCCTGGGTCAATTCGTTTTCGTCCATGGCGACACGGATGCCAAAATGGCCGGGCAACCACTTGGCTGTGGCAACCTGATGGTCGTTGCGGGTTTCGCTCAATATCTCGCGCCGTGGCATGACCAGCAGCCGCTTGCCGTGGTCTGCCGCGCTGATGACCGTGCCCATGCCGGCATGGGAAATGATTAATTCCGCCTCGTCGAACCGCTTCCTGTATTCTTCGGGTCCGAGCAGGGTAACCCACTCCATGGCTTGTGGTCGGTAATCCGTTTTGCCGATTTGGGCAAATATCCTTACAGACGGATTATCAATTGCCCAAGCATCCACAGCCTTGACTAGGCGGTCAAACTGCATTTGGGAACCGACCGTCAACAGCATCATAATACCGACCCCAGATAACGCGGCCCCGTGGGCGTGGCCAAATGGGGCCATTGCGTCAGCCACAAATCCGCATATTTGGCGATGCGTCTGCCCGACAGGGAGACTTCTTCCACATTGGCGACGCTGTCAATCCACACCGTCTTCGCCCCAAGGAGCTTTCCCAAACGCAACGCGAAGTAGCCGGGCGCGGCCCCTGTGGAAACCACAACCTGCGGACGCTCCCGCCAAAATATCCAAACCAACTGCAACAATAAGACAACAAAACCCCAACGATCCCATCGGGTGGCGTCACGTACAGCGTAGAAGCGCGCCCCCGATGGAATGTCCATTTTGTAGTCCGCATGCACGGTCACATAAGCACTGTCCTGCTCTTCGAAAGCCGGCAGGAGTCTGCGTAGTTGCACCCAGTGCCCGCCGCCGGAAGACACTGCCAATATTCTTTTCTTCATCATCAACCTTTTGCCAATGGGAACGGAAAACCCTTGCCTGGGAAGATCAACTATTTCCCTCGGGACATAACGATACAGCAAATTCCGCAGGATGCGCTTGGTTGCCAGCCTGCTTGCTTTGAACTCGGGGGGTAGCCTCCACGCCAACTCGACGACACGGTGATCAAGCAATGATGCGGGAGCGGGGCCCTTTTTCCACCGCCTCGGACAATGACCAGTGACAATGCGTCTTGGCCGGGGCATCCCGCCTTATTTCAAGCGCGATCCCCGGCATTATTTTCGACACTTCGTTGAAAACCGACAAATGGTCGGCAATGTAGCTGTAACGGGAATATTCGCCAAGTGCGGCTAAATTAAGCGTGGGCTTGAAGCCTGGAAAGCGCCAAAGCGCCTTGATCTCCGAAGCGAAGGCATATATCGACAATCGTCGATGTGCCAAGCCGATTTGCCCAGCCGCATCGTACCAAATCCCCTGATCATCCGGCCCCCGGTGCCTGAGCGATTCAGCCATCGAATTCAAGGTCGGACGGAAACGAGCTTCATGCCATGTTTGGCCACCGTTCAAAAACCCAACCAATCCGCACATTCTCATTGACTCCTTCGCATCCAGTCAAATACCGCCCGTGGCTCCGGCAACAACAGGTATGCCGAAATGCCGGTACAACTCGCCGATTTGCGCAAGCACTTTTTCCCGATCAAAATATTTGGAAACCCGCAGCTTGCCCGCTTGCCCCATTTTTAAACGCAGGTCGGGATCGGCCAGCAGCGCGGCCAGCGCGGCGGCGAGGCTTTCGACATCGCCGGGTTCGACCAATATTGCCGCATCATTGCCCACTGCGTCGGGAATCCCCCCAATCCGGGTTGCCACGACCGGAATGCCATTGGCCATTGCCTCCAGGACACCCATCGGCAACCCCTCGAAGTAGGACGGCAACACAAACGCCGTGGCGCGGGCCAGCAAGGCATCCTTCATTGTGCCGTCCACCCAGCCGGGAAATTCCATGTTGCGGCCCACGCCCAGCCGCCCGGCGTGTGTGCGCAACGCGGCGATGTCGCCGTCGCCCGCGCACACGATTTTGATCCCGGGAAATTCGACCGCCAGCTTGGCGGTCGCTTCGATCAGATCGTAGATGCCCTTTTCCCGCCTCAGCCGGCCCAGAAACAGCACCTCCTGTTCTTGCGGTTGCCTAGGTATGGGGAGGGGGCTCACCGGGTTTGCAATCACTGCAAACCGCGCCGACGGCTGGATTTTGCGGATTTCCCCCACCCAGGCGGGCGTCAGCACCACGACCCTGTCCATCCGCGCCAACACATGCCGCACCCCCCACTTAGCCAAGCGACCGCACTCGTTCCAGTAGAAAATGGGGAATTCGCCGGAATGAATATGCAAGACAACAGGGCTACCGGCCAGCTTCCCCAATAACAGGAAAACGGATTTGCGCCAGAAACTGCCTCTTGATGCCGAATGGGCGTGGATCAGGCACACCCGCCCCTGTGCCAGCCAGCCGCTAAAACGCGCCAATGCCAAGACGGCGGTCAATGCTTTGTCCACCGGGGAATCGCGACGGTAAGTCGGCAAAAACCGCACCGGCCAGCGTTCGAAAAGCCCGCCGTCAAGATAGGATCGCAATACGGCGGTAATCCCGCCCGGCGCCGAATAATCCGTCCCCAACATCACGATGAAACGGTCGCCGCCCATGCCTGCCATCCCTTTCCTAGCGTTAAAAGTCATGATAGTCAGGAATGTCCCGGGGGCGGTTGATGCGAACGGCTCTGGCGGGGATGCCCGCCGCGACGGCATAGCCGGGCACATCGGCAAGCACGACGGCATTGGCGCCGATGGAGGCATACTTGCCGATGCGTATCGACCTGGGTATCAACGGGACGTGCCAGCGCCATAGGACATGGGCGATGCGATGCAGAAAAATAACCATACAACCCCTTTATTTTGAAAGCATTGCGGCGAGTGCTTCTGCGCCTAGCCCGGCGCGGCGTCGCCATTCGGGAAGCCGTGCCGCCAAGTGCTGACGGATCGTGGACTCATCCTGCTCCAGGCATTGCAGCGATTCCCTCAGCGTATCGGCGGACACGGTAGCTGTGTCGAGCACATAACGCTCGTGGCCGAACAGGTCGCGGTTAATCCCCCTCGCTTTGATGCTGTAAGCAATCGAGATAGTGGGCACTCCTGTGGACAGCGCCGCGATGGTGGCGTGGGTACGCGCCCCGATAAAAAAACGGCAGCTCGAAATGACAAACTTCAGTTGCGGCGCGTTCATGCCACGGGGGACGATGGACACCCGACCGCCACAGTTGCCGGTTTCTGCCAGCAATTCCCGAAGGTACTCCTCGTCGTTGTTGACAGGGCCGCCATCAAGCGGTGCCACATGCGGTATTAACAGGATTGACCGCCCTTCCGCTGCGGCCGCCTTGATAAAACCGGCGACTTCCCGGCGGATGCCGCCCTTGTCACCGCCTTTGGCACGGACTTTCTCGATCAATGGGCTCACATTCAGGCCGATGACGCCCTGGTCGCCGGCTTTTGGCCAAAAGCCAGGCGTGCCGACTTCTTCCGGCATCATCAGGAAAGCAGAATCGACGACCGGTAAGACATTTTCCGCTATGCCAAGCTGCTGCAAATACTCGCGGGTGTTGTTCTCACGCACGGCGATCAAATTCAAGTGCCGCAAATGGGTCGCCATCTGCTTTTCGACACTGGGCAGCCGTGCGAACGGCCCCACCGATGCCCCCCACAACACCACCGGCTTGCCCAGCCGCAATGCCGCTTCGGCAATGCCGACATAATAGAAAAGCGATGCCAAATCATAATCAAGGGAGTAATTGTCCCCGCCGATGGACACCACGGCATCGCATCCGGCCAGTTCGTTTGCCAACGCTTGCGATATCCGCATCCTCGGCCAGGGCAAGTGGATCCAGCCAGGCAGAAAGCGGCAGAGCCGGCCCCAATTCACATAAAGCGAAGGCACAGGGGGTGCGGGTACGAACGCCACGCCATGCGCGGCGGCGTCGGGCCACTGCGCCGAGTCGCGGGCGATGTCACGCGAAGGAATCAGTACCCGCACGTCGCCCAGGTGCTGGCGCAACAAGGCCACGGTCGAACGGGCCAGCGCCTCGCAGCCACGGTTGCCGAACGTACTTTGGGCCGCTAGGTAAATTTGTTTAGTCATTGCCAATCCTGTCGTCGGTATTGTTTTATTTCGTCACAGCACTCGAAACACTTCATCTATCGGCCGCCGGGGACTTTGGGCGATACGAAGACACTCCGGCAAGTGCCCAACCGCGACCAATGTGATAATCGCCTGGTTTTCGGGAATACCTGCCACTGCCTTAAACGCACGGTCCACCTGCGGCAGCACACTCCAATTGAGGCAGCAGGTGCCCAGGCCCAGAGAATGCAGGGCATAGATCAAGGTCATCGCAAACAGGCCCCCATCGATCCAGCACTGGTAACGCTCGCCGACAGTCAGGAAACAATCCAGGCTCGCGGTTACCACCAACAGCTTGTCGGCCTGGTCGCCAAAGCCCCGGTTGCCGTTTTGCAGGGCAAGCATGCGCACCTGTTTGTCACGGTCGCCGACGGCATACACGCGCCCGGCCTGGCGGTTGCACACAGAGGGCGACTTCTGCGCCATGCGCACCGCTTCCTCGATTAGGCCCATGTCGACCGGATCGGGTGAAAACTGGCGTATGCTGTGGCGGGCCTCCAGGAAAGACCGCAAATCAACCTGCGACCGGCTTAGAATTTCGGCTTTTGTGACCTCGCGCGTCCCGCCTTCGCCATGGGCGACGCACCCCGCATGGGCTTCCCGCAGGATGCCGACCGTGGCTGCCAGGTCAGGCATGGCAAGACCGTGCCTGGCATTGAAGGCCAGGTATTCCCCCAGCGTGTTGACGGCAGCCAGGCTGGTCTTGTCCGGCTCGAAACGGGAAAGGTATTTGCGGGTGGACGCGGTGAGCAAGGCCACGGCATCCGCTCCGAAACCAGGGCGCGGAGCGCTCAAGGCGAGTCCTTTTTCAATTCTGTGGTAGGACTTGATGATGTCCGCTTCCAATGCCCCGCGTGAGTGCAGCCCCAATAGTCCCGAGTGGCGAAGATACATGCGCCAATCGTGAAAAGCGGCCCGCACGCTGGAAATGCCCTCCCTCAGATAGCGATAGCGAGACCTCAAGGCATCGTGAAGGGATTCTGGAAATACCCCTAAAACCCGTTTGCCAAACACTTTAATTCGATCCCCATTACTATTACATATGACCATATTACCACATAAACCAACGCAATGGCAGAAGCTTGCCCAATACTGCCCTTTCTTCGCCGGTAAAGGGTTTCATCAAGGCGGCAAAAACTAGGAACACGACACCCGCCAACAACAAGTTAAGCACACAGGCCAGCCAGGAATGCCCGACCGTGCCAAAGTCGCGCAACACGAGGAAAGCCACTGCGGATGCGGCGGCGACTTTGGTGTTGCCCAGCCATTCGGCATGAATCCGGATGCCGCCCAGTCTCAGCAGCACCCATACGGTCCCGACCCAGACGATCTCGCTGGCGATCAGCGACCATGCCACGCCCACGACACCGAAGCGCGGTGCCAACACGAAAGCCAACGGCAGCCCCAGGCACGAGAGCACCGTCGCGACGATGTTGGCGTTGGCCCGCTCAAGCGTTATGGTCACCAAACTGAGCAGCAGGTGCATGCTCTGGAATGCGATCAGCAAGGTGAGGCAAGCCAGCATCAGGCCGGATGCGGGATATTTTCCACTGCTTACCAAGGCACCCAAAACATCCCCCTGGAAGGCGAAATAGGCGATAACCGGTGCCACAATGAACAGGTTTAACTTGAGGATCAAATTGGTCAGCATCGCCAATTCGCCTATGTCGCCGTGTTCGACATAGCGCGCCACAAGCATGGGGCGCACCCAGCCGATCAGCATATGGGCCGGCAAGTAATTCCGCAGCATGTCGGTTATCGACTGGGCAAAGCCAAACACGGCGGTCTGCGATGCCCCCAACACACGGGTGACGACCAGTTTGAGGGCGTTGTCCCCGTAAACCTGGCCAAACACTTGGACGGCGAAAAAGCGCAAGGACACCGGCCATAGCCTGGGGTTGGCATAGGCTTCGTCCCCATTGCCCGTGCTGCTGTGAAAAGCACGCAGATGACGCCACAGCAGAAAACAACCGGCCAATACCGACAACACATGGGTCGCCGTTTCGATGAGCAGCATCGCCGGCAGATCCAACCCCCCGCCTGTCAAACTGGCTGACATCGCCGCCAGTTTCAGCAGATTGCGCCCGAACAGCAAGCCTTGCGTGCTGCCCTGCATCAACAGCGAGGCAAACAACTCGTCCAAAAAACGCACGAGGGTGCCGAAAACCAATAGCACCGCAAAAACCGCCAGGCTTTCTTGCGCCCGTTCCAAATTCAACATCGGCAGCAGCCGACCGCCGCCTAAGTAGGCCAGCAGGGAAAACAACGATGCCAGCGCAAAGCGGCCCGCCAGCAGCGAACCGATGAAGCGCTGGAAGCGGGCGGGCGAGGCCTTGACCCGGTACTCGGCGACATAGCGCTGGGCCATGTTTGACAACCCAAAGCCGGTGACCAGAAAGAAAATCTCCAGCATTGCGATGAGTGCCACATAAACTCCATAGTCCCCGGGGTCAAGCACTCGGACGGCAATCACCAGGCAGCCAAGCCCGGCCATTGCCGAGGCGGCCTTGCCTATGCCAAAGTGGACCAAGCTGCGTTTTGCCCGCCCCAGGGAATAATGTTTTTCGCCGTTCATTCGCCGGACGGTCGCAAGGCATCCGATTCATGCAAAACCCGGCTGGCGATAGGCGTTTCGGGAGGGCGGCGAGGGTAAAAAAAGCCGATGCAAATCGCCGCCGCCGTGTAGTGCCAGTCAAAGACCGAGGTGGCTACATGGGAGGCGCTGCGTTTCTTCAACGCGAGCAGCCCGATGACGGTCGCAAAGGCCGCCAGCAGCCCCCATGCCACCCAAGACGGCAACGCCGCCAAAGCCACTATGAACATGAGCCACCAGGCCATCACCGCCAGCGGGTGCATCAGCAAGTGCACCGGCCCTTTCCACCAAGGCTGGCCGATTGCAGTCCGCAACAACACCCCGGCGGCCATCGCCCGCCGACTCTTCCAATGGCGCAGCATCAACTCGAATGTACCGAGGTCATGCCCGGTATGGCGCACGGCCGCCACGGGCATGCGCAGCAGCTTCCAGCCGGCCGAGCCCAACCGGAAGCCCAATTCGGCCTCTTCATAGGCTTTCAAATTGCGGTTGGAAGCATATCCGCCCGCCGAGTCAATCGCCGCCCGCCGGTAAAGCCCGCCGCAATTGAGATAGCGGACCTCACCCGGTTGCGAGGCAGCCTTATTGGTCACTCTGATTTGATCCACGACGTTGCGGATTCGGGTGTCTTCGTGCAAACCGGCCACTCCGCCAAGCTTTTCGTCTTGGCTGATTGTCTGATACGCCTTGCCAAGGAACCCCGGCACGAATTCCATGTCCCCGTCGAGAATATAGACAAACTCGCCCAAGCTATGTTGGTAGCCAAGCTGGACACCCGCGCCACACCCGCAGTCCCGTTTATTCACAAATTGCACGACGCGGACCGGGTAGCGCGAGGCAACCCCGACGGTTTTGTCGGTTGACAGGGAATCCGCGATCACGATTTCCACCGGCCCCGGAATCTCATTGGCCGCAGCCAATGCCGACTCGATGGCAGGGCCAATTTTCGCCTCTTCGTCGAGGGTTTTAATGGTGATCGAAAGCACTGGGGGGGTATTCATAATTTTATGCCCTTGTCGGCGGTGGCGGCGCGGTTACTTGCATTCGCGATAGGGTGGCCACATAGGCCAGCATCACAATAACCAGGAATTGTATGGACGAAGTTTCCATAAGATCGGTGTTGTAGGGTAGCTCCAGCAGAAATAACAGCAGGCCGGCCGAAACCGCACGCAGTATGCCCGCTTGTGGCGGTGAAACCCGTTCGATTCGCGACGCTGTCTGCCAGGCCGCCTGCGATCCCAGCACCAACGCCAGGGCAAAGGCGGTGGCACCGAGCAGCCCGGTGTCCCACAGCAAAACCAGCAACGCGGAACGGTACAACGTGAACGGATATTTACGCGCCTCATCCCCGACCGCCATTTGGCCGACGAATGCCGCCCCCACGCCATGCCCGAGGACGAACTGGACCGGTGCCTCCAATCCATGGCTGCGCCACCAGAATTTTATCGCGGCGCCGCGTCCCATCTCGCCGGTTTGCATGTTAACATCAGCTTCGGTCTGCCGGCTTATCGCAGTATCGACATAAGCCCCCAGCGATCGCCCCTCTTTGGTCTGGGCGCTAGTGAATTGTGCTTGATAAGCCACGAGGACAAGAAAAGCCGTGGCGAAGGCAAATACTAAAATGATCAGCGTGCGCACCGGGCGCTGAAATAGTTCCCTGCGGTACAACAGCGCCACGCTGACCGGCAGCATGAGAATGGCAAACTTCACCTCGGCCAAGGCGATGCTGGCCAACCCGGTCAAACCGATAAACAGCACGCGCCATAAACCAAATGCGCCGGTGCGCCATTGTGAAACCGCCAAGACAACCCCGAACACTATGAACATGCCCAATGCGCCATTGGCACCGGCGTGGTCGGGATCCCCGCCAAATAGGCCGACTATGGCATCCCAGCTCGATCCGCCCAGACGCGTGCCGATCCGGTTTGTCGCCACCACAAAACGCTGGTAAACGACAACGGGCAGTTGTAAAGGGACGAGCCAGGGCAGCCACCGCCAGAATTGTTCCACCGTCGGCAGGGTGACCAAGCCGGAGGCAATGAAAATATAAAAACTCCACAGGAATATATATTTGCTGATGGTAAGCATCGCCAGCAATAGCCCTGTGCCATTGACGACGGTGGAGCTTAACAAGAAAGCAAAAAACAGGATTAGGGCAATCTCGCAAGACAATGCCGAACTTTTTGATTTGGCGGCTTTTTTTCCCATCATCGCCAACGGCATGATGACAAACAGCAAGGCACCAATCAGATAGGGGATCCAAAATGCCTTTTGGACATGGGCAAAATATTGAAGCTGTCCCACCACTAAGTAAATTAAGACTGCTTGGCAAATAAAAATAGAATCCAAGGATAGAAAAAGAAAGGCCAGCCCGCCGAACATGGCACCGAGAATGATCCCGACTGCCTTGGCACCGACGAGGGCGGTGAGCGCACCGCTCACCACACTGGTGAAAACAACAACCACAAACCACACAAGGCCGCCCCAATTGACGCGGGGGAAGGGGGGCATTTTGAAGGGCCGTGAATTTGATGCCGCAGACAAATTGACCTTCATGGGGAGGCCAGCGCCAAAGGGGGATTATCCTTATGTTTTATGCCTTGGCTTGTGCCGGTCATGATTGGGGATGCCACAATCACTTGACCGGCGGGCCGATCAAGCGGGCGCGGTCTTTCCTGTCCATTGCCGCCAAAAGGGCGTTGGAAAATTCGACTTGCTCCTCGTAGGCGGCCTGCGCATCCGATCCTATGCTGGAAACCCTGAACAGCAACCCGTCCGGTATGCGTCCGGTCAAACCGTATTTCAACTGCGCCAGCTTTCTCCCCAGGCTATTCGCAGATACCGTTTCACCGACCGTGATCCAATAGGTAATCGGTTCGACGCGGTCGCCCTGGACGGCAAGCAGCCTTTTGACCGGTATCCTTTCGCCTGACAAGGCATTGAATGCGCCTTCAAATTGACTGAGAATCTGGAAGCCCTGCGCCGTGTAACAGACTTCTGGCTTGTGAACCTGCAATAGGTCGTTCTGGCTGTCGCCGTAGGCAATCGACAACATGACTTGCCCGCCGCCATCGTTGCGATAGGTCCGCGACAGCGTTTGGCTGTAAATTTTCTTGAGGGTGCCTTGCGTCCTTTCGTCGGGCAACAAAGGGGCCACTTTATCATTGATCTTCCAATCCCCGAACTGCTTTGGAATCATTATTTCCAGGTTGACGGCTTCACCCTGCCCGGCAAGCTTTTGCGTTGGCTTCATTGCCACCGCCAGGACGGCGGCGAGGATC
>SESE01001212.1_pt1 | contig 10587 bp, 3 predicted proteins | sample 3171371 | NCBI WGS metagenome assembly SESE01 (sample SAMN06051881, study PRJNA518727) | freshwater metagenome | biome: subpolar coniferous forest; feature: holomictic lake; material: water; isolation source: holomictic Lake 442, 13 m depth | place: Canada: near Kenora, Ontario | collected...
GATCTCAAGGTCCAACCCCGACAGCGCGGCAGTCAGCGAGGTCAGTTTGGCCGGGTTGTCGTCAACGATCAGGATGCTGACAGGGATGTCGTTCATCATGGCGACCCCTCCTGCATCAGCAAGTTGAGTAACCGAACAATGCCATGCATCACTATAGCCAATGCGCCAGCTTGGCTTGCAGCTTCTTCATGTCAATGGGTTTGACCAGCAAATCATCCATGCCAACTGCAAGACACTTTTGCCTGTCTTCGTCAAAGACACTGGCGGTCAATGCAACGATGGGCAGGCGTGTTTTGCCGTTTTCGGCTTGCCACAAACGAATTTTTTCAGTCGCTTCCATACCACCCATCACGGGCATCTGAAGGTCCATCAACACGAGATCGGGCTCGCCACCCTGGGTGATAAAGTCAAGCGCTTGTTGGCCGTCATCAACGACCGTGACAGCCAAACCCGAACTATCCAGCATGTCGAGCATCCCCATGATGACCATCCGGTTGGTAGGATTGTCCTCGGCAATCAGCAACGTTCCCTTCAAACCCCTGGCTGGCACGGCCGCCGCAGTGATCCGGTTCGACTGCCGCTCCTCGGCCTGAATCGCAACGCGGACACGAAACCAAAAACGCGAGCCACAGCCGGGTTCGCTGTCAATTCCAGCGTCACCCCCCATCAGTTGCGCCAACCGTAAAACAATGGACAGCCCCAGACCGGTTCCGCCAAATTGGCGGGTCGTCGAACCGTCGGCCTGGCTAAACGGCTTAAACAGACGTTCCCGCTGAAGAGAGGTGACACCGATGCCGCTGTCTGAGACAGAAAATAGAAGTACAGCATGCTCGGACTGGCGTTCAATTTCGCAGGCCTCAATGCGAACAAAGCCGTGAGCGGTGAATTTGATGGCATTGCTGACCAAGTTCAAGAGCATCTGACTTAGCCGGTAGGGGTCACCCAGATAGCATTGCTCTGACGGCCCCTGCCAGACGGACTCGAGCTGTAGCCCTTTGGCGTTGGCAGTTTGGACAAACAGGGAACGTGTGTCAGAAACAATAGGCAGAACCGTAAAGTTAATCGATTCCAGCTTAAGTTTGCCAGACTCTACTTTGGACAGGTCCAGGATGTCGTTGAGCAGCGACAACAGCGTGTGACCAGAATTAAGAATGGTTTGTGCGTACTGCACTCGCTTGTCGTCCTGAAGTTGGGGCAAGACGAGCAGTTGAGCCATCCCCAGAATGCCATTCATCGGTGTGCGAATCTCGTGGCTCATGCTGGCCAAAAATTGGCTTTTGGCTTTATTGGCTTGATCCGCCTCCTGTTTGGCTTGCAATGCCAAGTCAACTTGTTCGCGCAGTGCGATTCGCATTCGGTACAGGTCAACGAACACTGCTACCTTGGCTCGAATGATTTGCGGCAAAACCGGGCTCAAAATGTAATCCACCGCACCCAGCCCGTAGCCTTGCAGCCGTGATTCATCAGTGATCCTTTCGGCGGTGATGAAAATAATCGGTAAAAGCTCGGATTTCGGCCGCAATCGAACCATTTCGGCAGTATCGAAACCGTCCATAATGGGCATGTTCACGTCGAGCAGCATCACTGCAAAATCTTGCACCAGCAGCTTGCGAAGCGCGTCAGCGCCAGAGTTTGCGGTGACGATTTCGATGTCCATGCCCGACAGCGATGCCGACATCGCGATCAGTTTGGAAGGGTTGTCGTCAACGATCAGGACGCTGACAGGGATAGCATTCCTCATTTCGACCACACCTGCATCAACGAGTTGAGTTGTTCGATATTGACCGGTTTGCTTAAATAATCAGACGCACCAGCTTCAATGCATTTTTCACGGTCACCCACCATTGCTTTGGCGGTCAGCGCAATGATCGGCAGCGTGGCAAATTTTTCTAGCTTGCGAATGGCACGCATGGCCTCCATGCCATCCATGTCGGGCATCATGATGTCCATCAGCACCAAATCCACGTCAGGGTTTTTTTGCAGGGTATCAATACCGGTGCGACCGCTCTCTGCTGACAACACGATCACGCCCTTGCGCTCCAGAACGGCGGTGAGGGCAAAGATATTGCGAACGTCGTCATCGACGATCAGCACTTTTTTGCCAGTCAGGTTATTGTTGGCCTGAACAATCAACTGGCGCTTATCCACTGGTAATTTCGACACGATGCTGTGCAGAAACAGCGTGACCTGGTTGACCAGGCGATCAGGCGACTCAGCACTTCTGACGACACGGTTGGCAGCCAGCTTTTCTAGTGCGAGAAGCTCGCTTTGTTCAATCGGCTCATTGCTATAGACCACCACGGGGACGACAGACAACGATGGATCCTTGCGCGTAGCTGCAACAAAGTCAACGCAGCTCATGTCGAACAATTTTGCTCCGACCACCACGCAGTCAAACGATTTTTTTTGCATGGCCGCCAGCCCCGCCTTGCCGCTGCTGGCATTCTGGATGTTGACATCAGTGCCGCTGAGCAGGTCGGCGGTATCTTTTTGCACTTGCTTGTCGGCCACCAGCAACAACATTTTGATCGCTCGATCGTGATACTTGCGAAGGGATTCCATGGCCTGGCCGAGCTGGTCACGATTCACTGGCTTGGTGAAAAACTGGAAAGCACCGCTGGAAAGCGCCCGCAGCGCGTCATCTTCGACGGTGATGACATCGACCGGAATATGGCGCAAGTCAGGGTCGCGTTTGAACACGTCAAGCAGGGTCCAACCGTCCATGACCGGCATGCGAATGTCCATCGTGATGGCATCGGGCTTGTAACGGCGTGCCAGTTCAAGTGCTTGCACACCCGTCGTCGCAATCACGACTTTGAAGCCGTGTTCGTGCGCCACATCCAGGATGATGTTGGCAAAGGCCGTGTCATCTTCGATGACTAGCAGGACGAGGTCACCGCCTTGGAGGGTGGCGCGGTCATCATCCACTTCTTGTGCTACGGTATTGCGTAGCGATCGCTCCAGTTGGATGGATTCCGACGGAGCATCAAACTGTCTCAATGGCCTGCCGTTGGGTGGTGGCATGATGACGGTGTCAGCGATTAACTGCGGAACATAGAGAACAAAACAACTGCCTTTGCCTGGCTCACTGTAGCTCAGCTTGAGTTCGCCACTGAGTAAATGTGCGATCTCGCGGCTGATCGACAACCCCAGGCCGGTTCCGCCATACTTGCGCGCGGTTGAACCGTCTGCCTGCTGAAAGGCCTCAAAGATCAGTCGCTGCTTGTCCTGCGCAATGCCGATGCCGCTGTCCTCAACGCTAAAGGCAAACACCTCGCGGGCCAAGTTTAGACTGTCCATGTCCGGGCTCCAGCCGCCAGTGGCACGCGCCACACGCAAGGCCACACGCCCTTTTTCGGTGAATTTAAAGGCATTGGACAGCAGGTTTTTAAGGACTTGCTGTAGCCTTTTTTCATCTGTGACGAGCGTTGTTGGCAAGTCGCTGGCCAGACCGATGTCAAAGCTGATCCCGCGCTTTTGTGCGATGTGGTTGAAATTGCGGTCGATCTGGTCACGCAAGGTGGTAAATGGCACGACCGAGATATCCAGCGACACGGTGCCAGACTCAATTTTGGCCAGGTCAAGAATTTCGTTGATCAACAACAGCAGATCATCGCCTGAGTCCTGGATGGTTTTGGCGTATTTCACTTCGTTTGCATCGAGGTGACTTTGTGGGTTTTCTGCGAGTTGCTGCGCCAAAATCAACAGGCTGTTGAGAGGAGTGCGCAGTTCGTGCGACATATTGGACAAAAATTCTGACTTGTATTTGGACGTGACGGCCAGTTGATCTGCCTTTTCTTCAACGGCGGCCTTGGCCTGTTCCACCTCGCGGTTCTTGGTTTCGACTTCCATTTTTTGCTCTTCCAACAGCCTGGCTTTGTCTCCGAGTTGGTCGTTGGTTTTGCGCAATTCTTCTTGCTGACTTTGCAGTTCGTTGGCCAGCGACTGCGACTGTTTAAGCAGTTCTTCGGTTCGCATATTGGCTTCAATGGTGTTTAACACAATGCCGATGGATTCACCGAGTTGATCCAAAAAGGCCTGATGCGTCGCAGAATAGCGCTCAAACGAGGCCAGTTCGATAACGGCCTTGACCTTGCCCTCAAAGACGATGGGCAACACCACGATGTTGAGCGGCGTTGCCGACCCCAGACCCGAGGTAATCTGGACGTAATCGTCTGGCACGTTGGTCAGCAAAATGCGCTGCTTTTCGTAAGCACATTGGCCGACCATGCCCTCGCCGATCTTCCATTGCGTGGCAAGGTTTTTACGTTCCTTGTACGCGTAGGCCGACAGCAGCTTAAGTCTTGGCTCGCTCCCGACAGTCTCGTCCATGATGTAGAACACGCCGTGCTGCGCCGAGACCAGGGGTGCAAGCTCGGACATCACGGTTTTTGACACCGTGATGAGGTCGCGCTGGCCTTGTAGCACGCGTGTAAATTTGGCCAGATTGGTTTTTAGCCAGTCCTGCTCAGAGTTCTGGTTAATCGTTTCGCGCAGATTGCGGATCATTTCGTTGACGTTGTCTTTCAGTTCAGCGACCTCGCCCTTGGCCTCAACCATAACCGATCGGGTCAAGTCACCTTTGGTCACTGCCGTCGCGACGGCGGCAATGGCACGCACCTGACTCGTCAGGTTGGCGGCCAGTCCGTTCACGTTGTCTGTCAGGTCTTTCCAGGTTCCCGCAGCGCCGGGCACATTGGCCTGACCCCCGAGCTTGCCTTCGACCCCCACCTCACGTGCGACCGAGGTCACCTGGTCGGCGAACAGCGCTAATGTTTCGGTCATGCCGTTGATCGTGTCGGCCAGATCGGCAATTTCGCCTTTGGCCTCCACCGTCAGCCGCTTTTTTAAGTCGCCGGTGGCCACAGCCGTCACCACCTTGGCAATGCCACGCACCTGACCCGTCAGGTTGGCCGCCATAAAGTTCACGTTATCGGTCAAATCTTTCCAGGTACCCGAGACACCGCGAACCATGGCCTGGCCGCCTAGCTTGCCTTCGGTTCCCACTTCGCGTGCGACACGAGTCACTTCGGCAGCAAACGAATTGAGTTGATCGACCATGGTGTTGACGGTGTTTTTAAGCTCCAGGATTTCGCCCTTCACATCGACCGTAACCTTCTTGCCCAAGTCCCCATAAGCAACCGCCGTTGTCACCTGCGCAATGTTGCGCACCTGGCTGGTCAGGTTGGCTGCCAACATGTTGACGGACTCGGTCAAATCTTTCCAGGTGCCTGAAACACCCGGCACTGCGGCCTGCCCACCCAAACGTCCTTCCATCCCCACTTCGCGTGCCACGCGTGTGACTTCAGATGCAAAGGATCGCAATTGATCGACCATGGTGTTGATGGTTTCCTTGAGCTGCAAGAACTCTCCGCGAACATCGACCATGATCTTGCGCGACAGGTCACCGTTGGCCACAGCCACCGTGACCTCGGCAATGTTGCGAACCTGACCGGTCAGGTTAGCCGCCATGGAATTGACGTTGTCGGTCAGGTCTTTCCAGGTACCGGCCACGCCTGGCACCGCTGCCTGGCCGCCTAGCTTGCCCTCGGACCCTACTTCGCGTGCCACGCGTGTGACTTCAGACGCAAAAGTTGACAACTGATCGACCATGGTGTTGATCGTGCTTTTAAGCTCCAAAATTTCGCCCATCGCCGCAACGGTGATTTTCTTGCCCAGGTCGCCTCGTGCCACTGCCGTGGTCACCTCGGCGATGTTGCGAACCTGACCTGTTAGATTGGCTGCGAGCATGTTCACGTTTTCGGTCAAGTCTTTCCAGGTGCCTGCAACGCCCGGGACAGCCGCCTGGCCGCCGAGCTTGCCATCGACACCCACTTCACGCGCCACCCGTGTCACTTCAGACGCAAAGGTTGAAAGCTGATCGACCATGATATTGACCGTATTCTTCACGTCGAGAATTTCTCCGCGTGCCTCGACCGTGATCTTTCGGCCCAGGTCACCACGTGCCACCGCCGTGGTCACTTCGGCAATATTGCGAACCTGACTGGTCAGGTTGGCTGCAAGCATGTTCACGTTTTCGGTCAAATCCTTCCACGTTCCGCCCACGCCCTCAACCTCGGCCTGGCCGCCCAGTTTGCCGTCGGTACCTACTTCACGCGCCACGCGTGTCACTTCAGACGCGAAAGTTGACAATTGATCGACCATGGTGTTGATGGTGCTTTTCAGTTCCTCAATTTCGCCTTTGGCCTCGACCGTGATCTTCTTGCCCAAGTCGCCTCGTGCCACAGCCGTCGTCACCTGCGCGATATTGCGAACCTGGCCGGTCAAGTTGGCTGCGAGCATGTTCACGTTTTCCGTCAGGTCTTTCCAGGTGCCGGCCACACCGGGCACATCGGCCTGGCCGCCGAGCTTGCCCTCTGCCCCCACTTCGCGTGCCACCCGAGTCACTTCTGAGGCGAAGGTAGATAACTGATCGACCATGGTGTTGATGGTTTCCTTGAGTTGCAAAAACTCGCCTCGAACATCGACAGAGATCGTGCATGACAGATCGCCCTTGGCCACTGCCGTCGTGACGTACGCGATGTTGCGAACCTGGGCTGTCAGGTTGGCCGCCATGCCATTGACGCTTTCGGTTAAATCTTTCCAGGTGCCGCCAACGCCCTTGACCTCAGCTTGTCCACCCAGTTTGCCCTCGGTGCCCACTTCACGCGCCACGCGTGTCACTTCTGACGCGAAAGTTGACAATTGATCGACCATGGTGTTGATCGTGCTTTTGAGTTCTTCGATTTCGCCTTTGGCTTCGACCGTGATCTTTTTGCCCAGATCGCCCTGCGCCACCGCCGTGGTCACCTGGGCAATGTTGCGAACCTGGCTGGTCAGGTTGGCGGCCATAAAGTTGACGCTCTCGGTCAAATCTTTCCAGGTTCCTGCCACGTCCTTGACTTCGGCCTGACCACCGAGTTTGCCGTCGGTTCCCACCTCACGCGCCACCCGGGTTACTTCAGAGGCAAAACTATTGAGTTGATCGACCATGGTGTTGATGGTGTTTTTGAGTTTGTCGATTTCACCCTCGGCATCGACCGTGATTTTTTTGCCTAAATCGCCGCCCGCCACCGCCGTGGTCACCAGCGCAATGTTGCGCACCTGGCTGGTCAGGTTGGCAGCCATAAAGTTCACTGACTCTGTCAGGTCTTTCCAGGTGCCTGCGACACCCGGCACCCTGGCCTGGCCGCCGAGCTTGCCCTCGGAACCTACTTCACGCGCCACCCGAGTCACTTCAGAGGCGAAGGTCGAAAGTTGATCGACCATGGTGTTGATAGTGCTTTTAAGTTGCTGGATTTCGCCTTTGGCATCAACCGTGATCATTTTGCCCAGATCACCTTGCGCCACTGCCGTGGTCACCTGCGCGATGTTGCGAACCTGGCTGGTCAGGTTGGCTGCCATTGAGTTGACGCTCTCGGTCAAATCTTTCCACGTGCCGCCCACGCCCTTGACTTCGGCCTGTCCACCCAGTTTGCCCTCGGTGCCCACTTCACGAGCCACCCGTGTCACTTCAGAGGCAAAGGTGGAGAGTTGATCGACCATGGTGTTGACGGTGCTTTTGAGTTCTTCGATTTCGCCCTTGGCTTCGACCGAGATCTTTTTGCCCAGATCGCCCTGCGCAACGGCAGTGGTCACCTGGGCAATGTTGCGAACCTGGCTGGTCAGGTTAGCAGCCATAAAGTTAACTGATTCAGTGAGGTCTTTCCAGGTACCGCCCACGCCTTGGACTTCAGCCTGACCGCCCAGACGGCCTTCGGTGCCCACCTCGCGTGCCACCCGAGTCACTTCGGAAGAGAACGTTGACAGCAAATCGACCATGGTGTTGATGGTGTTTTTTAGCTCCAGAATTTCACCCTTGGCCTCGACCGTGATCTGTTTGGAGAGGTCGCCACCTGCCACTGCCGTCGTGACCAACGCAATGTTGCGAACCTGGCTGGTCAGGTTGGCCGCCATAAAGTTCACTGATTCAGTCAGGTCTTTCCAGGTACCCGCAACGCCCTTGACATCGGCTTGCCCCCCCAGCTTGCCTTCGGTTCCCACCTCGCGTGCTACCCGCGTCACTTCAGAGGCGAAGGTCGAAAGTTGATCGACCATGGTGTTGATCGTGGTTTTAAGTTCCGCAATTTCGCCTTTGGCCTCGACCGTGATTTGTTTGGAGAGGTCGCCGCCTGCCACTGCCGTTGTCACCTGCGCAATGTTGCGAACCTGGTTGGTCAGGTTGGCGGCCATGAAATTCACTGATTCGGTCAGGTCTTTCCAGATGCCGACCACGCCGGGCACCCTGGCCTGTCCGCCGAGCTTGCCCTCTGAGCCGACTTCGCGCGCCACCCGCGTCACTTCGGCAGAAAACGTTCCCAGGCGATTGACCATGCCGTTGACAATCTCGGCCGATTTTCGGAACTGGCCTTCGAGTGCCTTGCCACCCACTTCAACCGGCATGGTTTGCGACAGATCACCCGATGAGACCGCACTGATGACGCGAACCATTTCGTTTAAGGGGCTGACCAGATTCTCTATCAAGGTATTGCTGGACTCGACCAATTTGGCCCAGGAACCCTGAAGATTGGCCACCGACAAACGCGCGGTGACTTTGCCCGCCTCGCCCACGACCTTCGAGACGCGCTCAAAGTCGCCTGACGCGCGTTGTGCCATGTCGATGATGTCATTGATCGCATCAGCCACCTTGCCCGGCAACCCTGTCCAGTCGTTGGGCATTCGCGTTGAAAAATCACCGCGCCGCAGTGCGATCAGCGTGTTGAGCAGCAGCCCGATGTCCAGATCGCCGTTGTCCTTGCTTTTGGGGGTGTTGGTGACCATTGTTTTCTCCGAAATAAGAGGTGATGTTGATGGATAGGTTGGGAGCGTAGCGCACAGCATCCAGATGTCTGTGCGTCTGGCAGATTCAATCCCTACTTCTGGGAAGGGGTGTGGTATCTGGATTGACCATCCTATTGGCCTCCAGTGCTCGTCCACACTGCGTTTGTTGCTGCTATATTTGTAGCAATATTTGTCAAGTCTAGCACATCACCTCCGGCACTGCCTGATCTGCACGCCTTTGGATGTTGGCTGCCGTTCAAAATGATGATTGATGTCCATTCCAGGACAATTTGCTGCGCCCATATAACGGTGGAGCAGATGTGCATCTCAAGGTCTGATCGATGGCGCACACACAGGGCTGGTCACGTTTGGCGCAGGGCGTGTCGTTGCCCTGCCACTGGTTTACTACTATTTAGTACCTGGCCGAAAAGTCTTTAGTAATCATATCGCCAGTGGGTCACTATTAATGTTAACTGATTGATTTAATGAGAGGTTCAATGTGTAGTACGATATTCATTTTTTACATTGAACCGAACTTTACATGCAGGCCACCGACACATTGTTTGAACTTTCAGAGAGCCAAAAGCGTCAGTACATTGATGCTGAGACGGTGTTTGTCGCATTGGCGCAAGCCCAAAAAACCGCAACCGAAGTACGTGGCTCCATGTTTTGGCGCGACCTGAAAGGCACACGCACCTTGATTCGCAGCTCGGCTTCCGGTAGCCAAAAGTCGCTGGGCGCACATTCTGATTCCACGCAAAAGTTGTTTGACAGCTTTATGCAGCGCAAGTCCAGCATTGAGGCACGCGTCAAGGCGTTAAAGACCCAGCTTGAAACCCAACAACGGCTCAATCGTGCGCATAGGGTGGGCCGGGTTCCCAACATTGTGGTCAACATCCTGAATGTGCTGAACAAGGCGGGGGTGGCAACGCATTTTTTGGTGGTTGGCACACATGCACTCTACGCCTTTGAGACAGCCGCCGGGGTACGCATAGCCGAGCAAGCGATGGCTACCCGCGATGTGGATATGCTTTTTGATACGCGCAAACGGCTGGCGTTTTTTACTGTTATGCAAAAACTTGACAGTTCACTGATCGGTTTGTTGCGCAAGGCCGATGCCAGCTTTGAGGTGGTTGAAGATCAGCACTACACCGCCAGAAACCAGGATGGTTTTGAGGTGGACATCATCAGACGGATGGCCCGCGAGCTTGACCCTCACCCTTTGCGAATGAGCCATGCAAAAGACGACTTTTGGGCGGTTCAGGTGTCCATGGGCGACAAACTTGAGGCAGCTCGACGCTTTGATCAAATGGTGGTGGCGACCTCTGGCGACATGGCGTTGATGCGCACCGTCCATCCGCTGGATTTTGCGAGGATTAAATTGGCGTTGTCACAGCAAACTGGCCGCGATGCCAACAAACGCGGCAAAGATGCACTTCAGGCTACGATTGTGAGTGCGCTTGTGAGGGACTTTTTGCCTCACTTGGCTGCCAACTAAGGCCTCTGGTCAGCCAGCAAAAGTCGTCTGTATTCGCGTTTTCTGCTAATAAACTTGTAGCAATATTGGCCCGTATTAGTACATCCTAGCCGGCACTGCCTGATCTGAACGCCTTTGGATGTTGCTTGCCCAGAGGTAACCGTTTAGACCCAATACCGTTCAATGGAGCATAGCGATAGGCTGTCGAAATCCGCCAGTTTTGCGTAAAAAAATTTACCACTTTTTGTCTTCTTGTTTTCGCTTTAAGTGATTAACAATAAGTTATAACC
>SESE01001213.1_pt1 | contig 10584 bp, 7 predicted proteins | sample 3171371 | NCBI WGS metagenome assembly SESE01 (sample SAMN06051881, study PRJNA518727) | freshwater metagenome | biome: subpolar coniferous forest; feature: holomictic lake; material: water; isolation source: holomictic Lake 442, 13 m depth | place: Canada: near Kenora, Ontario | collected...
CGTCGTCACGCCTACCCAGACGCGCCGCCAGTAGCCCACTCGGGCGCGTTCAACTGAGGAATCCAGGTTCAAGGCTGCCCTGAAGTGTTGCGACGTTTTGTACATGAGTGCAGGCACGCTGCTTGAACTGTCGATCATTTTTATCAGCCGCAAAGATGTTCAGGGACCGTAACCGTTTAGACCTCATGTCAAATGCCGTCATTCCCGCGAAGGCGGGAATCCAGTGCATGTTGGTTTACCAGGGTACAAAGGCAGTCTGGATTCCCGCCTTCGCGGGAATGACGATGGTGGGGTCTAAACGTTTACGAAACCTATTCTTGGATTTTGCTAACTTGTTGATTTTACAGAAATCGAAGGAGGGTTTCCAATACAGTCTAATGGATAAACATCCTTTAGAAAGATGTTTATACTTGTCTATACATCAAGACAAGGAGTGGCTATGACAACAACCATCGCGATTGACCAGACGATTCAAGCATGGGGCAATGGACTGGGTGTTCGGATTACAGCCCCCATTGCCAAAGCAGCAAAATTTGCACGCGGACTCGTCATCAAAGTTGAAGTGGTTGAAGGTGGCATTTTTTTGCGTGCTGTAGGTCAACCTACATTGACATTGGAGCAAAAACTTAAACAATTTGATCCAGATATCCATGGTGGCGAGGTCATGGCCACCGGGCGCGTTGGCGCTGAGGTGTTTTGATGGCAACACCAAGCCCTTTGTGGGTGCCTGACCGACGCGACATGATCTGGATTAACTTCTGCCCCCAGGTTGGCTGCGAGATGAAAGACGAACACCCCATGATGGTACTGTCACCCAAGGCATTCAACGAACGTACCCAGTTGGTCATTGGGCTTTTGATGACTCATGCACCAGCCAACGATACCAACCCATTTGCCGTTCGATTCAAGTCGCCCAGGGGCGAAGTCTGTTACGTTTTAGCCCATCAGCCCAAATCTTTTGCATGGCGTGATCGCGGCGCGCGTCCTCACCCATGGAAACAAGTTCCCTTAGACATCCTTGAGGCGGCTTGCTCAGAACTCAATGGAATTATTTCAATCTCTTCATAAGGATGCCAACCCTTCATGACGTTTGCTGGCATGGATGAAACGGTTGAACATTCACAACTTTAAATTTGATGGGGCACATAGCCAGTTTTGATGCGTTTTTGGCCTCCAGCCCTTATGGGGACTGTATAGTTAGCTATAAATTCAATAGCTAATATGACATGTCAGTTTGACAACTCGGATCGTTTTGTCACAAGGTCACACCAGTGGCTTACAAAACAAACGGGGTTTACCCAGCGTTGCAGCGACGACTCAGGCATCACTGCGTACTGTTCGATCGTTCATATCATACATATCATAAGATATGTATCATTCATATCTTATGTATCCAGGATACATGGCTAATTGGATGTCATGTCATCCAACATATGGTATGCTTTTTTGTTGGCTTTTTGGCCTCTATCCCTTATGGGGACTGCGTAGATAGCTATTATTTCAATAGTTAATTGCGCAGATCCGTCGTGGTGAAATGACCCCGTCAGATGACCATACATCCCTATGTCAATCTTTTTCTGGAAACCACTTGACCCAGGTTTTTCGTGCTAAATGCGGTACCAATAGCTTCATGGGCATCTTCATCCAGTGTGAATGCGCCAGAATGGCAAGCCCCGACAATTCACCCAACAATGTGTTTTTGTTGTCCACGTGTGCAGCACGTTCCACACAGCCTTGTAGCCAGCCCGTGTGATGATGCCCAGGGTTTTCTGAAAACAAAGTGTGAGCTGCACCCACTGCCGTTCTGAGCAACCTACCCACTTGCAAGATATCGGCGCGATCTTCAAGCTGTTGGATGCATTCAGACGAATCGCAGTGTTGATTTAGCAGCAAATGCAAATCGTAAAGTTCACGAATCAGTTTTTTGGTTTCGCCCTCTTGGAGTAAATGCAGAGCGCAGTGAATGATTCTGTCTTGCACGGACAACACAAAAATACCTGGCATCACCTCCACCAAACATGCAAACAGTTGTTCAGGGTCAATGTAATAACGCGATACCGGCGGGTTGATGGCATGGTGCAGATCGACCACCGTATGGCGACGAACATGCTCCATCGGTGGCACTTCGTGCATCCAGTCACGGTAATAGGCGCTGTCGTAAGCGCTCACGCAACTTGGTTTCCAGCCAACGCTGATCAAGGCAGACTCGACAGTTGGCAAGTCCTTGCGACGAACCATCACATCGACATCAGAAAAAATTCGCCCGCTTGCGTTGGCATCGTTGGCAGCAGCATAGGCGCATCCCTTGAGAATCACCACTGGAATAGACGAATCAATCGCCCTGCGTATGCCGCCAATCTCCCAAAAAGCTGCTTCGCTGCGTCGCCGTGCTGTCAGATCGGCGAGCACAAGATGCCGACGAACGGCTGATGGAACTTTCTCGAAACATCCCGATGCTTGTAATCGCGCTGCAAGTTGTCCTAACAACTGTGTCTTACGACCTTGTTCAACAATCTCGTTCCAGTGCGCATCTGCGAACTCCACAACACACTGGGGCGTTCGTAACAATGAAATCAGTGGGCTGGTCGGCAATTTGCATTCACCCATTGAATGACGGAATCCAAGTCGCCGTATTCAACGGCATAACATTTTGCATCTGCAATCGCGTTCGCCAGAGCCGTAAATCCTTCAGCTCCCAGCAAGCCTACATTAAATGTATTCTCCATCAACTCGGTCAAAGCTTCGGCTCGTGACAGCGGCTCAAAGTCAAGTTGCGCATCAGCTATGAATTTTGGAAATACGATAAATCCGATGGGAACAGGCTGATGACTTGCGGCCACAGCGCTTTTGGGGGGTCTTGCATAGGCAATTGAACCTTTGTGGGTATCTGTCACTGGCATCGTGATGTCTGCCTGCGGCCTGTATGTTTTGATCAGATCAATGGACTTGTTTTTAAGACTGATGGGGCGAGGCACCGGCTGAACCCGACCATCCGACTGCGACACGATGGTTAATTCGTCCGATAGCAAGCGCCAATCTCCCAATGCAAGCGCAGCGCACAGCGTACTTTTACCGGACCCAGGTGATCCTGGTAGTACCAACGCCAAACCATTTCGTTCCACAACAGCAGAGTGAATCACTGCGTATGCACCGCTTGCAGTAGCAATACACCAGTTCATGCCCCATTCAAACAGGGGATGGGCATGCGCTAATGGCAAGGCGGGAAAAGCACTGCTACCTTCCCAGTCAAACTCAACCCGCCACTGACTCCAAAAGTGAGATCGGGTTTTGTCAAGGTGAATGCGGAAATCGTAAAAACCACTCGGCGAAAGTTCCGCACAATAGTCGCGGTACAGCAATCGAAGGGGTTGCGAGAGCATGCCTGTGTTGGAGCGCACCAGACAACGAAACGAAGCGACTTCCAAACCAAAACCAGCACCCTGCAAAGCCTGCTCAACTTGGGCTTGTGAAAGATCGCTGACACGTACAGAACTCATGGCTTCATTGTCGGTGCAAATACCGACGGAACGAAACCAAGTTACGCAATGTGAGAACCAAGCAAAAGTAAAGTACTTTTCAATTTAGAGTGAGAATCGGATGGACACTCCTTGAGGTCGTTCCAGTCCATGGCAGAACAACGAAGGACATCACCGGAACATGGAATCCACAAAACCGCCTCTTGCTCGCCAGTAAACTTAGCACCAATAACATCCTCAAGAACATCTATCCAAGTCACGCCAATACCAAACCGAGAAATTCACTCATTCCCAAGTTTGGTCTAGAAAAGCTCTAACTTGCGAACAATCCAAACCAGTTCGATTGCCAATCTTTCCATCGTATGCCTCCAAAACTTCAGCGGTGGACATGGCGTAGGTTGTTGAAAAGGTTAAAGCGTTGAGATAAGCGGCACACAAATGCCAATTACATCCGTCGCTAGCGGTATCGTTTATCAAAATTTGACTAAAACTTCTAGGGTCCGATGACTTCGTAAAAATAGCAGAGAACTTTGTTCCTCCACCCCATCCATCATTTTTCAATGGAAGACCCTTGTATGTATCCCACTGCGAACGATCCCATGTCACAGTCTTATCACCATGGTGAGTTGGGAAGGTGATTGTTATAAACGGGTCAATACCGACAGGCCACGGTCCTTGAAATGTCGCGGATTGATTTTGATGGTAAAGACTTCCGTTTGGTGCCCAAAAACCAGGCGATTTGCCTGGCGCGTTTCTATTCACGGTATGTGACGGTATATTGCAGTCGCCGCCCTGAGGCGCCAGGGAATTCCACGCCGCTGGTGACAGAAGTGTGGGGCATGTGCCCGCCATCGCAGAACGCCCACTGACCGCCAGAACCACAGGAGCCGCCAAACCAGCGCGCAAAATACGACGGCGTGCAATACCACTGGGTTGTGCAATCTCTACAGACTGTTGTAAAAATTCAGATGATGTCTTTTTCATAGTACGTACCTCAATCGCAATAGATCAAGCAAATTCCGCGCCAAATTCGTAAACCATTGAATAATTTGTTTTTTTATTCAAAAAAAAGGACAAACTCTTTGTATTTGTAAAAATTATCGACAGTCAACGCCATACAGTAGCCCTTGAACTACAACCCCTTCAACAACTCACCCACCTCTTTCTGCCCCCCAAACTTATCCCCCAGCTTAGCCAATTCATCCAATTCTTTCCTGGCCAAGTCTTTCTTCCCACCCTTGATGTAAATTTTAGCCAAATTCAGTTTAAACACAGGGTTATTGGGCTGCAAAGACAAAACTTTAGCTTGCAGTTCAACAGCCTTGGCATAGTCCCCCTTGTCAGACAGCAACACAGCCAAAGTATCCATCAAGGCAGGCTGATTAGGTGCCAGTGCGTTGGCTTTTTCAGCAAAACCAATGGCACCCTCCTTGCCAAGCCGTGCAGTCACCCAGGCCAGGTTGTTATAAGCCACGGCATTGTTGGCTTGCAGCTTGGTTACAGATGTGTAAAGTTTTTCGGCAGTCGCATAGTCTTTGCGGGCAATCGCACCGTCGCCTAAGTACATCACAAAGGCGGCATCTTTGGGGTTGTCTTTTTGCCAGGTCGCTGCAAACCGTTCAGCCTCTGCCGCTTTGCTGGCAGCCAGCAGCACCGAGTGCAATTTGATCGCCAGTTCAGGAGAACTCACTTGCTTTATACCGTTGCGGTACGCAGTGGCAGCACGATCCCAGTCTTTTTGAGAGGCATGGATGTCACCCTCGAACACATAGCCAATGGCTTCTTTGGGACTTTGCGTCTGCATGGTGCTGGCGGTTTTCAAAGCACCGGGGATGTCTTTGGCATCGACGTCAAGCATGATGACACCGCGTTGCGCTTGTTTCAGGTCAGGTTTGATTTCAAGCGCTTTTCTCAGGCTGGCAGCAGCAGCGGTTTTGTTTTTGGCGGCCATCTGGATGTCGGCCAATCGCATGTGGGGTTGCGGGGACAGGGGCTGCAGGGCTGCCAGCTTGCTGTAGGTGGTCATGGCCTGGTTCAAGTCACCTGAAGCCTGTTGTGTACGACCGAGTGCATCCAAAATTTCGAGGCTGTCAGGCATAGAGGAAACGGCCTCTTGTGCCACAGACAGTGCCTTTTTGGGGTCTTTGTTGCGCAGATGAAAATCGATGAGCAACAACCGTGGTGCGGCCTCGGTCGGGTTGGCGCTCACGGCATTGCCGATCAGTTTGGCCACTTCGTCTTTGGCTGCGCCTGTTATGGCGGCCAGTTCAGCCAGGGCAAGGAGTGCCTGAGCATGTTTGGGGTCTTTGGCAAGGACAGACTCAAAGCGTTTTTTGGCCTCTTGCGGTTTTTTATCCACCATGTCCAGACCTGCCAAGCTGGCAACAGCCGGAAAGAACACAGGGTCAATCACCAAGGCGCGCTCAAAACTCTTTCTGGCGCCAGGAACGTCACGCATTCCCATCAACACCCTGCCGCGCAAGTTGGCTGCCAATGGCTTGTCGGGTTGCTTTTTTTCAAGCGCGTCGATGGCTTTCAGTGCCTTGTCAAATTCGTTGCGGCGCAAGTGAACACTGATAAGAGCCATGTCTGCGGTGGTTCCTGTGTCTGATGCTGCTATGTCTTGCAGTTCACCAAAAGCCGCATCACCTTGACCACCGACAAGGTGTGTGATGGCCAAAGCCGTCCGATTTCTCACGTTTTTAGGATATTGCTGGTTGGCTTTTGTGAAATACTCTTCCGCCTTTTGAACATCGTTATTTTGCAAATAAACCTCGCCGGCGATGGCAAACAGAGCGGGGTCAATGTTGTCACGGTTCAAACCAGGAGTCAATGTGGCCATGGCCTTGGCGGCTTGCCCAGAGCGCTGATAAATCATCACCAACATGCGCCGCGCCAACGCCAAGTTTGGGTCAAGGTGCAAGGCTTTGTTTAAATACACCTCGGCCTGCACAGGGAAATTAAGTTGCAACTCAATCACGCCTGCCAACTGCAAAACTTGCGGATGGTCGGGTATCAACCGGAGCACCTGTTGCATCAGTTCACGCGCTTTTTTGAGATCCTTTTTTTGGTACGCCAGGTGGGCTTGAAAGTACTTGGTTTGAGGATGGTTGGGGTTGAGTTTGTTCAATTGCTCAACTTGCTTTTCCGCCTCTGGCAAATTGTTTTGTTGCAGCAAAAGTGTGATGACGGCAACGTGACCTTCCAAAAAATCGGGTTGGAATTCAACGGTCTTACGGTACGCTGCCAAGGCCTCGACGGGCTGGTTTTTGGCGTAACGCAAGATATCGCCTTTGAGCTTCCAGGCTTCGGTGTTTTTAGGTTCTTTGACAATAACATCTTCGGTCACTGTCAGGGCACCATCGAAATCGCGCTGTGTCGCTTTGTTTCTGGCCAAGACAATTTTGGCGGGTATATAGCCGGGGTCTGCGGTCAAAGCGGCTGTCAAAGCAACTTGCGCTGGCTCGAACTGCCCCTGCATGGTGTAAGCCGATGCCAGCGAAGTCATGAAACTGGCTTTGGCTGCCATATCCGTCACTTCAGTCTTGCCAAATTCGTCCGTCAATGGCTTGGCCTTGCCTTGTCTCAGCATGGCGCTCGCCAGCAGTGGTGTCACCGAGTCTGGCGAGTATTTGAGTTGGAGTGCCTTGCGCAATTCGGTCTCGGCACCCACAGGGTCGCCACCTTCCAGCAAGGCACGACCAAACAAAAAACGCCCCTCTGGCATATCAGGCTGTTGTTGCAGTGCATTTTTAATCTGAATGACCGCAGCCTTGCTGTCATGCTTGGCCAAATAATCTTTGGCTGAACTGATCAATGTCTCTGGCTTGTCGCCGCAGGCAGACAAAAGCAGTGATGCCAGGACAAGGGCAGTGAGAGAACGTAGAGGTGTCATGGTGTACCTTGCAATGGATGGACAAAAAAACTATTTCAAGCCTAAGCGATACATCAGATCATAAAGCGTGGGGCGGCTTACCCCAAGCAATTCAGCAGCTTTCAACACATTACCGTTGACGCGGCCCAAAGCGGTAATGATGGCCGTTTTTTCTGCATTATCACGAATCACACGCAAATCAAAAGAAGCGCTGGAGTCATTCGATGGATCAGACTTTAAACCAATATCCTCGCTGGTGATCTGGGGGCCGTCGGCCATGATCGTAGCGCGCTTGATGCAGTTTTCAAGTTCTCGGATATTGCCAGGCCAGGGGTGTAACTCGATCGCCCTGATAGCCTCTTGACTGAGGGTCAAGGATGGCCTGTTTTGATCTTGCACAAACCGGCGAACAAAGGCGTGCGCCAAGAGAGCAGGATCGCCAATTCTGGCACGTAAAGGTGGAATATTGACCACGATTTCAGCGAGTCTGTAATAGAGGTCTTCGCGAAACCGTTTTTCAATGATGAGTGCCTTCAGGTTCTGATGGGTAGCACACACAACGCGAACATCAACATTAATCTCTTGACGCCCCCCGACACGCTCAATGGTTCGCTCTTGCAAAAACCGTAGCAGCTTGGCTTGCAACTGAAATGGCAAATCGCCAATTTCATCCAACATCAAAGTGCCACCATTGGCAGTTTCAATCATGCCCAGTGTTGTTTTTGATGCACCTGTGAAAGCGCCTTTCTCGTAACCAAAGAGTTCACTTTCGATCAAGTTTTCAGGGATGGCCGCACAGTTGATGGCGACAAATTTTTCCTCGCGACGAGGCGATGCCTGGTGCAGTCCACGCGCCAACACTTCCTTGCCTGTTCCGCTTTCTCCCAACAGCATCACGGTAGCCTTGCTGCTGGCTACTTTTTCAATGGTGCGGCAAATGCGCATCATTTCAGGGTCACGGGTGGTCAATCCTGAGAGGGCGTCGGGTTGGTACAGTGATCGCAATCGTTTGTTTTCAGCCTGGAGCACAAACATTCTGAAGGCTCGCTCAACGGTCAGGTTCAGTAGTTCAGGTTCAAAAGGCTTGGCCAGAAAATCGTAAGCCCCCATGGCAACCGCTCGCAGTGCATTGGATTGATCGTTTTGACCGGTCAGAACAATCACTTTGATGTCTGCATCAAAAGCCACGATTTGCTCCAATAGCCTGAAGCCTTCAGAAACCGCATCTGCATCGGGTGGCAATCCCAAATCCATGGTCACAACCGCCGGCAGATGTTGTCTTAATTGCAGTAGCGCACTGGCTCTGTCATGGGCTGTTACAGAATCAAACCTGTCGAGCGACCATTTGATTTGCTTTTGCAAAGCCAGATCGTCTTCAACAATCATCAAGGGACGATTTTTTTCGGTCATACGCACTCCAAAGCATGAAGGTCAGAAGCCTTTTGGGTTTCAAACAGGGGCAAAAGCAGAGTGACTGTGGTTCCTTTGTTAACTTCGCTCTGTACTTCGATTTTTCCTCCAAGTTCTTTTACATATTGAAAACTTTCATAAGCACCAATACCCATGCCAGTTTGCTTTGTCGTCTGAAAAGGTTTGAACAGGCGCTCACGAATGAAATCCTGGGTCATGCCGTGGCCAGTGTCTGTCACCACAACTCTGGCCTGACTGCCCGTGCGATCGAGCTTGATCATGACATGACCGTCCAAAGGGGTGGCATCAAAGGCATTTTGAACAACATGGCCGATGATGCGCTCAAGTCGCTCTTCGTGTCCTCTTGCATCGACAGGGTCAATCGACAGAACCTCCAGGATGCGTCCTCGCGCAAAGGACGCTGTTTGTACACGGTGGATGATGGCACTTAAATTGACACCAAACGCAGCACCCGGTGGTTTTGCACCTTCGCGCAACTGCAGCATCAACGAGCGCATGCGATCGAGTGCGTTTTCAATGGTGGTCAACATGTCTTTTTGAAACTCTGGGTTGGACCCTAGCCGCTGGGCATTTTTCAACATCAGGGAAAGTTGCGTCACAATATTTTTCAGGTCATGCACCACAAAAGCAGACATTTTGTTGAAAGCATCAAATTTACGAACTTCAAGCAAAGCTTCAGTGGCCTGCATCTGAGCTAAATAACTGGCCGCCTGCTGACTTGCTGTTTTGAGCAAATCGCGGACTTCCCAGTTCACATCAATACGTGTTCTGGCACTGGCAAGAACCACAAAACCTATCATATTGCCACCCATCATCAGTGGAACCAGAAGCCAGGCCTGCTGCAGTTCCTGTAACCATAGCGGTAGCTTGAGTGAGCCATAACGTTTTGAAAATGATCGGTACTCTTCCAGGTTGATCACTTTGCCATGCGTCATGTATTGGCACATCTCTGAATTGTCATCTTCTTTATCAGAGCTTTGCGCCATATTCCATCTGGCCGTTTGACGAAAGGCAGTTTCGCCATCAATGCGCATCCACAAGGCACCTGCAGGGCTTTCCAGCATGTCTGCCATGCCACGAATGACTTGATTCCCTAACTCCTGGGGAGAATGATTGGCCGATAGCGCCTTTGTGAATTTCAGCCACTCTTCACGGTAATCGTAACGATAACGAAAAAAATGTTTGCCCAGAAATACGCGCAATTTAGCGCGAAGCGTTCCAGACAAGGCCAAAAAAACCAATCCGACCAAAGCACAAATCACCAGACACAATTGCAGTGCGCGCCCCCAGTCCCCCCCAAAGTAACGAACGTAATAACCTACGCCAGAGATGAAGATCAGATAGACACCGGCCAACAGCAGTGTTGCAGAATGGAAAGCTGCTTTGGGAGAGAGTTGAATTTTGGATATCCAATCGCTTCGCCGTGTGCTCGATAAAAAAAGCAAGGGCATCATCAAGGCATGAACAATGCCCCTGACGCTCAAGGCCTCTTCATCCGTCCGATTGAATAACACAGCTTGTGAAAATAAATACAAGTCGAACACGTAAGTACCTGCCAGGCCAAAACACAAAGGCTTGATGTTCCAGAGAGAATCTTTGGTGGCATTGCGAAAAACCTGCTCTAGCAACACCATCGCCAAAATGGGCATGGCCATGGCATTGAACAACATCAAACGTGAAAGCTGATCCCACGCACCCATGCCAAAGACCTCCAAACCCAGAGCCACAAGACCCCAGGCGGTCAGGGCCACTGCCAAAACGATCAATCCAAAAAAATTGCGGTTGTCCTTGAAAGGACGGTGG
>SESE01001214.1_pt1 | contig 10584 bp, 3 predicted proteins | sample 3171371 | NCBI WGS metagenome assembly SESE01 (sample SAMN06051881, study PRJNA518727) | freshwater metagenome | biome: subpolar coniferous forest; feature: holomictic lake; material: water; isolation source: holomictic Lake 442, 13 m depth | place: Canada: near Kenora, Ontario | collected...
CCGGCTTCTGCAGAAAGCCAGCCGGGGCCTTTCCCAGGTGTTGTCCCATGATCTTGGCATCGAACGCCAGGCCGGTTTTGCGGTTGACGTCGGTCTGCATCAGGACCGGGATGTCGCGGGTCCGGGGGTCCTTCTGGAGCTCGGCAAAGACGCTGAAGCCGTCCTTTCCACCCGGCATCATGACATCCAGCAGGATGAGGTCCGGCCGCTCGCGCTGCGCCACCTGGACGGCGTCCTCCCCGTTGGTGGCGGAAAGCATCGTATGCCCCGCGCCAAGGGTCTGGATCAGGAACTCCAGAACCTCCGGATCGTCATCCACGACAAGCACGGAACGCGCAACGGATTTCATGGCTTTGCCTCCATCCACATCCAATAGAGATACCACAGGCGGTACGCGGAGGCAAATATCTGTTCCGGTAGCGCTGGTAGTCGGTTAGCGACAGGGGCGGCGGGAAATCGATGCGTTACCTTCATCACTCTGCGGTTGGCGTTTTACAGTTTGCGGTTGGCTGGCGGGCGGGTGGCGCGGAGTCTGGTCGGGAGGGAGGGAACCGCAAAACCGCCCACCACGATTTAACCATGGAATACACGGAACACACGGAAGGGGTTTTTTGGCTACGGATGGTCGCGGATTTCCGCGGATAGTTTTTCCGGGAGAATCGCCACCATGGCCACAAAACTACATGGACGTGCCCCGGGAAAGCTTGCTTAATGCCTACGTAGGCGTTAAGGTGGTTGTGAGGTGGGAATCGAGGGCAGCTGGCAGCACGGCGTGAATTCAGTCAGGAGCTAGCGAATGAACAATACGTCCTGTTTCCGAATGGCGATTGCGGCTTCATTGCTGTTTGCCGCTGGCGTGGCGCCGGCGTACGCCCAGGTCTACAAGATGCCGGTCACGTTCCCGGGCTACACCAACCGGGCGGAGACGCTGGTCAACTTTCCCGTGCTGGTGGTGTTGAGCAACAAGTGCGATAGCGCCGGCCAGTTCAGTTACGGCACCCTGCTCTCCACCAACGGCTACGACCTCCGCTTCCGCAACACCAACGACACCGTTGACCTGAATTACGAAATTGAAAAGTGGGACACCAATGGGGCCTCCTACGTGTGGGTGCAGGTCGCGTCGCTACCCGGCGACGGCTCAGGCGCCATCCTGGCCAAATGGGGTGATGCGAATAGCGCCGGTCAACTCGCCTGCACCACCAATGGCGCCACGTGGTCAAACGGTTACGTAGCCGTCTGGCACCTTGCCGAGACCAATCCGCCTTGCCATGACTCGGCCGGAACGGACAACTCGGTCACGAATCTCGGCGTCGCCGGCACCGCATACACCAATGTCGGCAAGGCAAACGGCGGCTGGGTTTTTCCCGGCAGTGGAAGCGCCGGATTGTCGGGACCCGATCACCCGGAGCTCAACAACCTGACGAACCTCACCCTTGAGGCATGGGGAATGGACACCGCAGGGGATGCTACCGCCCGAGGAATCGTGAGTAAGCGAAAAGGATCGAGCGACAACGAGAGTTTCTGCCTGTATAACCAGAGCAAGAACATCAATTTTAGGATCGGCACTTCAACGGCGGCGACGACGACGGCACCTTTTACGACCGGTGTATGGCACTATGTGGCCACCACGTTCGAGCCGGTCCTGGCGACTCTGGAGAAGAAGATATACATGGACGGACTGCTCGTTACGTCCGCCAGCGACAGTCAAACCTCCGTCCCCAATGGCATCGGCCAAATATGCCTGGGCACACTCAACGTCGGTTATACATCCAGTTGGAAGGGAACACTCGACGAATTGCGAATCTCCAGCGCGGTTCGCTCCACCAATTGGATTTGGGCCTGTTGGGTGAATGGGATTTCCAACAACACGTTTCAGTCTTACGGCGCGGCAGAATTACAGGACCAGACCCCGCCCCAGATTTCAGTTCTCATTGCAACCAACCTGACGCAGACCTCGGCATGCCTGAACGCCACCCTCACCAGCACCGGCACATCAGCCACGGCGGTATGGGTGTACTGGGGCACCAACAGCGCCGGAACCAACGCATCGAGTTGGGCCAACACGAACTTTTTCGGCACCAACATGCTGGCGCCGCCGGTGGCATACAGTTTCCAGGCCACCGGCCTCGTAACCGGAGCGAGTTATGTGTACCGCTACTATGCCCAGAATGCCAGCGCTACCGTGTGGACGGCCGATTCGCTGGCGTTCACTACCTTGGGTACGCCGACCGTGGTGAATCTCAGTCCTATCAGCATACAGGCAGCGTCGGCTACACTGCGCGGGCAGATTACCGGCGGTTATCCGTCTCCACAGGCGTACATCTGCTGGGGCGCCAGCGATCCGGGAGGAATCAGCACGAGTGCCTGGCAGCACGTGGAAGCGTTGGGAGTACAGGCTGGCGCGTTTTCAACGAACATTGCCGGTTTGACCCCCAACACGGCCTATTTCTACCGTTGTTACGCGACCAACTCCCAAAGCGACGCATGGGCCCCGACCGTGGCGACGTTCACTACGGCCGTGTATGACACCTATACGTGGACTGGCAGCGGGGCGGACGTCAACTGGACCACGCCGAACAACTGGGATCTCAACGCCAATGCGCCCACGACGGCCACGTCCAGGGCGTTGTTCAACGCCGCAGCGCCCCGGCAGCCGACCGTGAACCAGGGGCTTTCGCTGGCCTTGCTGGATGTGGTGGGTTCGCAGGCCTGGACGTGGAGTGGACCGGCGACAGCGACGGTGAACAACGCCTTCAATTACGGCAGCAGTGGCACCAGCACCTTCAGCGCGGTCATGGCCGGCAGTGGCGGCCTTACCGTCACCAACGGCAGGCTGACCATGGGCAGCACCGCCAACTCCTTCACCGGCGATGTCTGGGTGAAGAGCGGCGTCCTGCTCACATCCGGCGCCATCAGCAACGGCGCGCCCTCCTATCTCGGCTCCGGCACGAACGCGATCCTGATCGGCGACACCTCCGGATCAGCCTCGGCGGAATTCAGCATCGGGGGTAACAATGCCGTGTCGTACCGGAACGTTACGGTGCTCGCCGGAAGCACCGGGCAGGCGATCTTGCATCTCAATTGTAACGGCAGCGCGGCATCTACTCTCGGCGTGATCGGACAGCAAACGCTCACCCTGAACAAGGATTTGTACGTGTTGTCCGATCCCAGTAGTTTCTCCTGTAGTTTGAACAGTCTGGTGACCGGCACGGGAAGTTTGATTAAGGCGCAATCCGCCAACACCACGATCCTCGGCAACACGAACAACAACTACACCGGCAAGACCATTCTCCTGGGAGGCAATCTGAGGGTAAGCAGCGCCACCAGCACCATTTCGACCAACGGCGGGGTGCTTGGCATACCTGCGGCGGGTAACGAGGAAGTGCTGATGTGCGACACAACGGGGGTTAATAGCGTAACGCTCTCCGGAGATGTTGGTACGTGTACCTTCAACCGTCCCTTGCGCGTGCGTGCAGGCAGCACAGGATCCGCGACCATCAAGTATGGCACCAGTTCAGGATCGTGGGTATTCAACGGCAACGTCACGCTGGAACGGGATCTGACGCTGGCTGGGTTCGGTAGCTTGATCAACGGCCCGTTACTCGGATCTGGTTCTGGAACATCCTTAGTGATCATGGCCAGTTCCGGCGCCACATGGACCTACTCCAACAACGTGAATCCGACGATCAATGGCGGGGCACTGTGCCAGGCCGGCACCCTGCGCTGGCAGCGCGGCGACTTTACGGGCGATACCACGATCCGCTTCGGGGTCTCGCCCTCACGCATCACACTCGACGGCGGCAATTTCGAACTCTACGCCTCCTACGCGACCGGCGGAGGGAACGTGGTTCTGGAAGACCCGGTCACGGTGACTACCAACGGCGGCTGGCTCGCGGCTTTTGTCGCGAACACGGCCGGCAACCCCACTAACTGTTTTTCCGGGAGAATTGACCTCGGTGGGCGATTGACCGTCGGTGGACTCAACAAGGACGGAAAAAATCCTACCACGCATCGTTACCAGAACGCAGTATCGCTCAACCAGGCTACTGGAACGGTGTGCGAGTGGACCTACTCCTACTACAACGCCAACAGCACCGCGCGGTTCGAAGGCAACATGACCGATGGTTCAGGGCCGGCGGCCAATGTCTTTGCGATTCGCGGCAACGCGACCTTCCCTGTGTCAGGAACCGGTCACACCCACCAGTACGGCACGATCATCGAGGGCGACAACGGACTGATTGACGTGACAGCGGCGACTGGCACGTTGGGAACCGGTCCGGTCCATGTGCAGGAGGGTGGACGCTTGCGTGTGAACAGTGCGGCGCGGTTGCCTGCCGGCGCGCCGGTCAAGGTGTACGCGAACAACACGGCGCTGGGCGTTCTCGCGTTCGGCTCGGATTCGTTCCCGTCCACCCTGGCAACTGATTCGGCTGGGATTGTGGCGCTGGACACTGGTGTCACCAACTTCACGTCTTTCAGCAACCTGGCCGCGCTCGGCAATGGCCTGATGTTCCTGGGTTCGTACGGCGGCGGACAGTACGGCGGTTCGACATTGGCCCCGTGCAGCGACGGCATCTATCGCCTCGGCGGCGGCGGCGGCACACTGACGATCACCAACGGCGTACTGGCAGGCGCCACCAAGGCGGTCCAGGTCGGGGCCCCGTGCGCCGGAAACAACAACTCCATGGGAGCCACCTTCAGCAGCGGTTACGGCACGGTCAAATTACTCGCCACCAACACCTATGGCAGCGGCTCGGTCGTGTACGCCAACAGCACGTTGGAAGGCACGGCGCAGACCAATGGTTCGCCCTTCGGTGCCACCAATGGGCCGGTCCTGCTCGCAAACGGAACCTTGCAGGTTGACGGTATTGTCAACGCCTCCACCACCAGCGTCGGACAGTTGACCGTTAAAGGTTACGCGATATTGTACGCCAATCAGGGCAATTCGTCGTCCACCACGTTGCGCGTGGAGAGTATGGCACTGCGGAGCGCCTCCTCTCCAAATGTCTTGTTTCTGAACGTATCAGGCACGACGGTGACGAACCTGGGCGGCAAGTGCCGGGTTGTGATTGCCACCGGCGCGCCAACACTCACCAACGGCATCGTCTCGCCGCGTTATCTGGTCTCATCGGGATCATCTGCAACTTATTACCAACCGGACTTCGCGACGTACAATACGAACAGCGATGCCGGCGGCGTGATCGGGTTTCAACCGGCCACGAATTTATACACGTCCGTTACTAACGACGCTACATTGCAAACGGTGGGGGCGACGGGTATCGCGAATGTGACGGCAACCTTCGGGATGACAGCGAACAGGAGCGTTTTTGGTCTGCGGATCGCCAGCACCTATTCGGTTACCAACAACGGTGGCCCGTGGACCATCACCGTCGGCAGCGGGGGCGTGTTAAGTTATAATCCGCACGCGACCATTGGCGTGGGCCTGGCGTTCGGAGACGAGGGCATCGTGGCTGTCCCTTTCATCGGTTTGGGGAACTCGATCCTGACTCTTAGTGGCACGTTGACGGGTACTAACGGACTGACCAAAGCCGGAGCCGGCACGTTGGTCCTCAGCGCCGATAATTCTGGCACGTTGTCCGGAACGATCGCCGTACTCAATGGAATACTGAGCTACGGGAACGACAACCAGTTGGGAGCGGCAGGCAACCCGCTTTATCTCGATGGAGGCAACCTGTCCGCCATAGGCGTCCCCAGCGGAACATTAAACCGCAATATCCTCCTCGGCCCGTCCGGCGGCGGGTTAGACGTGGGCTCCAGCGGCAACAACCTGACGATCAACGGCGCCATTACTGGCCCCGGCGCTCTCACCCAATACGTTACCGCCTCGGGCAAACTCACTCTTGCCAACCCGACCAACACGTACAGCGGCGGTACAGTGGTTTATAAGACTGAGATGACCGTGGCCGCCAACGCGAGTCTGGGTATCGGCGATGTCACCGTAGCCAACAGTGGCACCCTTTCGTTGTGGGGAAACGGGAACATCGGCGGTGGGGACATGACAACGGCCAATGACGATCGGGCTGCGCGCCTGACGGTCTTTAGCGCGGGCAAGGTAAACTTCTATTGCCCGGCGCCATCCATCGGGTCACTATCCGGCGGCGGCACATTGGTGCTGAGCAACACCGTGCTGACCGTCGGCGGCGACAATAGCTCCACGATCTGGAACGGCGCGATCAACCAGTTCGCAGGGACCACCGGCAGTGTAGTCAAGGTCGGCAGCGGGACGCTGACGATGGACGGTTGGACGCGGCACATTGGTTCGACCACGGTCAGCAATGGCACACTGGTTGCCAACACGTCACTCCCGGGTCCGGTGACTGTCGCCAGCGGTGCCACGCTGCTCAGCAGCGGCGCCTTTGCCGGCCCGCTCACGAACAGTGGCGTCCTGTCGGCCGGGATGACCAACACCGTAGGCACGCTGACCGCCGGCGGCCTGACGATGTTGTCCGGCGCGACTTTCGTGGTCAACGTTGCCGGGACGAACAGTTTCGACCAGGTGTCGGTCAATGGCCCGGTGGCCCTTGGCGCGGGCGTCTGTTCGCTGCAAGTCGTGCTGGGCTACGCGCCGCAGGCAGGCGACAGCTTCGCCATTGTCCTGAACGACGGCGCGGATGCCGTGACCGGCGCGTTCGCCGGATTGATTGAAGGCGCCAGGGTTGATTGCGGCGCCTTCAACGGTAAACCGTACCGTTGCACGATCTCCTACGCCGCCAACGGCGGCGACGGCGGCGCCAACGACGTCGTGCTCTCCAACTTCAGAAGCGCGAATGCAGGCACCGTTCTGCTCGTCCAGTGAGCCGGGGTGGGAGATGGTTCGTGTGATTCCAGTGGCAGGTGTGGCCGAAGAATGATTAGCCCGTCCACGCTGACATGCGCCCTTGCGGCTACATGCGTGCGTAGCCCGGGCCGCCGCCGCCCTCGGGCGGGGTCCACTGGATGTTCTGCATGGGGTCCTTGATCTGGCAGGTCTTGCAGTGGAGGCAGTTGGAGAAGTCGATGTGGATGCCCTGCTTGTCCTCCTTCAGGACGTAGACCTGTGCCGGGCAGAAGAGCGTGCAGGGTGCGCCAAACTTTTGAATGCAGACCCTGCATTTTTCCGGGTCCAGGATCTTCAGGTGCGAGGGCTGGTTCTCCTCGTGATGTGTCTTGGAGAAGAAGATATCCGAGAGCCGGTCGAGCTGCAGCGCGGCCTCTTTTCCCTCGACCTTCGGCGGCAGGCGGCACGGCCGGACACGGGCGCGGGCTTTCATGGACTTCTCGTCCGGCTTCAGCGGCAGCCGCCCCGGGGGCAGCAGCCCGCCGCTGAACACGCTCAGGCCGACGCCCATCATCCCCGGGATCGTGCCGAACATGAAAGAGGCGCGGACGTTCCGGATCTTCCAGATCTCCTGCCATGGCGTCGAAGTCTGGAGCTGCTCCGGATAGCCCTGCAGGGCGGCCCGCGAGAAGTCCCCCTTCTTCCAGCACGCAAACAGCGTGTCGCCGGCCGCCACGCCGGATTGCACGGCCATGTGAACGCCTTTGAGCCGCAGTGAATTGCAGAGTCCGCCGGCATCTCCGACGATGATTGCGCCGTCGTCAACCAGCCCGGGCACCGAATAGAAGCCGCCTTCCGGCAGCACCTTGGAGCCATACTCGATCACCTTGCCGCCGGCGATGTACTGCAGCACGCGGGGGTGGAGCTTGAAGAGGCGGAACATGTCATGCGGGCTCAGCGTGGGGTTCCGGTAGTCGAGCGCCGTCAGCATGCCCACGGCGACCAGCGTGTCGCTCAGGCAGTACACAAAGCCGCCGCCGTAGGTCATGCCGTCCAGCGGATAGCCAAACGTATGCATGATGGTGCCGGCCATGCCCTTGCGCTCCGGCGTCTCAATCAGCTCCTTGATGCCCGAGGCGTACGTCTCGGGGTTGGGCCCGCCCATCCGGTTCTGCTCGATGAGCTTGTCGGAGAGATAGCCGCACGAGCCTTCGCCGAGGATCACCAGGTCGGCCATCAGGTCCGCGCCCGGCTGAAACACCGACCGCTTCTGGCCGTTCTTGTCCACGCCCTTGTCTCCCAGCCGGACGCCCGCAATGCGCCCGTCCCGGCGCAGCAGTTCGGTGGCTGCAAAGCCGCTGTAGATCTCGGCGCCGGCCTTTTCGCACAACCCGGCCAGGTACCGGGTCAGGGCGGACAGAGAGACAATGGGGAACCCCTCGGCGCGCATCTGCGGCGGCACCCACGGCACATGCAGGGATCCGCCGGCGGTCAGGAAATGGAAGCTCTCTTTCTTGACCGCGGTGAACTGCGGCAGCGCCGCAAACTCGTCGAACGAGAGCAGGTCGGCCAGCGACTCGGGATCCACCACCGCGCCGGACAGGACCTGCGCGCCGATGCCGGGCCCCTTGTCGACGATCAGCACCGACGGCGGCGGTCGCCCCGCGGCGTCCGGATCGTGCCGCACACGTTTCAGCAGGCGCAGCACCGTGGCGAGCGTGGCCACGCCACACCCGACCCCGACGACATCGAACGACATTTTATCGCGGTCCAAGGTAAAGGCTCCTCGTTCAGTGATGACTGACTTCTGAATACTGAATACGAAACACGGAATACGACATGAAAACGGCGAACGATCCGATCAATTGAATCGTTCCAGAAAAAAGCCAACGGAAATCAAGACGTGACAGCCTGCAGGGCCGCCTCGAGCAGGCGCCCCGGCAGCACGCCCAGCAGAGTCACAATCGCCACAAGCGCCGCGCCGGTCAGCGCAATGCCCCGGTCCAGCCGGACATCCGGCCGGCTGTCCGGCGCCGCAAAGTACATCACGCGCACCACGTTCAGGTAATAGTAGATGCCGATGGCCGTGTTCACGGCCGCCGCCACCACCAGCAGCACAAAGCCGCCGCGCAGGGCCTCGCTCAGGAGCAGGAACTTGCCGATGAACCCCACGAACGGCGGGATGCCGGCCAGGCCGAACATGCCGGCGGCCAGGATGAAGGCGGCCATGGGGCTGCGCTGGTGCAGGCCGGAGAGGTCATCCACCAGCACGTTCTCGCCGTCTTTCGAGACCTGGCAGATCACGAGGAAGGCGGCCAGGCTCATGGCCACGAAGCCGAAGATGTAGAACATGGCCGCCGCGTAGCCGGCGGCCTTCAGCGTCACCAGACCGAGCAGCACATAGCCGGCGTGCGCAATGCTCGAGTAGCCCAGCATGCGCTTGACGTCCTTTTGCACCAGCGCGGAGAGGTTGCCGAAGAACATGGAGCCGATCGCCGCGGCGGTCAGCACCTGCCCCAGCGCCGCGCTGGAGGGATCCGCGCACAGCAGGAAGCGGATCAGCACCGCCACCACGGCCACCTTGGGCACGCCCGCGATGAAGGCCGTGGTCTCGTTGGAGGCCCCCTGGTAGACATCCGGCGCCCACAAGTGCATGGGGAACGCGGCCAGCTTGAAGAGCAGCCCGGCCACCACCAGGACCAGGGCGGCCAGCGCCGCGGGCTCATGCCACTTGGGCAGCAGCGCGGGCGCAATCTGGCTGAAATACGTGGAGCCGGTCAGCCCGTACAGGTAGCTCATGCCGAACAGCAGGAAGCCGGTGGAGACCACGCCGAACATCACGTACTTGGCTGCGGACTCCATCTGGATGCGCAGCCCGGGGCGCTCGCGGCGCAGCGGCACCAGCAGGTAGAGGGCGTAGGACGACAGCTCCAGCGCCACGAACAGCGTGATCAGCTCCACGCTGCTGACCAGCAGCGTCAGCCCCAGCGTGCCCAGCAGCAGGAAGAAGAAGAACTCGGGGCGGATCTCCTCCCGGATGTCTTTGAGCCGGCTTCCGAACAGCACCACCGCCGCCAGCCCCAGGGCGATGAAGCTCTTGAACAGCTGCGAAAACAGGTCCACCCGGTAGGCTTGGCTGAACAGGTCGCCCTGGACAGACAGCGAGGCCAGGCACACGCCGAGATTCACCAGCGCGGTGGCCGCCGCGGCCTGCGCCGCCAGGCGTCCGCGTCCGGTCCCGAGGCTGATGGCAAACACCACCAGGCTCCCCAGGATCAGCACCAGTTCAGGCGCAAACAGCAGATAACTCATGGCGCGTCGTTCCTTTCGCGCTGCGGGGCAGCGCTCCTACACCTTGCGGGCGTTGTCCTATTTGTAGGAGCGCTGCCCCGCAGCGCGATTGTTCTGTCCAATTCCATCACCGGATCATCCCCGCCTGAAACTGCTCCAGCAGGTGCAGCACGCTGGCGTGCATGACCTTCAGGAACGGCGCCGGCGCAAAGCCGATCCAGAGCACCAGCACCACCAGCGGCGCCAGCGTGAGAATCTCGCGCACATTCAGATCCTGCAGCTGGCTCGAGTCGGGGTTGTTCGTGCCGCCCCAGATCACGCGCTGCAGCATGCGCAGCATGTAGGCGGCGCCCAGGACCACGCCCGGTATGGCCAGCAGCCCCAGCACCTTAGAGTAGGCGAAGCTGCCGGCGAGCACGAGGAACTCGCCGACAAAGCTGTTCGTGCCGGGGAAGGCCAGCGACGAGAGGCCGAAGACCGCCAGCGCCGTCACGTAGACCGGCATGGCCCTGCCG
>SESE01001216.1_pt1 | contig 10579 bp, 6 predicted proteins | sample 3171371 | NCBI WGS metagenome assembly SESE01 (sample SAMN06051881, study PRJNA518727) | freshwater metagenome | biome: subpolar coniferous forest; feature: holomictic lake; material: water; isolation source: holomictic Lake 442, 13 m depth | place: Canada: near Kenora, Ontario | collected...
TGTGATTCTGATGGTCAAGGTCAAACGGAATGTGAAGCCATTTGTCTTTGAAGACAGCATCCCCCGGCTCAAGACCAGTCAGACTGATCGGAAGTGTGATGATTTTACGCTGATTACCAATTTGCACAAACAACTCATCGCCGGTTACCCATACGTCGATATCCACAGGATTGGCAAACATAAGTTTCAACTGTACCTCATAAACATCACCGCTGCGGACAAACTTTATCGGCGGCTCGTCATACATCATGTCAGAGGGATCGGTATCACCGTACATATCTTTGGCAAACATCTCAAGTGACTTGAGACCAACAATTTCCTGTTCATACATCCTGAGTTTTTTAACCGGAAGCGGGGAAAAACCCTCCTCAATCTCTCCGAGGTATTTCTGCTGGATAGCTTTCCAATTTTCGAGATATCCACTATCCTCGTTCGTATCAAGCAGCCTGTTGACAAGCACCATATCAACCTTGAAACCGTAGAGGTTCAGATAGGTGAGGGCTCGCATAGTCTCTTTGATAGACATTTTCTCAGCATTCATGACCAGCCGCACTGTCGATTTCTGATTATCGGTGAGGATCTCACGGATATCCTCCAGCTCATCAAAAACCTGATCAACCGACTCAATAGCATCTGCCGGTGGAATAAAAAATGCAATTTTATCAGACATTTTTGAAAGAGGCTTGCTCAGCGGCTTGATAAGATACTTATTGACGTTTTTCACCGCTTTCATTCCCCATGCAAGGGTATCGGGAAGAGAGAGCAGACGCAGGGTTTCACCTGTAGGTGCCGTATCAAGCACAAGAACATCATAAAGCCCGGAAGCTTTATAGCGCTTTATCCTCAAGAGGGAAAAAAGCTCTTCCATACCTGGCAGGATGGTCATTTCATCTGCCATAACCCCGGAAATGCCCTGAGCCATAAAAATCCTCGTGTAATACTTCTGGACAGACTGCCAGTTCTGCTTGAGATCAACATAAGGATTGACCTCAATGGCATGAAGATTCTCCTTAATCTTTGTAGGTTCTGCGCCAAGAGGCAGGTTAAACGAATCCGATAAGCTATGGGCGGGATCAGTTGAAAGAACAAGAGTACGGTAGCCCAGCTCCGACAAGCGGACTGCCGTAGCCGCAGAGACGCTGGTTTTACCTACCCCGCCTTTACCTGTAAAAGTTAAAATACGCATGAACCGGACATTGGATTTTGAGAATGCAGAGGGAAAACAGAAAAAAACAAAGATATAACTCTAAGTTGACACTACAAAAGATATGACAGACACTCTTTTAATATTAATTTTTTTGGTCATATTAAAATTCTTCTTCACAGGGAAATGTGGTTCAAGACATTAACAATTTAAACACATGAGTTCAGAACAAGGCAACTACAGCAATGAGTGCTCTTCGCGTTTTGCCAATATCCGGGCAACTGTCGTTCAGGCACGCCGCATCAGCAGTGATGTCAGCATCATAACCCTTGAGTGCCCTGCAATTGCTGCAACAGCAAAGCCAGGCAACTTTGTCAACATCAAGGTTAACGACGCAACACAGCCTCTGCTCAGAAGACCGTTTTCCATACACAACGTCAGGGGAACTCTCGTCGACATCATGGTGAAATCAATTGGTCCGGGAACAACTCTTTTCTGCAATGCCACTGAGGGCTCAACGGTAATGGCACTCGGCCCGCTGGGAAACAGTTTCGACCGAACCAGCGAGGAATTTCAAACCGCTATACTTGTTTCTGGCGGAATCGGCACAGCTCCAATGCTTTTTCTTGAAAAAACACTTGCTGCAGAAGGCAAAAAGGCGATCAACCTGATTGGAGGCCGAACGAAAAATGATCTGCTCTCCCAAAACCTTACCAACTGCCGATTTGCGACAGATGACGGCTCTGCAGGGTTCAAGGGCACTGTAGTCGATCTGCTCCGCGCCGAGCTTCCCGGCCTCAGCGATGAGGGAACTCTCAAAGTTTTCGCATGCGGACCTAATCCAATGCTGAAAGCACTTGCCACTCTCTGCCATGAACACCATCTGACATGCGAAATCTCACTCGAATCAATGATGGGTTGCGGCATCGGTATATGCTACGGCTGTAGCGTCGAAGTCAAGGATCCGGATGGAGGCATCCGAAGCATCCTGCTCTGTCGGGAAGGCCCCGTCATCGACGCAAAACTTTTTATGGCATAAGAAGTATATTTGTTGTATTATGACAAGCAAGAATACACCAAATTATACATAAAGGGAAGATATTTTCCGGACGCTTTTTCAACGAATCTCCAACTACCATGGCAAAAGGACTTAACAAAGTAATGCTGATCGGCCATCTCGGCAACGATCCTGAATTAAGGACAACAACATCCGGTCAATCGGTGGCCAATTTCACTTTAGCCACCAATGAAAGTTTCAAAGACAGCAGTGGAAACCTGCAGGAGAGAACCGAATGGCACAGAATTATCACATGGGGTAAACTTGCCGAAATATGCAACCAGTACCTGAAAAAGGGGCGACAGGTCTATGTTGAGGGTCGTTTACAGACCAGAAGCTGGGATGATGCCAAAAGCGGCGAAAAGAAATATGCAACCGAGATTGTCTGTTCAGATATGCAGATGCTCGGCGGACAGCGGGAACAGGGAAGCGGACAAAGTAGCAATGAAAATAATTCACAGGGTTACGGCCATCAGGAGAACTCATCAAATACTTTGTCACAAACGACTTCTCCCACAGTTCCGATGCTTGAAAACGAAAAGGACGACCTGCCGTTCTGAATTCTTTTTAACCTTTCAGGGCGCATCCCGGTGCGCCCCATGATGCTTGACCTCACCAATGGACGCATTAAAAAAAAATATTCTGGCTGGCACCATTTCACCGGTTTATTTCTTGTACGGCCCTGAAAGCTATCTCAAGGAAGAGCTTGCCGGCACAATCAGAACAGCAATTTTTCCCTCGGAAAGTGAGGCGGCAAGCAACACCCATATCCTGTACGGTGCCGATTTGACTCATGGAGAGCTGGTTTCGAAGGCTTCCGAATACCCGATGTTCACTCCAAAACAGCTTATCGTTGTCCGGCAATTTGAAAAAATCAAAAAGCTGGCGACAAAGGAACTGCAGAAACAACACGAAGAAAAATTCAGCCGCTATATCGCCAACCCGGCAGAATTTACTGTTCTGATACTTGATGCCGATCAGATCGATAAAAAAGATATTGAAAAATTCCCCTTCAGCACACTAAAAAAATATCGCCACGAGTTCCCTGTCATCAAGGCTCCTGACCTCTTCGCCTTTAACAGAGCCAAAATGGCTGGATGGGAATTTGAGCCCGATGCGCTCAAGGCTTTTACCGCATCTATCCAGCCCTCGGCAAGGGAAATATGCCATGAAATTGAAAAGATAATTCTGTACACTTCCGCCCGAAGCGGCGAAAAGCGCATTACTGCGCCCGATGTCTATGACTGCATCGGCATCTCACGCACCTATAATGTTTTTGAGCTTGAAAAAGCCCTTGCAGCACGTAGCCTGAGACTCTGCAGCGGCATATCGCTAATGATCATGGATCACGAGGGACAAAAGGAGGGACTCAGCAACATCGTCCGCTTCCTGACAACCTTTTATATCCGTCTCTGGAAACTTTCTCTGCCCGAAGTACAACGGCTACCCCAGGCAGAAATAGCGAAAATTCTCGGTATGTACGGCAAGCAGGAGTACTTCGTAAAAAACTACCTTGCCTACACCCGATCTTTTTCCTTGCAGGATACAGAGCAGGCAATCGCTGCACTGAGAGAGACGGATGCCGCACTCAAAGGACTGCTTCCCTACCCTGATGAAAAATATCTGCTTCTGCAACTTATGCAGAAACTCCTGGGACAGCATTCACAACCACCCTTTGCGCCGGTACCATAAGATCGTTTTTGTAACCCCTTCAGCAAGAGTTGTTTCTGCAGTATATCCAAGATCACGTTGAGCCTGCTCTGGAGAGCAGACCCAATAGTTCTGCAAGAGTTCATTGACCTTATCACGGTTGATCAACGCAGGCTTCCCCTGTAGCGATCCGATTGCACCAATCACCCTGCCAACAAATAAAACAAGTGGAGCGGGCAGTGAAATCCTGAACAGCTTCGTAAAGCCGAGCACCGGTCGGGCAGCTGCAATCACGTCATCCCATGACCATGAACAGGATGAGGTGATATAATAAACCCGGCCAACAGTTTTCTCCGAACGAGCCGCAGCCATAATACCTCTGACAAGATCGTCAACATAAATCATGCTGAAGCGCTGCGTCGCCGCACTGCCTGCCGACACCAGAACTCCTTTGGCAAGCATCTGAAAAACCTGAAGCACATCCCGATCCCCCGGCCCGTAGACTGCAGGAGGACGTACAATGGTAACCGGAATCAGGCCAGAACTTTCTATACATAAAGTTTCAGCCCTTAATTTGCTGCGGCCGTAGGCACTTACCGGACGAGAAGGATCAGACTCTTTAACCCCTTGTATGCCTTCCGAAGCCGGGCCTGCAACCGTAAGCGACGACACGAAGAGAAATCGTTTTAGTGCCGGGTTATGCTTCCTGATTGCAGCAAGCAAGTTCCGCACCGGCATCACATTGCCCGCATCATACCCTGCTTCGTCAAGAGCTTTGGTGACCCCAGCGAGGTGCACAATCCGGTCAACATCACGCACTGCTCTACCAAGAGTCTCAAGATCGCTGAAACTCCCCCGAACAACCTCCACATCCTCAGGCAAAGCTCCTGCCAAACTTTCCGGACGAAGAAAAACCTTTACCCTCTCTCCTTCTTCCAACAGACGCATCAGGACTCGCGAGCCAATAAAACCAGTTGAGCCCGTAACAAGTATTGTTTCACTCATAACACCTTATCCCTTTATTTATTCAAGCACTCCAACTGCTCATCCCCCATGGGGGCTTCTCCTGCAGCAAAAAAACGAACCCTGTTTTAACAGAAAAAAATAAAAATTTTAATACATTTCGGTTTCTAAGCAAAATCTGCTTACTTGAAAACCGGTCATCGAGAGAAATAACGAAAACGAAACGACCGTAAAAACAAGAAATTCCAGCTTTATAGTGTAATCGCTGAAGTAAAATTGTATTCCTGTGGAGAAAACCAAAGACTTATTTAAAAAATGCATTGAGTATACTGTTGCCGATGAGGTAAAGTCTCAGGGCCTATACCCTTTTTTTCATCCAATAGACGAAAATGAAGGTCCGGTCGTCTCTTTTGGTGGACGCAAGCTGGTTATGGCTGGCTCGAACAATTATCTTGGCCTTACCGCCGACCAAAGAGTAAAGGCGGCCTCAATTCAAGCCATCAACAAGTACGGCACAAGTTGCAGCGGCTCCCGTTACATGACCGGCACCGTGAACCTGCACGTCGAACTGGAAGAAAAGCTTGCTGACTTTTTTGAAAAGGAACGCTGCCTGCTGTTCAGCACCGGCTATCAGACAGGACAGGGGATCATCCCGACGCTGGTTCAACGCGGCGAATATATTGTATCAGATCGCGACAACCATGCAAGCCTTGTGGCAGCATCCATTATGGCGCAGGGAGCTGGAGCAAACCAAGTCCGCTATAACCATAATAACATGGAAGATCTGGAGCGCGTTCTTCAGACTATTCCGGAAGCTGCAAGCCGACTGATTGTTTCAGATGGAGTATTCTCGGTTTCCGGTGAAATTGTTGATCTCCCGAATCTTGTGAGATTGGCAAAGAAATATGGCGCCCGCATTCTCATTGACGATGCTCATGCCGTCGGCGTGATAGGCAAAAATGGCCGAGGAACCCCGTCAGAATTTGGCCTGGTCAACGAGGTTGACCTCATCATGGGGACATTCTCAAAAACCTTTGGTTCACTCGGCGGTTACGTTGTCGGAGACCGTTCCGTCATCAATTATATCAAGCACAACGCAGCATCACTTATCTTCAGCGCTTCGCCCACACCGGCAAGTGTCGCAGCCGTTCTGACCACCCTCGATATCATACGCACTGAACCCGAACTTATGGAGCGGCTCATTGCCAATACCGATTACGTTCGCCAGGCACTGCTCAAAGCCGGATTCACCCTTATGCCATCGCGCACAGCAATCGTCACTGTGCTGATCAGCGACCAGATGAAAACCCTTTACTTCTGGAAAAAACTGTTTGATGCCGGAGTGTATGTCAACGCCTTCATACGTCCCGGCGTCATGCCCGGCCACGAAGCGCTTCGCACCAGCTTTATGGCAACCCACGAACGCGTGCATCTCGACAAAGTTATCACGGAATTTTGCACCATCGGCAGGGAACTGGGTGTGATCTAAAGCACTCACCCTTTACCATCCTGTATTGAGCAATCCCCGGAAACCACCGGGGATTTGTTGTTTCAGCAATTTAGTTGCAGACACAACACCGTGCCCCGTTTTACCCCAATAGTTGAACATTTCTATTATTTTTTTCATTAGGTTAACAGTTTTATACGTTCTATTGATTCCTGTTCTGTGTTGCGTGTAGAAAGTTTTGAGGATTTATGAAACCAGGTATGGTAACAAGAGGTGTCGACACTGTTTTTATTTGTTCGTATCATTGCAACTAAACCACATACAATCATGAAAACAAAACTGCAGGCATTTCGCTTTGTCCGTTTTGTTGCGTGAGTATTCCGGGCAAAGTGTACCACCGATTCCGGGCATTTTGCCTGATGGCGTTGCTGGTGCCTCTTCCATCTTATGGCGCCGATACCGGAACAGTAAAAGGCAAAATCATCGACACAAGGCCGACGGTGAGGGCGTTTACGGCGCTTCGGTCACCATTGTAGATACCACCATTGGTACAGCAACCGACATGAATGGCAACTTTACCCTTCAGAACGTCCCCGTAAAATCCCGGAAAGTCTCTGTATCCATCGTCGGCTACTCCCCGGAAAGCCAGGTTGATAAAAACTCGGTTCTGAGCCTCCTCTGCCGCAACATAGGCAATGTACAGTATGAAGAAGCCCAGTGGTTCCCTGCTCCAGGAAAAAGCTATGTTGCCGGAATGGATTTCACTCTTCAAGTTATAAGTGAAACTGTTCTGCAGCAAATCATGATAACACCAAGCCAGCCCCTGAAATATAAGGGGCTAGCTCTTTTTTAATCGTTAGTTTACATCAGAGGATTTTATTACATTTTGCAATCCTTTTAAAACAACAAACAAACGCACATCTTTTGTAATTCTATGCACGATAAAATCAGAATTGCCGCTATTGTCGGGATGGAACAATGCAACCAGCGAGTATGGCGCGAGGTTACCTCCAAAATAGCCGATCATGCCGAATTAACCCAATGGACCGACCAGGATCTCGAACATCAAAATCCTGAAGCTGCCGAAGCCATCCACAATGCCGACTGTATTTTCACGACACTCATCCAGTTCAAAGGCCAGGCTGACTGGCTGCAGGAGCAGGTCGACAAGTCGAAGGTAAAGGTTGTTTTTGCCTACGAGTCGATGCCCGAAGTGATGCAGATGACGAAAATTGGCAATTATGTGGTCTCGGGCGACGGAAGCGGTATGCCTGATATTGTCAAAAAAGTTGCAAAAATGCTGGTGAAGGGACGCGACGAAGATGCGCTCTACGGCTACATGAAGCTGCTGAAAATCATGCGCACCATGTTGCCGCTGATCCCGAAAAAGGCAAAGGATTTCAAGAACTGGATGCAGGTGTACACCTACTGGATGAACCCCACCACCGAGAATCTGGCCTCGATGTTTAACTACATCATGGCAGAATACTTCGAGGTTGGCGTCAAGGTTGAAAAGGTACAGGAGGTACCCACCATGGGTTTCTACCATCCTGATGCACCGGAATACCTGAAAGATCTGCACCATTACGAAAAATGGCTTCACAAACACGACCGGGGCGCGACAAAAAAACGCAACATCGGTCTGCTTTTCTTCCGCAAGCATCTTCTTCAGGAAAAAGAATATATCGACAATACCATCCGAGCCATTGCGGCCAAGGGGCTCAATCCCCTGCCGGTCTTTGTCATGGGTGTTGAAGGTCATGTTGCCGCAAGAGAGTGGTTTACACACAACAACATCGACATGCTGGTCAACATGATGGGCTTCGGCTTTGTGGGCGGACCCGCAGGCGCAACCACACCAGGGGCATCATCAGCCGCACGAGAAGAGATTCTCGGCAAAATCAATGCTCCTTATGTGGTTTCACAACCGCTTTTTATTCAGGATTTTGCCTCATGGAAGTCGCAGGGGGTTATCCCGCTGCAATCGGCCATGACCTACTCGCTGCCTGAGATGGACGGCGCAGTATGCCCGGTAGTGCTCGGAGCCATCAAGGATGGACGCTTGCAGACGGTTCCTGATCGTCTTGACCGACTTGCCGGACTTGCAAAAAAGTTTTCCGAGCTGCGCCAGGTTCCCAACAAGGATAAAAAAATTGCTCTGGTGGTTTATGACTATCCTCCGGGGATGGGCAAAAAGGCCAGCGCTGCCTTGCTTGATGTACCGAAAAGCATCTATAATATTATCCAGACGCTTCGCGCTGAAGGGTACAACGTCGGTGAGTTGCCTGAATCGCCTGAAGCGCTGCTTTCAATACTCGACAAAGCTACCGATTACGAAATTCAGGCGCATGAGCAAGAGTGCTTTGCCATAGACCGCGAACAGTTCAACAGCATCACCAGCGCCAGAGAGCGCGAGCGCATTGAGGGACGCTGGAGCGGCTTCCCCGGAGAAATCGCTCCAATCAAACCTGATAAACTCTTTATCGGCGGCGTCACTCTCGGCAATATCTTTATCGGCGTACAGCCTCGTCTTGGTATTCAGGGCGATCCAATGCGCCTGCTTTTTGACAAAGAGAACACTCCGCACCATCAGTATATCGCTTTCTACCGCTGGATCAGCCGAGTCTTTGGAGCCAATGCTCTGGTACACATCGGTATGCACGGCACAGCGGAGTGGATGCCCGGCCTGCAGCTTGGTGTCACTGGCGACTGCTGGTCGGATGCATTGCTCGGTGAGGTTCCCCATTTCTATATCTACCCGATCAATAACCCGAGCGAGGCCAACATTGCCAAACGACGCGGCTACGCCACCATGATTTCGCACAACATTCCTCCCCTGGCAAGGGCGGGCCTCTACAAGGAGCTGCCTGCCTTCAAGGAGATGCTGAACGATTATCGCGAACGCGGACTTGAGACAACGGCTGACGCAGAGACCGAAGAGGTCATTATCACCAAAGCACAGCAGCTCAACCTGACGGACGACTGTCCGCGCGTTCAGGGAGAAGACTTCCAGGACTATATCAGTCGCCTCTACACCTATATGATGGAGCTGGAGGGACGTCTGATTTCCAACTCGCTGCACGTTTTTGGCGAAACACCGAAGCTTGAAACCCAGGTAACCACCATCACCGAATATCTTAAGGTGCGCGGCAATGAAAAGTCGCTGCCATCAATTATCATGCAAGCCATTGGCGAAGACCAAACCTATGGTGATTATGCCTCGCTTGCCACCCGTGCCAGAAAGGGTGAACAAGTGGCTCTCAAGGCTCGTGAAACGGTGGACGAGCATACCAGAGCGTTTATCGAAAAGAGCATTTTCGGCCATACCAATCCGACAACCGTCTTCAACCAGATGACCGGCGGCGTAAAGGCAACAGCGGAGATGGCAGAGGCTATCAACAGTGCACTGCAGGACGGCCTGGCCCTGAAAAAAGCCCTTGAAGACAACCGCAATGAGATGAAAGGCTTTCTGAGAGCCCTCTGCGGAGAGTACATTCCTTCAGGTTCAGGCGGTGATCTTGTGCGCGACGGCGCGGGCATTCTGCCGACCGGACGCAACATTCACGCCATCGACCCTTGGCGCATTCCTTCTGAACTTGCCTTCAAGCGCGGCAAACAGATTGCCGAGAGCATTCTCAACCGCCACACTGAAGAGAACAACGGCGAGTACCCGGAAACAATCGCACAGGTACTCTGGGGACTTGATACCATCAAAAGCAAGGGCGAAGCAGTTGCCGTGATCATTCACCTGATGGGCGCCGAACCCGCTTATGACGCCCAGGGCAAAATCAGCCACTACCGTCTGGTACCGCTTGAAAAGCTGGGCCGCCCAAGAATTGATGTGCTGATACAGATCAGCTCAATCTTCCGCGACACCTTTGGCGTGCTTGTTGACCATCTCGATAAATTGGTCAAGGATGCGGCAAGAGCAATTGAGCCTTATGAGATGAACCACATTAAAAAACATGTTGATGCCGCTTTGAAAGAGGGCAAGGATTTCGAGAGCGCCACATCACGTCTTTTCACTCAGGCCCCAGGCGCCTACGGTTCTCAGGTCGAGGAGTTGGTCGAAGATTCTGCTTGGGAGTCAGAAGAGGATCTCGACAACATGTTCATCAAGCGCACCGGTTTTGCCTACGGCGGGAACCGCTACGGCGACCAGCAGACAGATATTCTGAAAGGGCTCCTCAGCACTGTTGATCGCGTGGTGCAGCAGGTTGACTCGGCTGAGTTCGGCATTACCGACATTGACCGCTACTTCTCTTCGTCGGGAGCACTGCAGCTTTCAGCACGGCGTCGCAACCCGAAGGGCGACAAT
>SESE01001217.1_pt1 | contig 10578 bp, 11 predicted proteins | sample 3171371 | NCBI WGS metagenome assembly SESE01 (sample SAMN06051881, study PRJNA518727) | freshwater metagenome | biome: subpolar coniferous forest; feature: holomictic lake; material: water; isolation source: holomictic Lake 442, 13 m depth | place: Canada: near Kenora, Ontario | collected...
CCTCACTTTTTGGGCCTTTTCCGGTCATTTTGGCGGAATGGATCTACTCGCCTACGCCCGCGAGGTGGCCTTTTATTTCCCGCCTTACGCGGGTGGCGCGGCGCTATATCTGGCGCTGGGTTGGCTAGTGTGGCTGTCTTTTGACAGCGAGAGAATCCCCGATTGCCGCAGCCAATAAACTGAATTGAATTGAATTGAATTGAACTGATTAGCGGAGACCTATTGACCATGCAAGCTGCCACTGACGCCATTGAATCCCGGTTACATCACCTTGAAAAGCATCTGGCTCAGGAAAATCCCGTGCTGCTCAAGGCGGTTCAGAGCTTTCGCAAACTGGATCGCGTGGCCCAGCGGATGGGTCTGCTGCCCTGGGAGGAATCCTTCGCGACCCGGATCTCCTGGTGGCCCCTGATTGCTATTCTGGGGACTTTTTCTGCTGGTAAATCCACCTTCATCAATTCGTATTTGGGTCAGAAGCTCCAGCGCACCGGCAACCAGGCGGTGGATGACCGCTTCACGGTGATCTGCTACAGCCATGAGCAGACCTCCTATGCCCTGCCGGGCGTGGCCCTGGATGCCGATCCCCGGTTTCCCTTTTTTCGGGTCTCTCGCGACATCGAACAGGTGGCCGCCGGCGAGGGGGTGCGAATCGATGCCTACCTGCAACTGAAGACCTGTGCCAGCGAAAATCTGCGCGGCAAGATCCTCATCGATTCGCCGGGTTTTGATGCCGACTCCCAGCGCGATTCGACCCTGCGCCTCACCGAACACATCGTCGATCTCTCGGATTTGGTGCTGGTACTCTTCGATGCCCGTCATCCCGAGCCTGGGGCGATGCGCGACACCCTGGAGCATCTGGTGGCGCGTACCATTCACCGGCCCGATGCCGGCAAGTTTCTGTTTATTCTGAACCAAATTGATACCGCTGCCCGCGAGGACAATCCCGAAGAGGTCATTGCCGCCTGGCAGCGCTCCCTGGGCGACAAGGGGCTTACCACAGGCCGTTATTACGCGGTCTATGATCGCGAGGCCTCGGTGCCGATCGATGATCCGACCCTCAAGGAGCGATTCGAGCGCAAGCGGGATGTGGATTCGGAGGAAATCTACGGTCGCATCCGCCAAGTCGGTGTGGAACGGGCCTACCGGATCGTCGGCACCCTGGAAAAAACCGCCCGGGACATCCAGGACAAAGCCGTGCCGGCTTTGAATGAGGCGCTAGCCCAGTGGCACCGGCTGGTGTTGCGATGGGACGCGGTGATTTTGGGCATAGGCACCTTGGTGTTCCTATATCTTCACCTCAGTGGCGCGCTGAAAGGCCCGCTCAGGATCCTCGAAAGCGTGTTGGGTAGCAATTTCTGGTATGGGTTGGGGGGGCTAATGGCGGTTTTAGCCCTAGTGGTGCATTTCACTTTTCGCACCCTGATGACCCACTGGGTGGCCAAACAATTGCGCCAGCGCCCCCCCCTATTCAGCGTCGGCAATGCCTTAACTCAGGCCTTTCTTTACAATACTCGCTCCATTCATAGCCTGTTCTTTGCTACTCCGAAGGGCTGGGGCGGGCGGGCGCGGGGTCACATCCGGGACGTTCTGCAGGACACCAACCGCTATGTCCAGCAACTCAATGACCGCTTCACCAATCCCTCGGGGGTCTCACGGCATGAGTAACGACTTGCGTATTGGAATCGACCTGGGTGGTACCAAGATCGAAGCGATAGCCATGGACTTGCATGGCGTGGAACTCCAGCGACTACGCTTGCCCACCCCTGTCAACGACTATCAGGCGGCTTTGCGAACCGTGGCCACGCTGGTCGCCGAGATCGAGCAGGAATTGGGCGGAAAAGGCCAGGTGGGGGTGGCTACACCAGGCTCTCTGTCGCCCACTTCAAACCGGATGCGCAATGCCAATTCCACCTGGCTCAATGACCAAAAGCTCGACCGGGATCTCATTCGCATCCTCAAGCGGCCGGTTCGCATGGCGAATGACGCCGATTGTTTCGTCCTGTCTGAGATACGGGATGGTGTCGCACGTCATGCAAAATCGGTTTTTGGGGTGATTTTGGGTACCGGCGTGGGAGGCGGTATCGCCATCGAAGGCCGATTGATGCTAGGCCACAACCGGATTGCCGGCGAATGGGGACACAACCCGATGCCCTGGGCCAAGATCGGCGAATTTCCAGGCCCCGACTGTCATTGTGGCAAGCGGGGGTGCATCGAGACCTTTCTGTCGGGCCCCGGACTCAGCGAGGATCACTGGCGGGCGACCAGTGATCGTCTCTCTCCCCAGGAAATCGAACAACTCGCGTGCCAGGGTGACGAACGGGCCGAGACCAGTCTGCGGCGTTACGAAGACCGTTTGGCCCGGGGACTGGCTTCCGTCATCAATGTACTGGATCCCGAAATTATCGTGCTGGGGGGGGGCTTGTCGAATCTCGCACGACTTTACGGCAGTATCCCGCAACGCTGGCTGGAGTTCGTCTTTTCCGATCAGGTTACGACGCGCCTGCTACCCCCGCAACATGGCGATGCCAGCGGGGCCCGCGGAGCCGCCTGGCTGTGGGACGAGGCGAGTTCCGGCTAGTTGGCACCTGCGGCGTTACCCGGCATTTGGGGAAAAAGACCATGTCCTCCATTGAAAATCCCGTCCTGTCCCCTGCCCGCATTGTGCCACCGCCCCATCCTCAATGGCCGGCATTGACGGAAGACCAGCGCGAGGCGCTGCGGGCAGAAGCCAGGGAGCGCCTCAAAATCCTGCGCGCCAAGCTGGTGGCACATTACTACACGGATGGGGAACTCCAGTTACTGGCCGAGGAAACCGGCGGCTGCGTAGCGGACTCCCTGGAAATGGCCCGGTTTGGCACTACCAGTGACGCTGATACCTTGGTGGTGTGCGGGGTGCGCTTCATGGGCGAGACCGCCAAGATTCTCAATCCCGAAAAGCGGGTGCTGATGCCCGATCTGGCCGCCACCTGTTCCCTGGACGAGAGCTGCCCAGTGGAGGCATTTTTACAGTTTTGCGATCATCACCCCCATCACACGGTCGTGGTCTATGCCAACACCAGCGCGGCGGTCAAGGCGCGTGCCGACTGGGTGGTGACCTCGGGGATCGCGCTTCCCATTATCACGCACCTGAAGGATCGGGGAGAAAAGATTCTGTGGGCACCGGATCGCCACTTGGGCCACTACATCCAGCAGGTCACTGGCGCAGACATGCTGCTCTGGCACGGCAGCTGTGTGGTTCATGAGGAATTTCAGAGTGTCGCTCTCGAACGGCTCCGGCGTCTGCATCCGCAGGCCGCGATCCTGGTTCATCCCGAATCTCCGGCGGAGGTGATTGCCCAGGCCGATCTGGTGGGTTCCACCACCGCCCTGATTCAGGCGGTCAGGGACATGGATCGGCCAGAGTTTATCGTCGCCACCGACGAGGGGATTTTTTGGAAAATGCGGCAAATGGCCCCCCGAAAAACCATTCTCCCGGCCCCTACCGGTGGCGTTGGCGGGACTTGTGAAAGCTGTGGCCGTTGTCCCTGGATGGCCATGAACGCACTGGCCAATCTGGTGACGGCGCTACGCCGCGAAGGGCCAGAAATTCACGTGGATACAGACATCGGCCGCCGGGCGCTAAAACCCATTTTGCGTATGCTGGATTTTGCCAAGCATCATGGCATGGGTTTTCAGCAGCCGGGAACCCACGCTTAATCCTCTGGAAGGTTCGAATGTTTAACTATCCCGATATTGACCCGATCGCGCTTGTGATGGGCCCTTTTAAGGTTCACTGGTACGGTCTGATGTACCTGACGGGGTTTTTGCTGGCCTGGTTTTTGGGCCAGCGGCGGGCGGCCACGATCAGGGGTTGGGATAACACCCAAGTCGAGGATTTGATTTTCTATGGTGCCTTGGGGGTGATTCTGGGCGGCCGGCTGGGTTACATGCTGTTTTACCAATTTCCGTCCTGGTCGAGTGATCCCTTGGCGCTGTTCCGGGTCTGGGAAGGCGGTATGTCGTTTCATGGCGGGCTGTTGGGGGTTCTGGTGGCCACCGCCCTCTTTTGCCGCAAGCATCACAAGGGCTTTTTCGATGCCGCCGATTTCGTAGCACCTCTGGTACCGCTGGGATTGGCCTTTGGCCGCTTGGGTAATTTTATCAATGGCGAGCTGTGGGGCGGTTTTGTTGCCCAGGCCGGTTGGGGGGTGCGGCTACCCTGTGGACGTTTCCCCGCGTATTGTCCGGGCCGTCTCGAAAACGTGGCATGGAGTCTGCCGGTTCATCCTTCGCAGTTGTACGAGATGGCACTAGAAGGTGGGGTGCTGTTTGTACTCCTCTGGTGGTTTTCATCTCGATCACGCCCTCGCCGGGCGGTGTCCGGATTGTTTTTGCTGGGCTATGGGGTGTTTCGTTTCGCGGTGGAATTTGTCCGCCTGCCGGATCCCCAGTTGGGCTATCTGGCGTTTGGCTGGGTCACAATGGGTCAAGTCTTGAGCCTGCCGATGATTCTGGTGGGGATTCTGTTGTTGGGAATGGCCTACCGGACACGGCCGGTCATGCCCTGATGCAGCCCTATCTCGATCTTTTGCGGGCGGTGCGGGAACGCGGGGTGATCAAGGCCGACCGGACTGGCACCGGCACGGTGAGTCTATTCGGCTGGCAGATGCGTTTTGATCTGTCGCAGGGTTTTTTTCCCCTGGTGACCACCAAAAAACTCCATTTCCGTTCGATTGCCTACGAACTTCTGTGGTTCTTGCGGGGCGACACCCATATTCGCTATTTGCGGGATCACGGGGTCACGATCTGGGATCACTGGGCCGACGAGCGGGGGGAATTGGGCCCCATATATGGGCAGCAATGGCGATCCTGGAAAACCCCGGAGGGTGGTACCATCGACCAGATGGCCCAGGTCGTTGAGGCCATTCGCCGCAATCCCGATTCCCGGCGTTTGATTGTCAGCGCCTGGAATCCCGCCGATCTCCCCCGGATGGCCTTGCCGCCCTGCCATCTGCTGTTTCAGTTTTATGTCGCCGAGGGGCGACTCTCCTGTCAGCTCTATCAGCGCAGTGCCGATCTGTTTTTGGGCCTACCCTTTAATATTGCCAGTTACAGCCTGCTAACGCGGATGGTGGCCCAGGTGACCGGACTTCAGCCCGGCGAGTTTATTCATACCTTGGGGGATGCCCATCTGTATCGCAACCACGAGGCCGAGGCCGACCTGCAACTCTCACGTTCTCCGTTGCCCTTGCCACGTCTGGATCTCAACCCCGAGGTTCGGGATCTCTTCGCCTTCCGCTACGAAGATGTCGCCTTACGGGACTACCAGGCCCATCCGCCCATCAGGGCCGCAGTGGCCATCTAGTCCCCGGAGAGAACACTGGATTACAATGGATTCGGCACCCACCATATCAACAGGGCTTGGCAGAGGATCTCAATAATGGCCGACAAATACCGCCTGGTAACGCGCAGCGACTTCGATGGTTTGGTCTGTGCGGTTCTATTCAAGGAACTCAATCTCATCGACGACATCAAGTTTGTTCATCCTAAGGACATGCAGGATGGCCTGATCGACATCGGTCCGCGTGACATCAGCACCAATCTTCCCTATGTGCCGGGCTGCCACCTGGCCTTTGATCATCACCTGAGCGAGGCCCTGCGAAACAAACATACGGTCAACTACATCATCGACCCCAATGCCCCTTCGGCGGCTCGGGTGGTCTATGACTACTATGGTGGTGCCAACCGTTTTCCGAGAGTTCCCTACGAGATGATGGTGGCGGTGGACAAGGCCGATTCGGCACAATATGACATCGAGGACATCCTCTATCCAGACGGCTGGGTGCTGCTCAATTACCTGATGGACGCTCGGACAGGTCTGGGGCGTTTTAAGCAATTTCGCATCTCGAACTATCAGCTGATGATGGCGCTGATCGACGACTGCCGCAGGCATTCCGTGGAAGAGATCCTGCAACTACCAGATGTCCGGGAGCGAGTCGATGTCTACCGGTCTCACGAAGAACCCGCCAAGTCGCAGATCCGTCGCTGTTCGACGGTTTATGACAACCTCGTGGTTCTGGATCTTCGGGAGGAGACCACTATCTACGCCGCAAACCGTTTTATGATCTATGCCCTGTTGCCCATGGTCAACATTTCGATCCATGTGCTGTGGGGCGTTCGCCAGCAAAACACGGTGTGTGCAGTTGGCAAATCGATTCTGAACCGCGATTCCAACACCAATGTCGGTGCCTTGTGTTTAAGCTATGGCGGGGGAGGGCACCTGGCGGCTGGAACCTGTCAGGTGGCCAATGCCGATGCCGAACGGGTACTCAAGGAATTGATCGCCAAGATTATTGCGGACGGTTAGGACACCATGGAATGTCCCGGTTCTATGGCTCAACCCGCGCTGTCGATCCTGGCCGCTGTCGCGGACAACGGCGTCATGGGGTACGCGGGCCGTCTTCCCTGGCAGCTTCCGGATGATCTTCGCCGTTTCAAGGCCATTACCCAGGGAAAACCTTTACTGATGGGACGGCGAACCTGGGAATCCTTGCCGGGACTGTTGCCTGGGCGGGCGCATTGGGTTCTGACGCGGAATCTAGACTATCGGGCACCGGGTACCCAAGTGGTTCATTCCCTGGCCGAGGCGATGGAATCCGTCCGGACCCCCGAACTGATGGTGATGGGTGGCGCGGAACTGTATGCCGAGTGTCTGCCGCTCGCCCGTTGTCTTTACCTGACCCGGATTCACGCCGCCCCGGTGGGAGATACCTGTTTTCCCTCGTACGATGCCGGTGACTGGCGCGAGATCGAGAGCATACCGCACCCCGCCGATCCCCGTCATCAGTTTGCCTTTACCTTTTCAACCCTGATTCGCCGAGAATCTTTCCCTTAATTTCCCTTAAAACACAGCCAATTTTCTGGAGCTTTCACACCATGAATGCCGATGAACGCAATCTGCTTCTCAATTTTCTCAATGAGCTACGTCAAGTGGGTGCCATCGCCAAGGATCCCGAGGCGGATGGCATGATCCGCAACGCCTTGGCCAACCACCCCAGTGCCCTCTATCTGCTGGTGCAGAAGGCCTTGATCCAGGATCAGGCATTGCGTAATGCCGCCCAGCAAGTCGAGGAATTACAGGCGCGCGTCGCGCAGCTGGAAAGCGGCGGCGGGCAGGCCGCGACTGGTGGCGGTTTTCTGTCGGGCGGTGGTTGGGGCAGCCGTTCAGCCGCCGCGCCTGTGATGCCATCCGCTTCTTCGTATGGCGGTTACCCGCCCGCAGCAGCAGCAGCACCGGTTCAGCCTCCCGCGCCCGCCTCGAGCGGTGGCGGCTTTCTGCGTACTGCGGCGGGGGTGGCTGCGGGGGTGGCCGCCGGTTCGTTTCTGGCCGGCGGGATTTCCAGCCTTTTCAGCAGTGGCAGCAGCAGCGGTTCTTCCGACGCCAGTCAGGGCGGCGGTTTCCTGGGAGATCTGGGCAGCAACCTGTCGGAAGGCGTGGATTCCCTCACACAAACCGTCACCCAAACGGCCGAAGAATCGGGCGGTTTCTTCTCGGGCTTGTCAAACCTGTTTGGTGGTGGCGAAGGCTCCTCCGGGGATGGCGGTGGGGACGATTTTTCCTCGGAGGTCTAGTCGCTGCCATGTTTCAACCTGATCTGCACGGTTTTCAAAGGGTCTTATTGCTTGTGGGTCTGATATGTCTTGGCGGCTGCGTGGGATTACCGGGTACCCGCGCCGACGAGCTGGACAACACCGCGCGTACCTACCTAAAAGCCCTGCGCTGGGGTTCCTACGAGTCCGTGGCGGTTTTTCATCACCCCAGCAAGCTGCACCTCGATGCGGACTATTTTGCCCAGTTCAAGGTTGTCAGCGCAGAACTGCTGCAACCCCCCGTGCCCGAAGAGGGACGGGCCCAGCAAATCGTGGAGATTGCCTATATGCGAACGGATCAACAGCGCATCCGTTCCCTGAAGGTTCAGCAGACCTGGGTGTATGACAGCACCCGCAAGATCTGGTTGCTGGACGCAGATCTGCCACCCATGCATTGACAAGAGTTACGAATCGACAACTCGAAAACCCGCACGTTCCACAGCAACGGTCAACGCCCCGCGATCCGGCATCACACCGCGTACCCAAACCCGCCCGCTGGCCAGATCTGGCCGGGCCTCCTCGACCCCCGCCACGGATTCGAGACTACGCTTGACGTTGGCGACACAATGCGGGCAGGTCATGCCTGCCACTTGCAGGCTCAACTCCCCCTTCTGTTCGCTGATCTCTGGAGGCCTCCAGCGGTGCAACAAGCGACGGACGATGAGGCCCATCAGGAGAAGCGAAACCAGTCCTGCCGATAGAATCTGAATGGCATCAGCGCCTGATTCGTGGTGGTGGTGGGTGACCTGAGAGAAAGAATCCCCCAATAAAAAATCAAAAAGCCACCCCAGCAGGAGGCTCATCACCGCCACCACGCCGAGATAAATCGCCATCACCCGGCCCCCCAGGCCCCGATAAACTGCGCCGATGGTCGCCACATTGGTGGTCGGGCCCGCCAGCAAAAACACCAGGGCCGACCCGAGCGGCAGACCCGCCTGAATTAGCGAGGCGGCAATCGGCACCGAGCCCGTGGTGCAGACGTACATGGGGATTGCAATCAGCAGCATGAGCAGCATCCCGCCCATTCCACCCACCCAACCGAGGCTCGCGAAATAATCCGGCGGCACCCAGGTGGTGATGAGCGCAGCCACCACCACACCCGCCAATATCCAAAGATCAATGAGAGCCAGGAGATCAAAGAGAGCAAAACGCACGATTTCTTCTAGTCGGCTCAGCCAACCGGTTTTTTTACTCTCAAGCCGGACGACGACAGGCGGCGGGGCTTCGTTCTTTACCAGCAGGTTCACCAACAACCCGCCCAACAGGCCAGTCACCAAGGCTGCGGCGACCTTGAACAGGGCAAAGGGCCAGCCCAAAAACGAGGCACTGACCAGAATCGAATCGACGCCGGTTTGCGGCGTGCTGATGATGAATCCGGTCACCGCTCCCTTCGATGCCCCCTCCCGGCGCAACCCCAGACCCGTGGGAATTACGCCGCAAGAGCAGAGCGGCAGGGGAATACCGATCAGCACCGCCCGCAGGACACTCGGAAAATCGACGCGGTTCATCTGGCGGTGGATGACCCCCTCGGGCACCCAGACATGCAGCAATCCCGCGAGAAACAAACCGAGCAACAGGGAGGGTGATAGATCCAGCAGCACCTGCCAGAGATTGGCGAAAAATAAATTCCACATGATTCTAATCTCGCCTAGGGTGCCAGGTTGTCGAGGATGGCGCGTTTGACGGCGGCCAATTCTGCGGCCACCGTGATCATCGGCGAACGGGCCTGCTGGATGGCGGTATCGGGATCCTTGAGCCCATGACCGGTGAGCGTACAGACCACCTGGCTGCCTTCGGGAATCTTGCCCGAGCGAATATCCCGCAGCGCCCCGGCGATTGAAATGGCCGAGGCGGGCTCGCAGAAAATTCCCTCCCGCTGGGCCAGCAGGCGTTGCGCGGCGAGAATCTCCTCGTCACTACATTCGTCGAACCAGCCGCCGGAATCCCGTTGGGCGGCGACGGCCTTGTCCCAGGACTGCGGATGGCCGATCCGGATGGCGGTGGCGATGGTTTCCGGGTTTTCCACCGGGTGCCCACGCAAAAAGGGCGCAGCGCCGCTCGCCTGATAACCCGCCATGCGGGGCAGATTGGCGGCAGGGCCCCTGTGGTGATACTCGGTATAGCCCATCCAGTAGGCGGAGATGTTACCGGCATTGCCAACGGGCAGACAGTGGACATCGGGAGCGCGTCCCAGTGCCTCGACAATCTCGAAGGCGGCGGTCTTTTGGCCTTGCAGCCGGTAGGGATTGATGGAGTTGACGATGGTCACCGGGGCGTGATCCGCGACCTCTTTCACTAGGGCCATACCGGCATCGAAGTTGCCATGAATCTGAATCACCACCGCCCCATGCAGCATGGCCTGGGCCAGTTTGCCCATGGCGATCTTGCCCTCGGGAATCAGCACAAAGGCCGCGATGCCGGCGCGTGCCGCATAGGCCGCCGCCGCTGCCGAGGTGTTACCGGTCGAGGCGCAGATAATCGCCCGGCTGCCTTCCTCAACGGCCTTGGTGACGGCCAGGGTCATCCCCCGATCCTTGAAGGAACCCGTGGGATTCAGACCCTCGTATTTGACATAGAGATCCACCGCCCGATCCGTGATGCGAGGAATATTCTGCAAGCGAATCAGCGGGGTATCGCCTTCGCAAAGACTAATAATCCGGGTATTGTCGCGGACTGGCAAACGATCCCGGTAACGGTCGATGAGCCCAGTGTAACGAGGACGCAATGACATGATAAAATCTCCCAGTAAAAAATTTAGTCTGTTTTTTATGGTGTCTCCAGCCCGCCTACCCACACCAACGCGATGGCACCCCGGCGAAACACGACTTCGGACGGCACATCTCCCAGCAGCTCGCGCAACTTGTCGAGGCGATCAATCCGTACCAGCGCAAGTTCCCCCGGGCGAGGCTCCCGGAGCGGGACGACCCCCTGCCGGTAAACGCTAAAACT
>SESE01001218.1_pt1 | contig 10576 bp, 7 predicted proteins | sample 3171371 | NCBI WGS metagenome assembly SESE01 (sample SAMN06051881, study PRJNA518727) | freshwater metagenome | biome: subpolar coniferous forest; feature: holomictic lake; material: water; isolation source: holomictic Lake 442, 13 m depth | place: Canada: near Kenora, Ontario | collected...
CAGAACAGATTCAAATAAATGGGAAAGAAAATTGAAAAAACCAGCGAATTTCGACAGCCTAGGACAGAGGGTGGGGCACATCAGTTTGAATCGTACCCCTGCATTTCATTTTTATTAGCGATCATAAAATGTGAGCTGTTTTCACCCTGAAAATCCCATGCAGAGCTTATCCAGCCTGCATGTGTAGCTATTATTTCAATAGCATAATACCCACTAGGGTGCAGGTGTCAGCTTCTCACAGCCTCTTTTGACAAGCAGACAGCTTACCTTGTAGTCCGCTTGTGCCCGGTCCATCTGGCCCATGTTTTCATAGGCTTGGGCGCGGCCGTAGATGTACCGGGGGCTGATCGGTTTGCCGTTGTCGTAGGTAATTTGGAGCGCACGACTAAACGAAGTCGCAGCACTGGGCCAGTCGGCTTTTTTAAAATAGGCGGCACCCAGATTGCCGTGGGCTTCGGCAAAATCTCTGCTTAATGCAATCGACCGCTTTAGGTCGGCAATGGCTTCATCGGGTTTATCAATTTTGATCAGCTCAGTGCCGCGGTTGTAATAAATCCGGTGAGCACCTGGCAGGTCGGTTCGACCTTTGACCAGTTTTTCGGCATCATCCCAAAGCAATGCGGGATGGGACAGCGTTGCCAACCGGTCCATCGACATCGGGATCATGGCCAGAGCCAATACTGTCAACATAAAAGCCGCCGTTCGGCCATTGAGTTTGAGCTTTTGCAGCACAATGGGCAGCAAGGCAAAAGCAACCGGCGCCCACAGATAACTGCGATATAAAACAAAGACATCTTGAATACGCACCAAAGACAATTCAACCCAAAACATCAGCCACGGCGTGATCAGGGCAAACCCTGCCAAACCAGCAGTACCACGTTTGAATAACAGCCAAATCGCCAACCCACCCCACGCAACAAAGCCAGCACCAGCAAGCAAGTACAGCGAAAAGAATGAATGAGGAAAAAGTTGTGGCATGTCGATAGACATCCACGCAGGATTAGGAAAAACCCAATGAAAAGCGTATAAGAAAAAATGTCGCGATTGCATCAAAAAACTCAGCGGATAGGATAAATTGCGAACCTCATCGCTCCATTGATCAGACCCATTTACAAGATAAATTGACCCTATCAGATGTTTTTTTGCCAATATGGCCAACACGGCAATCACCGTCATAACGGCAAAAATGGCCCAGCGTTGTTTTAACTTGACTCGCCAATCGTCATGCAGCAACACGGTCAATGCCACCATCATGGCTGGCAACATGATGGCCTGTTCTTTTGAATACACGGCCAGGTAATACAAAGGCACGCTGAGCCACAAGGCTTTTTGTCGAAGGCAACCTTGCACATACGCCAGCATGGCCAGCAAACTAAACAGGGTCGCCATCACAATCGCGCGCTGCGTCAGATAGCCCACAGCGTAGGTAGAGACTGGATGAAGTGCAAACAGCAGGGCGGCAAAAAAAGCAGCCCATCTTGGGGATAAGTCGTTCTGGCGACCTGGCCCCATCAGCGCGTTAAACAAAGTTAATAGAAAAGAAAAAAGTACCAACACAACTGCCGCGTGAAGCAGCAAATTGCCGATTCTGAAAGGGATGAGATCCAGCCCAAACCAGTCTTTGGTCCACGCCAACGTTGCGAAGGGTAACGAGCGAAGTTCGAAAAGCTTAAAGTGATAGCCGGAAATGGGTTGATTGCCATCATCGTCTTGCATAAAGTAAGGCAAATCGTCAAAGATAATGGGATTGGAAAAAAACTGACCATAAAGGGCTGCCATTGCGACGCAAAGAAACACAACCTGAAAAATTATTTTTTTGAATACAAACATCAAGAATACCTCGATAAATTACGATTGATTTATGGGCAAAAAAAAGCCCCTCGTGGAGGGGCTTGATTAAACAAACAGTAATTTATTATTTACAAAGATTGGCTGTAAGACAAGTACTTGTAGATTTCGTTGTCCAAGTAACTTTCCCATTTGCATAAGCGGGATCCAATATATAAGTCTCACCAGAAAGTCCGTTCACAGCAGCTGTGGTCGTCCCAACCGCAACAGCTGTAATGACACCAGCAAGCGTTGATACCGTAGCCACGTTACCAGATCCTGTGGAGATGTCCGCAGGAACACCATTCGAACCTGCTGTACAGTTTGTCAGAGCATTTTGATCCTGAGCGCAGAGTTCAACAGCTACTTTGGATGCGGATGTTGCCAAAATAACTTCACTGAACTTGGCCTTTTTGGTGTATTGCTGATAAGCCGGCAAAGCCACGGCTGCCAAAATACCGATGATTGCGACCACAATCATCAGTTCGATCAGGGTAAAACCCTTTTGCATAGAACGCTTCATAATTAGCTCCATAAAGTTAAGAAAAAAAAGAGACCGTCAACCTATAAGCAGTATTCGTGCCAACCGTCAACCCGCATATTAAAGGCTTGCACGGTCACTAAAACCCCGTTTGGCATGGACTAATCTGTGCCAGTTCCAGGGGTTGGCTCACAATTGGCATTGATCATTATGTGTCACAGCCTCCCTCCGCTCAACCTGTTCTTATCGAAGGGCGGCCAAAGTCCAGGAATCCGCTCATCAAGGCCCGCGTTATGACGGGAAAGTGTCAGTCCAGACCGCTTGGATTGATACTTGGGCATTCTCTGACCGTTTTTTCACACATGGAACGTGGTCATGGTGACACCGCCTGCTTTGGCAATCAACGGCACCTGGCATGCGTGTTCCAGCCCTGATAATCTTGGCTTGACCTTATGCACAAACCTCTGCCCAACTCGACTCAGATCACCCGGCCTGGATTTCTGGGAAAGCTGACACCTCTGCTTCAGAATCGCCATGCCATGCTGGCAGTCGCTGCCGTGCTGTTTCTCGTGGCGTTTGCATATTTTCTTTTTGAAGAAATATCTCGTGAACGCGAGACCCATGTCCTGTTGTGTTTGGTGGTGGTGCAATTCGCCATGATCATCTGGTTGCTACTGACCCGACACAGATGCCTACACATTCAGTCGCAGGCATTGCATGAGCATTTAACGACAGTACTCGACGCTCTGGATGCCTCTATTTCGGTCATGGGTGGCGATGAACTGCTGTTTGCCAATCAACTGTACCGGCGCTGGTTTGGCTCCCAGGCCCGTGGACACTTGAAGTTGGTTGCAGAGGCTGGCATCAACGCTGCCAACATCGGCGTGGCTGCCAGTGCTGAAATTTATCTCTCTGACATCAACCGTTGGCTGGAGGTGCGAACGCGTTGTCTCACATGGGTGGATGGCCGACAGGCACAGATGGTCATTGCCACTGACATCTCGGCTAGGCGAACGGCACGATATGAATTACAAGCCGGAGTGGCGCACGAGCTTAACCAGCCCCTCACCGCCATCAACAACTATTGCAACGGCATGGTCTCGCGAATCAAAAGTCAGCAAATTGCCCCGGCAGAATTGCTCAACACGCTAGAAAAAACCGCACGGCAGGCCCACCGTGCCGGACAGATCATTCACCACATTCGCTCGTTCGTCAAACGCAGTGAACATCATCGCACGGCCTCTGGCGTGGGCACCCTGGTGAGCGAAGCCGTCGAATTGGCAGAAATTGAATTGCGAAGGCGCAACGTCAAGCTCGTTTCATCCGTTGCCAACGGACTGCCCAACCTGAGGGTGGATGCCATTTTGATTGAGCAGGTCTTAGTGAACCTGATCAAAAACGCCGCAGAATCCATCGATTCGGCCCAACGGCCAGAGGCACAGCGCACCATTGAACTCAGTGTGGCATTGGCCGAGGTCAACCACAAACCCGTCATTGAATTCAAGGTGATTGACTCTGGCGGCGGCATGGCGCCTGAGGTGATGGCACGCATGTATGAGACTTCGACCAAAGCCGACGGCATGGGCATGGGATTAAGTTTGTGCCGTTCCATTGTCGAGTCATACATGGGGCGGATAACGGCCGCCAACATTTACAATGGTCAGCTTGTTGCAGGCTGCTGTTTTACATTCTGGATACCAGCACCCATGCCAGCCGATCCTGCATAGAAGGCTGAGCCATCCTTATCGCAGATTTCATCATGAGTTTGATTCCCAAAAAAGGCAATGTTTATGTCGTTGACGACGATGTTGCCGTGCGAGATTCGTTGCAATGGCTGCTCGTCGGCAAAGGTTACCTGGTGCGCGTTTTTGATTCAGCAGAGACTTTTCTTGACCGCTTTGATCCCACTGAAGTGGCCTGCCTGATTGTTGATGTCCGAATGGCCGGCATGTCCGGGCTGGAGCTGCAAAACCGTCTGACTGAAAGCCGTTCGCCTCTGCCTCTGGCCTTCATCACTGGCCATGGCGACCTGCCCATGGCCGTCCTGGCCATGAAAAAAGGGGCGATGGACTTTATCCAGAAGCCGTTCAACGAGGATCAACTCGGAACCTTGGTAGAACACATGCTTGAACATGCCAAGAAAACATTTGCCGAACATCATAAGACCACCCAGAGGGATGCCATCCTGGCCAAGCTGACATTGCGCGAAACACAGGTGTTGGACGGCGTGATGACCGGTCGCATGAACAAGCAGATTGCCAACGACCTCGGTGTCAGCATGAAAACCGTTGAGGCGCACCGCGCCAATATCATGCAAAAGTTCAAAGCCAATACGGTGGCCGATCTCGTCAGGTCAGCACTCAAGCCCTCGACGGTCAGAGTCTGATGGGTGGGTCAATTTTGCTATTCTATTGATATCTGCAAACGCCCGCTGCATAAGCCTTGGCAGGCTTTTTTTATAATTAATTTCTAAATGAATTCACCTCCCCCTACCGCGCAAATCATAGACGGCGTCGCCTTGTCAGGCAAACTTCGTACCGAAGTCACTGCCAGGGTGCAGGCACTTCACCAGGCAGGGGTCACCCCCGGGCTGGCGGTTATTCTGGTGGGTGACAACGCGGCCAGCCAGGTGTATGTTCGCAACAAGGTTAAAGGCTGCAAAGATTGCGGCTTTCATTCGGTGCTGGAACAATACGATGCCAACCTGACGCAAGTAGCGCTGTTGGCACGCATTGAAGCCCTCAACGACGACCCCGCCATCCACGGCATTCTGGTGCAGTTGCCTCTGCCCGCCCAAATGGATGCCACCAAGGTCATCGAAGCCATTTCGCCGTCCAAGGATGTGGATGGTTTTCACATCGCCAGCGCGGGCGCACTGATGACAGGCATGACAGGCTTTTGGCCGTGTACCCCGCATGGCTGCATGAAAATGCTCGAATCCATCCATTACGACCTCAAGGGCAAACACGCGGTGGTGATCGGCCGATCCAACATTGTGGGCAAACCAATGGCGCTGATGTTGCTGCAAAAGAACGCCACCGTCACCATCTGCCACAGTGCCACCCAGAACCTCAAGGCTCTCACGCTGCAAGCCGATGTGATCGTGGCAGCCGTGGGCCGGCGCAACATGGTCACTGCGGACATGGTCAAACCGGGTGCGGTGGTGCTTGACGTCGGGATGAACCGCAACGATGAGGGCAAACTGTGTGGCGATGTGGATTTTGCGGCAGTCCGGGAAGTCGCCTCCTTCATCACCCCTGTGCCCGGCGGTGTCGGCCCGATGACGATCACCATGCTGCTGGTCAACACCCTGATCTCGGCTGAACGTGCCGCCAACCTGTCATGAACAATCCCCTGCTTTCTTTGGACGGACTGCCGCCGTTTGACCAGGTTTTGCCTGACCACGTTGCGCCTGCTATCGACTTGCTTCTGGCCGATGCCAATTCAGCCCTTGAGGCCGTGACGCTGCCTGACTTTGAAACGCACTGGGATGCCATCAGCAAGGTGCTTGATGTCGCCACCGAGCGCCTGTCTCGCGCCTGGGGCGTGGTCAACCACCTCAAAAGCGTGGCCGACACCCCCGAGTTGCGCGCAGCCTTCAATGCAGCCCTGCCCCTCGTGACAGAGTTCTACACCCGTTTAGGCGCTGATGCACGTCTGTATGCCAAATACAAAGCCATTGCCCCAAATTCGCTCAATGCAGAACAGGCGCAAGCTCATCGCAACGCGCTGCGTGACTTTGTGCTCGGCGGCGCTGACCTCACCGGACTTAAGCGCGAGCGCTATGCCGCCGTTGCCGAAAGGCAAGCGTTCCTTGGCCAAAAATTCAGCGACAACGCGCTGGATGCCACGGATGCGTTTGCCTATTTTGCGTGTCAGGATGAGTTGGAGGGTGTGCCAGACGATGTCATTCAGACTGCCAACAACGCGGCGCTGGCTGAAGGCAAAGATGGCTACAAGCTGACGCTGCAAATGCCGTGCTACCTGCCGGTGATGCAGTTTGCCACGCACAGTGCCGTGCGTGAAAAGCTCTACCGTGCCTATGTCACCCGCGCGTCTGACCAGTCCAGCCCGGACGAACTTCAGTTTGATAACAGTGCCATCATTCGCGAACTGCTGGCCTTGCGTCTTGAAGAGGCCGAGCTGCTGGGCTACCCCAACTTTGGAACGCTCTCGGTTGTTCCCAAAATGGCCGAGTCTCCCGCCAAAGTGATGGGCTTTTTGCGCGATTTGGCACACAAAGCCAGACCGTACGCCCAGCGCGATCTGGCTGACATGCGTCGCTTTGCCGCCGAACACCTGAACCTGCCTGACCCACAGGCGTGGGACTGGCCGTATATCAGTGAACAACTAAAGCAAGCCCGCTACGCCTTCAATGAACAAGAGGTTAAACAGTATTTTCCCCTTCCCCGCGTGTTGGCTGGTCTTTTCAAAATCGTCGAAACCCTTTTTGACATCAGCATTGCGCCTGATGAAGCACCGGTGTGGAATGCGTCTGTGCGGTTTTTCAGGATTGTGCGTGACGGTCAACTGCTGGGGCAGTTTTATCTGGATGCAGATGCCCGCAAGGGCAAACGCAGCGGGGCCTGGATGGATGACGTGCGCGCTCGCTGGTTACGGCCTGATACAGGGCAATTGCAAACTCCCGTGGCGCATTTGGTGTGCAACTTTGCCAGCGGTGTCGATGGCAAACCGCCTCTGCTCACACATGACGATGTCATCACCCTGTTTCACGAATGTGGTCACGGCCTGCAACATCTGCTCACGCAGGTCAATGAGTTGGCCGTCTCAGGAATCAGCGGTGTTGAATGGGATGCAGTCGAACTGCCCAGCCAGTTCATGGAAAATTTTTGCTGGGAGTGGGACGTGATCAGCCAGATGACCGCCCATGTGGACACGGATCAGCCATTGCCACGCGCCCTGTTTGACAAGATGCTGGCTGCCAAAAACTTTCAGAGCGGCATGCAAACCCTGCGCCAAATCGAGTTTGCCTTGTTTGACATGCTGCTGCACACCGAGCACGACCCGGCTTGCGATGTGATGCCCGTGCTGCAACACGTCAGGGACGAAGTCGCTGTGTTTCAGCCACCCGCCTGGTCGCGCACCGCCCACACCTTTAGCCACATTTTTTGCGGTGGCTATGCGGCGGGTTACTACAGTTACAAATGGGCCGAGGTATTGAGCAGCGATGCCTACGCCGCCTTTGAAGAGACCGCGACAGAGGAGGGACATCCCAGCGCACAGACCGGCCAACACTTCAGACAAGCCATTCTGGAGACCGGTGGCAGTCGCCCCGCCATGGCTTCTTTCAAAGCCTTTCGTGGACGCGAACCCACACTGGACGCACTGCTTCGCCATCTTGGCATGTCTCAACCCGCTGGTTGAAAGGAATAAATCTCTCATGCAAATCCACCTTGTCCTACGGCTCTGGCTCATTCGTCTGGCCTGCGTCAGTGCCGTCTTGTGGCATGCGAACCTACAGGCGCAAGCGGTCTATCGCATTCTGCATCCCGATGGGCATGTCACATTTGCAGACAAACCGCCCGTGGCCAATGCCAGCAAAGTGACGACAGTGGAGGTGGCCCCCCCCCCAACCGCCAATACCACGGGTGCCGTTGACTTACCGTTGGCATTGCGCCAGGTTGTCAAAAAATACCCGGTCACGCTCTATACCTCGGGCTCATGCGAACCCTGTGATTCGGGGCGTGCATTGTTGACGCGCAGGGGAATCCCTTTCACCGAAAAAACCATCGCCACGCCAGAAGACAATCATGCCTTGAAACGCCTCAGTGGCAACCTGTCATTGCCATTGTTGACCATTGGTGCCCAGCATATCGGGGGGTTTTCAGAGTCTGAATGGACGCAATACCTGGATGCCGCTGACTATCCACCGAAATCAGTGCTGCCAACAGGCTACAGCAGAACGGCAGCATCGCCTCTGGTTGAGATCAAAAAACAGGATGAAGCCAAGCCGCCAGACAGCCCTCAGTCCAACCCCAATGTCAGTCCAATGCCAACCAGGGAGGACCCCGTGTCCAACCCTGCCGGTATTCAGTTTTGATCAAGAATTGTGGTCGAGGATGAGGGCCGTCTCGGCTCTGTTAAAAACCCAAGCGGCGGGACGCCGCTTCTACTTCACTTCCCATGCCCCCATCCCCCAACACAGACTTGAATTTGGCTCAGCAGGAAGCCGTCAACTATTTGCACGGACCTTGTCTGGTGTTGGCCGGTGCAGGGTCAGGCAAAACACGCGTCATCACACACAAAATTGGTCGTTTGATCCAGGCAGGCGTGTCTGCCAAAGGTATTTTTGCCATCACCTTCACCAACAAGGCTGCCTCCGAAATGCGTGAACGCGCAAAGAGCCTGATTGGCAGGGCAGCCAAAGAGGTGGTGATCTGCACGTTTCATGCCTTGGGGGTGCGTCTGTTGCGTGAAGACGGCGTTGTGCTGGGTCTGAAACCAAAGTTTTCGATTTTGGACAGCGACGACGTGACCAGCATTTTGAAAGATGCTGGCGGAAGCGTGGATGCGGCCACGGCGCGACAGTTGCAATGGACGATCAGTCTATGGAAAAACCAGGGGCTTGATGCTGCCGCCGCAGCCGCTCAGGCCAGCAACGACAGCGATCGCATCACCGCACGTGTGATGGCGCACTACGAAGAACGGTTGACGGCTTATCAGAGTGTCGATTTTGATGATTTGATTGGTTTGCCACTTAAGTTGCTCCAAAAACATGAGCCTGTCAGACAGAAGTGGCAAGCTCTGGTGGGCCATATCCTGGTTGATGAATATCAGGACACCAATGCCACCCAATATGAACTGTTAAAACTGCTGACAGCCGGTCGTGGTCCAGCACAAGCCCGTTTGACTGCCGTGGGCGACGACGACCAGTCCATTTATGGCTGGCGCGGGGCCACACTGGACAACCTGAAAAAGCTGCCAATGGACTTTCCTGGCCTCAAAGTCATCAAGCTCGAGCAAAACTACCGCTCGACCACGGCCATATTGCGCGCCGCCAACAACGTGATTGCTTCCAACCCCAAGCTGTACCCCAAAAACCTGTGGAGTGACCTGGGCGAGGGCGAGCCGGTGCGGGTGGTGGATGCAGACACCGAAGAGCACGAGGCTGAGCGCACCGTGGCGCGGATTCAGGGTCTGCGTGCCAGTGGCACTGCCAGCGGTGGGACGCAGTTCAAAGAATGGCGCGACTTTGCCGTACTCTACCGTGCCAATCATCAGGCCAAGCCCTTCGAGAAAGCCCTTCGCAAGGCGCAAATCCCTTACAAGGTGTCTGGGGGCATGAGCTTTTTTGACCGTGCCGAGGTCAAAGATTTGTGCGCCTGGTTTCGGCTGTGGATCAACAACGACGATGACCCTGCATTCTTACGCGCTGTGACCACCCCCAAACGCGGCATTGGCCACCAGACCCTGGCACACTTGGGCGACTTTGCCAGCCGCTACAAAGTCAGCATGTTTGAAGCACTGTTTTCGTCCAGTCTGGGCAGCGTGATCTCGGGTCAATCTCTGGGCAGCCTGCACGAGTTTGGCCGTGAAGTCAATGACCTTGAATTTCGTGCCCGCCACACGCTGGGGGCAGAGTCGGCCAAGACTTTTTTACTGGACTGGCTTAAGGACATTGCGTACGAAAAGTACCTGTATGACGGTGAAGACAGCGAGAAAATGGCCGCTGCCCGCTGGACCAATGTGCTCGATTTTTGTGACTGGATGTCTGGCCGCTGTGGCGGTCAGATTGATGATGCTTGCGGGGTCAGCACACCGGGCGATATCAAGTCACTGCTGGATGTTGCACAAACCGTCTCGCTTTTGTCAACCCTCAGCGAGCGTGTCAAAGACCAGAATGTCGTCACACTATCGACCCTGCACGCTGCCAAAGGGCTGGAGTGGGCGCATGTGATGCTGGTAGGCGTAACCGAAGGCGTGTTGCCGTTCAAGCAAAAAGACAGTTGCGATCTGGCCGAGCGCGTCCACGAATCTGCCGACGAAACCACCGCGACGCATATCCAGGAAGAACGTCGCCTGATGTACGTGGGAATCACCCGAGCCCAGCGCAGTTTGGCCGTGAGCTGGACTCGCAAACGAAAAAAAGGGCGCGAAATGGTCAGCGCCCAACCCAGCCGCTTTATTGCCGAAATGGCACTGGATCAAATGACAACCAAAGAAAACCCGCGCGACAAACTCAGGGCCTTGCGCGCCGAGTTTGCACAAAAGGCGCAAGACAGCGCCGCGGCCAGGGCCTTGGTTCGG
>SESE01001221.1_pt1 | contig 10564 bp, 8 predicted proteins | sample 3171371 | NCBI WGS metagenome assembly SESE01 (sample SAMN06051881, study PRJNA518727) | freshwater metagenome | biome: subpolar coniferous forest; feature: holomictic lake; material: water; isolation source: holomictic Lake 442, 13 m depth | place: Canada: near Kenora, Ontario | collected...
GACAATACGGACAACCAACGACTTTGGGGGCATGTTGAACACTCCATAAACACCTTGCCGGACGGGCCGCGCTTCGACAAATCGAAAGACCTTGCCAAAGCCCAAGTAGCGACATGGCTGGCTTGGCAAGAAGAACCCGGCCACCCCATCGGTTTGGCGGTCTCAATGGGCTATGTCGATGCGCACTCTGAAACGGTCGATGACTTCATTAACTGGCTTAAACGCCTCTTCCAACTCCAACCCTCATAATCAACTCAACAGAGAGAGCAAACCAAAACCATGTCACTCGAAAACATCATCAACGAAGCCTTTGAAATCCGCGCCGGTATTTCCCCCGGTTCGGTCAGTGCCGAAATCCGCGAAGCGGTCAACGAATCCCTGCAACTGCTCGACAGCGGCGAGCGCCGTGTGGCCGAGAAAGTGGACGGGCAATGGGTCGTCAACCAATGGCTGAAAAAAGCCGTGCTGCTGTCCTTCCGCATCAATGACAACCGCGTCATGGACGGCGGCGAAACCCGTTATTTCGACAAGGTCGAACCCAAGTTCGGCAGTTACAGCCCGGAAGACTTCCGCCGGGCCGGTGTGCGCGTGGTCCCGCCCGCCGCCGTGCGCCGGGGTGCCTATGTCGCACCGGGAGTGATCCTGATGCCGTCTTTCGTCAACATCGGTGCGTATGTGGACTCCGGCACCATGGTGGACACTTGGTCGACGGTCGGTTCCTGCGCCCAAATTGGCAAGAATGTGCATTTGTCCGGCGGCGTTGGCATCGGCGGGGTGCTGGAACCCTTGCAGGCCAGCCCGACCATCATCGAAGACAATTGCTTCATCGGCGCACGCTCGGAAGTGGTCGAGGGCGTGGTGGTCGAGGAAGGCTCGGTTATTTCGATGGGGGTCTATATCGGGCAGAGCACAAAGATTTATAATCGCATGACGGGCGAAACCACCTACGGTCGCATTCCGGCGGGTTCTGTCGTGGTTTCCGGCAACTTGCCCGCAAAGGACGGCAGCCACAGCTTGTATTGCGCTATCATTATCAAGCAAGTGGACGAGAAGACCCGTGGCAAAGTCGGCATCAACGAGTTGTTGCGGGACTAAGCCCAAACGGGAGGGTTTGAACAGAAAATTAAATGATTGCCCCCGATCACTCAACACTAAAACAGGAGCTAGAACAATGAAAAAGACGATATTTTTTGCCTTAGGGCTGTTGTTTTCCACCAGCGTATTGGCCGGTGCGGACCATTACATCCGCAAAGACGGCACTCACATTCAACATCTGAAAATCACCAAACAAGCGGGCGAGGTGAAAGTATTGCTGGACGTGGACTTCGAACCCACCGGCACAGAGACCGACAAGCCTTGCTCCACCGAAATCTCGGGTGAGGCCAAGGTCGTAAGCGAAAATGAACTGCACCTGAAAAAGCAGGCCCAAGGCGAAGCGCATTATTGCGAGTTGAAAATCTTTCTCAACGGCGACGAGGCTAAAATCGAAGAAACACCCGACTGCGTCCGTTATTTCACTGGCGACTTCTGCCGTTTTGACAGCGAAGGGAAGGTGTTGACCAAAATCAAATAAGCCTGGAATTTGCTGACAAGGATGTCTCCGCTGCCTCACTGCCATTAAGTTAAGAAAAACCACGTCGTTCCGGCAGGGATTGCCGGAACCCAGATGCCACGGATGGCAAACTAGATTCACTTCCCTGTGATCTGGATACCGGCAGTCCATGCCGGTATGACGGCTTAACTTAATGGCGGTGTCCCGCTGCCTGGCAACACAACCAGCCAAAAAAAACGCCCCTAAGGGCGTTCGATGGATTGCGTGGATAATCACCTCAAGCCGTGCTTCTGCATTCGGTACAACAGCGTGTCGCGGGATATGCCCAGCAGGCGGGCGGAACGGCTGCGGTTGCCTTTGGTGCGATCCAAGGCTTGTAGTATCAGATCAATTTCGAGCTTATCCAACTCAATGCCCCCTTCGGGAAGTGAGAAACCATTCCGTAGAGGATTCTTTTGGCTCTCCAGGCGACTCATGATTTCATGTGGCAGGTTGCCTTCCTCGATGACGCGGCCAGCCAAAAGAATGCAAAGCCGTTCACAGACATTGCGCAATTCCCTCACGTTGCCCGGCCACGGATAGTCCAGCAGACGGTTAAGCGCTGCTTTGGTCAAAGTCGAACCCGGCAACTTGTGGGAAATGGCAAAATATCCCATGAAATGACTCAGCAGCACCGGTATGTCGCCCTTGCGCTCGCGCAACGGAGGAATTTTCAGCGGGACGACGTTGAGGCGATAGTACAAGTCCTTGCGGAATTCGCCTTGGCTGATCTTTTCATCCAAGTGGGTGTTGGTCGCGGCGATGACGCGCACATCCACATGAACGGGCTGGGTGTCCCCGACTGGCTGAATCTCGCCGGTTTCCAAAAAACGCAGCAGCTTGGCCTGGATGGGCAGTGGTAGCGAATCGACCTCATCCATAAATAGGGTGCCGCCGTCCGCCGCCAGCAAGCGACCCGTCTGGTTTGCCACAGCACCGGTGAAAGAACCCCGGCGATGGCCGAACAACTCCGACTCGACCAGTGCCTCGGGCAGGGCTGCGCAATTCAGGGTAATGTAAGGCTGCTTGGTGCGTGGGCTGTGGCTTTGCAGGGCGTTGGCGAGCAATTCCTTGCCTGTTCCCGTTTCCCCTGTGATCAATACGGTCACATCAGTCCCCGCCACCATTTTCGCGCTTCTAAGCATTGCTTCAAAATTAGGCGATTGCCCAATCAATGCTTTAAACATAGGCTACCCTCCAAAAAAAAACGGCATTCCTGCCGTGAAGACTGCCCGGATTGAATCGCGGGAACCACTTAGCCAGTCCGTTCAGGCCTACCCCTTCCCGCCACTGGGAAGGCATTACAAAATTCTATAAACCGGACTGCAACACTAGGATTATACACTGAGTTTAACGTCCGGGGAAAACTTTTCACCGAATTGCTCCGCTATTTTTCCACGGAAGGGCGTTCATTTTCTTCCCCAAGGACGGATTCCACGTTGCCCAGTGACTGGAATTCGCCTTTCAACATACCCATTCCGCAACTCCACAAAATGACACCGGCATGGTTGGGTGTGAATTCGACAGTCTGCTTGCCTAGGTGGAGGTCGAACTGAAGGCCAAGCTTGGGTATGACAATGGAGCGGTTGCATTCGGTCAATTCTTTGACATTAATGACCCATCTTACGGGCATTCCCTTCCTGATCACGATGCTGGAAGGCTCGAAGCCTTCTCGTGTCACGTCCATTTGCAGTGTCAAATTATTTTCGGAAGGCAATCCGTTGGACTGATTGCTTTTGTCCAAGTTTTCACCTGCTTTGCCAATCCACGTTGAGACCGACTCAAAGTCGAAACCCGTGCCGGTCAGGACCATGCCACGATTGAACATGATGAGTCCTAGCGTCACCACCAGCAAGCCAGAAGTTTTCAGAATTCTACCACTGACGTGATGGGAAACCAGCGTGGTTAGAAAACCGAAGCCTAGTAGTAAAGGCAGAGTGCCCATGCCGAAGACAAGCAATATCCTGGCACCTTCCCATGGGCTGCCAGTGCCTGCGGCCATCACGTACATGGCTTGCAGAGGGCCGCAAGCGATCATCAGCCCGTTGAGCATCCCAATGATCAATGGATTACGGTGTCTGCGAAATTCGGTATGGACAAAACGGCTTAACCAGCGCGGCATGGGAAGCCCAAAAAAGCGAAGGTGGGGTAGCAAGTGCAGCATATTGAGACCGAACACCACCAGAAATAGGCCGGCGGCGATGCTGGCACCGCTTTTCATGGCGGGTGTGAAACTGACTAACGACCCGGCAAATCCGAAAATCGCGCCTATGGTTGTGTAGGAAATTGTTTTGCCCAAGCCATAGGCGATATGGGCCAAAGCATACGAATATTTCCCGACGGTGGCATCGCGGGAGGTGTAACCGACAATAAACCCCCCGCACATGCCGACGCAATGGAAACTGGTCAACAACCCTACCAGGAAAAGCAGGCCGACGCTCGCCTGCTGATCTAAGCCAGGGAAGGTTTCGGTAGAGGGGATTTTTGAGCCCGCATAAAAAATCACAAGGATGCCCAACAGGCCCAAAATTATCCGCAAGAGTTTGCGAATGCCGTCCCGCCAGGGACGCGGCTTTGGCAACATCGAACATGGGTAGCCCTTAAGTTTCAGAGCCTCGGAAATCTGGAAAACGTTGCAGCGCGCATCGTCATAGATTACGACCACGGTTTCGCTGCCATAGTCGGCCTTGGCCTTGCGAACGCCGCGCAAGTGCTTGAGTGTGCGCTCTACGTTGTTCTCACAAGTCCCGCAATGCATTCCTGTGACGCGCAGAGTCTGGGTGATTATGCCCATGGTTTAATTTGTGGGGAGGGTAAAGCCCGAAAAAAAGTCAACGTTTAGCGACGCGAATTTTTTCAACGGGCTTTTTCCCCACCTCACGAACCGGGGTGGGTTTTTGTAGGGCATCCTGCTTGAGTTTGGTTGCCGTCGGATGGAAGGGTTTTGCGATTGTCGAGGTAGCTTTGGCTAAGTGTTTCGAGTCAATCGGCGCAGCGCCCTTGGCCACTGTCTTGGAGTCGGTTGTCAAAGCGAGTTTTGCGGATTTCTTGGGATCGGTTGACGCCACGGACTTAGTGGCCATGTTGGGATAAATGGGCGAAAAGGTCAAAGCGGCTTTCTTGGAATCGACAGGCGCTTTGGGCAATGCCAGTTTCTTGGGATTGGCGGCCGCCAAGGCCAATGGTTTATTTTTCGGTTCAGTTGGCAGGGCAAGCTTTTCAGTTTTCTTAGGGGCAGTGACGGCAGCCTTGGAGGCTTTCGGTGGATAGGTCGCCCTGGGCTCAGCCTCTTCTGCTTCAATAAATTCTGCATCGGCGGATTCCGCTGTTTCAACTCCAGCGGGTTCGGTTTCGATGGACTGGGCTTGGACAGGCTCTGCTTGATAAATGGGTTCGGGGATAGGTTCGGGTAGGGTGTGTTTAGCCCGGCTTAATTCAGCCTGGTAAACCGGTTCGGCTGGTGCGGAATCGGCTTGGAGAGGTTCAGCTTGATCAATGGGTACGGTTGGAGTTGGTTCTTGCTCAACCGGTTGAACGTCAGTGGGTTCAGTTCCTGCCGCCACAGCCGCAGTTGCTTCGAGCGGTGGTGAATCGACAGACACTTCTTGCGGTTCGGGAATCGGTGCGGCATGTTGGTTATATCTGCCCACTTCGGTTGCGGACAAAGCAGCGTAGTGATCGTTGTCATATCCCTCGGAGAAATAACGCTCCGGGTTGGTGGCAATATCCCTGGCGGCCAAAAACTCGGCATAGTAGTTGCGGGAGGCGAATCCAAATTGCGGGCCATTGTAATATTTGACGATGTGCATGAAGTCATGACCATGGGCATTCCTCGCCCGCTGCATCCCGCCAATGCCGTGATTGTAGGATGTCACGGCTAAAGGCCAACTGCCAAGTTTTTCATAGGCATAGGCCAGATAGCGGGCCGCACCCCGGGTCGAGCTAATCGGGTCAAGGCGCGCCCCGGCGCTGGAGTCGCCGTTCATGAACATTTTGGCCGCGCCGGAAGTGAATTGCCAAATCCCCAAGGCACCAGCCGAAGAATGGGCATTATATTGGAATGAAGATTCCACATGGGGCAGATAGGCCAAGTCCTCAGGCAAGCCAGCGTTACGGAAAATCAGCCTGAACTGGCCGTCGTAGCGGCGTCCGATTTCCAATCCCTTCCTGAATCGTTCCTTAAGGCCGCGCTGGTATCTCAAGCGTTCGCTGGCGCCTTGAATGGCGTTTCTGCGACCGGTTTTCTGCGCAATGTGCTGGACAAGCCCCCTTTCATCTTCATCCAGCGCAATACCAGCGGACACTTTGTCCTCCAAAGCGGCAAGCCTAGCCTTCCAGTCGTGGAAGCGCTCTTGGATGTAGTCTTTTTGGCCGGCCGTCAAGATGTCTGCGGTCTCGCCCGGCAGATCAAAGACATCGTAAATGATGTCCATGTGTACCTTGTCATGTATGGCAACCTGAGAACGGCCCCATTTTGAGTAGACCTTGCTCCAAAAAGCCACTTGCGGTTCGATCTCCGCTGGCCTTGGGAAAGTGTGTGACGAAGACCCGCCATGATGGCTTGGCTCCAAGTCGCTGTCACTATACAGCGGAAAATGCTGGTGTTGGTTAGTGCCCTGCGAATTCTTCCACGCATTAGCGGGAGTATCGTGGCGCGGCGGCTTTGTGGAGCATGCGACCAGCAGGAATAGCATGCACAAGAAAATAAAACCTTGGATGATTCGATTCGTCATGATAGTGCCTCACTTACTGCATGTATTTAAGTCTTTAAAGCTTCATCGGCATGACAATAAACTTGTAGTTCTGATTTTTCGGGTCTTCGATCAGACAACTGTTGCCGACATCGGTGAAGGACAGGATTGCCTGTTCCGAGTCCACATTGTTCAGGGCATCCAGCAGATAGGTCGTGTTAAAACCGACCGCCAAACCCTCCCCTTCAAGGCAAACCTCAAATTCTTCCTCGGCCTCTTCGTGTTCCGGGTTTTGCGACTGCAAAACCATCAGCCCGTCTTTGACCTCCAAGCTGATACCCTTGATTTTCTCGGCGGTCAGAACCGACACACGAGTCAGGGCTGCTTTGAAGGTTTCCTTGTCAAGCGTGATGACTTTGGTAATATCCCTAGGCATGACACGCCGGAAATCGGGAAAGCGACCTTCGATAAGCTTGGCGGAGAAGCTAAGATCGCCCATCTTGACACTGATGTTATTTGCGGCGAATTGCAAGGTAACCGGCTCGTCTTGGTCGCTGAGCAAACGGTACAGCTCCATTATCCCCTTGCGCGGCACGATGACTTGGCGCGGTTCGAATTCCTCGCCTTCCAACATTTTTTCATATAGCGCCAGCCGGTGGCCGTCGGAAGCCACCGCCCGCAGCAAGCGTCCGTCGAGATCCAGCAGCAAGCCGTTAAGATAGTAACGGACATCTTGCAAGGCCATGGCGAAGAGAGTCTTTTCCATGGCCTTTTTCAGCAGCTTGCTGCTTAGGGTAAGCTCGGCTTCCGGGGCGCTGACATCGAAAGCCGGGTAATTGTCGGCGGGCAGTGTGCCGAGGCTAAATCGGCTGCGCCCGCTGTGGATGGATACCTTGTCTTGGCGACACTCCACGTTGACAGCACTGCCCTCGGGCAAAAGGCGGCAGATGTCCAGGAGTTTGCGGGCTGGCACGGTGATTTCACCGTCTTCGCTTGATTCTGTCACGGAATGGGTCACCAACTGCACTTCCAAATCGGTTCCGGTGAATTCCAGGCGGTTATCCGCAAGCCGGATCAGCACGTTTGACAGGATGGGCAGGGTCTGCCGTTTTTCTATCACCCCCACGACTTGTTGTAGGGGCACCAGTAGGTTTTCTCGGGAGGTCTTGAATTTCATAAGGGCCGTTTGCTTAATGGTTTGAGTCTATGCGTCCTTGGCGGAATGCGCTGTCAATTGGAAAGTATGCGCATAAGATTGGAATAATCTTCCAGGAATTTGCTGTCGCTTTCTTTTAATTCCACGACTTTGCGGGTGGCATGCAACACCGTGGTGTGGTCCCTGCCACCGAACATCTGGCCAATTTCGGGCAAGCTGTGGTTGGTCAAGTCTTTAGTCAGGGCCATGGCAATCTGCCGTGGCCGGGTAACCGTGCGTGTGCGCTTGTCGGAAAGCAAGTCAGCGACGCGGATTTTAAAGTATTCGGCCACCGTCTTCTGGATGTTGTCCACGTTGACCATGCGATCTTGCATGGCAATCAAGTCACGCAATGCCTCCTTGGCGAACTCCAATGTGATGGGCCTGCCAGTAAAATGGGCATTGGCGGTGACACGTCGCAAAGCCCCCTCCAACTCGCGGATATTGGAGCGAATGCGCTTACCGATGAAGAATGCCACTTCCGGGGACAGATCGACCCCGGCATGTTGGGCTTTGCTCATCAGGATGGCGACACGGGTTTCCAAATCCGGCGGTTCCACCGCAACCGGCAACCCCCAACCGAAGCGGGATTTCAAACGGTCTTCCAAGCCTTTGATTTCTTTTGGATAGCGATCACAAGTCATGACCACTTGGTGCTTGTTTTCCAGCAGAGTATTGAATGTATGGAAAAATTCTTCCTGAGAGCGCTCCTTGCCGGCAAAAAACTGGATGTCGTCAATCAGCAGCGCATCGACGGTGCGGTAAAATTCCTTGAAAGCATTGATGGCATTATGTTGCAGTGCCTTGACCATATCCGAGACAAAACGCTCGGAATGCAAGTAGATGATATTGGCAGAAGGATTGCCCGCCAATATTTCGTTGCCAATGGCATGCATCAGATGAGTCTTGCCCAAGCCGGTGCTGCCATAAATGAACAAGGGATTGTAGGCCCGACCTATATTCTGCGTCACTTGCAGGGAGGCTGCCTTGGCCAGTTGATTGGATTTCCCTTCCACAAAATTGTCGAAAGTGAAGGCGGTGTTCAAATTGTTGGGCTGGCTTTTGCGGCCCGGTGCCGGTTTTTTCGTTGAGTTAGGCCTTCCGTCCGTGCGTGCGGAATTTTCGGTTGGCCGACTGCCAATCTCCAACACGATATTGGGCCTGGGTTCAATGTTTTGGTTGGCCACCACTTCTTCGATCTTGTCGAAAAAATGCTGCTTGACCCAATCCAACACAAATCGGTTGGGCGCGAGCAGCTTAAGTTCGCCACTGCTTTCCATGGCCTGCAAGGGCCTGATCCAAGTGTTGAACTATTGCGGGGGCAACTCGCCTTCAAGTTTGCTGATGCACAGGCTCCAGAGTTTGCTCATGGGGCGGCTTGCCGAATGCGTTCGAAATCAAAATAATGCAGATGCAACACGGGCGATCCAGCTCACGGTTCTAATCGGTAAAGTATTATTCTAACCGATTGGCGAGTTATCCACAGCAAGTGTTTTACAGTCTGTGCAACAAAGCGCCGTGTAAACCGAACATGGCTTGGTGTATGATTGGAATCATTTAAAGTGTCCCAATTTATCCTTCAGGGGAAAAAAATGTACGAACATCTCGAAACCGCAGCCAATCCCGAAAACCTAAAGCGCGTCGTCATCGACCCCGTCACCCGGGTTGAAGGCCACGGCAAGGTGACTTTGTTACTGGACGAAGACAACCATGTCAAGCAGGCCCGTCTGCATATTGTTGAATTCCGTGGTTTCGAGCGCTTCATCCAAGGCCGGCCCTACTGGGAATTGCCGGTGCTGGTGCAGCGCTTGTGCGGCATCTGCCCGGTCAGCCATCATTTGGCGGCGGCCAAGGCGGTGGATCAACTGGTGGGCGTGGACCAACTCACCCCGGCGGCTGACAAGCTGCGGCGTTTGATGCACTTGGGCCAAACCTTGCAATCCCATGCGCTGCATTTCTTTCATCTGTCCACCCCGGACTTGCTGTTCGGTTTTGATGATGACGCCGCCCATCGCAATGTCGTCAGCGTGTTGACTGATCCACGGTTTGCCGAAACTGGCCTGAAGGGTGTCAAGCTGCGCAAATTCGGCCAAGAAGTCATCCGCGTCATCAGCGGCAAGCGCGTCCACGGCACGGCGGCGATTCCCGGCGGCATGAACAAGGCACTTAGCAAGGAAGACCGCGATTATTTGTTGAAAGACATCGACGAAATGATTTCCTGGTCCCAGGAAGTCGTCGGCTTGATCAAGGGCATTTACTTATCGAACGAAGAATATCATCGGCATTTTGGTGCCTTCCCGTCCAATTTCCTCAGCATCATCCGGGGCGATGGCGCTTTGGATATGTACCATGGCGGCTTGCGGGCCAGGGACGAAAAGGGAGCGACCATTTTCGACCATGTGGATTATCGCAATTACACCCAGTATTTGCGCGAGGAAGTGCGTTCTTGGTCTTACATGAAGTTCCCCTATATCGTCGATCTTGGCCGCGAGAACGGCTGGTATCGCGTAGGCCCGTTGGCGCGGATCAACAATTGCGACTTTATCACCACCCCGTTGGCGGAAGCCGCACGGGCTGAATTCATGGCCCAAAACCAAGGCTTGCCGGTGCATGAATCCTTGGCTTACCATTGGGCGCGGATGATCGAGATGCTCTACAGTGCCGAAGGCATCAAGGAATTGTTGAACGATCCTGATGTGTTGAGCAACGACTTGGTGACCACGGGCGAGAAACGCAGGGAAGGCGTGGGTGTCATCGAAGCCCCGCGTGGCACCCTGTTCCACCATTATCAGATTGACGAGAACGACATCGTCACCCGCGCCAATCTGATTGTCTCCACCACCAACAACAACCAAGCGATGAACGAGGCGGTACGCGCCGTCGCCGCTAGGTATTTGGATGGCAAGGAACTGACCGAAGGCTTGCTCAATCATTTGGAAGTCGCCATCCGTGCTTATGACCCCTGCCTGTCCTGCGCGACCCATGCATTGGGTAAGATGCCGTTGGAGTTGGAATTGCTGGATGCGGAAGGGGCGCAGATAGACAAGATGAGTAGGGGGAGTGACGGGAAAATAGCGTATTGATTGG
>SESE01001226.1_pt1 | contig 10539 bp, 10 predicted proteins | sample 3171371 | NCBI WGS metagenome assembly SESE01 (sample SAMN06051881, study PRJNA518727) | freshwater metagenome | biome: subpolar coniferous forest; feature: holomictic lake; material: water; isolation source: holomictic Lake 442, 13 m depth | place: Canada: near Kenora, Ontario | collected...
GTGCCGCGCTTCCCGATCCGTCGTCCGTGTCGCTCACGCTGCCTCCTTAGGCGCCCGCTCTATAGGCCAAGTCCTCGTTCGAGCCCCCGACTCCGCCCCGGCATACTGAGCTCCTGCGCTCGCTCGAGCGTCCGCGCTTTCAGGACCCGGTCTAGCGATGAGTCCAATTCGATTCCAAGCGAGCGCGATCGCTCCTGCAGGGTGCGGCTGAGCGGCCCGTCCTGCTTGATCTCCCGCGCCAGGTACCGCAGCTGCTGCTCCACGCCATGGCGGGCTTCCTTGTGTTCGGCACCGGCGAGCTTCTCGTGGGATTTCTCCAGGCCCTTCCACATCTTCACCGTCCGCTCGGCGCGCGCGCCCGGATCCTTGCGCAGTCGCTCTTCATTCGCGAGCGCCGCAACGAGCTTCTGGCTCCGCTCCGGTCCTTCGAGCGTCTGCATCGAGTGACGTACGCCAGGCTCGAACGCCACCGCCCGCGACAAATCCTTCGTGGCCTCCGGCCGGATCCGGTCCAGCTCCTCGCCCGCCTTACGAAGCGCCGCAGTCTGGTGCTCGAGCACCGGCAGCCCCCGTTCCGGCATCGTCGCAACATCGTTCCAGGCCCGCGCATACCGCTCGAGCGCGAGGTCCAGGTTCCGATCCTTCATCGCGGCAGATCCGCTCTCGATCGAGGTTGTCGCCGAGCGATCGAGCTTGAGACCCGCGAACGGATCCGCCTTCGGCCCGCCCTGCCCTGCCCCGAGTTCCAGCCCGACGAACGGATCGCGCTTCGCAGGACCCGACTTCTCGAGCCCGAGTTCGATCCCCTGGCGCTGGTCGCGCTGCGTCAGCGCGGCCTTCAGGTCCCCCGACAGGTCGAGGATCGACTTCTCGACTGCCTTCGATTCCCGTTCGAGCGCCCCAATCTCCTTGGCCTTCTCGAGCCGCAGCTGCTGCTCGACCCGCTGCTCTTCCCGGACCCGGTTCCCGACCTCGGTCGAGATCCCGCGGCGCTCCATCCCAATGACCGAGGGCCCCAGGTGCACCGTCGGCTCACGATCGATCCCCTGCTCCTTGAGCGACCGGTGATCCACCCGCGCCGAGTGACCGAGCTCCTGCAGGTGCTCGTTCATCAGGTCCGACCAATGCGCGCGCATCCGGACGATCTCGTCGCCGCCAGACTCGAGCCCCTTCTTGGCCCGGTCCCGGTCGCCCAACTCGATGTCGGTTTTCCGGCCCAGCCCGTCCGGCTCGATCGTCCGGGTGGTGGTCAGCAGATGGGCGTGGAAGTTCTTGTTGTTGCCGGCCCGATGCGGTTGGTGCAACGCCACATCGACCGCGCACCCGTACCGGTTCGCGATCTCGCCGGCGAACTCTCTCGCAAGCTCGACCCGCTGCGTCTTGTTCAGCTCATGCGGCAGTGCGACTTCCCACTCCCGCGCGACCCGCGAGTCCTTGCGGTGCTCCGCCGCCTCCGCCGCGTTCCACAGCTGCTCGCGATCCCGCGCCCACTGGATGTCCTGCTTCGCAGCCGCCGTCGGCAGCACAATCTCGGTGTGCTCCACCCCCTGCTTGCGGGTGTAGTCCCAGCTCTCGCCAGTCCCGTGCTCGAGCACCTTCTCGCCCGACCGATACGCCGCCGACGCCGGCGCGCTTCTCCCCGCGCTCCTCGACACCGGCTTCGTCGACAGGTGATACAGCGCCATCCCAGCCCCCTCCGCGTCCCTGCAAAACCTCTTCGTCCTGGCCCCGCGACCCAGCCCCGAGGGCTGTAGCAGCGGGGCCTCCGATCCGGGGTCCGAGGGGCTGGAAGCCCCTCGCGCACTCGGCCCGCAGGGCCGGGGTTGCGCAGCAACCCGTAAGTGCGCTCTTCTCCGCTCCAGCTGCTACACTACGCCCCGCAGCCACGCCGTTCAAGCAACCGTGAGGCGCCTCCCCACGAGGCTGCAGAGCTAGATCTGGATGAGGTTGGAGCTGAGCGCGACGCTGCGGCCGATCGGCTGCGCAGCAAGCTCTCAGGGGCTACAGGAGATCTTCAGCGATGACGCCGACGCCGGAGCTTGATCAGCACATCAGCCAGCTCGAGGATCGGCTCTCCGAGCTCAAGGCCCGGCAGCAGCGCATCGAAGCCCGGAAGCTCGCGCTGCAAGTTCGGCGTGACCGCAAGGCCGAGACCCGCCGCAAGATCCTGATCGGGGGTGTCGTCCTCGACCGGATCGCCGCCGGTCAGATCTCCGAATCCGAGCTCCGCGCCTGGCTCGATCCCGCCCTCTCCCGCTCCGCCGATCGCGCGCTGTTCGGGCTCGACAAGTCGGCCGACCGGTAACGGTCAGCCACCGCAGCGCGCTCCGGCGGCGGCAATGGAACATGGCTCCCAGGGCAGGCCCATCGATCGAGTTCGCCGCCGCCCGCCTCCGCTCCCGCTCTGGTCCGCGCTCTGACCTCAAAACCGGTCCCCCGGTATTTCTTAGGTCTTAAGAGCTCTTCCACGGAGTATTAATACCGTCCTGCAGCGCCGCAGGTCTCGGGCTGCGCACGCTGCAGCTGCCAGTCCGCCGGCATCCGGAACGGCGTCGACCAGCCACCCTCCCGGATCTTCTTGCAGGCAATCGCCGTCGCGTGAGCGACCTCGAACCGCGAGAGCGCCCCCTCCTCCACGCTCCAGGCGACTTCGCGCAGCAGGGTCTGGACGTCTCGACCATCGCCCTCCCCCTCGGCTTTCTGAATCCGGGCCCGGAGCTCGGCGATCTGCAGGATGCCAAGTCGACTCCTCGCCGTGGGACCGGCGGCACGCGCCCGCGCGTCTGCCGCTGGGACCTGGGAACGGGTCGGCTGTGCCGACGCCACCAGCCGGACCATGTTCAGGACATGGTCCCGCTCGGATTCTGTCAGCCGGGTATCGGCATCGAACTCGAAATCAGACTTCCGGTCGCGCTGGGCCGCATAGAGTCGCGTCCGCTCGCCATCGCTGAGTTTCTTGAGAATCGCAGCAGATTCGCGCCTGGACATTGCCGGGGTTGCTGTGGCAGGCGCAGGCGCCTCCGCCGGGAATTCGGACGGGTTCGGCAGGGAGTCGGTGGTCCGCGCCAGGGACGGCGCCCGGAACTCCACATCCCGCCGGCGGCGGTTGGGTTCGGCGGCGAGCCGCCTCACGAGCTCCCGCGGCACGAACACCTCCGTGAGCGCCGTGGCCTGGCAGAAAGGATTGCTCTCATCGCGACCCGGATCCAGGCGCCGGATCAGTCCCCGCCCCTTCAGCCACTGGTACGCCCGTGTGACCGTGCCGACGTCGAGCCCGCATTCCTTCGCGACGATCCGGATCGGCACCTGGCTCACCCAGCTGCCGTTCTGATGGCCGATATCCCAGTGGTACCAGAACACCCGCTCGGCCGATCCCGGAACCTTGGCCGCCCAGAGCCACTGCTCGAGCGGCTTCGGCCTGAGGCTGAAGTATTTCTCCCGCACCAGCGTCACGCGCGGATCGAACTGGGTTCCTGTGGACATGACTTTCCCCTCGCCACTACAGACGATCTTCAAAAACCGAGGGATTCGAGTGGCCACGGCCTTGACCCGATGAACTCGGGTCCCTAATCTCGAAAGTGCGTGGTTTCCGCGATTAGGTGGCTTCGGCTGCCGAATTCCCAGAAATCGAGAAGGCCCCTCACGGGGCCTTTTTTATGGCGGTCGCGGCATAAGCCCTCCGGCCTGAATTTCGGTCCCCCTGAAACGGCGAAGGGCCGGTAGAACCGGCCCTTCGTAGCGAGACTTTTCCGACCGCCCATCGGGGGGCATGGGTGGCCGAAACCGCCCCAGACGCGCGAAATTCCACGCGTGGAATTTCTCCCCAGAGCACGTCCCGTCCACCGAATTCCACGCGTGGAATTTCCGCGCCCGACCCCCGATTGCGAGCCGGTTTGAGCCCAAACCCAGCGCCGGATTGCCGCTCACTTCGGCTGCCCCAGGCGACGGGTAATGACCTTATCGACGGCCTTTCGGACCTCGTCGGCCACCTCGGCCTCGATCTCGGGATCGATGGATTTCGGGAACTTTGCCGCCACGAAGCCGCGGCGGTGGGCGAAGGTCCAGACAATCTTGCCTTTGACCTTGAATGATTCTTCGCGCGTGTCCGCGCCGCGCTTCTTGGCTGCAGCGCCGGCGACATCCGAGAGGGCCTTGAGGACGGCCTCCGGAGTGGGGCGGGGCGCCTGCTTGGCGATCGTCACCGCGGCGCGGAGAGCCTTGTCCCCATGATGCTTGAGCAGCGCAGCCAGCGTTTCGGCCCAGCGCTGGGAGATCACGCGCGGATCACCGAACGCCTGCAGGATGGCCTCCGGAAGGGAGGCAATCGTCAGGCAACGGGAGACGACCTGCTCGGATACCGCGAGGGCTTTGGCCAATGCCGCTTGGTTCGGAAACAGGTCGGCTTCAAGCCACGACTGGAACATTCGGCCGGTCTCGAACGCCGACAGGTCCGCCCGTTCCGCGTTCTCGCGGTACATCTTGAGGACCAGGTCCTTGGACTCGACGGCCTGGGCATCGAGCCGCGCCAGGATCTGCAGGCCGCCCGCGATCTCGGTCGATAGCTGTTGGATCGCCGCATGCCGACGATGCCCCTCGACGAGTTCGTAGGGCGTCGGTGAGCCTGATGCGGCTGGGCGAACGCGCACGGGCGTGTCCTGGCCGTTCAGGCGAATGCTCTCCTTCAGGCGCTTGAACTCGTCGTCGTCGGTCGACAGCCCGAGCTCGTGCCGGTTGGCAAATTCCGTGTGGCCGATACTGGCGGGGTCCAGGCGCAGCAGGAGCATCCCGCCGCTGCGCTCCTGCTCGAGTTCCTCGATTCGGGCCTGCAGCCCATCGTTTTGAGCCGCGCCCACGCGCCCAACGAAGGTCTGCGGCCGACTGGCGGCTGACGTCTCGGCGCGGGCCCTCGGCTCCTTGAGCACGTCGAGGATGCTGTCGTGGGGGAGGGCGGTCGGATCGGGGAACGCGCGCTTCATGCTGCCTTCTCCCGGCCTTGGCGCGCGGCACGCGCCTGGATCGTGCCGATGACCTCGGCCTCGATCTGCTCGTTGACGGCGTTCACCGACTCGAGGGCGCGCTTGAAGGCCTGGCGACTTCCCTTGTAGTCCTGGGCCTCGTAAATCGTCTGCATCGCGGGGCCGATGTTCTGCACGACGGTCGTCAGCAGCATCGGCTCCGACACGCAGTAGTCGTCGAAAATCGTCCGCTGCCAGTTGGCGATGCGCTGCTGGACGGGGACCGACGGCTGGTACTTGGAGACCAGCAGCTTCAGGAAATCGAACTGTTTGGGCTGCGCTTCGCGCTTGTTGAAGACTTCGATGACGTCGCACAGCAACGTAAAGAACGACCGTGCCGACTCGAAATCAACCATCGCGGCAGGGGCGGGGATGACGAGCCCATCGGCGGCGTAGATCGCCGCCGTGGCCGAGAAGGACAGGCTCGGCGGCGTATCGATGACGACGACATCGTAGCGGTCACGCACGCTCGCGATCGCCTCCGCGACCGGCTTGAAGAACACGAAGTTTGGCTCCGAGTCCTTGCGAATGCCCAGCGCGAAATCTCCCCCATACAGCTGCAAATTCGATGCAACGAGGTCGAGGCCATGCCAATAGGTCTTCTGGATTGCCGTCTCGAGCGTCCCGGTCCACCCGTCCTCGGTGTCCTTGAGCATCTCAGGCCCGTAGAAGTAGGGCAGGAAGGTCTGGCGCTCGTCGACGTCTCGTTGTGGGTTGAGGCCGAACATCGAGGTCAGACTCGCCTGGGGATCGAGGTCGATCGCCAGCGTGCGATAGCCCTTGAGCGCGAAGAACTGCGCCAACGTGACCGCCGTGAACGTCTTGGCGACACCGCCCTTGAAGTTGGCCACCGTGACGACGACCGGCTGGCGGATATCGTATTTCTGCGCCGGCAGCTGCTTCATCCGCGCCTGGAGCAGGTGAATCTCCTCCAGCGTGAACAGTCGCTTGCTCTTGGTCCTTTCGCCGGTGGGCAGCCCGGGGTCGTTCTGCCCGAGGAGCTCGTATATCTTGCGCGGGTGGACCTCGAGGGTCTGGGCTGCTTCGCGAAGGGTGAAGCGACGGAGCTTCTTGTGAGTCTCGGGGTCGAGCGCTGCCTGGCGTGCGCGATCGATGACCGCGCCGGCCTTTTCAGCCAGATCGCGGATGACGCCCAGATCCGCCGGCGTTCGCTTCGTGATCATCGGGCAGACTTAGCGGATGTAAACATAATTAAAAGTCAGCATAGACGATCCGGTTAGAAAAACGCAACAGGAACGATTTTCATAGATTAAGCGTAAAAACGCATCCTGAGCGACGAACAACCTGGGTTACTGCGGCGTCGGTCCGCAATTCCGAGGACGGCGACGGAGCGGATGACCAAATGGGCGGCGACTGACGAAGGGTTGCCCTCGAATCCCACCGGCGTTATACTTTCCGAAGCATCGGAATAATTAAACACCATGAACACCCCCACCCCATTTGTGCCGACCGCCGAGGCCGCATTCATTGCCGGAATTTCTGACCGGGACATGAATCGTGTTGTGGACGAGCACATCCTTCCGGACACGCTGCTACTGCTGCGAGACGGCCGGCTGTTCTCACGACTGGCCGCAGCCTTCGCGCGCTTCTATTTCGGTACCGAAAAGGTGTTCGTTGCCGACTTCCGGCGCCAGGTCGTCACCGAGCTGACGACGCGTCTCGCGACGCGCTCCGACCGGTATTTCGTTTTGGCTCTGCCCGAAGCGATGCCCAAGGATCTGAACTGGAACATTGACCGGGACCATGCGCAGATCGACGTCGCAGTGTTTGTGCAGGAGGCCTGGACACGCGTTCGCCAAGTGGAGCGCGCCAGTTCTCTGGTGACAACGGCTCCCGACGTGCTGGCTGGCGAAGCTGTCTTCGCCGGCACTCGCGTCCCGATAGAGATCATTGTGAGCTCGCTGGAGAAGGGCATCGACAAACGGCGCCTCGTGTCGTCGTACCCGTTTCTGACTGACGCGCACATCGACGCGGCGCACGTCTTCAGCCGCATTCACCCGAAGCGGGGGAGGCCTCGCCGGATCGCAGACGTGCATCCGGAATGGACACCAAAGAGTAGCCGCTTGGTCCGGGCCGCTGCCAAGGCATGAGCTTTCGACTGCTGATCGACGAGTGCTTGAGTCCCGAACTCGTCCGACTGGCAATTGACGCAGGGCACGTCGAATCAACATGCCTACGCGATCGCGGCCTCTTGGGCGCGAAGGACTGGGAGTTGATGGTGTACGTCGTTGCCAGCGATTTCACGCTCGTGACGAACAATGCTGTGGATTTTCGCGGCGAGGGCGCGGCCGCTCCCGGGGGTCTGCACGCAAAGCAGGGCGTTCACGCGGGCCTGATTTGCCTCGACTCATTCCATCCTCTGGATATCGACCGGCAGTGCGATCTATTTCGCATTGCGCTCGGCGAACTCGCGGCGGTGTTAGACCTCGTCAACCAGGCACTCGAAGTCTACGAAGACGAGGCGGGAAACGTCATCGTTCAGACTTACGACATACCGCGATGACCGTGACGTTGATCGGTCAATCCCTCCAGAAATTCTTAAATCTCCCGGGCGCCATTTCCGTGTAGCGGACGGTGTGCGTGATGTTCCGGTGCCCCAGGTAGTGCTGGATCGCCCGCGTGTCGTGACCGTCGTTGGCGAGCTTGTAGCCGGTGGCGTGCCGAAGCATGTGCGGATGGATCGGGAAGGGGAGGCGCGCCAGGACGCCGGCCCGGGTCATCAACTTCCGAACCGTTGCGGTCGTCATCGGTCCACCACGCTCGGTGACGAACAAGTATGGCGAGCCGGGGTACTCCCGCTGCAGCTCGCGTAGCGCCCGCAGTTCTGGACCGCGCAGCGGGTGGCTCGAGGGCAGCCCGTTCTTGAGCCGAGCGACGTGCAGGATGCCGGCTTTGAGCTCGACCTGGTCCCACCGTAACGCGACAAGCTCACTCACGCGCAGGCCATGCCGATAGGCAAGGAGCAGGAGCGTCCGATCGCGATGCCCATGCCGGCCGGTCTTGCCCGCCGAAGCGAGCAGCTTCTCGACCTCGTCCGGCGTCAGATGTTCGCGTGCCCGGCGCTCGGCGTTGGCGACCCGGCGAGGGGGGAGGGGAGAGCCCGGGGTGGCTCGCGATCGCCGCGCCTGAGGCCTCCCAGCGGCCTGCGAAGAGGATACTTTCCCATTTTCGAGTGTTGGCGCCTGGCGCTTAGGCTGCGGCTTGCGCGGGGATTTTGCCATCCGCGCATTCTACACATTCCCATTAAGGGACATTCACGGGAATCGTATGCGCTAGCTTCGCTAAATCATCCCGGCGGCTCGGGCTTGAGAATGGCGATTGCGTATTCCTTGTTCTCAAACCTAACGGAGGCTACCGTCTCGCGCACAAAGACCTCCTTGTGCACGAGCACGCCCATGTAGTCTACAACTTGCAAAATCGTAACCGGGTGCTCCACGCCTTCGAGGCTTTGAACCCAAAACAATTTCTCGTCGTCAGAGGCCCCAAAGGAAGATATTGCACCGAAGTTAAACGACGAAATGACACTAGCGTCGGCTCCCATCACGAACGATGATCTCGGCCTGTAGTGAACCGATGTATCAAGCAAGACGAACACACTACGCGAACAAAGCGGAATGAATACTCCGGGCCATGTGATGGTCGGGAACACATCTCGATCACGTCCCCCAAGGATCCGGATGTGGACGACCGAGTCCTCGTACTGCTGCTCCGTAACGACGTAAAGGTGGGTTGCTCCACAGTTCACTTTCATCGGTTCAACAACCGGTGGTTTTGGCCATGCGGTGGAAACAACGCATGAGACAACGACCATCGCGACACCACGGCTCATGCCAGACAATGACCGCTCGGTATTCATGCTTTCGGTCTCGCATTTAGTGAGGGTACGCGTAGTCGATACCTTGATGTCCATCGGGATGCATGGGGCTTACTTCGCCGTATCCTCCGCCGTTGGGAACGATAAAGCCGCTGGGGCCTAGCGGAGATACTGATCCGGGATTGTAGAAGGCGCCGTCTAGTCGATACTCAACATGAACATGCGGTCCCGACGAACTGCCATTTGTTGGATTGGCAATATCGCCGATGTAGCCGCCTTCATGGACAAAGTCACCGGGCTGAAGAACTACGGAAGCGGGGTCCAAGTGCCCATATGACCAGTATCCACCCTCAAGCGAGTTTTGAGAGACGCGAAACCCCAACCCGGCATGTGGGGAATTCGCGCCGGGCTGCCAACCCGCGCGCATGATTGTTCCGTCGCCGACAGCAAACACCGGATTCATACTAACTAGGGCACTAGCGGGCATCGATAGTGGCCGATCCGCCCACATTCCAACCTGCATGTACGTGCTATTGAAATTTAGAAACTGCATCCACCAGGAAGAACTCGAGTAACGAGAGGACGTGACAATGATTTCTGGCATCGCCGTTCGACCTGGACCGCTCCCGGCGCCAGATGTGCCATCGTTTCCAGAAAGCTGTGCATTTGCTAAAGCAATCGCGTCCGCTCGAATCTTATTCGTCACGGAATTAGAACTTGAAATGAGCGCATTCACCTGAGCCAAGTCATGTTGAGCCCAGTAGTTCGCGCTCTCATTAATGCGGCTCCCGGTACTAGAGCTTGGGTCAAGCGTGACGTCATTGGCAGTCATGCCACTAAATGCGCCATCGCCGGAATTTCCACTGGGGTTTCCGGCGAGGCCCATCATGCCACCGTACATCGACTCCATGGTCGACTGCGGGAGCATTCGCCGAGGTCCCGAGCAGTTATCTATGCATGCGAGCCCGGGCTTTGGGCTCGCCGCAGCAAGCCCGGTAGGGTCGGTAAGTGTCAGCGGCCGATTCTGCACGTACGCGTATTTAGTTCGGTTTCTGGGCCGCGGATCTCTTCTCTTCGATCTCGCAGCATAATTACCTCTTAGCAGCCGCAGTCGTCTTGGTGCTCTCGATGAGCGAATTGCGGCGGTTGAAGGGACTAGAAACGTCTTCGCCGACACTCCGCATGCGATGCGAAGAGCTGTTTTTACAGCATCAACAACGGGGTGAGGAGCGCCGGTCACAATCCCGACGCTACAACGACTCAAAGGCCGTGTCGAGGGCTTCTTCTATCCGGATGCTCTTCGTCTGGAGCGATCGGAAAACGGCAGCCGAGTGCCTGAGAAGAGGTGTTCGACGGTGCCGAGGAGCCTGGAAATCGGATGTTTGTCCGCGGCAGATCGTAGGTCCTGCGCGGTCACATGCAGGTAAATCTGCGTGCTTGTGATGAGGCGATGACCGAGCAGATCACGAATCGTGACGATGCCAACACCAGCACGCACGAGGTCCGTTGCGAACGTGTGCCGCAGCCGATGCGGAGACACGGCTTTACCAATACGAGCGCGACGAGCGTTGACGCGAACGCGGTCGTATATAGCAGTGCGCGTTAGCGCACGCCCTTTGCGACTCCTGAAGAATGGCGCAGCCGGCAAGGCCGAGCCGCGGACTTGTTGATAGAGCTGCAGCGCGGCGG
>SESE01001228.1_pt1 | contig 10534 bp, 8 predicted proteins | sample 3171371 | NCBI WGS metagenome assembly SESE01 (sample SAMN06051881, study PRJNA518727) | freshwater metagenome | biome: subpolar coniferous forest; feature: holomictic lake; material: water; isolation source: holomictic Lake 442, 13 m depth | place: Canada: near Kenora, Ontario | collected...
CGCCAGATTTGACCAAATTTTAAGAGTATGCTATCTTCACCGCGCCGCTGACCCAGACCGTCACGGTGTCGATCCACGCTGATCGGCCCTGTCTTACCCAAGGAGGTACGTATTGCCGAGTCTCCGTACGACTCGCCTGAGCAGTAGCGCCCCCCCTCAGCATCCCACTCTCACATCAATGCTCTGCTGGTTGATGGCCCTGTTCGCCATCACTTCTCTGCTCGCCTTACCCGCCCCCGTAGCTGCCGCCCCCCAACTGGTTCTACCCACCCCCCCCGGCGAGCCGTGGGTGGTGATCCAGGGCTACGCCTGCGGCACCCACAACGGGTGGGATCGCTACTCCCTCGACCTGGCCCAACTGGGCGGGCCAACCTACAACGCGCCCATCCGCGCGGCCGCGCGCGGCCAGTTCTGGTATTGGGAGTCACGCAGCGGCACGCTGATCCTTCGCCACGGCGGCAATTTCTTCACGATGTACACCCATCTCGGCCGTGTGGCCAGCACCGACCCCAGACACACCTTTGAGGTCGGCGAGGTTCTTGGCTACGCGGGCGACCGTGGCGCGCCGGGGGTGCCGCACCTGCACTTTACCGCCTTTACGGCAGATAGCGACGGCTGGAGCGGCAAGCACTCGGTGCCCCTGCGCTTCGCCGAGGGTGTCGATCTGCCGGAGGTCGGCGGATGCAGCCAGCACCAGGGTACCGCCCTCACCGCTATGGCAATCCAGCCTCCACAGATCACCTTCAGCAGCCCGGCCCAGCCCAACGTCTGGTATAGTGGCGACCAGCGTATCGAGTTCACGACGCGCTGGAGCGGGGGCGGCCTGAGCCAGGCGTGGGATCAAGATCCAGTTGGCGTCACGCCGATGTTCCCGCTAAATGTCGATGGCTACGCCGCCCTGCGCGATGCGGGCGAGGGCATGCACACGCTAACGGTGCGGGCCTGGGGGCCGGACGGTCGGCAGGCTACTGCGCGCTACGGCCCGGTGGGCTACGACGTGACCCCGCCGAGCAACCCGCCGGCCATCGCCGAACTGCACGCCGCCGCCGGTACCGCCCTGGGCATCGTCTGGTCGCCGGGGCGCGACCAGCTCTCGGGCGTGGCTGGCTACCGGGTCTACATCGGGCCTGATGCTAACGGCGAGGACGCCTGGTTCACCGCAGATCCGCAGATCAAGACGCCACCCCTGGCGGTCGGGCGCTACCAGGTGCGCGTGCAGACGTTTGACCAGGCCGGGAACACCAGCGCCTGGGCGACGATTGGCCTGATTATTGTCTCGTAGGCGACGCCTGCGGGCGGGGGTGTGGGGGCGGTTGCGCCGCCCAGCCCCCATAAACGTGGGGGTTTGGCGCGCCAAAGAGGCTTTGCTCTGGGCCTTCTGGCACGGTATAATGCCGTCCCAGGAGGTTTTTTGATGGCAGAGTCTACCACAGTTGGCGATATTCTCGCCTTGGTGCAGGATGGTCGCATCGCCCTGATGGCGGGCGACACCTACGCCGCGCGTCAGTGTTTTCGGCAGGTTCTTGATCTCGACCCTGAGCATGTGGACGCCTTGATCGGCATGGCTGGGACAATGCGGGCCTACCGTGAGAAGCGCGAATACCTGCTGCGCGCCCTCAGCGTCGACCCGTCCAGCGCCGAGGCCCGGGCCATCCTTGCGCAGGTGGAGGCGCACATGGCGGCGGGCGAGGTTCTGGCCCCCGGCGGCGTCCAGGTGCGCGAGCCGGAGCGAGGTCTGTCTCGCGCTGCGCCGCCCCCGGCTGAGTTCGCGAGCGCGGCGGCGCAGACGGAGACGCGCTACTGCTGTAACCATCCCAGGCGCGAGACGGGGTTGCGTTGCACGAGCTGCGACCGACCGATCTGCGCGGACTGTGCGCGTCAGGCGGCCGTGGGCCAACTCTGCCCCGAGTGCGCCCGCTCGCGCCGCCCGGTAAACTATCAGGTTTCGGCGGGTAGCCTGGCCCTGAGCGGCGTAATCGCCCTAGCCTACGGGCTGTTTGCCAGCATTGTCGCCGGAGTCGCCCTTGGGATGACCGGCTTTTTTGGCCTGTATCTGGCGATTATCTTCGGCCCGATGGCGGGCGAGTTGCTGGTGCGAATGCTGGAGCGCGTCAACCGCAAGCGTGGACGGTCGGTTCAGATCGTTGTTGGCATCGGCTATGGGCTAGGGATTGCGCCATTCCTGCTGATTTTTTTCAACATCGGCCTGGCGATCTTCTCGATTGCGGCCCTTGCGACGGCGGTGACGCGCCTGCGGTAGCAGAGGGGCGAAGCGTCGGCGCATCCCTACGTTCGGCGGCGATCCTCCGTATAGCGCAAATCGTAAGTGCAGCTTGCTACAATAGCGATACAGTATTTTGAACGTGGCAATACAGGATGCGCCAGCGTCGGCGCCGACTAGCGGGAAGGGAGAGGCCATGACTTTCAACATGCGTGGGATGTCGCTCGCGCAGCGCGGCGACAAGAATCCACTCGACCGGGTTGAACATAGGCTACGCGAGCAGATCTTCGGCCAGGAGCGCGCGATCGAGAGCGTGATCCGTGTCCTGAACCGTGCCCGCTTTGGCTTTTCGGCGGGGAACCCCCATCGCCCGCGCGCCACGCTGCTCTTCCTCGGCCCCACCGGCGTCGGCAAGACGGCCACCGCGCGCGCCCTGGCCCATCTGGTGCGCCCCGACGGCGAGGCGTTCCTGAAGATCGATTGCTCGCTGTTCAGCCAGGGCCACGAGGTGAGCGCCCTGGTCGGCGCGCCGCCATCCTATGTCGGCCGCGACCAGAAGCCGCTGCTCAACCCCGATATCATCGAGCAGGAGAACAGCGTGGTGCTGTTTGATGAGATCGAGAAGGGCCAGCCCGAGCTGTGGAACTTGCTGCTTCAGGTCATGGAGGACGGCGAGATCCTGCTGCTCAACGGCGGTCGGCGGGTGAGCTTTCAGAACAGCATTGTGGTCTTCACCACCAATGTCGGCGCCAAGGAGATGGTGGACTACCTCGACCGGCGCACGATCGGCTTCCGTACTCCGCACCAGGATGTCGAGGCCACTGGCCAGCAGATCTACCAGATCGGCTTCGAGGCGCTCCAGAAGGTCTTCCAGCCCGAGTGGATCAACCGGCTCGATGAGATCGTCGCCTTCCGGCCGCTCTCCAGTGATGTGCTGCGCCAGGTACTCGATCATATGCTGCTGGAGAGTAACGAGCAGTATCTGCGCCACGGCATCAAGGTCGAGGTGAGCCCCCAGGCCAAGGAGTACCTGCTCGACAAGGGTTTCGACTCGCGGTTTGGCGCGCGGCCCCTGCGCCAGCGCCTGCTGAAGGATCTCGACGCGCCCCTGGCCGACCTGCTCGCGTCGGGCGGGGTGCCGACGGGCAGCCGGGTGCTGGTGGTCTACACCGGGGTGGACGAGCACGGTCGCGCACTGCAGTTCTACTACGAGGCGGCGCCGGAGGTGCTGCGCCAGGCCGAGGAGTTGCGCCAGGCTGAGGTTGGCCGGGTGGGCGTGGGCGCGGGCGACGGCCCGCAGCCGCCGAGCGTGAGCCTGTCGAGCGAGCGCGGTAACGCCGCCGAGAGCTCGGCATCGACTGGGCCGTTCGGCGCGCATGGGCCGCGAATTATGCCGCCCAAGCGACCAGATGGGCGATAAAAGATCTGGGGAGACACAAACCGGCGCGGAGGCGTTGCCTCCGCGCCGGTTTGTGTCTCATCGTAATGTGCCATCCGTATCAGGGCGGTTGCAACGTCGCCTCCGGCGGGGGTTTGGGGGTGGCAAAGCCATCCCCGAAAGATCTTTTTTTTGTGGGTTTTTGGCGGCTTCGCCGCCAAAAACCCACAAAAAGCGCGGTCTGGGGCGCAGCCCCAGCGACGTTGCATCAGCCCTGCCACCCGTATCCATTAGCGGGGGTTGCTCCCAGGATCGTGGTAGAATTGGCTGCCTCGCAGATGTATCGAATTTCCGAGCGGTAAGCGATTCCTCAACGATCCCCAAGGGGCCGACATGGTGAACATTGACATCCACACCCTTGCGATTGTCCAGAGCCTAACAAACGTCGTGCAGGTGGTTGTTCTGTTTATCCAATACCGACTTAATAAGACCCACGCCGGGCTGGGATGGTGGGCGTCGGGCAGCGCGGCCCTGGCGCTGGGGTTTGGTTTCAATTATCTGCGGGACGCCCCGATCATCGGGCAGACCGCGACCATCGCAAGCATCGCCATGTTCGTCTCTGGAGCATCCTTGCTGTATGTCGGCGTGCTGTGTTTCTTCGGGCAACGCGAATTACGCGGATGGCTGATTGCGCTGTGTGTGCTGACCACCTTCATCACGATCTACTTCACGGCCATTGATGATCGTATCGCGATCCGGCGCTTGATAGTCTCGGTTGTGCTGGCCGCGATGTCGCTTCTCATAGCCCGGAGTCTCTTCATCTACAGGATCCGCTCGCTCTCCGCTTCGATCTATTTTCTGATAACGCTATTTTTAGCCAATGCCTTTTTTTACGGCATCCGTGTGCTAGAGACGCTGCGCTTCGGTGTGCCGGTTGATGGCGCGTTTCGCTCGACGCCGATGCAAACCGCACTGTACCTGATGGCTTTGATCATCAGCACGCTGTGGACGTTCGGCCTTATTATGCTGGTCAACCAGCGCCTGAGCGAAGATAGTCGCGAGGCTCAGGCAAGATCTGATCTGTTCTTCAACACTAGCCCCGATGCGGTGCTGATCACCCGCATGAGCGACGGCCATTTTGTGGCGGTCAATGATGGATTTACCGCGCTGAGCGGCTATAGCCGCGCCGAGGTGATTGGAAAATCTATCCTGGAGATCAATATCTGGAAGCATCCTGCGGAACGCCAGAAGTTTATCAGTGCGCTGAGCGAAACCCAATCATGCCAAAACCTGGACATGGTCTTTCGGCTCAAAGACGGCAGCGAGCGGTTTGCTCTGCTCTCGGCCAACCTGCTGACCCTGCACGGCGAACCACATATTATTAGTGTGACCCGTGACAACACGGCGATTAAGCAGATCGAAGTGGCCCTACGCGCGAGCGAAGAAAAATTTCGCTATATGGCCGAAAATTCAAGTGATGTGATCTGGCATTTGGATGACAACTTTTGCTTTACTTACATTAGTCCTGCCGACGAACGCATACGTGGCTTTACACGGGATGAGGTCATTGGCACGCCGGTCTGGAGCTTGCTCACGCCGGAGGGTATCGAATATGTGAAACTGTCGAACGCACAGCGGCTTGCCAACGAACAACATGGGGTGAAGGGCAGCACCATCCGCTATGAACTTGAGCAAATCTGTAAAAATGGTAGTTGGATCTGGACCGAGATCAATGTCACCGCCCACTACGACCAAAGCGGAGAATTAACTGGCTATCACGGCGTGACCCGCGAGATTTCCGACCGCAAACGCCTGGAAAAAGAGTTGGAACAACGGGCGACGACGGATGAGTTGACCGGAATCGCCAACCGGCGGCATTTTCTGGAGTTGGCGCGGAACGAAATTCAACGTACACTGCAATTCAAATACCCATTGGCCTTGGCCTTGATTGATATTGATCATTTTAAGCGCGTTAATGATTCGTATGGACATGCAGCAGGAGATCAGGTATTGTTGATGTGGACTCGCCTCTGTCAGAACAATATCCGCCAGATCGATGTATTTGCGCGCTTCGGCGGTGACGAATTTGTATTGCTCTTGCCGGAAACGACCGGCGAACAGGCATACGACATTATGAATCGCATCTGCCTTGCGTTGAGAACCGAGCCGGTTCATCTCAACGAGAAACTAATTTCGATCTCCATCAGTTCGGGCATCGCGAGTCTGGTAAGTGAGACAGATACGCTGGATATGCTTTTGGAGCGCGCAGATCGCGCGCTGTACCGGGCGAAAGAAGCTGGGCGCAATTGCGTGGTTACTGAGCATGCGGCATTCACAAATGGGGTGCGAATAGCCGAATAGGGCTGGGGCGGGCTCGGGAGGGATGTGGGTGGCGTATGCTCCCCACATCCCTCCTTTTGAATAAAAGAGGTTTTCCCTTATTTTATTGACAATACCGATAATCGCTGGTAGACTACCCGTAGTTCGTAGGAGGTCAACGATGACGAATATGGGTTTCACCCCCGAGAGCGGGGCGGGCAAGATTATCGAGTATCTCCAGCGACACGGCGAAGGCGCGATCAAGGACTTCGCCGCGCTGCTGGATGTAAGCGCAACGGCAGTGCGTGAACACTTGGTACACTTGCAGGCCGATGGCCTGGTGGTGGCGCACGCCGAACGCCGTGGCCCTGGGCGACCGCGACTGGTGTATGGCCTGAGCGAGAAGGCGCAGAGTCTCTTCCCCAAGCAGTACGACCGACTGATCTCGCAGCTGCTGCGCGAGCTGATCGCGATTGAGGGGGCCGATAAGGTTGCGCAAATCCTCGACCGGGTCAGCCAGCGTCTAGCCGTCGAGTACTCGGATCGGATGCAGGGCACCGATATGCCGGTGCGCCTAAGCGAGCTGCGCAGGCTGCTGGAGCAGCGCGGCGTGCCGGCCGAGGTCGCACCCGAGGGCGACGGCATCCGGCTCTTCGCCTGCCCCTACTACGATGTGGCCCACCTGCACCCGCAGGTCTGCTCGATGGAGCGCCAGATGATCGAGTATGTGCTTGGCGAGAAGCTGGATCTCCAGAACAGCATCCGCGAGGGCGCTCACAGCTGCAATTTCACGCTGCACGAGAAAGAAACGCCTTCCGGGCGGGCGATCATCCCGATTCAGATCTGAATCTTGAAATATATATAGTTGCGCTTACGGGCTTTGCTGGCAAGCGTAACTATATATCTAGGTTTTTAGGGCGAGCTTGACCTTTGTTGAATTGAGGAGCACATGAGCAACGATCTGATCATCAAGGATCTTCAGGCGAAGATCGACGACAAAGAGATCCTCAAGGGTGTGAACTTGACCGTGCAGCACGGCAGCGTGCACGCGATCATGGGGCCGAACGGCGGCGGCAAGAGCACCCTGGCCCACGTGATCGCTGGCCACCCTAGCTATACGGTGACGGGCGGCGAGATCTGGTACAAGGGCCAAAATGTGCTAGAGCTGGATATTGATGAGCGCAGCAAGCTCGGCCTGTTCTTGGCCTTCCAGTACCCGGTGGCCGTTCCCGGCGTGACGGTGGCGAACTTCCTGCGCGCGGCGATCAACGCGCACCGCGCTGAGGCGGGCAAAGATCCGAAGACAACCTCGATCCCGGTGGCCCAGTTCCGCAAGCAGTTGCGCGAGGGCATGGCCGCCCTGGAGATGGACGAGGGCTTTGCCCGGCGCTACCTGAACGAGGGCTTCAGCGGCGGCGAGAAGAAGCGCCTCGAAATCCTCCAGATGACCATGCTGGCCCCGACCATGGCGATCATGGACGAGACCGACTCGGGCCTGGATATTGACGCCCTGCGGATCGTGGCCGGCGGCGTGAACCGCCTGGCTGGCCCGCAAATGGGTGCGCTGGTGATCACCCACTACCAGCGCCTGCTCGATTACATTAAGCCGCAGTTTGTCTCGGTGATGATGGACGGGCGGATCGTGCGCGAGGGCGGGCCGGAATTGGCGCTGGAATTGGAGGAGAAGGGCTACGATTGGCTCCGCGAGGAGTTGACTGACGCGGCGTAGGGGGTTAAGTACAGACGCCCCGGCGGGGCGTCTCTACGAGTACAGACGCCCCGGCGGGGCGTTTCTACGAGAAATATATGACATCGCTTACCCTGAAAGATATGACCGCCGAGCAGATCGTCGCCCTGTCGATTGCGGCAGGCGAACCGAACTGGCTGACCGAGCGCCGCCGCGAGGCGTGGATCTTCTTTGCCCAGGCCGCCCCGCCCGAGTGGCGGCGCACTAACCTGTCTGGCCTGAACCCCGAGGCGCTGGTGCCCACGCAGGCTCCCCAGGGTACGGCCATCCAGTGGGACGCCGAGTTGGCCGGGAGCGGCGTGATCTTCACGACGATGGCGGCCGCGCTGCGCAGCCACGAAGCGCTGATCAAGGCGAAAATGGATACGGCGGTCGCACCGTTGGATCACAAGTTCAGCGCGCTGCGGGCGGCGCTCTGGCAAGACGGCGCGTTCCTGTATGTGCCCAAGGGCGTGGCAATCGACCTGCCGCTGCGGGTCTGCTACACCCTGGCCGACGCGAACCAGGCGATCTTCCCGCGCACCCTGGTGATCCTGGAGGATCAGGCCAGCGTGAGCTTGATCGAGGAATTCACCTCGCACGACCACGCGCATGCGGCGCTGGCCGGGCCGGTTACGGAGATCCTGGCCGGCCCCGGCAGTCGCATGCGCTTCTCCAGCGTGCAGCACTGGGGCGCGGGCGTCTACCACATTGGCGGGCAGAAGGTTATCCTCGGGCGCGACGCATCGATTGAGTGGACCTCGGTGGCCCTGGGCGGCCAGGTACAGCACATCGAGGCCGAGGCCCGCCTGGAGGGCAACGGCTCACAGATTCACTGGCTGGGTGCCACCTTCGGCAACGGCACGCAGAATCTGGTCATCGCGCCATGGCTGCGCCACATCGGCTACAACGCCGAGAGCTTCATGCAGTTCAAGACGGTGGTAAACGACAGCGCCTACAGCGTTTTCGATGGCATGATCAAGATCGAACACGAGTCGAAGGCGACCAGCACGCGGCTTGAGGAACACGCCCTGCACCTCAGCCCGCTGGCCCGCAATGACTCAATCCCTGGCCTGAAGATCGACACCAACGATGTCCTCAAGGGTGGCCACGCCTCGACCAGCGGCGACGTGGACGATGCACAGCTCTTCTATATGCAGGCACGTGGGATTAAGCGCGACGACGCTAGACGGATGATCGTGATGGGCTTCTTCGAGCCGGCCCTGAACCGCATCCCGGTCGAGGCGCTGCGCGACGAGCTGACCGGAATTATTGAGTCGAAGATCTAGTCGCGTAACTGCGCGTTTCTCTGATAAGCAAGCGGCGCTGCTGCGCCCCTACCAGACATATGGCCAAACTCTCTCCATTCGACGTCGTCGCCCTGCGGCGCGAGTTTCCGATCTTGCAGCAGCATGTGAACGGCAAACTGCTGGCCTTCCTCGACAGCGGGGCCTCGTCGCAGAAGCCACGCCAGGTGATCGAGTGCCTGGATGACTACTACCGCCGCTATAACGCCAACGTCCATCGCGGCGTGTATAAGCTCAGCGAGGAGGCCACCTTCGCCTTCGAGCGGGCGCGCGGCAAGGTGGCGCGGTTCATCGGGGCGGCGCATAAACGTGAGGTGGTCTTCACCCGCAACACGACCGAGGCGATCAACCTGGTAGCCTATGCCTGGGGCGGGGCCAACATCAGGATCGGCGACCGCATCCTGCTCACGCTGATGGAGCACCACTCGAACATCGTGCCCTGGCAGATGCTGGCCCAGCGCACTGGCGCGAAGCTGGACTATATCGGGTTGACTGACGAGGGTCGCCTGGATCTGGCGGAACTAGACACCAAGCTCACCGAGGGCGTGAAGCTGCTCGCCGTGACCCAGCAGTCGAACGTGCTGGGCACAGTGAACCCGATAGCCATGCTGGCCGAGCGGGCGCACGCGGTGGGGGCCAAAATCCTGGTGGACGGGGCGCAGAGCGTGCCGCATATGCCGGTGGACGTGCGGGCGCTGGGCATTGACTTTCTGGCCTTCAGCGGCCACAAGATGTGCGCGCCCACCGGTATCGGTGCCCTGTGGGCGCGGCGCGAGATCCTGGAGTCCATGCCGCCATTCATGGGCGGCGGCTCGATGATCGAACTGGTGGAGCGGGATCACAGCACCTACGCCGAAGTCCCCACCCGCTTTGAGGCAGGCACCCCGGCGATCGGCGAGGCCATCGCCCTCGGCGCGGCCTGCGACTACCTGGCGAACGTGGGCATGGAGGCGATCCACACCTACGAGCAGGAACTGCTGGGCTACGCCCTTGACCGGCTCGCCAGCGTCGAGGGGCTGCGGATCATCGGCCCGCAGAATATGGAGGAACGCGGGGCGGCCCTGAGCTTTACGCTTGAGGGCGTCCACCCGCACGATGTGGCGGGCATCCTAGACGGCGAGGGCGTGGCGGTGCGGGCCGGTCACCATTGCACGCAGCCGCTCCACCGCCACTACGATATCCCGGCCAGCACACGGGCGAGCTTCTACATCTACAACCTGCCCGAAGAGGTTGACCGGCTGACGGTTGGGCTGGAGAAGGCGCGGAAGCTGTTTAGTTAAGGATCAGGAAGGGACAAGCCGCTCCTGATTCTCCCCCTAGTAGGGACGCATATGGACGACATGTATCGCGAGCAGATCCTGGAGCACTCGAAGTACCCACACAACTTCGGGGCGCTAGAGACACCGTCGGTATCGCACGAGGAGCTGAACCCGCTCTGCGGCGACAAGATACGGATGGATCTGCAGATCGCCGACGGGGTGATCACCGATGTACGCTTTAGCGGGAAGGGCTGCGCGATCAGCCAGGCCAGCGCCTCGCTGCTGACCGACGAGCTGATCGGGATGCCGGTGGATGCGGCCAAG
>SESE01001231.1_pt1 | contig 10521 bp, 8 predicted proteins | sample 3171371 | NCBI WGS metagenome assembly SESE01 (sample SAMN06051881, study PRJNA518727) | freshwater metagenome | biome: subpolar coniferous forest; feature: holomictic lake; material: water; isolation source: holomictic Lake 442, 13 m depth | place: Canada: near Kenora, Ontario | collected...
CCAAGAACTGCAAGGCTAACATCTGCTGTTTTTCTTGGTGCCTTGGTGCCTTGGTGGTAAGGGTTTTCCCTTCTATTGATTGTGTTTGTGATGCTCAGCGCCGGGCCTTGCCGGTCACGCGCTCGATCTCGATGCGGAAGACCGCCACCCGGGCCAGGTTCTTTTTGATGCCCTGCTGGACGACGGCCGGATGCTCCGCGGCGAAGCGCTGGCCGATGGCCTGGAGGGCGGCGACCCGGGACGCCTCGTCGTGGACTTGGACGGCCCGGCCGAAGACGATGGCGCTCTCGTAGCGGGTGGAGAGCTCCGCCGGCAGCACCTCGGCCTGGGTGACCACGCAGTAGGAGACCCGGCAGTCGCCCGCCAGGTTGTCGAGCTTGTGGCCCTCCGTCGCCGAGTGGATGAGCAGGGCTCCGTCCACGAGCACATGGTTCACGGGCACCGCATAGGGCCAGCCGTCCGAGCCCACCGTTGCCAGCACCCCGAACTCGGCTCTGGCGAGGAGGGCCAAGGCCTCACCCGGATCCAGCTCTCGCTCCCGGCGCCGCAGGGGGTAGTTGGGTGCGCTCATGACCGCTTTCTGGCGATCCAGTTGAGCGCCTCCAGGGGCGTCATCCGATTCAGGTCCAGGGCCTCCAGCTCGGCCCGCAGGCCGTCGGGCTCCACCTCAAACATGGGCAGGACCGGCTGCGACGCCATGGGGGCTCGGGGCGGGGCTTCCGGGGCCTGGGCCAGCAGGCGCTGGGCCTTCTGAATCACGGCCTTGGGCAGGCCCGCCAGCCGCGCCACCTGAATGCCATAGCTGCGATCGGCAGGGCCCGGCGCCACGCGGTGGAGGAAGTGCAGCTGCTCCTCCCACTCCTGGACCTCCACGTGGAGGTTCTGGATGCGCGAGTCCTCCGCCAGCTTGGTCATCTCGAAGTAGTGGGTGGCGAACAGGGTGCGCGGCGCGCCGCCCTTGAGGTCCCGGAGGAACAGGGCGATGGCCTCCGCCAGGGCCAGGCCATCCCGGGTGCTGGTGCCCCGGCCGATCTCGTCCAGGATCACCAGGCTGGCCGCGGTCGTCTGGTTGAGGATCCGCGCCGTCTCTGTCATCTCGACCATGAAGGTGGACTGTCCCTTGGCCAGCTGATCCGAGGCGCCGATGCGGGTAAAGATGCGGTCCACCAGGCCGAAGCGCATCAGCTCTGCGGGTACGAAGGAGCCCATCTGGGCCAGCACCACCAGCAGGGCGCTGGTGCGCAGGAAGGTGGACTTGCCGCCCATATTGGGACCCGTGACCACGGCCATGGGCTGCGCCGCGTCGAACTGGAGGTCGTTGGGGATGCACTCCCGGCCCAGCCGCGCTTCCAGCATGGGATGGCGGGCGCCCACCAGCGTCAGCTCCCGTTCCTCCCCCAGCTCGGGCCGGGTCCAGCCCGACTGCCGCGCCCGCTCGGCCAAGGCCGCCAGCCCATCCAGGGCCGCCACGGCTCGGGCCAAGCCTGACAGCTCCGCCCGGTGCTCCAGCACCAGCGCCAGCAGCCGCTCGAACTGGGCCGTTTCAAGCCGCGCCTGATCGCTCTCAGCACTCAGCAGCCGCTGTTCGAAGGCCACCAGCTTTGCGGTGGTGAACCGCTCGGCATTGGCCAGGGTCTGCTTTCTCAGGAAGTGCGCGGGCACGGCACCCAGGTTCGTCTTGGTGATCTCGAAGTAGTAGCCGAACACCCGGTTGAACTTGATCTTCAGGCTCTGGATCCCGCTGGCCCGGCGCTCCTCCTCCTCCAATTCCAGCATCACCTGGCGGGCATCCCGGACTAGGCGGCGCACAGCATCCAACTCGGGGTCCACCCCCTCCCGGATCAGGCCGCCCTTGTCCCGATCCAGGGGTGGAGCCTCGGCCAGGCAGCGCTGCAGCTCCCCCAGCAGGGGCGTGCACAGCGGCGTGCCCCCGGGCCAGAGACCCAGCTCCGCCACTTCGGAGGCCCAGCCTTCGTCCTGGATGCGAGCCGGCAGTTTCTGAAGCACTGCTAGGCCTTCGCGCAGCTGGCCCAGTTCCGGGGGATTGGCCAGGCCCAAGGCGACCCGGCCCAGCAGGCGATCCAGGTCCGGCACCTGGGCGAGGAGGGTCTGAATGGGCGCCCGGCGACGGTCTTCCGTGAGCCAGGCCACCTGCGCCCAGCGGCCTTCCAGGACCGTGCGGTCCCTCAGTGGCCGCTCGAGCCACCCTTTCAGTTGGCGGGACCCCATGCGGGTGCGGGCCTGGTCCAGCAGGGTAAAGAGGGTGCCGGCGCGGCCCCCGTCAAGGCCGTTGGCGAAGACCTCCAGATGCCTGGCGCTGGTCGCATCCAGCAGGGGCCCCGCTGCGCCCAATTCCAGGGCCACACCCTGCAGATGGGCGGGCCGTCCCTTTTGGGTGGCCTCCACCTGATCCAGCAAGGCTGCCAGAGCCCCGATGGCAGCCGGATAGGGGTCCAGACCCACGCCTTCCAGATGCTGCCAACCAAAGAAGGCCAGCACCTGTTGCCGCGCCCGGGAGGCCTCGAAGCGCCAGAGCGGCAGGCGGGTGCGAGCGGCTTCCAGGTCCGGCAGGTCTTCGGCACCCTCCGCCAGGATCAATTCCTGGGGATCAAGCCGCTCCAGGGTGGCGCGCAGGGAGTCCTCGCCGTCGCCCGGCAGCACGCGCAGCGCGCCGGAAGCCAATTGCAGCAGCGCCAGGCCCCAGGCTGGACCGGTGCGATGGAGCGCGCAGAGCCAGCGGGCATCATCATCCAGCCAAGTACCGGGGGTGATGATCCGCTTGATGGCGCGGGGCAACAGGCCCTTCACCTCCTCGGCCTTGGCCGTGGGCTCAGCGATGGCCGCCGAAAACCCCGCCGCCAGGAGCTTGGGTAGGTAGGCTTCCAACGCGAAGTGGGGCACCCCGCACATGGGCACCTCCGCTTCGGTGCCCTTGCCCCGCAGGGTCAGCGCAATCTCCAGCACCGGTGCTGCCCGCACCGCATCTTCACCCAGGATTTCGTAGAAGTCTCCCATGCGCGTCAGCAGCACAGCCTCCCCCGCCTCGCGCTTGAGGCCCGCGATCTGCTGCAGCATCGGAGTGGACATGGAATACCCGGCCAAGGAAAGGCGTACTAAGCGGAGGAGTGCGGAAAAGCGAGTTGTTGATCTTCCCATGCCGCCACCGTTGCCGCGAAGATGAACCCATGGAACGGGTCGATTGCGTGGTCATTGGAGCGGGTGTGGTCGGACTGGCTCTGGCGCGCCAGTTGGCCCTGAGTGGTCGGGAGGTCGTTCTAGTTGAGGCCGAGGACCGCATCGGCACGGGCATCAGCTCCCGCAACAGTGAGGTCATCCACGCGGGCATCTATTATCCGGCGGGGTCCCTGAAGGCCCGGCTCTGCGTGGCGGGCAACCGCGCGCTCTATGCCTACTGCGCGGCCCGCTCTGTGGCCCACCAGCGCTGCGGCAAGCTCATCGTGGCCACGGCCGCGGCTGAGGTCGAGGTTCTGCAGAAGCTCCGGGGCCATGCGGAGGCCAATGGGGTGCTGGACCTGCAATGGCTCGAAGCCGATGAGGTCCGCCGCCTGGAACCTCACCTCCGGTGCAGCGCCGCCCTCCTTTCGCCCGGCACTGGCATCGTCGATAGCCACGGCCTCATGCGGGCGCTGCGGATGGACGCCGAAGCGGCAGGGGCGGCACTGGTATTCAAGAGCCCCGTGCTGGGCGGACGGTCAACTGCCGCGGGAGTGGTCATCGACGTCGGTGGGATCGAGCCGATGACCCTGCTGGCCCAACGCGTCTTCAACTGCGCTGGGCTCACCGCCCTGGCCCTGGCCCGAGCCTTCGAGGGCAGTCACCGGGAGGCCCTCCCGCCCCTGCCCACTCGCCTGGCCAAGGGCAACTACTTCAGCCTCTCTGGTGCGGCGCCAGCCTCGCGACTGGTGTATCCCGTGCCGGTTCCAGGTGGCCTGGGCGTGCACCTCACCCTGGACCTGGGGGGCCAGGCCCGCTTCGGTCCCGATGTGGAATGGGTGGAAGGCGAGGATTACGCTGTGGACCCGCGCCGTGCCGATGGCTTCTACGCGGCGGTTCGCAAGTATTGGCCTGACCTGCCTGATGATGCCTTGCAGCCGGCCTATGCGGGCATCCGCCCCAAGCTGCATGGTCCCGGAGAAGCCGCCCCGGACTTCCTTATCCAGCGCGAGGCCGCCCATGGCCTGCCTGGCCTGGTGCACCTCTTCGGCATCGAGTCCCCAGGCCTCACGGCCTGCCTGGCCCTGGCGGAGGAAGTGGCGGGTTGACGCGCTACCCTGGGGCATGGACGCTTCCCCGCAAGCCACCACCCAGTCCGCACCGCCGCCAGAGATCTCGCTCTGTCTGGAGCTGGGCCGAGCCTTTCAGTCCTTCGGAATTCCCGCCCATCGTTGCGAGGACGCCCTGACCCGCATTGCTGCCCGGCTGGGTCTTGAGGGCCAGTTCTTTGCCCTCCCTACGGCCTTCTTCGCCACCCTTGGGCGGGAGGGCCGGAACTGGACTTTCATCCAGCGCAGTTCCTCGGGCGAGGTCAATCTGGCCAAGCTGTCAGACCTGCAGGAAGTCACCGACGCCCTCATCGCAGGGGACCTCTCCACGGGTGAGGCCCGGGACCGGGTGCGCCACATCCTGGCCCAACCGGACCGCTGGGGCCCGCTCATGACCATCCTCTGCTTCGGACTGGGTTCAGCTCCGGCAGCGGCGTTCTTCGGCGGCGGCTGGCGGGACATGGCCCTGACCACGCTGCTTGGCTCCCTGGTGGGCCTGACGGCGGTCCTACTCGGCCGAAAAGCTGGTCTGGCGCGGCTGGTCCATCCCATCGCGGGCACCCTGGTAGGCTTTCTGGCCCTCGCTGCCGCCCACCGCTTTCCCCAGGTCTCGCCCCAGGTGCTGACCCTCGCCGGCCTCATCGTGCTGCTGCCAGGATTGCGCCTGGTGGTGTCCATGAACGAACTGGCCACGGGCAACCTCGTGGCCGGCACGGCCCGCTTGATGGACACGGCCATGACCTTCCTGTCCCTGGGCTTCGGCGTGGCTCTGGGGCAGCGGCTGGCCGCTCCCATGCTTGACCAGGCTCTCCTGGGCATGCCCCTGCCCCTGCCCGCCTGGACCCTGCTCCCGACCCTGCTCCTGGCGGCCGCGGCCTTCATGGTGATCTTCAAGGCCCGGCCTTCCGATCTCCCCTGGATTTTCGCCGCCTGCACCCTGGCCTTCTACGGTACTCGCCAGGGCTCTGTCTTGCTGGGGCCCCAGTTTGGTGTGGGCCTCGGCGCCTTCGCCCTGGGCCTGGCCAGCAACCTCTTCACGCGCATTCGCCGTCGCCCCTCGGTGGTGACCCTGCTACCCGGCTTGGTGGTGCTGGTGCCGGGGGGCCTGGGCTTCAAGGGCCTCGAATTCATCATCCAAAAGCAACTGGTGATGGGCCTGGATACCGCTTTCCAGGCCCTCTTCGTGGCGATCGCCCTGCTCACGGGCCTGCTGCTGGCCCATGCGGCAGTTGCACCGAGAACAGCTCTCTAGTTCGAGGCAGTGGGCCGAAACTTGCCCTGAACGCTCTTGGGTCCGATGAGGGGCAGGTAGCCGGAGCCGCCTTGCCTCTCACTCCACCCATTCCCATCCTGATCGTGGATGACGAAACGGACCTGCGTGAGCTCCTGGTGGAAGCGCTGACGGAGCAGGGCTATGCGGCCGAGGGCGCTGAGGGGGGTACCCAGGCCCTGGCCCGGGTGCGGGCAAAGCACTTCCCAGTGATTTTCACGGATCTAAACATGCCCGGCGGCCTATCGGGATTAGAACTGCTGCGGACCGTTCACGATGAAGATCCCCGCACCATGGGCATCCTGATGACCGGCTACGCCACCACCGAATCCGCCATCCAGGCCCTGAAGCGTGGGGCCTACGATTTCATCCAGAAGCCCTTCAAGTTGGCGGAGATCGAGGCCAGCCTAGAGCGCGCCCTGGAGCACTACCGACTGCTCCGGGAGAACGAGGCCTACCAGCAGAACCTGGAGCGCATGGTGGAGACCAGGACCCAGGAGATCCTGGGCCTGAAGAATGATATCGAGCGGCTGTTCGAGGGCTTCGTGAATGCTTCCGTGACGGCCATTGAAGCCCGCGACCCCAGCGCCTCCGGGCACTCCAGCCGCGTGGCCGAGCTGACCGTGGGCCTGGCCGAGGCCGTGAACCTGACCCCTAACGGCCCCTACGGCGCCCACCACTTCACCCCCACCCAGATTCGCGAAATCCGCTACGCCAGCCTCCTCCATGATTTCGGGAAGGTGGGGGTCCGGGAGCAGGTGCTGGTGAAGGCCAAGAAGATTGAGGGGGAACGGCTCGAGAGCATCTTCCAGCGCCTGCACCAGCGCACGCTGGAGTCCATGCGGGATCGGATGCTGGAGGCCTGGAGCAGAGGCAGCGCCTTTGATCCCGATACCGTAGGCGAACTGCTGCGCCTGCAAGAGGAAGAGACTCAGCGCCTGATGGAATTAGTGACCCGGAGCAACGAGCCGACCGTCCTGCCCCAGGCCGTGGCCCTGGAGTTGGATCACTTGGAGGACCTCACCTTCCAGCATTGGTCCGGCGAGCGGCGGACCCTCATTGAGCGCGGGGATATCAACCTGCTGAAGATCTCCAAGGGCAGTCTCTCCGATCAGGAGCGAGACGAGATCCAGAACCACGTCACCTACACCTACCGGTTCCTCAGCCAGATCCCCTGGACCACGGAGCTGGCGGGCGTGCCTGAGATCGCCTGGGCCCACCATGAGCGACTCAATGGCAAGGGCTACCCGCGGCAGCTCACGGAGGCCGCCATCCCCGTGCAGAGCAAGCTCATGGCCGTGGCGGATGTCTACGATGCCCTCACGGCTGCGGACCGCCCCTACAAGGCCGCGGTGAGCGTCGAGCGAAGCCTCGAGATCCTGGCGCAGGAGGCCAAGGTGAACCTGCTCGATGCGGATGTGCTGAGGATCTTCCTGGAGGCCCGGATCTTTGAGCGCACCGCCGGCCACCTGAAGCCGCCCCCATGATCCAGGACCCCGTCCTCATCGTGGACGATGAGCCCGATGCCCGCAGCCTCCTGCTGGAAGCCCTCCAGAGCCAGGGCTACTTCGCCGAAACCGCCGCAGGAGGCCGGGAGGCTTTGGCGCGGATGACGGAGCGGGGCTTCTCCGTTGTCCTGACTGACCTCCACATGCCTGGAGGGATTTCCGGTCTGGAGCTCATGTCCATCATCCGGGTGCGGCATCCGGAGACACTGTGCATTCTGGTCACCGCCTACGCCACCCTGGAGACCAGCATCGAAGCCCTCAAACACGGCGCCTACGATCTCATCCAAAAACCATTCCGCCTGGCAGAGATCGAGGTGGTCCTCAACCGGGCCCTGGAACATGCCCGCCTGGTCCGCCAGGTCAGTGTCTACCGCGAGGAACTGGAAACCCGCATCCTGAGCCGCACCCACGACCTCCAGGAGGCGCATCAGGAGGCCCTGACGCTCTCCGACCTCAGCCTTCGTGGCCTCGATGCGGAGACACCGGGGGCGGCCCTCGCACCCCTGCTGGACTGGCTGGGGGCCCGCTGGTCGCCGACCGGCCTGGCCTGCTACCGACTCGCCCAGGATGGCCTGCTGAGCGCCCTGACCCGCCGTGGCCCGCGCCCCCTGCCCGTTGCCCTGAAGCGGCCGCGTCCTGGCCCCGTGGCCCCATCCCAGGGCATGGGTTATCCCGAGGAGCGCCTGCTACCCCTGGGGCACGTCGGCTGGCTATACCTGGGCTTCGAGGAGCGCACCGCCTTCAGCGAGAACGATCCGGTCTTCCGCCTCCTGGCCCGCCACTTGGAACTGCTCCTGCGGGTAAGGTAGAGCCCATGAGTGCCTCCCATCAGATCCTCTGGACCGGCTTCCGTGGCCTGGATCCCGGTAAGACCGATTTGGACTTCACGCCCGGCGGCGTGGTCCTCTTTGCCCGCAACCTCGACGCCGATCCCAACACGGGACCAGCTCGCTGCCGAGCCCTGATCGATGGCCTGCAGACCCGCTACGGCCCCGATCTGCCGCTGGCGGTAGCGCTGGATCAGGAAGGTGGGCGCGTGAGCCGGCTCCTGCCTTGGGTTGGTGGCACCCCGCCCCTGCGCCAAATCTGGACCCAGGGCGGCGCCGCGGGCTGCCACCGCTGGGGCAGGCTCTGGGGCGAAGGCCTGCGTCTCCTGGGCTTCAATGTGGACTTCGCCCCCGTAGCTGATCTTTGGGATGACCCTCCCGAGGCCGCCATGGGCGACCGGGCCGCCAGTCCCGTGCCCGCCGAGGCCGCCGCCGCCGCCGGGGCCTTCCTGCATGGGTTGGAAGGTACCGGGGTCCGGGGCTGCCTGAAACATTTTCCAGGCTTGGGCGGCACCACCCTTGACAGCCATCTAGGCCTGCCCGCCATCCCCGATGCCGACCGGGTGACGCTCAATGCATCGGCCTTCCAGCCGCTGGCCCAGGCTGATCGCCTGCTGATGGTGGCCCACCTGCGCACGCCCTGGTCCGGCGACCTGCCCGCCAGCCTGCACCGCGGCTCCGTGGCCGACAACCCCTGGGGCATCCGGGGACGGTTCCTGCCGGATGATCTCGAGATGGGCGGCTGTTCGGCTTGGCCCTGGGAGGACAGGGTGCGGCTCTGCCTGGAAGCCGGCCATGAGTGGCTCCTGGTCTGCCAGACGCCCGAGGGACGCAGCGCCTGCGCCCAGACCGTGGCCAATCTGCCCGAAGCCCAGTGGGCTCCAGCCCTGGCAGCCACCCGAGTCATGCGCCGCCATCTGCCTCGCGCCGCGGCCGTCCCCTTCGCTGCCACCACCTGGCAAGCCTGGCTGACTCGGCTGCAGACCGCGGCAACGGAGCCCTGATGGTCGGCCGCATCCTGATCGTTGATGACAACGCCATGATCCGCAGCGAGATCAAGGCTGTGCTCATGAAGGACGGTAGCTTCGGGCACTTCATGGAGGCAGCGGATGGCCTCACTGCCTTCAAGGCCATCATGGAGCAGCCACCGGATCTGGTGCTGTGCGATCTGGTCATGCCCGGCTTTGATGGCCTCAAGTTTCTGGGCCTGAAAGCCAGCCGCAAAGAGCTGGAACAGATCCCCGTCATCATCCTCACGGCCGAAGACGACCTGGATCGCAAGGCCGAGATCCTCCAGCGGGGTGCCTCGGACTATGTCACCAAACCCTTCCATGAAAAGGAGCTGCTGGCCCGGGTGCGCATCCACACCAAGCTCAAGCTTCTGCAGGACGAACTGCGCGAAAAGAATGCCCAGCTTGAAGAGCTCTCCGTGACGGACATGCTGACGGGACTGGCGAACCGTCGCCGGCTCATGACCCGCTTGGAGGAAGAAGTCCAGCGCGCCCGCCGCTACCAGACCCCGCTGGCCGTGGTGATGATCGATATCGACCACTTCAAGCAGGTCAACGACACCTACGGCCATGCCATGGGCGACCAGGTGCTGCGCAACATCGGCGCCCTGCTAAAGAGCAGCGTCAGGAACACCGACCTGGCGGCCCGCTTCGGTGGCGAGGAGCTGACCCTGATACTGCCGCACACGGACCTCGCCTCCGCCTGCCTGGTGGCCGACAACCTGCGGCAGAAGTTCGCGGACTTCGAGCATCACCTGGATGGCGTGACCTTGCAGAAGACCGCCAGTATGGGCGTCGCAGCCCGTGATGGCACCGGCCAGACCCCGGATGGCGAGGAGCTCCTCAAGCAGGCCGACGAAGCCCTCTATCGCGCCAAGCAGAGCGGGCGCAATCGGGTGGAGCAGGCGGGATAAGGAAGGTTGGGAGTCTGGAGACCTGAGTCTGGGGTCACGCTGCCTGTGGCACCACTGCGCGGCGCAGTAATCCCTCAGCCTCCAGACCCCAGCCTGGCTGCCTAGTTCGCCGCTAGACGAAGGGCTTCCACCTTGTCCGTCTGTTCCCAGCTGAACTCGGGGCGGCCGAAGTGCCCGTAGGCGGAGGTGGCGCGGTAGATGGGGCGGCGCAGGTCCAGGGCCTCGATCATGGCCTTGGGCGTGCAGCTGAAAACGGTGCGGACGGCCTTGACGATGGCTTCATCCGAAACCTGACCGGTGCCGAAGGTGTCCACGGCGATGGACACCGGCTCGGCCACGCCGATGGCGTAGGCCAGCTGGATCTCGCAGCGGCTGGCCAGACCGGCGGCCACGATGTTCTTGGCGATGTAGCGGCCCATGTAGGCGGCGCTGCGATCCACCTTGCTGGGATCCTTGCCAGAGAAGGCGCCGCCGCCGTGGTGGCCGGTGCCGCCGTAGGTGTCCACGATGATCTTGCGGCCCGTGAGGCCGGTGTCACCCATGGGCCCGCCCACCACGAAGCGCCCGGTGGGGTTCACGTGGTAGACGGTGTCCTTGTCCAGCAGGTCGGCGGGCAGCGAGGCCTTGATGACGTCCTGGAGGATGCTGTCGCGGATGGTGTTCTGGGTGACGTGCTCGTCGTGCTGGGTGGAGATGACCACGGTGTGGA
>SESE01001232.1_pt1 | contig 10520 bp, 10 predicted proteins | sample 3171371 | NCBI WGS metagenome assembly SESE01 (sample SAMN06051881, study PRJNA518727) | freshwater metagenome | biome: subpolar coniferous forest; feature: holomictic lake; material: water; isolation source: holomictic Lake 442, 13 m depth | place: Canada: near Kenora, Ontario | collected...
AATTACCATAAGCTAACATCGGCACGCCTGCAGTTTTAAGCGCAGCATAAGTACCTGCATTACCCGCAGGAATGTTAGCTAAAGGCACAAACATATTACTGAAATCTAAGCCACCAATAATTTTACCGATTATAGGCATAATAATATCGCCAACTAATGAGTCTACAATTTTACCAAATGCTGCGCCAACGATGACGCCGACCGCTAGGTCCATCACATTGCCTTTAGAAATAAAATCTTTAAACTCTGATGCCATGCTCATAATATTTTCTCCAAAAATTTAATCAGTTCTTGTGATGTGGTTAATCGCCCAGGGTATCGCAACACAAATATAGGGCCTGAATGTATGGGATGTCAACTTCCACAGTATTTTCTAGCTATAGTAACTGTTATTTTTGTTATAAAACGTCGTATCAAGCTACAATTCAGCCCATGCGAACAATAACCAATCACAAATTTGGCAAGGCGCTCCTCTTGTTTATGCTTGGCGCAAGCTGTGTGCTAGGTTTTGCGCCCTTTTACTTTTATCCAGCTAGCCTCTTATCACTGATTGGTTTATTTTATTTTTGGCAGCAAAATTACACTCCAAAACAGGCAGCCATTTCCGGATTTATTTACGGGTTAGGGCTATTTACCACAGGCATTTATTGGATTTACATTAGCCTGCATGACTTTGGTAACATGCCTATTAGCATGGCATGCTTAGCCACTTTTTTGCTAAGTGCATTTATGGCTTTATTTACAGCATTAGTCGGCGCGCTAAGTGTCAAAATTTCAAGAAGTCACGCTGTAAGATTGTTAATCGCGATTCCAATATTTTGGGCATTGGCTGACTGGACCCGTAGTTGGATTTTTACGGGATTCCCGTGGTTAACTATTGGATACAGTCAAGTACCTAATAGCCCGCTGGCTGGATATATCCCTATTTTTGGTGTGTATGGCGTTTCTATGTTAGCCACGTTTACGGCAAGTTTAATTGCTTATTGGATGATTCAAAAACCAGCTTCAGTCATTTGGCAGCGGAATATTCTTGGGTTATTAATACTGATATGGATAGCAGGGGGTTTATTAAAAAAAGTTGAATGGACAACCGCAACATCTGAGCCAATATCGGTTGCTTTACTACAAGGCAATATTTCGCAAGAATTAAAATGGGCGCCAGAAATTGCTGAGCATACCTTAAACCAATACTTGCAAATGGCAGAAGCTAGTCAAGCCCAGCTGATTATCATGCCTGAAACCGCCTTGCCAGTGTTATCTAGTGAGTTGCCCGCTGAACTATCGATTCGCTTAAAAAGGCATGCCGCTCAAAATAACGGCGCTATTCTAGTTGGGTTAATAGAACGTGAAAATGGGGGCTATTTTAATAGCATGTTAAATATTGGCAGTACCACGCCTGAAGTTTATCGCAAGTCACATTTAGTGCCATTTGGGGAATTTATACCATTAAAAGCTGCCTTGGGTTGGATATATCGTGATTGGCTTAATATGCCATTAAGTGATTTGTCTCGAGGCAGTATTCATCAACAAGCAATGTTAATTGCGGGAGAAAAAATCGCCATTAATATTTGTTATGAAGATGTCTTTGGTGAGGAAATTATCCGCCAATTACCGCAGGCAACCTTACTCGTCAATGCAAGTAATGATGCATGGTATGGTGATTCGGTTGCTGCATCTCAGCACATGCAGTTTTCACAGGCGCGCGCCTTAGAAACTGGCCGCACGGTGTTACGAGCGACCAATACGGGTGCGACAGCCATGATAGATCCTCATGGTGAAGTGCTAGCGCATGCACCTCACTTTACCAAAATGACGCTCAATGTCATGGCGCAAGGGTATAGCGGAAGTACGCCTTACGTGCGCTTTGGGAATTGGCTATTTTTAGCCATTAGTTTTATTGGCATACTTGCTATTTGTTTGCCTAATTTTTTGGCAAGTCGACCTAAAACAAAGTAAAATCAAACCTTTCGCAGTTGTACGACTTAACCTATAGACTTAAATTATGGCGCTTACTTTTCAGCAAATTATTCTCACATTGCAAAACTACTGGTCAGATCGAGGCTGTGCATTACTACAATCTTACGATATGGAGGTTGGTGCAGGCACCAGCCATACCGCTACATTTTTACGTTCACTTGGTCCAGAGCCATGGAAAGCGGCTTATGTACAGCCTAGCCGTCGTCCTAAAGACGGCCGTTATGGTGAAAATCCAAATCGTTTGCAACATTACTACCAGTTTCAGGTTGTACTTAAACCAGCCCCAGCCGATATTCTTGAGCTTTATTTAGGCTCACTTGAAGCGCTAGGCTTTGATTTAAAAAAGAATGATATTCGTTTTGTTGAAGATGACTGGGAAAACCCAACACTAGGTGCATGGGGCTTGGGCTGGGAAGTTTGGTTAAACGGTATGGAAGTCACGCAATTCACTTACTTTCAGCAAGTGGGGGGCATTAACTGCAAGCCAATCACAGGTGAAATCACTTACGGCTTGGAGCGGTTAGCCATGTACCTACAAGGGGTAGACAACGTTTATGATTTAACTTGGACAGACGGCTTAACATACGGCGATGTCTATCTGCAAAATGAAAAAGAACAATCAGCCTATAACTTTGAACATTCAGACGCTGATTTTTTATTTACGGCATTTACTGCACATGAAAAACAAGCGCAGCATTTAATGGAGAATAAGCTTGCACTTCCAGCCTATGAGCAGGTGCTTAAGGCGGCGCATACCTTTAATCTACTTGATGCTCGGGGTGCAATTTCAGTGACCGAACGCGCGGGTTATATTGGCCGTATTCGCAACTTAGCGCGTTCAGTTGCGGCAAGTTATTTAGATAGTCGCGCCAGACTAGGATTCCCAATGGCACCCAAAGATTGGGCAGATGAAGTCTTAACAGAATTAGCTAAGAAAGCCGCAGCATGAGTACGAAAAACTTATTAGTAGAACTCTTTGTAGAAGAACTGCCGCCGAAAGCCTTAAATAAATTAGGTGAGGCATTCTCAAGTATATTGTTTGAATCGCTTAAATCACAAGGCTTAGCTGAAGATAATTCTGTAGTAACACCTTATGCCTCACCACGTCGCCTTGCGGTGCATGCAACGAATATTCTTGCTGTTGCTCCTGACAAGACCTCCACACAAAAACTCATGCCTGTTAGCGTTGGCTTGGATGAAAGCGGTAACGCAACACCAGCCTTAATCAAACGCCTCAACGGCATGGGCTTGGATGAAAGTGCGGTTAGCAATTTAACCAAGCAAGCAGATGGTAAAAATGAAGCATTGTTTTTAGACGTCATGCAAAAAGGTGTTTCGCTTAATGAAGGCTTGCAAATCGCATTGAACGACGCAATAACAAAACTACCGATTCCGAAAGTCATGACTTATCAATTGGCAGATGGCTGGAGTAACGTAAATTTTGTGCGCCCTGCGCATAGCTTAGTGGCACTACATGGTAGCGATGTGATTGCTGTTACCGCATTAGGCTTAACCGCTAGCAATCAAACGCAAGGCCATAGGTTTGAAGCTGCTGTATCACCGGTTGTTATAAAAAATGCTAATAGTTATGCGGAGCAACTTAAAACTGAAGGCGCGGTGATTGCAAGTTTTTCTGAGCGCCGTACGGAGATTGTTCGTCAACTTAGTGTTGCTGCAGGCAAAGAAAATCTAAAACCAATTGAAGATGATGCGTTGTTAGATGAAGTCACCGCTCTGGTTGAACGTCCCAATGTATTGCTCGGTCAATTTGAAGAAATTTACCTAGAAGTGCCGGCAGAATGTTTGATTCTCACCATGAAGGCGAATCAAAAATATTTCCCACTTCTAGACGGAAACGGCAAGCTGACTAATAAATTTTTAATCGTTTCTAATATCAGCCCTAATGACCCTAGTGCAGTCATTGGCGGTAACGAGCGTGTGGTGCGCCCTCGCCTAGCGGATGCCAAGTTCTTCTTTGACCAAGACCGTAAGAAAACGCTTGAAAGTCGCTTAGAAGGTTTAAATAAAGTGGTTTATCACAACAAGCTTGGTTCTCAAGGTGATCGTACTGAACGCGTTAGAGCGATTGCATCGGCAATTGCACAAGTGCTTGGCAATAACGATTTAGCGACTAAAGCTGATAAAGCTGCCCAGCTTGCAAAAACAGACTTAGTGACTGATATGGTTGGTGAGTTTCCTGAGCTTCAAGGCATTATGGGGCGTTACTATGCGCAGCATGAAAACTTAAGTAATGATGTAGCTTATGCGATTGAAGATCACTACAAACCTCGATTCGCTGGAGATGAATTACCTCGCAATCAAGTTGGTGTGGTGGTTGCTTTAGCTGACAAATTAGAAACTTTAGTTGGCTTATTCAGTATTGGTGAAAAACCTACTGGAGATAAAGACCCGTTCGGTTTGCGCAGACAAGCATTAGGCATTATTCGTATGCTCATTGAATGCGAATTATCTTTAGAATTTAGCAAATTAATTCAAGAGGTTCTAAGTAAATTTAATGCAGACGCAAACAGCGAAGCTGCGATGATTCAAGCCATTAAAGAATTTTGCTTTGACCGCTTAAGTGTAAATTTACGTGAACAAGGGGCAAGCCCACAAGAAGTTGATGCAGTATTGTCACTTAACCCTGAAATTTTAAGTGATATTCCACAACGCCTTGCTGCTGTGCGTACATTCTCTACCTTGGATCAGGCCCCAGCGCTGGCGGCTGCCAACAAGCGTGTGGGCAATATTCTGAAAAAAGTAGAAGGCGAAGTGAAAGCGGAAGTAAACGCTAACTTACTTCAAGAGCCTTCTGAAATAGCACTTAACGAGGCATTAAGCAAAGTTAAACCTGACGCTGACAAGTTGTTTGAAAATGGCGATTACACGGCATCTCTTAAATCACTGGCCGCTTTAAAAGCGCCTGTTGATGCTTTCTTTGATAACGTGATGGTGAATGCTGATGACCCTGCACTTAAAGCGAACCGCCTCGGCTTATTGGCTACTTTGCATCAAACCATGAACCGTGTTGCAGATTTATCTAAATTAGCTAGCTAATTAATTAAGTGAACAATAGATGAAATTAGTGATTTTAGACAGAGATGGTGTTATCAATCGAGACTCTGCCAATTTCATTAAAAATACAAATGAGTGGATTCCAATTGCTGGCAGCCTTGATGCGATTGCGCTACTTAACCAATCTAGTTTCAGAGTAGCAATTGCTACTAACCAATCTGGAATTAGTCGTGGATTATTTGATATGACGACGCTTAATAGCATTCATGAAAAAATGAATCGAGAATTAGCGATGGTAGGTGGGCGTGTGGACGCTATATTTTACTGCCCACATTCAGCAGATGAGCATTGCCATTGTCGCAAGCCAGATATAGGTATGATAGAAGATATAGGTAAACGTTTTTCAACCGAATTACAGGGTGTGCCTGCAGTGGGTGATGCATTAAGAGATTTGCAAGCTTTTTCAGCAGCTGGCTGTCAGCCTATTTTAGTGCTCACGGGCAAGGGCGAGGCGACCTTGGCAGCATCTACACAATCTGCAGATAAAGCCTTACCAGAAAATACTTGGGTTTGTACTGATTTAGCTGAAGCTGCCCAACGCATTATTGCTGAGCAAGACTAATCAAAGGCATCGTATGCTTTTTTTGCGTTCAGGTTTGTTTTTTGTTGGCCAGGTCATTACTGCGCCGATCTTTACTTTAATTGCATTGCTCGCACTGCCACTGAATCCAATTACCCGAAATAATCTAATCTCTGGTTGGGCACGTAGCATGTTGTGGTGGTTAAAAGTCACTTGCAATATTCGCTATGAAATTACCGGTCTTGAAAACATTCCCCATTCCCCCACTATTATCCTAAGCAAGCACCAATCAGCTTGGGAGACGTTTGCTTTTCAAGCAATCTTTCCAACCCAAGTTTATGTGCTGAAACGTGAATTATTGTGGATTCCCATATTCGGTTGGGGTTTGGCAATGTCATCACCCATCGCTATTAATCGTGCAGCTGGCCGAGAAGCGCTTAAACAGTTAGTCGAGAAAGGTAAAGATAGATTAGCCAAGGGTTTGTGGGTGGTGATATTTCCAGAAGGCACACGCATAGCACCGAAAAAACGAGGTAAGTATCATATTGGCGGCGCATGGCTTGCTGTCCATACTCAAACACCAGTATTACCAGTTGCACATAACGCAGGCGATTTCTGGCCTAAGGGTTTTATAAAAACCCCAGGGGTCATCCAAATGCATATTGGCACCCCCATTCAAACGGCTGGCTTAAAAACAGATGCGCTGAATCAGCAAGTAGAAAACTGGATTGAAGCAGAAATGGAAACGCTAACGGTACGATGAGTTACGCAATTACCTTGCCCTCTGGTGATCAGTTACATTACCAATTAGAACGGCGTCAACGTCGTACTGTAGGCTTAAAAATTACCGAGAATGGCCTAGTAATACATGCACCCAAGCGCATTTCACAATCGCACCTAGAAAGCATTATTGTCCTTAAAGCGGATTGGATACGCAAAAAATTAGAGACGCTTATAGAAAATAAAATGCCAGAAATGCAGTGGCGACATGGTGAGACATTATTGTTTATGGGCAATACTGTCACCTTGGCTGTTGAGCATGGCATCCGCTCAAAAGCGGTTGAGTATGAACCTGGCGTGTTGCAGTTAGCTATGCCAAATCATCATGACCAAAATTTAATCGCTCGTAAAGTGATTCAATGGTACAAAAAACAAGCGTTGGTCGACTTTACTAGGCGTTTAGAAATATTTTCTAGTAAGTTAGGCGTCAGTTTTAGCTCGTTCAACTTGTCCAATGCGGGCTCGCGTTGGGGAAGCTGCAATTCAAGAAAAGAGATCAGATTAAATTGGCGGTTGTTACAAGCACCACCCCATATTATTAACTATGTGGTTTGTCATGAACTTGCTCATTTGAAAGAAATGAACCACTCTGCAAAGTTTTGGGCGACAGTTGCTAGCATTTACCCTGACTACAAATTAGCAGAAAAAGAGTTGAAAGCTTTATCCGCTAATTTGCATCGTATTTAGTTTCTAATGCTTAGAACGCTGGTTTTACTTTAGCATTATTATAGTTTGCCACACCCTCTAAAATTTCTTTTTTCGCTTGGTCAATGTCACCCCAGCCATTAATTTTGACCCATTTACCTTTGTCTAAATCTTTGTAATGTTCAAAAAAGTGCGCAATCATATCTAGGCGCCATGCAGAAATATCTTTATGGCATTTTAAATGGCCATATAAGCCACATACTTTATCTACAGGTACGGCCAGCACTTTAGCATCTAAGCCAGCTTCATCTTCCATGAGTAGCACGCCTAACGGACGACAACGTACTACCACGCCTGGAATCAATGGCACAGGCGTCATGACTAACACATCTACAGGGTCGCCATCATCAGCAAGTGTATGTGGCACGTAGCCATAATTAGTTGGATATTGCATGGCAGTACCCATGAAGCGATCTACAAAAATAGCGCCACTTTCTTTGTCTACTTCATATTTGACTGGATCGCCTTGCATCGGGATTTCAATAATGACATTAAAATCATTTGGCACATCTTTGCCGGTTGGCACTTGGTTTAACGACATGGTGTATTCCTAAAATTGACTGATTAATTGTTTAACTTAATTTTTGTGTCGCAATTATAGCAAGTTCAATACATAAAATTGTTAAAAATCATATGAAAGACTTTTCAATGCACAGCTGACTGAACTTGCTCCCTACAACCTTGAATGATGGTTTTGGGAATAAATAATAAGGCGAGATAAACTAAAACTGGAATGATGATAATTTCATCTAATTGGCCTAATACGGGGATGAAATCTGGAATTAGATCAAACGGTAGCAATAAATAAGCAATCGCTAAACCTAAAAACAGCTTGGCTAACCAAGGTGTTTTAGGGTGCTTGAGCACTAAACGATAAATGGCTAGCTCTTGCTTGAGCTGTTTGCTAAAAGATTTTAGTTTTTTGATCACACGATTAGTCAGAAAATGCTATACCAACACTAATCAATCAACACGCAATGCATGTCCAGTGAGACGCTCGAATGCTTCCATATATTTTTCACTAGTTTTCTGTGCTACATCTGCTGGTAACTCAGGTGCTGGTGCGGTTTTGTTCCAACCCGTGCTTTCTAACCAGTCACGCACAAACTGCTTATCGTAACTCGGTGGATTTTGACCGACCACATAGCTGCTGGCAGGCCAAAAGCGAGATGAGTCTGGTGTGAGTACTTCATCCATCACATGCAACACACCATTAGCATCTAACCCAAATTCAAACTTAGTATCAGCGATGATAATGCCGCGCGTGAGCGCATACTCTGCCGCAGCTTGATAAAGTGCAATGGCAGCGTTTGCCACTTGGCCAGCCATGTCTTGACCAATTAAATCAGCACATTGCTGCAAACTAATATTTTCATCGTGCTCACCTACTGCAGCCTTACTTGAGGGTGTGAATATAGGGGCTGGCAACTTTGATGCTTCTTGTAGGCCAGCAGGTAACTCTATGCCACATACAGTGCCTTTAGCTTTATATTCTTTCCAGCCACTACCGACTAAATAGCCGCGCACAATGGCCTCAATGGGTAAAGCTTTCAATTTTTTTACAACGACTGCGCGCGCACCTAGTTGCGCTTGTTCTGCTGGGTTTGTGACCACGCTGTTAGGGTTAATCCCCGTTAGATGGTTAGGCACAATGTCTTTGAGTTTTTCAAACCAGAAGTTCGCCATCTGCGTTAGCATTGCGCCTTTATTGGCAATGCCAGTAGGCAAGATTACATCAAATGCCGATAGCCTGTCAGTACTGACCAGCAACATGGTATTCGCATCGATATCATAAATATCGCGAACTTTACCTTGGTGTATACGTTTTAGACTTTGGATACTAGTTTGTAATAAAGGTTGATTCATGAGGCTTGGCTTATGCTTTAACAGGAAGAAGTTTGATGAGTTATTATAAATGGCAAGTAAAAACCAAGCAAAACATTATCATTGGATTTTCATATTACACTGAATATGATTGATAAAAAGGGTTGATTACGCTTGTTTATTTTCACCAATTTTAACTATTTTTAGCGTGTTCGTGCCGCCTGGACTGCCAATAGGCTCGCCAAAAGTGAGTAATACAACATCGCCTAAACTCACCATTTTTTGTTGTAACAGTACTTGTTCCATTTCTCGCAAGATCTCATCTTTATTTTTATTGGCTTGCTCAATAGGGAATGGGTAAACACCACGATGTAAGGTTAGTTTTCTACGCGCATATTTGTCTGGTGAAAGTGCGTATATAGGGACTTCAGCATCTGCACGCGATAGCCACTGTGCAGCGTTGCCAGATTGCGTGAGTGCTGCAATCGCTTTAACTTTAAAGTGTTTGGCGGTATAAATAGCCGCGGCAGCAATTGTTTCGTCTGTTTTTAAAAAAACCGAGTCTGTTTTTTGTGCATGATATTGAATGATGTATTCTTTTTCTGCTTCCATTACCACGCGATGCACCGCTTGAACAGTCTCTAATGGAAATTGCCCCGCCGCAGTTTCGGCAGATAACATGACCGCATCAGTCCCATCTAAGACTGCATTGGCAACGTCAGATACTTCTGCACGCGTAGGAATCGGGCTGGAAATCATCGATTCCATCATTTGCGTTGCGGTAATCACTAATTTATTTTGTGCGCGCGCCATACGTATCATGCGTTTTTGTAGGCCAGGTACGGCCGCATCACCCACTTCTACTCCTAAGTCACCGCGTGCAACCATAATGGCGTCAGATGCTTCAATAATAGACTCTAGATTATCAATGGCTTCTGCGCGCTCAATTTTAGCGATGATGCTAGCGGTACCACCAGCTTTTTTAACTAAAGTACGGGCAAGTTCAACGTCCAGTGCAGTTTTAGGGAAAGACATGGCGATGTAATCGGCCTCAAGCGCCACTGCAGTTTTGATATCTTCACGATCTTTCTTCGTCAGTGCATCGGCTGATAAGCCGCCACCTTGGCGGTTAATGCCCTTGTTGTTACTAAGAACGCCGCCATTCACTACTAAACAATGAATTAGATTACCTTTGACTCTATCTACCTGCATTGTAATGCGACCATCATCTAACAATAGAACGACACCTTCGGTCACTTCCTGTGGCAGTGTTTTATAATCTAGGCCTACATGGTCTTGATTGCCTAATTCGCAATCAGCATCTAGGATAAATAAATCACCAGTTTTTAAGGTAATTTTACCCAATTCGAATTTACCAATTCGAATTTTAGGGCCTTGTAAATCACACAACACACCAATTGGACGGTTTAGCTTGATAGCAATGGCTCGCACCATCTCAGCACGTTTAATATGCTCTTCTGCGCTGCCATGCGAAAAGTTAAGTCTTACTACGTTAACGCCCGCCATAATCATACGAGCAAGCATTTCTTCACTGTTTGAAGATGGCCCTAATGTGGCAACAATTTTTGTTTTACGTAATGTCAATCTTTAAGCCTTTTCAACGTTATATTGCTTTAAA
>SESE01001235.1_pt1 | contig 10512 bp, 18 predicted proteins | sample 3171371 | NCBI WGS metagenome assembly SESE01 (sample SAMN06051881, study PRJNA518727) | freshwater metagenome | biome: subpolar coniferous forest; feature: holomictic lake; material: water; isolation source: holomictic Lake 442, 13 m depth | place: Canada: near Kenora, Ontario | collected...
CTCCCACGACCACTACCACGAGTTCATGAAGCATGTCCTCAAGGTGATGGAGCTGGACAAGTGGGGAGCGGGGCTCGACACGGGACGCCTGACGCAGCCGGGGACGTATTACGAGTTGGGGAAGGACTGGACGAAACTGTCCGACTACGCCATATCGTACACTACCCTGTGCGCGTGGGATCACATCGCGTTCATGAAGGCGTCCAAGAAAATGTCCCTCGCCCTCGACGGCATTGACGTCGTGGTTCCGATGGATATCGTCGCGCGTCGGGTTGAGGAGAAGTTCCCGGGCCGTTGGTCTGGTCCGTTTCAAGTAGGGGCACGAGGCGTACGGTTCTGGGATTCTACCGCAGACCACCCGCAAGGCGTGACCGTGTTTGAGACGGGTGTACGAGTCTGGACTCCTCATGACAAACCGTTCATGAGCTGGCTGGACATCTTCGGGCGTGCCTTCGTCGAGGAGTTCGTCGGTGACCGCGCCAAGGGGGTCGTCGATCACTCATTCTACGATGGCCAGATGTATTGGTTCGAGGCCGAGGCCGGCAAGTGGTTCCCCGAACCCTCGGAGAAATTCACACAGAGTCTCCGCGTGCTTGGCTTCAACGACAAGCGGGAGAAGGGGGAGACCTGCTCCGAGGTTGACCGCCTGCAGGTCCGCGTCCGCAGGGAGCGCCAGATCGACTGCGCCTCCCCTGTGATCTACAAGCCCACGGGGTTGGTGATCCATCCCGACACGAAGAAGCGCATCCTGAACACGGAGTCGATTCTTCCGGTGAGACCGGCGGCTCCGACGCTTCCGCCCAACTGTTCCTGGGGAGAGGCGAGCAGGGCGTTCCCGTTCGTCCACCGTATCCTATCGCAGATGTTCATCGATGAAAAGCAAGACCACGACCAGCCTGAATGGCTCGGAAAGTACGATCCCGAGATCCAATTGAACACGCTGCTGGCGTGGACCAAGCGGACGTATGAGGGTGGGCTACTGATGAACTCCACGGTGGGACAGGTGATGATCATCGTCGGGCCCCCGAACAAGGGCAAGACGCTGGTCAACCGTCGGATCATCGGGAGCCTGTTGGGCGGTAGCGCCGACGGCACGCGGCACATGCTGGACGGCGAGAAGTTCAACGCCGAGCTGGTGCGCTCGCCGGTGATCACGCTCGACGATCCAGTGGGAGATGACCGCAAGCACAAGGAGTTCGAGCTCCGCTTGAAGCAGGTCGTGGCGAACGGAACGTGGCGGTCGGAACAGAAGTTCCGCCAGGCCGCGGACGCGCCGTGGTGCGGACGGTTCGTGATCTCCTGTAACGACGACGCCATCAGCATGAAGATGCTGCCGGGTCTGTCGGCCTCCAACAAGGAGAAGGTGATCATGCTGAAGTGTGGGAACCAGCGGGTCAGATTCTCCAACTCGTTTGATGAGAATCAGAGGCGCATCGAAAAGGAACTCCCCTCCTTCGGACGCTGGCTGCTGGACTGGACACCGCCGCCAGAGACTGTCGGGGATGCGCGGTATGGTGTGGAGCCGTATCACCACCCGGAACTGGTGCACACGATCACGGAAACCGGAAGCATCGGCAACCTGCTGGAGTTGTTGGATGCGACGTTCAAGGGCGCGCCCGCGAACGCCGAAGGCAAGTTGGAGTGGGATGGTACCACAGTGGAACTGCTGCAACTGCTGAAGGTCGGGGCCGCAGAGGCTGCCGCGAGGGACTTGAAGCTGAGCGCCCTTGCCACGACACTGTCCGTCATGAAGCGGAATGGGTTTCGTATCGGGGGAGAGATGGGATCGAATCGGCGCGCGGTGTGGCACCTCGCGTATGATCAAAAAGAAATCGCCCCGTTGGCGAAAAGTGAAGGAGACGAGAAGTGAGTACAGAGAATATTCCACCGGTGCAGGAGCCCGATTGGGGCGTGTCGTGGCGGGATATGCATCCCGAAGTAGCTTCGGAGCAAACGACACCCGCCACGAAGTGGAGCACGCGTCTTGAAGGCGGGTGTCCGGCGTGCGTCGCGAAGCACCTGGGGCAGGCGATTCTGCAGTTGGAACAGATCACCAACCGGGCATTCAACCCCGACGAGAGGGCGTTCATGTTTGCGGCCAAGGCTCTCATCCTCAATGACGAGGCTCTGCTTGGGTATCCGGGGCACAAGTGGCTGGCGGCGGCGTCAATCGCGGGCATGGAAGCGCTCATACTACCGACCAACGCCGCGGCAGCGGAGGGGGTACGCGAATTGCGGCTCCTGTACTTGGCAGATAAAGTTGGCTGCCACGATCTGCAGTACCGGCTTGGGGCGGCCCTCGGTAGGTGGCGTCCGGTGGAGACGTCGGACCTATCTGACATACTGTCGAGAGCGCGTGGGTGGGCGAACCTCTCGGAGGCCCTCGCGGAACTCCCGAAGGATGATATCGACAATCGCCGCGATCTCACCGCTGCGTTCAGCGAACCAGACCCCGTGCCATCGGCATCTCGGGTTCTCAAAAACGTCGTCGAGACGTATTGCCTGGAGGGCGAATAATGGACGGCGGAACCCGATACGATGATGGCCCCGGACCCACAGGTCCAGGTACCGGAATCTCCTTCAAACATCTGCCGCCGCCGACCCCGGAGCAGCAGAGACTGGCGAAACAGTTCGAACCCACAATGGTAATCCTTGCGGGGCACATCAACGCGTGGTTCGACAAGGTGATGGCCAACCAACCGAAGTATTGGAGATAGACGTATGTACTGCATGGAAGACATTCGCACGGCAATGGACGCCTACCGGCGTAGAACCTGCTCGATGCAAGGTCCCCGGTTCTGCCACATGAGCCCCGCGTTCCGCCACGCGCTGGGCGTCGAACTGGAACAGGACTCGAGAGGCTCGGTGACTATGGGGGACGGGTGGCTGCACGCGCAGTGGCACCTGGGCAGCCTGCGCGGGGAGACGGTATGCGACATGACCATCGTCGTGCATCCTGAGTACGGGTACGAGGACAGTGTGATGTGGGTAGGAGGTCTGCGATGACCGAGCTGGGGACTTACAGTGAAAAATGGAAGGACATCAGGTGGCTCAAAAAGCGGGAACGTATTCTGGACCGGGATATGTATCACTGCGTCCGTTGCTCGGGGCGAGCGGTGAGAGAGGGGCTGCTATGAGTAAAAAACTACCAACGACCCCGCGTAGCCGCGTCCGCGCGGCTCTTCGTCAACTGTTCCTCCGCAGCAGGGAGCGCGCAGCCTGCCTCAAGGCGGCGGGCCACCGCTGCGCCCACTGCGGGGTAAAGCAGTCCACCGCCAAGGGCAAGGAACAGAAGATTCAATGCCACCACATGTTTGGTATCGGGAACTGGGAGAAGGTGATCGACGAGATCTTCTCCGAGATCCTTTGCGCCCCTCAGAACATGGAGGCCATATGTCCCGCCTGCCACGACAAGCTCCATCACCCGAAGGAGACGACATGAGCACCGACATGGTACTGCCCTCTGACTTCCCCTCGGACGAGAAACTCTTTCTGTACATGGAAAACGAGGAGAAACGCAAGGAGGCCTATGTCCTCTACGTAGGGCAGGAGAAGAAGCCCTCCGACATCGCGTTGGAAATATCTATCCCCATTAACACTGTGCGGCAGTGGATCATACGAGGGAAATGGAGTGCTCGCGTACGTGAGGCGAGGGATCAACGGGCCCAGGAAGAACAGTTTGCCCTCGAGCTATTCAGGGATGACAACCGGCTGGAGGAGGTCAAGGCGCAGCTCGCCGCCGGCAAGAAGGGGCGGGAACTGGTCATGGAGATGCTTGAGCAAGGGGCATTCGACACTCCCGCACAGCTCAAACAGTGCAGCGAGGCGCTCAAGAACTTCACCGACGTGACCTCTCGGGCTGTGGGAGTGGGGGAAACTGTGGAGACCAAGGGCTCCAAGGAAGAGGAAGCCAAGGCCGGCCGCATCCGTCCCCCTGCCGTGGTCATCGTGGCGGGGAATGGGGCGCAGGTACAGGTGAGGGAGTCGGTATAAATGGTATTGCCACCCCCAGCCCTTCTGTGCTACCATATTGACACCTAGGTATCAGGTTTTGGCATCGGGTGATGTCGTTCCTGGTAAAACGTTTCCAAACAATGAAGGAGTACTCCAGATGAATAGTCGTAGCCTCGTTACACGAACCCTCGCCGCTCTCGCGGCAGTCGTTACCATCAACTATGCCCGAGGCGAAGCCGCCACGGACTACAAACAGCTCGGGAACGTGGAAGTCGATAAGCTCAGTGCGAACTCGATCAACACGGATGTCCTTACGGTGGATTATGCTACCGTCGAACTGGGCGCGGCTACGGTCACAACGAACCCCGCTCGCAGTATGGTGTACTCGAAGATGTGGTCGAATGGCGTGTATGTGGTCTACACAAACACGTACGCGGCCGTCGTCTCGACGAACGCCAACGTGATCGGCCCGGATAAGTTCTACGGCAAGTCCGGTATCCGCCTGGTCGCTTCGGCTGGGACTTATACGAACTCGCTGGCTGCTCCGGGAAGTACCGTCACGCGGACCATCCCTGCGCATAGCCAGATCTATTCGGCCCTCGGGTCGAATGGGTTGTACTCAGTGGTGACGAATGTCATCGCGGCGCAGACGGTCAGCTATCCAGCCGCGACGATCGGTCAGATTCTCACCATCGTAGCCGCCACGAACTGCACGATCAGCGCCGGCACCACCCTGGTCTCAGGTGTTGGTGGTCTGACGAACTTCACGATGGTCACGGGCAGTGTTCTCGGGGTCACCCCGATCAGTGCCAGCAAGTGGAAGATGGTATTCTCGCAGCCGTAAGCGGGTCACACAGAGAAAAAAAGGCCCCCGACCAGTGAAGGTCGGGGGTTTTGTTTACTTGCGGGGCGACTTGCGGGGCGACTTGCGGGGCGACTTGTGGGGCGACTTGCGGGGCTCGTAGTCCTCGGAAAAGGGGTCTGAGGACCACATCGGCTCCCCGCTCTCGTGGAGGAACGGGAAGTGCCGCAGGCACCGGCAGGCCTCGTGCCGCAGGTCCTTGACCGTCTTAGGCCTAGTGGAAGGGTGCAGCAGGCTCCGCAGAAACTCTCGGGTCGTCTTCAAGGCCCAGTACTGTTCATAGCGAAGGCTCACAGGTCCTCCTTACGGATGCGCTTCTGGGCCGCTGCAATCTGATGCGGGTGGTACTTGGACGTATTTTTCAGGACTTTCTTCGCAAGGCGCTTCTTCATCTTTTTCTCCTTTCAGTTTGGTTGGTGACAATCCCGTCACCGTTTCAGATGTCCTCTCCTTCTCGCATAGCGGGCAGAGGAACGTAGTCTTCCCCTCTGCGACTGACAGTACTTCTGTCGCGAGGATATCCATCCAGCCGCAACGCGAGCACTTGACTCGCGTCGCGACTGGATCGCTCAGTTCCAAGAATAGTGCCATGCCTTCGTCGGTCAAGGCGCTTTCCTGACTGTTATGTCTGGGTCGTATCCGTCGTGACCGACGAGACTACGTTTCATTTCGTCGACCGTGTACCCGGTGGCAAAGACCCTGTCGATCCATTTGCCGCGCAGGTATACGTCGAAGGCTTCGTGCTTTGTCATGTTTAATCTACTTTCGGAAGAGGTCCGGATTGTGTCCGCGGTATACGGCTAGTACATCGTACTCGTCCAACTCGTCTGGGTCGCAGTCGCAGGAGTCTCGGTCCACAGACTGGGCCTCCTTCCGCGCCGCAAGTATCGCAGCCTCCACTCGGTCGGCCAGACGAGTACCGGACACGGTTACGAAAGCTTGGTAGGTGCAGTCCCGCATAGCTCCGTCCCACATGTAATCTGGACGAAGGAGCAGAACGGTGAACTTGTATCGTGTAGTTTTCATCGGTTTACCCTATCGTTTTCGACCTCCTCGCCCATCGCGAACGCGCCGGCCAGTAACGCACACATAGCCGGGGTGTCCGTATGATCGCAGATGACGTCCCACCCGCTGTTGCCGTAGACGAGCCAGACGGATCCTAGGAGATCGCCTCCCGCAGTCCTGAACCGCAGGAGGTCATCGTCGGTGGTCATCAGTGCGGCCAGGATCTCCTCCCGGTCGTGACTCTTCTTGACCGTCCACTCCGCACTGTCGTGGACGCTGATCGTGTACCCAAGAGCCAGTGCGTCGTCGACTATCTTGGTAGTCATCCCCTTCTCGATCTGAATCCGTTGTTCGACCGTCATGTTAAGACTCCAGTACGTGACTCCAATACCTGGAGTCTTTTTTGTTTTGTTTCAGGTCCCAAAGTACCCAACGGGCGATGACCGGCTTGATGTCGCAGTCTAGACACATGTTGCGCCAGTGCAACTCGATATTATCGAAGTTCTCGGCGCCGGGTTTAGCCACGTCCTTCGGCTTGAATCCGTACATCTGAATCATGTGAGTATCCGTACAGATCACTTCAGCGTTGTGGAAGTCTGTCAGTTCCAAAAAGAAGGCCGACTTCGCAGGGCCTAGACCGTCCATGCTGCGCATGATACGGTTACGGTAGCACCGCCACATCTCTCCTGGCAGCCGCTGAAAGTACTCCGGGTTTGACCAGAACAACCTGCCGAACCGGCCGATGTACTTCGTCCGGTTGTTAAACAAACCAGCTCGACTCTCGGTAATTAACCGCTTCAGGATGTCGTCGTTGTGCAGCCAGGCCCGGAAGTCCCTCAATTTCTCGTATAGGGAGAGGTTAGATTCCCACGTTGTATGAACCGAAGCGTACGCGAACAGACCGCGCTGGAATATCTCTTCGACGCTGCGGGGTCGCAGCCACTCGAAGTATCCCTTGTACCTTGGCGTACGCCTCGCGATTTCCGCGCGGGCCGAAAGGAATGCCCTCTCGGCATGCGCGTAATTGTCTCGCGTAAGAATCATGACGGGTCCTTCGCTCCGCAACGGGGGCACTTGCCAGCGTCCCGTTCGCACAACATCAGCTTGCAGTTCTGGCAGTATCCTGTGTGCTTGCTTCGTTGCACTCCCCGGAGGGTGGGATACTCAGGTTTCGATTTTTCGTTCTTCATGCGTTCTCCTTTGTAGTTGACTTTCTGTGCCCGTTTAGCTACCATATTATACATGAAACAGTGCAAAAGTTGCCTCGCGGTCTTGCCCCTAGATAGCTTCACGAGCGATTCTCAAAAGTCCGACGGTAAGTGTTCGTACTGTCGGACATGCAAGCGTCGGAAGAGCAACGAGCAAGCTGCGGGGCATCGCGATCATAACCGAGAGCGGTCCCGTAGGTGGTACCAAGATAACCAAGAGCATGCCAGAGAGTATAGGTCCCGCCCGGAGTTCAAGCGTTACAGATCCAAGTACATGAAAGTGTTCTGGGAGATGAACCCGCAATACCGGGAGCGGTACTTCGCCAAGAACAAGGACCACATACGAGCGACCCGAAGGAAGAACGAGGCCAAAAGATTAGCCTCGGACCTTAACTTCAGGCTGGGTAAAGCCCTTCGGTCCCGTTTGCGGAGCGCCATTGTGGGTAATTGCAGGGGAGGATCCGCGGTTCGGCATCTTGGGTGCTCTATCGCAAAGTTAAGGGACTATCTGGAGGAGCGATTTCAAGTGGGGATGACCTGGGCAAATTGGGGGAAACGCGGGTGGCACATTGACCACATAAAGCCCCTTGTGTCATTTGATCTATCTGACCCAGAGCAGTTCATGCGAGCGGCGCATTATACTAATTTGCAACCGCTCTGGGCCCGTGATAATCAATCCAAGGACTCTCGTACGCGCAAAGCAACCGGGAACCTCGGTATCCCCTCCGAAGTCAGCCCCTGATACGCAACTGTGACCTTGGCCCCCAGGTACTTATCCGGGTGGTCCCAGATGTCTCGCAGTGCCTCGGTCGCGCCACGCATTTTGGCTTTGAACTCTTTCCCCTCTGGGGTCTTCAGTTCGAATATGCCATGACCTTGGAGCTTCCCCTTACCCTCTACCACGCCTACGACTTCATACTCCGAGTCGTCTCTCTCCTTCACTTTCAGGAGATCCACGCTGCGCTTTCCGACATACAGACCAGATCGACTCCTCAAGATAAGACCCTCGAAGCCTCCTTCGATGTACTGGGCGAACAGTTCGCGCATCGTCTCCTCGTCCGGTACGAGGATCGTCTCCACGGGGACTACGGGGGCGGAGTAACCTACGAAGAGGTCCTTCCGTTTATCGAAAGGCACGCCATCCACGATTCTGTCATACACCCAATACTGCACTTCTGCGCAATTGTCCTTGGCGTACGAGGCTCGGATGAGACTCATTAGTTCCTCGAACCTGGCGTGGAAGTCCGGCGCAAACAACTCCCCATCGAGTATCGTGCCCGGCTTCGCCTGCGCTTCGACCGACGCGATGATGTGCGGCATGCTTAATATCGGTTTACGCGTACGGGTCCACAGGGTGCACTTACCCGCCGCGTCTACGACGGCGATGCACCGCACCCCATCCAACTTTCTTTGCGCGTACGCTGGCCATTTTACCTTGGTTTTATGGTCCTGGTATTTGTGCGCCAGCATAGGAAGAATGCCGCCCTCGATCAGGTCGGACTTGTCTCCAGCCTGCACGTTGGGGTCCTTCGTGTAGTCTTTCTTGAGCTTCTTGGTCCAAAGGGCTTCGGCCTCAAACAGCGTTTGCTCCGCGTTTGTCCGACCCTGCTTGCCGACGCAGACAGTCCATTCGGACACAGTCTGTGTGCCGGGGATCTGTCCATATATCGTGCGATAAGAATCGCAAACGACACGCACAGTCCAGCATTGCAGAGCGCCAGTACTTGTTCGTTTGTATAGCGTAGGAAGATTCATTCTTCAACTCCTTGCGTCTTGTCGCAGTACCAATAGTCACCAACATCTTCCAACTCCGGATGGCCTTCGAAGACCGCCAACAGCGGAAACTCCCCGGCGAGCACATACAACGATGTGCCTGACCAGTCGTTGTCGTCGGCTGTCTTCCGCAACCCTATGCGAGCTGCTTCCGCCGCGCGATCCGACGGCAGAGTGGTTTCATCAACCCACACCTGGGCGACGTAGGTATCGTTCGCGTCTTTTACGCCGTCCGAATTTCCAAAGATTGCCGTGTACGGATATCTCATACTACCTCCATCACTCTCATGCGTTGTGCCAGAACCCAGGTACCACCCTGTGACTCCGGCCGTTTGTATTGACTGAACTCCTGTACCTCAACCTTGTACCACTGACGCCCTTTGGTAGACAGGTGTGGCGCGACTGGCTTCAGGGTGCAATGCCACCCCTTGCGATGCTGGTATCCTTTCGTCGGGTGGAACTCCGCTTCGAGCCACATGCCGACTGGGACGCGTTGGCGGCAATTTATGAAGAGGGGTCCGATTGACTTGTCCTTGCGGACCTTCAATAGTTTGTAAGCGATCAAGTGTAATTCCTTAAAAATAGGCGGGGCTCACAACCCCGCAATCGGTTCAGTGCTTCCACCCTGTCGGAGCCACCCGAAGGTTCGGCACTTTGATTACTCGCAGCATCTTCCACGCCTCGAAGGCTGACGCGGAATCGGGAAACTTAGTAGCCTCGTCTTCAGTGGTCCACGAAAAGTCCCCCTTAGTGCGCAGGTTCGGGTCGTTGATCCGTACGTAGCGCTCCTTCTTGAAATCCAACACGACGTATTCCTTGTCGGGGGTCTTCGTCTTGTTCATGTCAGTGCTCCTTAAACTCGACCATTTCGCCAACCTTCAGCTTCCAGCACTTGTAGTCACAAGGGCCGCACTTGCCTGGGCATTCGATTAGCTTGTGGTCCTTTATGAACCGTCGGGGCTCCCCCTTCAAGTGGACCTGGGAGACTGGGTAGTAGGTCGCGCACGTCAGGAAAAGTGAGTTCTTCCACTTCGGCCATCCACTAATCACAATGGTCAGATTGGGCGGATCAATGAGATCCCCCTGCTCCCCCATGACCATCTCATACTGCTTGGTGAAACAAAGGAACTTGGTGTCGGGGAATCTACGAGCCACCCGCTCCATCATCCGCAGGTAGTTGACGTCGGGGATGTCCCCTGCCACTTGCCACCGGAAGTACTTCGCCGGGTGCTTTTCCAGGTACACCATGATCTGCCGCTCGAATTCCGGGGGATTCTCCTCCCAGAGTTTTGTGTTCGCTGCCCATTTGTTGAACACACACGGCCTACGGAGTGCCTTCTTCGCGTAGCACTTCGTGTAACATTTGCAGTCCTTCGGGCACGTCTTGCCTGGCAGTAGGCTGACGTTGGGGCATGCTCCGATTTTGATATTTCCGATGGATACGACGGTTGTCTCTTTCATCTCGGTTGTTTCCTTGGAGAAGGGCGGGTGGTCGTCCCCGCCCAACCGTGATTACGGATTGGCGTCGTCAGTTGAGGCTTCGCCCGAACTCACAGAAGCGTTGCTCAACGCCGCCAGGAGCTCTTCGAGTTCCTTCACGTCCGCTTCTGCGATCACCGCGCCACGTTTGGTGACCGGGTCCTGCATGCGACGGAGTTCCGGAATGAGCGCGGCCATGCGGCCCGGCTTGCTCGGCAGGATCGTCGTGCC
>SESE01001238.1_pt1 | contig 10503 bp, 9 predicted proteins | sample 3171371 | NCBI WGS metagenome assembly SESE01 (sample SAMN06051881, study PRJNA518727) | freshwater metagenome | biome: subpolar coniferous forest; feature: holomictic lake; material: water; isolation source: holomictic Lake 442, 13 m depth | place: Canada: near Kenora, Ontario | collected...
GCAGCCAGCGCATCCTTAGACGCTTGCGGCAAAACGTCGATAATGTCTTGGATGGTCGGCTGCGGTGCTGCGACAGGGAGAGGCGGGGGCGGCGGTGTTGGGTCTGTAAATACTCCGTTCTCGTAAAGCCAGCCAGGGCTTGCCGTATCATTTTGGATGGCAGTCGTGCCTTCTTCAAACCCTGGCGGCTTTCCGCTATGAATGGTGTCGTACTCAACGGTGTTGATGACAATGCCGTCCTTGATGATTGCGTGACGTATCATTTTAGTAGAACTCCTCTACGATGATTATTCCTGAACCACCGGCACCACCAGCTTGTCCGCTTGTTCCAGCGCCCCCCGCAGCGCCTCCCGCGCCAACCGCATAAGAATAAGTTGCTGCGGGAGATGCAATTAATTTTTCGACGTAACCGCCACCCCCTCCACCACCACCAGCCGCAACAGCATTTCCTGATGCGCCAGAACCGCCAGCACCAGAATTAGCCGTTGCGGCAATACCCGTGTTGCCGGTATTAGCAGGAGATGCCGTTGACCCAAATGTAGTGCTGCCGCCAGAGCCACCAGTCAGTAACGTTCCCGCTCCCCCCCCGCCGCCGCCAGTGCCACCAGTTATGTTTATGTCTCCGTTAGTTCCAGCACCGCCAGCACCGCCAGACACAGAACCACCTGCTGGCCCACCAGTGCCGAGAGCTGCTGTTAAAGTCGAAAAAGTAGTGTTCCCCCCACTTGTCCCAGCGCCCGGTGCGCCGGTGCCAGACCCAGCGCCACCCCCGCCACCACCGACACAGCGAATTGAAATAGCCTTGCACCCTGTCGGCGTGGTGTACGTTCCCGAACCGGAGGTAAAGACCTGCCTTGTACGAGTAGACAACCCAACCGTGCCTGTAAGCGTGGGCAAGGTCAGCGTCGTGCTCCCCGCAACCGCAGGAGCCTGCAACGTGACTGAACCGCTGGTCGCCCCCATTAAATTCAGAGTAGTGCCGATAAACACGGCTTTGGCAATACCAACACCACCCGCGGTGATGATCGAGCCAGAGGTCGTATTGGTCGAGTCCGTCGCCAGGCTGGAGTTAATCCCCATGATGAAGGGAACCCGCGCCGTGGTCGCCGTCTGCCCGTCCTTCGTGATGGCAGTCGATAGGCCAGTAGCCAAGTCAGCCGTCAGGGCGTTAAAGACCGTCGAGGAAATGGTCGTGCCGGTCACTACCGGCTGGCCAGAACTGTTGATTACGAATGTACCCGAGCCGTTGTAGGCCATTGTGTTTCCTTTCCGTCTGTCATCCGACAGTCGTGGTAAAGTAGCTAAATGACTATGGCACTTGCCCTGCTGTTACGACCTCTGGCCCTGTTCATCCTGTTGGCCTGCATCCTGTTGCCCATCCGGTATGCCGTCATCAACTGGTGTCCCGAGGGCAAAATTAAGCATTTACTGCTGCTGCGCGTTTAACATCGCCGGGGCAGTCATGCCCAAACTAGCGCCCCCTCTGGTCAATGCTTCGGCCAGCAAAGCCTGCCTCTGGCTCGGTGTCATCGCCATCAATCTGGCCGTTTCCTTTGGCGACAGCAAAGCCTGCGCCAGTTGTTCGGATAGCTGCTGATTCGCCTTTGTGTAAGCCACATCCCCGCCGCGGGCGAGAAGATTTCCCATCAGTTGAGTCGGGGCAAAAGCCCGAAGCATATTCGGCACGCCCGCCTGGTTGAGGATGTTCGAATACGCCAAATTCTGGACCGTGTTCGACCCCGGCCCCCGCCCCGCATCTTTGGCAAACTGCGCCCGTTGGAGGTCTTGTTTCAAGGCGTTGAGCATCGCCATATTCTCGGGCGACATCGTGTTTTCAAGCGTTGCCTTGCGGAAACCCGTAGCCTTAGCCGCCGAGTCATCGGTAAGCGCCCGCGCCAGGCTGTTCAGCGTCATCACATCGTCACTCTTGCGGATCGAGCGATTAGCTATTTCGCCCGCAGTGTTCATTGCGCCGATTGGCTTGCTCATCTCGGCATAAGTGTTTTTGGCCTGCCCATATACCGGGATCGCCTTATCTAACCAGTCGTTGTAATGCGTAGCCGCATCGCCAATTCCAGACAATGCGGCCTTGTTTGCGGCTTGACTTGGCGCGACATTCCGTGACGCATCGAGCGCCATTTTCAATTCATGCAATGCGCGGCCAGAATAAACCGCATCGCCTTTGTTCTCGAAATAGTGTGAGCCTAGACCCGTTGCCTCATTTTTAATCGCACCACTCGGCGCGTACATAGGCATATCGTGCAAAGCGAATACCTTGTTGCCGTCCAATTCCTCACGGATGGCATTCCGCAACCACTGAACCCCACCATCATCGGCAAATTCTTTTCTCGGGATATACCCTGCTTCGTGAAGCCTTGAGGCAAGATCATCAATGCCGTCTGCGCCTTTACTGAACAACGCAACAGGCGTCCGAGCTGTTCTGGCGTTCGATTCCCCCACAATCTCAGACAATTCCGATTTATTGACCCCGCCCATCTTGCGAATGGCCTGCAAAACAGAGTCACCGCGGCCACCCTCTACCAACTCCCCGCCAGCCTCTTTGAAGTAGGCGCTATCAGGCAAAGCCCGAGCAGCATCAGACAACGACTGCCCCCGCGGAATGTTCACCGTTTCCCCGACAATCCCACTCCCGCCGCGGTTTGCCGCGTTAATCTCGGCCTCGCGCATAGCCTGCTGAATCGCCGGGCGCCGCAAAAGCCCCTGCAATGTCGGGTCGGTCGGTACTTTGGTGTTTTTCGCCTGGTCGTACAAAGCCGCAACCGCAGCCTCACGGTCAGCAATCGCACCCTCTAAACGACCCCCGCCACCCGCCATATCCCGCAAAGCGTTCGTTCTGGCCGTGTTTTGGGCGCCCATGCGGGCAGTGTGCTCAACCGTAACCGCTGGATTGGTAGAAACCGCAGCACGCTCAAGCGAAGCAATCCCGGCATTATTGGCAGCTTGGGCGGCAGTAGGGGCAGATCCCGGCACCAGTTCGCCCGCGTTCTTGAGTGCTGCCAAAGCGTCATCTGCGTACTGCCCGCCGCCAGCCGACTCGCGCAAAGCCCTAGCAAGTATCTGGTCGCGCCCGCTTTGATAGAACGGTTCGACAGCAGACTTTCCCGCAGTGTAAGCCCTGCCCAAGACAGGAATGGCGGCAGACGCCCCCGCGCCGATGCCCATATTGGTAAGCCGCTCGTCCATAGAGGTGGCCGGCTGGATAGCCCCGAACCCTGCACCTGTAGCCAATGCCCCGCCGATACTTCTGGGAGCCATCAAAGCACCACCAGCAGCACTCAATTTGGCAGCAGTGCCAACATTGCCCGCGGCCTTGGCAACCGTCCCCGCACCCTTCAAAGCGCCACCTGGCAAAAGCGTCATGGCGATATTGCCGGCTATATCCCCCGCCATCCCCGCCCCTGTGTCCATCAGCGGGGCGTCACGTTCCCGAGACTGTTGCACATCCTCGTTTGATACCAACCCGAGCAACTGCCCCACTCCCCTGCCAGTATCCACCACCGCCTTACCGGCACCGGCAAAGAACTTGTCAGTGCCGCTCATGCCGCTGGTCGGGTCAATCAGATCCCCGGCGCGGATTTTCTCAAGGCGTAACTTGATAACGCTGTCGGGCGTCCCGTCAGGGATATTCCGCAGCAAAATGCCGTCTTTGGTCTGAATATCCATCAGAAATCGACCACCCGAACATTCCCGCTTGATTGTCGCCGTTCAGGGCCGGCAAAACTGCCAGAAGCCCCGGATTGTGACTGATAGCCTGTTTGGCTAAATCCGCTGGCATACGTTTCGGCAATTCTGCGAACGGTCTGCAATGCAGCTTTGCGAACACTGGCCGGCAGGGTCGCGTTCCCAATATCGCCCGCCATCTGTTTGTAGAGCAGAACATCCTTGTCAGACTGCGGCCCCGACATTTTGGGCTGTTTGGACACCAAAGCACCCGACAGGGCGGTCAGTTGAGCATCGGCCTGATTCTTGGTCGAGTCGATCCCGAGGAAGTTCTGAGCACCGCCGATGATGTTTCCGACCCCGCTGCCGTGCGCCTTATCAAGCAAGGTTTCCGCGCCTTGCGCTAGAATAAGGATTGAGTTTGAATCGCTGGCATTCGCGGAGGCTTGCTTTGCCCTGTCCTCGGCAATCCCCGCCTGCGCCTTGGGGGTAAGCCCAGGAACGACAGGCGCGGATTGTGGTGCTGCCTGTGGCGGCATGGCTTGCGGTTGCATTGCAGGCCGTTGCGGTGCCATCTGGGGCGGCATTTGAGGTGCGGCTTGAGGTGGCATTCCCTGTGGCGGCATTGCGGGCGGTTGCCCGAAGTTCTGCACGGCAGGGGTGCCAAAGTTCGGCATTTGCCCGTTTCTTGGCAGCGCCGCGCCGGCATTTCCCGCGCCCATTCCGGTGTTGAAATACAGTTCCGCACCCGAAATGCCGATCCTGCGCCCTTCGTTCTCCAGTTGCGCCCTTTGCTGCGCCGACAGGTTATTGAACTCAAACTGATCCTGCTGGAGTTTGTTGCCAGCGTCCACCGTGCCAGTGGTGAACTGGTTGACCGGAGTGGCGGGTCCGATGACTTTGCGGTTTCCCTGCTTGTCATAGACCACCGCCATCATCCGGCCATCGACATTTTCATAATGCGGCGTGGTGCCGAACTCCTGCTTGGGAGTCCCCTGGCGCAAGACTGTCCCTGTCTTGGAAACCAGAGAAGCACCCTCGGGCAAGACAATGCCGTCTTTCGGCGCAAGCTGGGCGAGGATTTGCGCCATCGCCATCTGCTGACCCTGCGGCGTTTTCATCGAATCCATCACCGAGGGGTCAATGACTCCCGGCGCCCGAGCGGCAACCGCGGGAATGTTCGGTGCCATTGGCGTTCCCTGATCGGCCATCTGCTGCGACTCTTGCGGGTCCATCATCGGAGCACGTTCAGGCTGTGCGGCCTGACCTGACAAAGCCTTGACCAGCGCCGACATATCGCCGCGGCTGTCATCCTGCTGCTTGGTGTACAGGTCGCGCATATCCTGATCGGCCTGCCGGTTCGCCGCCCCTGCGTTATACCCTTGCAGCATCTTGGCAAGACCAGCATACGGGCTGACAGGAACAACCCACCCGCCGGCCATTTGATTGGAGTCCAAAGGCTGCATCGACTGAGCCTGTAGCACCTCGGCCATCTTACGGCGCCGGTCAATAGCCGCCGATTCTGCGGTGTAGGGGGAAAGGTTTATGTCAGCCATGTCATCCTCACTTCATCAACCCGCCAAGGAAGCCGCCGGCCTTTGCCCCCATCGGACCACCCAAAGCCGCGCCGCCCAGACTGAACAAGCCGGACATCATGGCGTTATTGCTGCCTTGCTGCTGGTTGTATAGATTCTGCCCATACTGCCCCTCTGCCTGAGTAGCTTGGAAGATCGGAGCCGCTTGGATGTTCTGCCCCTGATACGCCCCGAACTGCGGATTCTGAATCTGACTCCCAGACATAAGAGCCGTGATCTCGTTCAGAGGTCTTTGCCGGTCCTGTATCGCTTGGGCAAGCATCTGCTGCTGTGCCGTGTTGCCGAACTGACCCGACTGCAAAGCCTGGTTGTAGCCCTGATTATTGGCCGACATATCCAGACCAATGCCCTGCAAAGCGGCTTGTGACCTGGCATCGTTTTGGCCTTCGTTTAACGACCTCATACCGTTGTCCCACGCCTCCATACCGGGACGCAGCCCTTGATTCGTAAGCTGCGTTTCGTATGAGGTCCGATCCCGCGCCTGCTGGGGAGCAAGTCTTGCCATGATTGCATCTTGCCCCGTAGTGCCGGCATTGACAGGCATACGCGCAACGCCAGAGGTATCAAGGCCAGTTTGTACCGCAGGACCGCCAAAGCTAAACGGGGTCGAGAGGACGTTTTGAGCCGTGCCGACACCTGTTTTCCCGAGGTTGGCAAGGTCGGTCTGCACCTGCTGCTGAACGTCGAGAGTCCTCTGTGCGGCCGGCGTCAGGGTTTGCGTTACGGTGGCCTGATCTTGGTCGCCATTCGCCCCATAGGTGACGGTCTGATTCCCATAAGGGCTGTAGACGTTCGGATTCGATAGCTTGGCCGAAGCCCGAGCCGCCTCGACGTTGGACGCGCCCTGTGCTATTGCCGCCCCGGTGTAATCGGGCGCCGGTGGCGGTGATGGTGAAGATTTGCTGAACATACCACCCATATCATTTCTCCAATCGTTGTTTGTATTTCGGCGTTAGCCACTGCTCGGCGTCTTTACGCAAAAGCCCGTACACACACACATCGCCCTGCGGAGAAGCATCACGCATGACCCCCTCCAACTTCGCCCCCAAGTGCAAGGCGAAACGCCTCGAAGCCTTGTTGCGCCTGTCAATCACACCTGTGACCCGCTTGCACTTCAACTGCCTAAAGGCGTAATCCATCACCGCGGCGATAAAGGTCGGGGTCATTTTCTCGGCTGCAATGTGCATACAAATTGCGGGCGGGGTGTAGCCGTTAAACACCACCCCGGCCATCAGTTCCTCATCTTTGTTCACCAGACCAAAGGCGACAAAATCATTCCACCCCGCGCCCGCAGGAAGTTTGCTGGCGACATAACGCCCGATGGTCTCTTTCGGCTCGGTGATGACTCTCACAAAACACCCCCGGACTCGAAAACCATATCCGTGGCAACCCAGCGAATGTTATAGCCCTGGCTGGCAGTCTTGAGCACTGGCGCAAAGCAAAAGCCTATCCCTGTCGCCCCTTGCCAATCTGCGGCCGGCGCAAGGTCAGCACCCCAGACATCCGTATCCCAAACTGCCGTATCCCACAGCCCAGACGTTACAGGGGTGAAACTAAGCTGAGCCGTAGTGTCCGAAAGGTCGTAATCGACATTGACGTTTCCGTAAATAGCTGGCGATCCGTTGGTGAGAATGTGAGGCCGAATCATCTTGCACTGCTTCTCGGTTGCCGAGCCGTAATACTGGAAAGACTGAAGGCCAAAAGTCGGAATGTCGGTGGCGTTATCAGCCGTCCCGTTCCACGCCTTAGCCACATACCCATTGCCGCCAAAGTAGAGCAAGTCGTTGAACACCTGAACCGTGTTTGCAGCCCAGCCGGTGAAGTTGCACCACGACTTGTTGATCGTGTTCATTACATACTGCTGCTGTTGCGAACCCTCTGTCACAGGCACGTTCAGGTAAAGCTGGTTCTCTTTGGCAAAGTACGCCATCTGCCAGCCGAAGTTGCTGCTGTAACTCGAAATGGACTGACTCACCGCAAACTGGATCTTGTCGGTGATATTTATGCGCGGGTCAAGGCGGGAGGATTGAAGGCCAGAGGCCATCGGCACAATCCCGTCCTGGGTGATGATCAGCAAGTCACCGGCATACTTCATCATGCAACGCTTGCCGATAGGACTGCCCAGCTTGTAAACGCCGATCAGGGCAATGCCTGTCGGGGTCGCTGGGTCGGTCAATCTCCACACCAAGACCTCGCCATTGCTGGTGATAAAGGTCAGGTAATCGTCCATCCCATAACCCGCGTCCAGCGTCCACGGCGCGGCAGCAACAAGATAGCCGCCCTCCTGCGCCAGACTCGTCATATCAAGGGCCACAGCCGCACCGCCTATCGAGTTGATCGGCAGATACCATGCCTTCAACGTTCCCGTCTGCAACAGCCAGATGCGGTTCTTGAACAGGGTGATATTCGAACAAGTAGCCGTATTGACGTTGGTAATGTCGTAAGGCGCACCATCCCCATCCTTCGCCCATGCCGAACCAGTCCAAGTCCTGAGCTTGTCGGCACCATTCACCATCATCAGGTAACTATTCGCGGCGGTCGTGATATTGACCGACTCCCAGCGTCCATTCGTTACGCCAGAGAGTGAAGCAGCACCCACAGCACCGGCAGACGTTACGTTATAGACGTTCGTTCCAGCCGCGGCAAACAGCGTATCGGCAGTCCCAGAGGAATAGGCCAGCAAGGACTCGACCTGCCCTGTAATGCCTGTCGCGTGTTGCGTATAACCAGCGCGAAGCCTTACATCAGTGGTCGCCGGCCAGAGGTTCTGAAGCACTACAGCATCCAGTTTGTCCATCGCCCCCAAAGCATCGCGTGCGTTCCAACCTCCGATTGGAGCGGCAACCGATACCGAGCGAGATCGTTGAAGTCGGGGAGCGCGGGCGAAGGTGGAAAGCATTAGCTTGTGGGCCAGTTTCCATCGGAAATACTCCAGGGTCCGACCAGTTCGGCCGGCAACGTAGGCGCAAGGGACATAGACGGAACAGGCACATCTTGCGCCTTGCAGTAGGACAGTGCTCTGGTGAACTCGCCCAGTTCAATGCCGTAATCCAGCTTTTTGGCCTTGAGAAAGTAGAACTTCAGGCCAGCCAGCATCAGGTCATCGGGGAATACACAGAGGTCAGTGTCCACGGTATAAGCCGCCTTCGACCCTGCCGTGGCACCAGTAGCCACCACCCAGTAATTCGAAACGTACTCAAACGCGAAGTTGTAGACGGTGGTCAGGGCGGCGAATATCCGCAGCTTGTTGTTGTAAATCCTGAACCGTTCGCGGGGGCCGACTGAAATCACCCCCCCTTGCAAGGTCTGCCATTCCTGGCTCGACTTCGTTCCCATGTTGCGCCAGTGGTTCGTCCGGTCCCAGTTCGTGTCCGAAATCATCCGGTCATAACCCGAGGGCAGGCTGTAATCCTGCTTGGCAAAGGTCAGGCTGACCGAAGCCGTGGAAGTGGTAACAGGCTGATTCAGGGTGACCTGCGTAGCACTATCGACGGTCAGAATCTCGACGTAAGGGGCAAGACCCGCCCCAGTCGTGCCAGTGACCACATTGCCAACGGCAAGGCTGGCAGTCGAGGGAATGGCCGTAATGACCGAGGAACCGCTTGTAACCGTCCCGGTGGTCGTTACCGCCGCAGTCGTTTGGTAGATGTACGCCTGAACAAGACGCTGCCACTCGAAATCTCGGACGAGGTCTTTGCCCAGACGTTGCACCAGGGCAAGTTGCTGCTTGGTCTGGTTGTTGGGGTTTCCGATGACCGAGGCGGGCTGTTGCAGCCCCAGTTCTCCGTTCATCTGTTGCACCAGTTCGAGCAGCGAATAACTCATGTCGCATTCATCCTTAGCTGTTGTGGTTCAGCGCCGGGTGCGGCAGGGTATTCGTCACCGTCATATATACCCAGAACTTCGACCACCGTCAAGCCCTCGATTTTTTGCCAGCCGTTGATCTCATCGCCGGGGTGGGAACCCAACCGGATAAAGCCACCACCAGGGGAAACCATCGCCGGGTCGAGCGTCACCTGGTAGTACGTCCCGGCCCGAAACCCCGCCGTAGGGGTATCGGGTCCGAACATGACGATGGCGCGGCATTTTTGCAATTCCATCATCGGGCGGTCAGACATCAGCCGATTCCTTCTTTTTCGGCTTGGTCTTGGTCAGTTCCGCGATCTGTGCCTTCAATTCGGCCATTTCCGCATCCTGCTTTGCCATCCGGTCAGCGACTTCGCTGCTTTTGCCGGCCATGATAAAAGCCCGCGCCTGGGTGCGTAACTCGGAAAAACCCATGATTTTCTGCCCTGTTCCATCTGGCAGCGCAGCAAACTGGTCGACGGTGAAGATGTTTAGCGCCCTCATCTCGGCCTTTTGGGTTTCCGAGAGCGCCGGCCATGCTTCTATCGGCGTACCGATCACCAGGTTCTGTTTCTTGTTCTCCCAGTGCGCCCACTCCCGCGGGTATTCTTCTTTGTCCGTTTCGCGTATTTGCCGGTCAATGGTCAGTCCGCCGCCGGGGACGATCTTGGTGATAAAGATTTTCTCCTGAAATATCGGCCGGCCAGCCTTTTCGGAAAGAAACTTGTTTTTGACCTGTACGGTGTGGAAAAACACGGGCATTTTGCCGTCTTTGCCCTTGCCAAACGCCTCATTGGTCCAGCCCGCTTCGCCTACTTCGATGTCCATACTATGCCGCCTTTCTGGTTGAAAGTACTCGGGCCGTTGCTTGCATTAGCCCCTGTCCGTGGAAAGTGGTTTCCACGTCATACGTTAAAAAGAACTTCTCCATCTCCTGTGCTGCTTGGTACATCTGGGGCGAGGTTTTGAACACCTCACCACCCACCCTGACCATGATCTCGGTCTGGTGTTTTCCTGTGTGCGTTCCAGCATGATGCCTGTCGGTAAAACTGCAATCCATGCCGTAGATGTCGAACCTGCGGAACCCGAGGGCAGAACAGACTTCCAACGCCCTCATCCCCACCGTGGAACCCCCGCCAATCATCGCGTCCAAGCCGTCAGGGTGGTTATCCCGCAGCCAGTGGGGCGTTACCATCGACTCCCCATTAATGAGGTGCCACAGCCTCACGTTGCAGCCCTTGAGTGCTTCCCATACGGAGGGGTGGCAGCAGGAGGCCATCCGGTAACGTGTGGCCTTTTGGGGCAGTTTGAGCATTCTCGCCTTGTGCTCGCGGGGGTCGCATTCAATGTGCCAGTCTGGAATTACACCCCTTTCGACCAT
>SESE01001240.1_pt1 | contig 10498 bp, 5 predicted proteins | sample 3171371 | NCBI WGS metagenome assembly SESE01 (sample SAMN06051881, study PRJNA518727) | freshwater metagenome | biome: subpolar coniferous forest; feature: holomictic lake; material: water; isolation source: holomictic Lake 442, 13 m depth | place: Canada: near Kenora, Ontario | collected...
CTCTGTGGCAAATCAAACTTTCAATGTTAATGTTGAAAAGACATTGCGAAAGCTCAGTTATACCGGAAACTATACAAATGCTCCAATAGCTTTGGAAAAAGCTATTTATGATCTCAAGCAAAATGGAAGAGTGGATGCTGAAAAGTTGATCATTTTTATGACGGATGGATTTATTGATACTGGGGATAAAAAACGAGATGGTGAATTGGGAAAGTGGCTGAAAGAGGAGCTTACCGTAGATGCCAAAAATGCCGGCATCAGAATATTCAGTCTCGCATTTACTGAAGAGGCTGATTTTGAGCTTATTCAGACTTTGGCTGTAAAGACCGGGGGTGGCTACTTCCGTGCAGGTAAAATGGAAGAGCTGGAAAAAGTTTTCAGTAAGATTCAGAATGGAATTCTTACGCCAAAGGGTATAAGTGGATCAAACGGAGAGAGTGAGAGTTGGCCGATGGGGTGGCTTGTTGTTCCAATCGCTGGTTTGGTTATTCTCGGAATAGTTGTGGTTATCGTTAGATTAAAAAATGACAAGCAAGATATCCATAAACGTAAAGAAGGCTCTATAGTCGTTGGTGGTAATATATCGTCTCAATTTCCTGATGCCATGCTTGAGGATATGGATAATGTTACCGGCATGAGAGAGATAGTTTTGTCGAAGCCGGAGATGACCATTGGTCGAGCCGGTGAGGAGGGTAAGACATCAGTTGATATCTCTCTTCCTCAACAGACGGTATCTGCACTTCATGCAACTATCGAATACAGGGAGAACAGTTTTTTTGTCACTGATCGCAGAAGCACGAACAAGACCTATTTGAATAACCAGCTTTTGCCTTCAGATATTGCCCAGAGACTCAAGTCAGGAGATATTATCACTGTTGACAAGTATAAATTCCGTTTTATTGTCAAAGAGCAGATAGGTACAAGTGGCACGGTGTTTCGTCCTGCTTCTGCTGGGGGTACCGTTATGCGCCCCCAAGGCAGATCGCAGGAGCAGAATGTGCAACAAGGCATAGCGATGGTTGATAACGATGAGACACAGTTGAAACCCGGCGTATGTGCAATACATTCAAGCTATAAAGCAACAGAAGGGTGCCCAATCTGTAAAAAAGGGTTCTGTGCTGAATGTATGGTTGAAAAGAATGGTGTGAGGGTATGTCGGCAATGTGCTGCTGATCGCCCTACCAGTTCATCCCTCTATGATTAAACGTATTTGTGTAATGTCGCTCTTCAAGGATTTACAAAACTTCTTTCACAAAGAGAAACAGCTTCCTGTGACAACGGTTGAGCCGCAAGCGAAGGCTCAGAATTATCCCGATGCACAACCAAAAAAGGAAGTTCCACAAGAAGAAAAAAAAGAGACTCCTGTTGGTGGTACTGTGCTCCGACAGGAGAGTGAGCCACAAATACCTGATTCTCATGCTTTGCCGCAGGAAGAAACCAACGTTAAAAACTCCTCAGGGTACAACATCGGGGAGCTGATCGACAATCGTTACAAGATAGAGTCCATTATGTCGGGGAGTATGGGCTATGTCTATATCAGCAAGGATACCAGGCAACGGATCACCTTTGCCATCAAGCAGCCAAAAAACGCACTTCTTGGTGATCATGAGCTGTTTGCCCGTGTTGTTCAGGAAGCTGATGCCTGGACTCGACTGGGGATGCATCCGAACATTGCATACTGCTATTTTGTGAAAGCAATAGCGGAAGTTCCTCATATTTTTATTGAATATGTTGATGGTGGCAGCCTTGAGGAGTGGATTAGTGACCGGCGATGTGCTGACTATCAGGTTGGTCTTGATATGGCAGTTCAATTTTGTCATGGAATGGAGCGTGCTCATGAGCGTGGTATGATTCACCGCGATATAAAACCAACCAATATTCTGGTAACACAAGGCGGTTTGGTTAAAGTCACCGATTTTGGTTTGGTCGGAGGAGTCAAAACAAGCGGGAAAGCTGGTGTGGTGGGTGATCTGCATGGCACACGGATGGGTGACACGATGGGAACCCCGGCATACATGCCGCCAGAACAGTGGAACGATCCGAGGCAGAAAAGTTCAGAAGCTCCGAACGGAGTATGGCAGGAATCGGATGTTTACAGTTTTGGAGTGTGTCTTTGGGAGATGTTTTGCGGCAGACGTCCTTATGAAATCTCTATAGGGGTGACGGGTAAATCGCCAGAACCGCGCGAGTTAAGAAGGGATATTCCCGACACTCTGCAAGAGCTGCTTCTGAAAAGTGTAGAGCTTGACAGAAAAAAGAGACAGAAGAATTTTGGTGAGTTAAAAGAAGAGTTGAATAAGGTTTATCAGGAATTATATGGTAATGACGCTCCGAGTTATCAGCTTGAGCTGCATGATACTACGGCTGATGAGTTGAACAATCAGGGTTATTCCTATTATGAATTAGGGGAAAAAGAAGAAGCGAGGAGATGTTTTGAAGCTGCCGTAGAGGTAAACAACACCCATCCGGAGGCAGTGTTTAATTTAACACTGCTGCAGTGGCGTGGAGGGGAAATAGATGACTTAGAATCGTTAAGAAGAGTCCGAAATTGTTTAAACCACACCTCTGGCAGGAAAAAGAAGATCTCTGAATTGCTCGCCTATATACAAGCAGAACGACATGATCCTGCTTCGGCTAAAGAGGAACTGAAGGAGTATCAGGGAAAATATGAAAAGCTTTTCGGAGGAATCTCGATAAGAAGATTGGAGTTGATTCGCACCGTCGAGGGGCATGGTGAATCAGTCAATTTCGTGTTTCTGAGTGCTGATGGGAAATATGCCATATCTGAGACTTCAGGTATGGATCAGGATGATAACACACCAAAGTTATGGGATGTGTCGACAGGGCAGTGCTTACGCACCTTTGATTGGGCATATAGTTCTGAACGCTTTATAAGTCTGAGTGCTGACGGGAGATATGCCATATCTGCGAGTGATTCGGAGGTGTCCCTAGGATTATGGGAGATGTCGACAGGTCACCTCCTGCGCACCTTCGAGGGGCATAGCAGCTTGGTCCAATCCGTGAGTCTAAGCGCGGACGGGAAATATGCCCTGTCTGGAAGCGCGGATAAAACGCTGAAACTATGGGAGGTGTCGACCGGTCGATGCCTGCGCACCTTCGTGGGGCATAGTGGTGATGCCTACTCTGTGTGTTTGAGTACTGACGGGAAATATGCTTTATCGGGAAGTGGGGATAATACACTCAAGCTCTGGGAGGTGTCGACAGGGTTGTGCTTGCGAACCTTCGTGGGGCATATTGGTTGGGTCGTCTCTGTGAGTCTGAGTGCTGATGGCAAATATGCTTTATCGCGAAGTGAGGATAATACACTCAAGCTCTGGGAGGTGTCGACAGGCCGGTGTCTGCGCACCATCGAGGGGTGGTGGTATAGAGATTATGCCTGTTCTGTGATTCTGAGCGCTGATGGGAGATATGCTATATTGGGAGGCGGAGATAAAAAACTGATGCTGTGGGAGATCAATATCAACTTTCATTCCTATAATTCAGAATTAAAGGTAAGTGACTTTAAGGCTTTTGACGAGATAAAAGGAGTGCAGGATGAGCTTAAATATGCCATCGAGGAAGCCGGTAGATTGATGAATAATGGAAATAACACAAAAGCGTTTACAACGCTATATAATGCATGGGAAAAGGATGATTTCAGGGATCGTACTGAATTGTTAACGGTATATCAGAAACTATATCAGTTATCGAGCATAAAATCATTTTCTTTTGCTTACAAAATAAACTCTTTTGAGGGGCATAGCAGAACAGTAAACTCTGTGAGTCTGAGCGCTGACGGGAGATATGCCTTATCGGGGAGCATGGATAAAACACTCAAACTGTGGGATGTGTCGACAGGGCTATGCTTGCGCACCTTCGAGGGGCATAGTGGTGATGTCAACTCTGTGTGTTTGAGTACTAACGGAAAATATGCCTTGTCAGGAAGCGCTGATAAAACGCTGAAGCTGTGGGATGTGTCGACAGGGCTATGCCTGCGCACCTTCGAGGGGCATAGTGGTGATGTCAACTCTGTGTGTTTGAGTACTAACGGAAAATATGCCTTGTCAGGAAGCGCTGATAAAACGCTGAAGCTTTGGGATGTGTTGACAGGTCGATGCTTGGGCACATTTGTCAACTCATGGTGGGATGGTGGTAATGTCAACTCTGTGTGTTTGATCGCTAACGGGAAATCTGCCTTGTCGGGGAGCACGGATAAAACGCTGAAGCTGTGGGATGTGTCGACAAGTCAGTGCCTACGTACCTTCCAAGGGCATAGTAGCACAGTCACCTCTGTGAGTCTGAGTGCTGACGAGAGATATGCCTTATCTGGGAGTGATGATAAGACTCTGAAACTGTGGGATGTATCGACAGGCCAGTGTTTGCGTACTTTCGAGGGGCGTGGTTATGTCTGCTCTGTGTGTCTGAGCGCTGATGGTAGATATGCCTTATCGGGAAGTAGGGATAATACACTCAAGCTGTGGGAGACAGAGACTGGTGAATGTGTACATAACTTTGAAGGGCATACTAACTCGGTTTATTCGGTAGCTCTGAGCGCTGATGGAAAATATGCCTTGTCGGGAAGTAGCGATGATACTATAAAGTTGTTCCGTTTGATCTGGAAACTGGAGTTTGATGAGTAGAGTACTGTTTATCTTATTTTTATAATGAACGTTGTGAGTACGATAAATATTTTATGAAGTTTTTCCATAGAAACAAAACAAGTGGTGCCACCTCCGTTTATGGAATGACGGATGTCGGCATGAAACGAGTCGGCAATGAAGATGCCTATCTAATATTCCCTGAAAAACAATTCTATATCGTTTCAGACGGCATGGGTGGGCACAATGCTGGTGAAGTTGCCAGCAAAACAGCCCTCAAAGCAATAGAGACTTTTTTTGCCAACATTGATATATCTACAATTCCTGAAAACTTGATTCCCGACACCATGGCCGATGCTGTTTTTGCTGCCAACAAAGAGGTTTGGGAGAAAAGCAGATCAATGCCAGAATATTCAGGCATGGGATGCACTTTGGCTATGGTATTCCTCGACAAAAACACTCTTCATGTATGCCATATCGGAGATTCAAGAGTTTATGTGATTGATCATAAAGAGATTATTCAGATAACAATGGATCATTCTGTCGTTATGGAGCTGGTAAAAGCCGGACAAATATCCAAAGAGGAGGCACGAAAAAGTACTCTCAAAAACCAGCTTACTCGTGCTCTTGGCATCTCCTCTGAAGCTAATCTTGAGTACACCAAGCAACAGGTTAAGATGGGTGATACCATTCTCCTCTGCACGGACGGTCTTTGGGATATGTTAACGGATGATGAAATATATACGGTTGTCAAAAAAGGTGGAACGCCTGAAAAGATATGCACCAAGCTGATCAGTATGGCAAACGATGCCGGTGGTGATGATAACATAACGGTCATAGTTGCTCGGATAACCGGTTAATGACAGTACTTGATGAAACTGATTCTTGAAGTCATAAAAGGGCCGGAACGTGGCAAACAGTTTGAATTAGTCGTTGCGATTACCGAGAAAAATTTGGAAATAGTGTTGGAAGCACAGTAATAATCGTTGTAACTTTTTTCGGCTAAAACAGCTCTAACCTTTTGAATGTCAAGGTTTTGGCATTTAATTTATGGATATTTATTCAGAGAATTTTTAAAATTACAGCAGAATTTTTTACGAATGAATCTTGATTTTCTTGATGCTCATGAACGCCATTGGGAGGACGCTCAACTCTTGGAGCGTAACGGTCGACTTCCCAATGCGGATCAATTGTATGGTGTGTCTGCCGAGTGTGGGCTCAAGCGTTTGATGATTTATTTTGGCATGAAACTTGTCCCCGATTCGTTAACGGGTATAGACAAGCCGGCTGATAAAAACGACAAGGTTCATGCTAACAAGATCTGGAGTCAATATCAGTCACATTTATCAGGTGCCTTAGCCTCTCGCTATACTCTTCCAAAACTGAATCCCTTTTCTGACTGGAATGTCGATCAGCGATATGCGCATAGAAATAATTTTGACAGTACTCGACTTGCAAATCATCGGACAGGTACAGAGCTTGTTCGGGTATTGATAGCTAAAGCCAAACGGGATGGTCTCCTATGAGCACATTTGATGAAATTCTTCCTAACCTGACAAAAATATTTTACCCTTTTCAGGAGGATGTTACCAAAATGAAACCAATTCTCGTCAATCGTGACCTGAATGGCAGGGTACGTCTTATCGTGGACGAGAAGTTGGAATGTGATGAGTCTCAACAAATTGTACTCGACAAAATTGCTCAAAAAATTCAAGAAGAGCTTGGCTCTCATGCCTATCCCGCAGATCAGGCTGTGTTGTTTGAACCCGATATTGATGATTTCTTGGAGAGAGAGAGCCGTTTTCAGCTTGAAGGTATCAGCGATGTTTTTGTTATTGATCGTCTGGCGGTAGAGGGTAATTGGTCGCGCATTTCCAGTTTAAGGTCATCTGTACCTCGAACAGTTTTTTTTTCAATCAAGGGCGGTGTCGGGCGATCAACTGCACTTGCAGCAACGGCATGGGCATTGGCTGAGCAAGGAAAAAAAGTACTGGTTCTTGATCTGGATTTAGAATCACCGGGACTCTCTTCGGCGTTACTTCCCGAAGATCGGCGCCCCTATTATGGTATTACTGATTGGCTTGTCGAAGATTTGGTCAACAATGGTGATGTGGTGTTTGAAAACATGGTTGCCACAAGTGCCTTATCGCATAATGGAGAAATATTGGTGGTTCCAGCGCATGGGGCAAATCCTGGTGAGTATATCGCCAAACTTGGCCGTGTCTGGATGCCCAAAATTGATTCAGATGGAAAGCGTCATTCCTGGTCAGATCGTCTGCGCCGATTGCTGGATGCCCTTGAAGCGCGGTGGCAACCTGATGTGACCTTGATCGACTCTCGTGCAGGCATTGACGAAGTTGCATCAGCGTGTATCACCGAACTCTCGGCATCCACAATCCTCCTTTTTGCAATTGATGGAGACCAGACTTGGTCAGGTTATCGTGTGTTGTTTCAACACTGGAACAAAACGGGCGTTGTGCGTGACATTCGTGAGCGGCTCCAGATTGTTGGTGCAATGATTCCTGAAGTTGGAACGGAGGAGTATGTTGATGGTTTGCTGGAACGGGCCTGGGATATTTTTTCGGAAGAACTCTACGATGAAGTGCCTGCGGGGAAAATTTCAGGTGAAGATAGCGTGTGGAGCTACGACCAGTTTGACCAGAGCGCCCCACACTATCCATGGGAGGTGAAATGGCATAGAAGCTTTGCTGTTTTGAAAAGTTTACATGGTCGTTTGAAAGATATTGATCCTGAAATGGTGAAAGTGCTTTTTGGCCCTTTGATTGCTGGCGTGGAACTTTCAATTGAAATTGATGGAGGTTCAAAATGACCGTCTACAATAATCAGGCGATCCGTCAGGCGATTATTGAAACTCTGCCCAGTGATACATCGCTTCATGGCAGAGAACCCGATAAACGATCGGTCTATATCCCCCCTTCTCATCTCAAGGCTTTGCGCCTGGAATGCAGCCTTGTTATCGGAGCAAGAGGTGTGGGTAAAACATTCTGGAATGCAGCGCTTAATTCCACTGAAATAAGGAATATGCTGGGAGAATGTGTACCTGATCTTTCCCGGGTGGAAGTGTGGACAGGATTTGGTGAGCGCTCCGACCTTGATGCTTATCCGGATCCTGATGTTTTTGATGCTCTTCTGTCAAAAAAATTTTCAGCTTATCATGTTTGGCGTGCTGTGCTTGGTCGCTGGGCGGCCAATATTGTTTCTGAAAATATACCCTGTAACTCTTGGGACGAATCGGTCGCTTGGGTTATAAATGACCCCGAAAGTTTTGGCAGGTTAATCGAACGTGCCAACGATTTTTTTAGTGCACAGAAGAAGCATGGATTGATTGTTTTTGATGCTCTTGATCGTTCACGTGCGGAGTGGCAAACGATGGATACGATTGTAAGGGATTTATTACGTGTGGTGTTATCTCTTAAGCGGTACCCCTTTTTACATGGCAAAATATTTTTACGTGAGGATCAGTTTGCTCGACGCCAGATTGCCGATTTTCCCGATGCCTCTAAATTGCTTTCAACAAGGGTTGAACTGACTTGGGCACTGCACGATCTGCATGGATTGCTCTGGCAATTATTCTGTAACGGAACAGATCTTCATGGTCAGACATTGCGAAATATTTACGAGGATGGAGTTGGATCTCTACCTGATTTTAATGTAGATGTATGGGCGATCAGCGATAGTGTGAAAAGGGATGAACAGGTTCAACGCTCCCTTTTTGCAAAAATTGCTGGCGAATGGATGGGTCGAGATCGTCGGCGTGGTGTGCCATATTTATGGTCAGTCGGGCATCTCGCCGACGGACAAGGTCGTACTTCACCGCGCTCTTTTCTTGCTGCTATCCGCGCCGCCGCTGAAGACACCGAGGCGCGTTACCCCTCTCACCTCTTGCCATTGCATTATGAGAGCATTAAATGCGGAGTGCAAAATGCATCAGGTATCAGGGTTTCGGAAATGGCTGAGGATTATCCCTGGGTAAAGAGCTTGATGAAGCCATTAGAAGGGTTGACCGTACCCTGTACATTTGATATCATTCAGGAACGCTGGTGTGAGGCATTCGGAAGCGATCCTAAAGTAATATCATTTAATGGATTACCTCCAGAGCATGTCGATGCGGAATGGTATGGTATTCGTAAAGATCTTGAGTCCCTCGGTATTTTTGAGTCGATGAAAGATGGGCGGGTCAATATGCCTGATTTGTACCGTGTCGGTTTTTGTTTGGGCCGTCGCGGGGGAGTTAAGCCAGCGGCAAAAAGCAACGGCTCCAGAAATCCTGCATTCCGATGAAGTACTGGAAATATTTGATCGAGAAGCAGGGGGGATTCTGTTGTTATGGAGCTGGTAAAAGCCGGACAAATATCCAAAGAGGATGCACGAAAAAGTAATCTCAAAAACCAGCTTACTCGTGCTCTTGGCATCTCCTCTAAAGCTAATCTTGAGTACACCAAGCAACAGGTTAAAATGGGTGATACCATTCTTCTCTGCACGGACGGCCTTTGGGATATGTTGACCGATGATGAAATATATAGTGTTGTCAAAAAACGTGGTACGCCTGAAAAGATATGCACCAAGCTGATCAGTATGGCAAACGATGCTGGTGGTGATGATAACATAACGGTCATAGTTGCTCGGATAACCGGTTAATGACAGTGCTCGATGAAACTGATTCTTGAAGTCATAAAAGGGCCGGAAAGTGGCAAACAGTTTGAATTCACTCAGCCAGACACTTTTATTGTCGGTCGGGGAGGAACTGACAGGCCTGTTCATTTTCAACTCTCGGCTGATGACCCCTATGTTTCACGGCAACACTTCCTGCTTGAAATAGCACCGCCACGCATTTATTTCACCGATTTCAGAAGCACCAATCCACCATCTATCAACGGGATAGAGGTCAAAGAGGCGGAACTCAACGATGGCGATGTAATTGAGGTGGGTTTTACGCAGCTCAAGGTTCGGGTTGTCAATGAAATACAACTCAAAAATACGTTCTATTATTGCGAGACTTGTAAAAAAACACTGCTTTTTGAGCTGATGGAGGGGAAGATACCTCCAACAATTTGCGAGGCGTGTGAAGCGGAGAGAGAAGAAAATATCCACAGAAAATCATCACTCATTTCCTTTTTTGCTCTCTGCACCTGTGGCAAAGATCTCTCTTCAATTGCCAACAGTGATGGCAGGGCAGAAGAACTCTCAGGTTTTGTGACCTATGCTTGTAACGAATGTATTCAAGCAATGATGACGGGTAGCAATGCTGGCAAGCATATTGACGACTACACCGTTGTCAAGGATTTGGGGGAAGGAGGCATGGGAAAGGTCTATCTTGTCTGGCAGAAAGCAACTGGCAGGATAATGGCTTTGAAACAGATGCTTGACCTGAACAATGATGGGGTGATGAAACGTTTTTGCAGGGAAACCAAGTATCTGAAAACCATTTCTCATCCAAACATCATAAAATTTATAGAGAGTGGTACTACAGCGGAAGCTCCTTATTTTGTTATGGAAGCGCTTGTTCGCGGGAATCTTGATAAAGCAATTGACCAGTCAACAGGTTTAATGAACCCTGATTTGGCCGTGCAGTACATTATTGAGACGCTCAAGGGGCTTGAATGTATTCATACTCATAATATTGTGCATCGCGATTTAAAACCAGCAAATATTCTACTGAAGGAAGGGGTAAATGGCAAGCTGATACCCATCATCACTGATTTCGGTCTTGCTAAAAAATATTCCGATGCTGGAGGCTCATTGATGACTCAGGCAAATGTTGGTATGGGTACAATCATGTACATGTCGCCAGAGCAGATTAAAGATGCGAGAAGTGTCAGGGAACCTGCTGATATCTATTCCATGGGGGTCATTCTTTATTATCTCCTTACCGGTAAATA
>SESE01001241.1_pt1 | contig 10489 bp, 10 predicted proteins | sample 3171371 | NCBI WGS metagenome assembly SESE01 (sample SAMN06051881, study PRJNA518727) | freshwater metagenome | biome: subpolar coniferous forest; feature: holomictic lake; material: water; isolation source: holomictic Lake 442, 13 m depth | place: Canada: near Kenora, Ontario | collected...
CGTCGGGTGTGGGTTTGCACCATGCAAGAACCTGTCATCTGAAAATTTCTGTTTTTTAAGGTGTTTTTCGGGGAGAAAATCTGGTCATGGTGGCTGGCTTTTACAAGTGTGTTTGGTCTAACTTTTTTATTAAGGGGTATCGGGTATGTTTGCAAACATGAAAATTGGGTTGCGTTTGACACTGGGTTTTGCAGTTGTTCTGGCCTTGATGGCTGCGCTGGCCGTGGTGGGCATCAACGGCATGGCCAGCGTGCAGGGGCGGCTTGATGAAATTGTCAAAGACAACATGCACAAGATCAAGCTCAATACAGACATGTCTGAGGCTGTGCATATTGCTGTTCGCATCACCCGCACCATGATTTTACTGGATGATCCGGTGGCCATTGCTCATGAGAGGAAGAAACTGGATGCAGCCCGCCAGAAGTACAACGAATCTTGGGACACGCTGGACAAATTGCCCGCCAGTGACAAGGGCAAGGCCGCCCGGGCAAAAGTCAAGGCAGCAGCCATTGAAGCTCGGGGTGGCACAGACAAGGTACTCGATCTTGCTGCGGCCAACAAAGACGCTGAAGCCCTCAAAGTGCTGATGGAAGAAGCAGCGCCGGCAGCACAAAAATGGCAGGATGCACTTGAAGAAAACACGATTTTGCAGGAAGAAGGCATCCAAAATGACTATTTGACTGCTCAGCAAGGCTATGATTCGGCATTCAAGCTCATGCTGACACTGGCGGCTGTTGCCATCGTTTTGGGGTCGCTGATTGCCTGGTTTTTGACCCGCAGTATCACGCGTCCCGTCAATGAAGCCCTGACCGTTGCCAACCGACTGGCTGAAGGCGACCTGACGGTTCGGATTGATGCAACGTCCAAAGATGAAACGGGTCAGATGCTGCACGCCATGAGCAACATGATCAACAAGCTCTCGCAAGTGGTGACCGATGTCAATAGCGGTGCGCAGGCGCTTGCCAGTGCCTCCGAAGAGGTGAGCGCCACCGCGCAGTCGCTGTCTCAGGCTGCCAGTGAACAGGCAGCAGGGGTGGAAGAAACCAGCGCGTCGATTGAGCAAATGACATCGTCCATTGCCCAAAATACTGAGAACGCCAAAATCACCGATGGCATGGCCAGCAAAGCGGCCAAAGATGCGTCCGATGGTGGCGAAGCGGTGAACGCTACGGTGGATGCCATGAAGCAGATTGCCAAAAAGATTGGCATCATTGACGACATTGCTGCGCAGACCAATCTGCTGGCCCTGAATGCCGCTATTGAAGCCGCCCGCGCAGGTGAACATGGCAAAGGCTTTGCCGTGGTGGCCGCAGAGGTGCGCAAACTTGCCGAACGCAGCCAGGTGGCAGCGCAAGAAATTGGCGAAGTGGCTGGCAACAGTGTCGAACTGGCCGAGAAAGCCGGCAGATTGCTTTCCGAGATCGTCCCCAATATTCGCAAAACCTCTGACCTGGTGCAAGAGATCACCGCCGCATCGACCGAGCAATCGTCCGGTGTGGGTCAGATCAACTCGGCGGTGAGCCAGTTAAACCAGACCACCCAGCAAAATGCATCCAGTTCTGAAGAACTGGCCGCCACATCCGAAGAGATGAGCAGCCAGGCCGAGCAGTTGCAGCAAACCATGTCATTTTTCAAACTCGATGGATCGGGTCACAGTGCCAGCCATACATTTGCCATCCACAAGAGCACGCCCAGCAGTTATAAGCCGACGGCTTTCAAAGCGGCCAGTGTCAAGTCCGCAGCCAAGCCAGCACTTAAGCCACTGGTCAGGCAAGCTCAGGCATCCAGCTCGGAACTGGATGAATCCCAATTCAGCAAATTTTGAAGGAGTCAGCCATGAATGCCCTAGTAAAAACCGAAAAAAATCTTCCACTGACCTTGACGGCAGCGCAAACGACAACGCAGGCCAAACAATATCTGACGTTTATGCTGGGTGGCGAGATGTTCTCTATTGGCATTCTGTCCATCAAGGAAATCATCTGGTACGCCAACCTGACCGAAGTCCCGATGATGCCCTCTTACATTCGCGGGGTCATTAACCTGCGCGGTGCGGTCGTTCCGGTGATGGATCTGTCAACCCGATTTGGCAAGCCCTCCACGCCGGTGGTCAAAAGCACCTGCATTGTTATCATTGAGGTTCAAACCCAAAACGAGGGCGAACACCAAAACATGGGTGTGGTGGTTGATTCTGTTCAGGCGGTGCTGGAGATTCCAGGCTCCGAAATCGAGCCAGCACCCAGTTTTGGCACCAAGATCCGGTCAGAGTTTATTGATGGCATTGCCAAGGTCAACGGCAAGTTTGTGATTTTGCTTAATGTCAACCGTGTTCTGTCCCATGAGGAAATTGGGCAACTCGGACAGGTGGCCGCTATGGCAGACATGGGTCAGACGTAGTCATCTGTCGGGTTATGCTTGGCTGCCGGCCTGTTGTTGACTATGAAATCGATAGCTGTCAATGCAGGCGCAGCGGGCGTTAGAGGCCAATTCACTTACTTTTTTTAACTTTCAAAGGATCATCATGTTTAAAGATCTCTCCATCAAATGGAAACTGGCGACCTTGGTCGTCATTATGCTGCTGGCACTGGCTGCCATTGGTTTGGCCGGATACAGCGGCATACGACAGGTGGGAGCTGCCATGACCGAGATCGGCACGATTCGACTGCCGTCCATTGAAGGTTTGCTGTCGGCCAGCGAAGGGCAAACGGCGGTCAAGTCGGCCACACTGGCCACTGCCATTTATGAAAACGACTACGCTGCGGCCAAAGAATTTCAGAGTGTGCTGGGCTTGCGCCAAAAAGCTTGGGCCAATATTGATGCTGGTTTCAAAATATACGATGCCTTGCCACAAACCAAGGAAGAAGCGGTGCTGTGGAAGGCCTTTGAGTCCGACTGGGCTGAGTGGAAGCGTGTGGACGACCAATTGGGCAGCACGATCACGGCGCTGGCCAACAACCAGGGCGAGGCAGGTCAAAAAGCCTTGTATGTCACCTTTTACAAGCAGTTTCTCGATTCGCGCCCCCTGTTTAACAAGGCCGAGGCCAGCTTGAACAAGGTGGCTGAGTTGAACAATTCTGTGGCCGACGAAAGTGTGAAAGCGGGCATCGCCGCCATCGCCTCAGCCCAAAACAACATGCTGGTGATGGCCGTGCTGTCTTTGGTGGTGTCTGTGGCTCTGGCAACCTACATTACCTTTGCCATCTTGACCCCCTTGCAGCAGGCCGTGGCCGTGACCAACCGTTTGTCCGAGGGCGATTTGACGGTCAAAATTGAGGCACCGTCCAAAGACGAAACGGGTCAGGTCTTGCAGGCCATGCACAATATGATTGGCAAGCTCTCGAGGGTGGTGACCGATGTCAACAGCGGTGCCCAAGCCCTGGCCAGTGCGTCCGAAGAAGTCAGCGCTACCGCCCAAGCCCTTTCACAGGCGGCCAACGAGCAGGCGGCCGGTGTTGAAGAAACCAGTGCATCCATTGAGGAGATGACTTCTTCCATCGCGCAAAACACCGAAAACGCCAAAATCACCGATGGCATGGCCAGCAAGGCCGCCAAAGATGCTGCTGATGGTGGCGAAGCGGTCGATGCCACGGTGTCGGCCATGAAGCAGATTGCCAAAAAGATTGGCATCATTGATGACATTGCCGCGCAGACCAACCTGCTGGCCTTGAACGCCGCCATCGAGGCTGCCCGCGCCGGCGAACACGGCAAGGGCTTTGCCGTGGTGGCAGCAGAGGTGCGCAAACTGGCCGAGCGCAGCCAGATCGCAGCGCAAGAAATTGGTGAAGTTGCCACCAGCAGTGTTGATTTGGCTGAAAAAGCTGGCAAGTTGCTTTCCCAGATCGTTCCCAATATCCGCAAGACCTCAGACCTGGTGCAAGAGATCACGGCAGCTTCAACCGAGCAATCTTCAGGGGTGGGCCAGATCAACGCTGCGGTCAGCCAGTTGAACCAGACAACGCAGCAAAATGCCTCCAGTTCAGAAGAACTGGCCGCCACGTCTGAAGAGATGAGCAGCCAGGCCGAGCAATTGCAGCAAACCATGTCGTTCTTCAAGCTCGACAGTTCAGTGCATAGCGCAAGCCATGCATTTGCCCCACGCAGCAAGCCAGCCGCTTTCAAGACCGCCAAGCCCGCTAGGCCACCGGTTGCCAAGTCTGTCCAAATTGCCAATTCTGAACCTGATGAATTCGAGTTTTCCAAGTTTTGATGCTATGCAATTGATAGCTGTCTATGCAGGCGCAGCAAGGGCTAGAGGCCAAAATGGCTTGAAAAATGGACTTTGTAGGTGCGGGCTTGCCCGCGCTGACCGTCGTCACCTGCATCATTTGTTAATGACAACACACCCAGCATGACCAGCACGAAACCCATCACTGACGCGGAGTTTGCCAAGTTTCAGCGTTTTATTTTTGAAGCTGCCGGTATTTCAATGGCCGATGCCAAAAAGGCACTTGTCACAGGGCGTTTGACCAAACGTGTTGCCTTTCACCAACTGGACAGTTTTGGTGACTATTTCAAGTTGTTGGCATCAGGCGAGCATCCCGGCGAGGTGCAGATGGCGGTCGATTTGCTGACCACCAACGAAACCTATTTTTTCAGGGAAATCAAGCACTTTGAGTTTTTGAGAAAACAGGCCTTGGTGGCACGCAGCTTGTCGCACCCGTTTCGTGTCTGGAGTGCCGCGAGTTCCAGTGGCGAAGAGGCTTACAGCATGGCCATGGTGCTTGAAGACTGCATGCAAACCACGCCGTGGGAGATTTTGGGAACAGACATCAGCACCCGTGTGCTTGAGGGTGCCCGTCGTGCCCTGTATTCCATGGAGCGTGGCCGGCACATTCCTCATGATTATCTGCGCCGCTTTTGTCGCAAAGGGGCAGGCCAGTTCGAAGGCATGTTGCTAGTCGATCGCTTGCTGCGCAGCAAGGTCGCGTTTCGTCAGGTCAACCTCAACGTGCCATTGCCAGAGCTGGGGCAGTTTGACGTGGTGTTTTTGCGCAATGTCATGATTTATTTCAACAATGCGACCAAGCGCCAGGTGGTGGCGCGGGTGATTGCAACTATCAAGCCAGGCGGCTATTTTTGCGTAGGCCACTCAGAGAGCCTGAACGACATCACTCAGGCGGTGCAGATGGTGGCGCCTTCTATTTACAAAAAACCGGGATGACATGGCGCGATTTAACCACCTTATGGATATATTTTTGCAGCCCGGTGAGCTGTTTGTTGCGGATGCTGACTATCAGATTCGCACTATTTTGGGTTCTTGTGTGTCAATTACCCTGTGGCATCCGGAGTCTTGCTTAGGGGGAATGACACATTTTTTGCTGCCAACACGGGGGTCTGTAGTTTTGCCAAAAGAGTTGGATGGCCGCTACGGCGATGAGGCCTTGCTGCTGATGCTCTCAGATCTGAAGGTACATGGCGTAGCGCCTGAAAAATGTCAGGCCAAAATTTTTGGCGGTGGCAATATGTTTCCCGATCATGATCTCACCGGCAAAATCAATGTCGGTCAGCGCAATGGCGAGGCGGCCCGGGAGTTGTTGCGAAAACACGGCATCCCTTTACTGTCTGAAAGCCTTTTTGGGCACGGTCACCGACAAATTATTTTTGACCTGAGCAAAGGGGATGTTTGGGCGCGTCAGGTGCGGCTATCCAAAATGGAACTGGACATTGAAAAAAGCAAGGAAAAATCATTGTGAGTCGTATCAAAGTATTGGTGGTGGATGATTCGGCGGTGGTGCGCCAGGTGGTGGCTGGCATGTTGGCACAAGACCCTGACATTGAAGTCATTGCGGCAGTGGCAGACCCAATTTTGGCAATGAACCGCATGAAGATGCAGTGGCCAGACGTGATTGTTCTTGACATCGAGATGCCACGTATGGACGGCATCACGTTTTTGAAAAAGATCATGGCCGAACACCCCACACCGGTGGTGATTTGTTCAACCCTGGCCGGGGAGGGCGCACAGACATCGATGCTGGCATTGGCTGCTGGGGCGGTTGCCATCATCACCAAGCCAAAAATTGGCCTGAAGCAGTTTTTGGAGGATGCCTCTGAAGACATGATCACTGCTGTCAAGGGTGCGTCCAAGGCCAATGTCAAGGCATTGCGTGTTGAGGCCAAAAATACGGCCGATGTGATCATGCCTGCTGCTGACAAACATTTGACCATCATCCAGACCACCGAGCGGGTGGTGGCCTTGGGCACCTCCACGGGGGGTACCCAGGCACTCGAAGTGGTGTTGACGGGCTTGCCTCGTGTGACCCCGGGCATTGTCATTGTGCAGCACATGCCAGAAAAGTTTACCGCTGCGTTTGCCGAGAGGCTCAACAGTCTGAGCCAGATTGAGGTCAAAGAAGCACAAAACAACGACCGTGTCATCAACAGCCGTGCATTGATCGCACCAGGGGGCAAGCACATGCTGCTGCGACGCACCGGTGCGCAGTATTATGTCGAGGTGATGGACGGGCCGCTGGTTAACCGGCATCGGCCCTCAGTGGATGTGTTGTTTCGGTCGGTGGCCAAATGCGCCGGAGCCAATGCGCTGGGAGTGATCATGACCGGCATGGGTGACGATGGTGCCGCGGGTCTGCTGGAGATGCGTCAGGCGGGTGCCCGCACGGTCGCACAAGACGAGGCCAGTTGTGTGGTCTATGGGATGCCCAAAGAAGCCGTCAAGCGCGGTGGGGTAGAAAAAACTGTCTCCTTGAACGCCATCGGCCATGAAATCATGCAACAGCATTCCGGGATCATGGTGAGGTAATGACTTATCTGAACAGGAGGATTTGTGATGACATTTGAATGGAAGGAAGATTACAAACTGGGCGATGCGGTGATTGACGCGCAGCATCAGCGTCTGTTTGATTTGGCAAATCAACTGATAGTGGTTGACGATGTGTTTGAATTCAGGCGACTGGCCATGGCGCTTTACAAATACACACGTCTTCATTTTGAGTACGAAGAGGCTGAAATGCGCCGATGTCACTTTCCTGAATTGGCTACCCATGTGGAATTGCATCACCAGATGCTGAAACAATTGAATACCATCAGTCAGGATACAGGCAAAGGCAAATTGGACAAGGATGCCCTGGGTGCTTTGATGACCGACTGGGTCACGTTTCACATTCTGCATTTTGATTCCAGGTTTGCAAGCTATATCCAACCGCCCGATCCCTTGGATCATCCATGAAGATGCGGGGTTTTTAGCCTGTGTCAAGACTTCCCGTCTTGTGAAAAACCAATCACCGACCATGCATGACGGTATCCGGTTTGAGGCTGAACGACTGTTTGACAAAGGTAATCAACATCTGGACGATCAGGATTATCCGGGTGCGCAGGCATGCTTTCTAGAAGCTGTTGACCTGTTGCCATGTTTTAGTGAAGCTCTGACCAACCTTGGTTTTGTGCTTGATGCGCAAGGCGATTTGCCAGCTGCAGAGAGCGCTTACCGTCAAGCGTGGTCAGCGGGTGCGGATTCTCTTGAATTCCATCTGAATTTTGGATCACTCTTGACCACGCTAAAGCGGTTTGAAGAGGCCCAGTGTTTATACGCCAAAGCACTTCAATGCCAGCCTGAATCTTCAGCAATGTGGTCAAATCTGGGCGTGCTCATGCTCGGACTTAAAAATGATGATGATGCGCAAACGTGTTTGGACAAAGCCGTCGAACTTGACCCGGGCAACGCCAAAGCCCTGTTTAATCTGGCCTACGTGCATTTACGGCATGCCAGATTTGATACGGGATGGAAATACCTGGAAGCCAGGGACTGGTACAAGCCGCTGGCCCAGCATTTTGCCTGTCCCCGTTGGTCAGGGGAATCGTTGGCCAATCAATCTCTGATTATTTGCTACGAGGCCGGGCACGGAGATGTCATTCAGTTTTGTCGCTACATTCCACTGATCAAAACCCAGGGCAGCTTGCGCATATTATTGGTATGCCACCCGGCTTTGAAGACATTGATGCAAACTCTGGACGGACTCACCACCGTGATCGGATTTGATGAACGTCTGCCTGACTTTGCGTGGGATTATTGGACACCACTTTTCAGTATTGCGTACCACCTCAAGACACGAGCCGATTCCATTCCAGCAAGCATTCCCTATCTAAAGGCAGATGCTGAATTGAGGCAGCGGTGGGCCTCACAGTTGCCGACGGGCGTTGTGCGTGTTGGGTTGGTTTGGAAAGGCAGCCCGGCATTTGAAAATGACTCAGAACGTTCACTTGCCAGCGTTCGCACTTTAAAGGCGCTTTGGAATGTTGGCGCTGTTAGCTTTGTGAGCTTGCAAAAAGGTTGTGGTGAAGATGAAGTCGTGACGTTTTCCCAAGAACAGCCCATGATTGACCTGGGTTCCAGAATGCAAGACTTTGCCGATGCAGCCGCCATTGTGTCAAACCTGGATTTGGTCATTTGCGTCGATACGGCCATCGCCCATCTGACGGGTGCCTTAGGCAAACCGTGTTGGGTCATGCTGCCCCACTTTATGACGGATTGGCGATGGTTGAACCAAGGCGCTGAATCAGCCTGGTACCCTGGCACCATGCGTCTTTTCAGGCAAGCCCAGCGAGGTGATTGGTCCTTGGTAGTTGATGAGATGGCAGAGGCACTTAAACGCCTTGCGTAACAGTCACTGGACGCAGAGGAGTCCATTACAATGCACGGCTTTGCTTGGTAAACATGCGGGCAAACGGGTTACCGCCACCCTTTTATTGGCGAGGTGAGGCCGTTTGGCGACAGTCACGGCCGTTGATTATTTTCGGAGTTTTGACATGTCACGTGTCTGTGAAGTTACGGGCAAAGGCCCGATGGTGGGTAACAATGTTTCCCATGCCAACAACAAAACCAAACGTAGATTTCTGCCGAATCTGCAATACCGTCGTTTTTGGGTTGAGTCCGAAGACCGCTGGGTTCGTTTGCGCATTTCCAACGCCGGACTGCGTTTGATCGACAAAAAAGGGATTGACGTTGTGCTCGCAGATTTGCGTGCTCGTGGTCAGGCCTGATTCATTCAACAAAGAGGAAGATCATCATGGCAAGCAAAGGCGGACGCGAAAAAATCAAGCTGGAATCAACGGCCGGAACGGGTCATTTTTACACGACCAGCAAAAACAAAAAGACCACACCCGAGAAATTGTTGATCAAAAAATTTGATCCCAAAGCTCGCAAGCATGTGGATTACAAAGAAGTGAAGTTAAAGTAATTGACACGGATCGACCGGTGTTTATAGTCAAAAGCTGATCATTGTTGACCCTGCATTTTTCGTGCAGGGTTCTGGTGTTTAGTTCCAAAGCAAAGTATGGACGCAACACAACATTTCCCCATCTACCTGGATTACAGTGCAACCTGCCCTTGTGACGAGCGGGTGGTTGAGGTCATGATTCCCTGGTTGCGTCAGCACTTTGGCAATCCATCCTCTCGCAGCCACGCCTGGGGGTGGGATGCCGAAGCCGCTGTTGAAAATGCCAGGGCCCAGGTGGCAGCGCTGATTGGTGCTGATGTGCGAGAGATTGTCTGGACTTCGGGGGCAACCGAGTCCAACAATTTAGCATTGAAGGGCGCTGCGCATTTTTACCAGACCATGGGGCGACACATCATTACCGTCAAGACCGAGCATAAGGCGGTGCTTGACACCTGCCGAGAGCTTGAGCGTCAGGGGTTTAGCGTGACTTACCTTGACGTACAGCCCGATGGACTGGTCAATTTTGATATGTTCAAGGCAGCGATCAGGCCAGACACCATTCTGGCCAGCGTGATGTTTGTCAACAACGAGATTGGTGTGATTCAGGATATTGCCGCTCTGGGTGCGGCCTGCCGTGAAAAAGGCGTGGTTTTCCATGTGGATGCAGCCCAGGCCACAGGCAGGGTGGCGATTGACCTGGGTCAACTGCCGGTCGATCTGATGAGCCTGACCTCCCATAAAACCTATGGTCCCAAAGGCATTGGTGCGCTGTTTGTTCGTCGCAAACCGCGTATCCGCATTGAGGCACAGATGCACGGTGGTGGGCATGAGCGTGGCATGCGCTCTGGCACGCTGCCGACACACCAGATCGTTGGCATGGGTGAGGCCTACCGTATCGCCCAATTGGAAATGGCAGACGAAATTGTCAAAATTCGTGCCTTGCATGACCGTCTGCTGGCAGGTTTGAAAGACATGGAACAGGTGTTCATCAATGGCCACGTGACGCAGCGTGTGCCACATAACCTCAACATCAGCTTTAACTACGTAGAGGGCGAGTCGCTGATCATGGGTGTCAAGGGGCTGGCTGTCTCTAGCGGTTCGGCGTGTACTTCAGCGAGTCTTGAGCCCAGCTATGTACTGCGCGCTCTGGGCCGCAGTGACGAGCTGGCGCACAGCAGTCTGCGCATGACGATAGGGCGCTGGACCACCGAGGCTGAAATCGACTACGCAGTCAGCACCATCCAACAAAACGTGGCTCGTCTTCGTGAACTGAGTCCACTATGGGAAATGCACCAGGATGGTGTTGATATCAGCGCGATTCA
>SESE01001242.1_pt1 | contig 10481 bp, 9 predicted proteins | sample 3171371 | NCBI WGS metagenome assembly SESE01 (sample SAMN06051881, study PRJNA518727) | freshwater metagenome | biome: subpolar coniferous forest; feature: holomictic lake; material: water; isolation source: holomictic Lake 442, 13 m depth | place: Canada: near Kenora, Ontario | collected...
AGCACTTTGTCAGGCGTTGGATGGCTGGTGATGGCCTGCAACAAAGGGTAATAGCCCTGCCATAGCAACAAAGCGCTGTCAAGTGTGGCACGGATTTCAGAGTCGTTAACTGGATCCAATCGCACCTGATCGTTGGCGCTGTTGCGTGTGGGTGTTCCATTGACAAAGCCCTGCAAAGTGTCGTTGAACAGCCTGGCTGCCGCGTCAAGCTCACCAGGCCGATGGGACGCTGGCAAGCTCTGTGGTAAAGGTTTTTGAAGTTGCAACAGCACCCTGTGTATGCGCTCTGTCAACATGCATTGACGACCCGCCAGATTGATCGGAACCTCATGGTTGCTGACTTTTTTTGAATAATTCAGTCCAATCACCACCAGAACGATGGCGAGAAGTACCAGAATAATCCAGTTGTACAGGCTCGCTATGGGAGGTGATTTCATGAAGTGTTGCGAGAGTTGGTGTCAATGGCACCGGAAGGTTCACGACCCAACACCTCATTCAGCGTGGAATAGGCTGGAAAAAACAGATGCACGCAAGTACCCTGACCGGGTGTACTCTCAAAACCCAGCGTGCCGTGGTGCAGACCAATGATTTCTTTGACGATGCTCATCCCGAGGCCTGTGCCCAAAACTTTTCCTGAGCTGTCAGCGCGGTAAAAACGTTCACAAACGCGCGCCAATTGCTCTGGAGTCATTCCAATGCCGTGGTCGGATATATCAATGCAGACACCGAGTGCTTTCCCTGCTTCATTCCTGAATCTGGCCTTGATATGGACTGCGCCATCGGAATACTTGTACGCGTTTGAGATCACATTGAGCAGCGTCTGGCGCAACTTGCCGGCATCGGCCATCAGCAACAGTGGCTGCTCTGGCATGTCAACGTCTGGGGCCATGCGTCCATCGGGCAACTGATGGCCTTTGATCAGATCAGTCAACAGTTCTTTCAGATCCACCTGGGTGTAGTGAAAATCTTTGTCGCGCCGTGATTCGATGCGCGCCAAATCCAGCAGTTCGTTGAGGATTTTGGCCATCAGCGTTGACTGTGTATGGATGGTCGTTAGAAACTCCTGCTGTGTCGGCGTATCAAAATCTTCATGGATCAAGAGCTCTGAGAATCCCAGAATGCTGGCCATAGGGGTGCGTAGCTCATGGGCAGCGGTGGCCAGAAACTCACTTTTCATGTGATCGACCTCGGTCTCATGCGTCACATCGCGCAAGTACAAAATTTGCGACACCGTGCTGGACTGACTGCAACGCATGCTCACCTGTAGTACTCGCTTGACAGGCTTATCCACTTCAATGATTTCCCGTTTATCGGATAGTGCATCGGTCACTTGATCTCGCAAGGCAGCCAGGCCGATAAAGGGGGTGTTGGACGCGCAGCGCTGCGCCAACCATTTTGAAAAATCATGCTCGTTCATGCCATCGACTTGCAAAGCGTCCGGCCCTGTCAACTGGGAAAAAGCGGGGCTCACATATTTGACTCGCTTTTGCGTATCAAAAGAGACAAAACCGTCTGGGCTTAAGTCAAAAATGGCTTTGAGCTGGTCGTTGCGCTCTTCAATCTGCTGCTGTGCCTGTTGGCGCATGCGCATCTCGCGGCGAATTTGCCACAGGTAACGTGTCAAGGCGATGGAGAGCGCCACAATCAGCAGGCTCACCATGGCTGCCTGCAACCACAGGGCTTCTTTGGCACGCTGATGGTTGGTCAACAGGTATTGCGTATCAAGACCCGCCACCACCACCAACTGGTAGCTGGGAATTTTTCGGAAATAAAACATGCGCTCAATACCATCGACCACCGAGCGACTGGTGTAAGTGCCTTCTGTTTCGCCCCGAGCCATGCGCTCAAACATGGGGGCATCCGTGGCCTTGGTGCCAAACTCTTCTTTGTTGCCCACCTTGCGAACCCGAGCCACCCCGTCCATGCCATACAGTGCCAACAGCCCCTGATTGCCTAATTTCAGCTCACCGTAGAAACGGGTGAAATAGTTGGGGTCAATTGACACGACGACCACGCCGGCAAATTCACCGTTAGGCTTCGTAATGCGCCGCGTCAACTGGATGGACCATTTGCCAGAGGCACGCCCAAGCACCGGCTTGGAGACAAACAACTCGCCCGTGTTCGCAGCCACATGGACCTTGAAATGTTCGCGGTCAGACAAGTCAAGTTTGCCGGTAACGGGCAAATTGGCCATCACATAAATCCCTTGTGCATCAATGATGCCTACCTGAGGAAAAATCTCGGCATCAATCACACCCTGTTGGGTCAGCTCGGTCAGGTTAAGCTCGTTGCCGATTTCAAGGTAGCGCGACTGAATGAAACGGATGACCTGATCGGTAGCACGAAACGTGCGGTCAGCGTGCTCCTGGCTGACTCGCGTCAGGTTGGCCAAGTCGCGTTCGGCTGCAGCCAACTCTTTGGTTTTACTCTCGGTGACTAAAGCAAACACATGCCACCACGTCAGCCCCAGCAGTAAAGTGGCAGCTAACCAGAGCAGGATCAGGGTGCGACGGTAGTTTGAGGTGATGACGGGCATGGTAGGTTCCGTAAATGATGAAAAGTTTTGAGTTTTGAGTCTTGAGTGTAAATTTTGTTTCCGGTCAGGCACTAGATACTTCAGTCCGACCTACGCTGCACTCATTTTGATAAGTCATTCGCTATAAATCTTGTGATTGATTGCCGACAGCAGGAAAGAGCAGACCAATGGAAGTGCCTTGCCCCGGTGTGCTGTCAACGGTGACACTGCCGCCGTGCAGGTCGGCAATTTCTTTGACGATGCTCATGCCCAGCCCTGAGCCTGGAATTTTGCTGGTACGGTTGGCACGGTAAAAGCGCTCAAATATTTGACTGGCCTGCTGGGGTGTCATGCCGATACCTTGGTCTGTGATGCAAATGGACACCATCGCAGCGCCGTTGGTGGCACTGACCTGGTTAATGACCACAAAAATTTCACCACCAGAATATTTGTACGCATTGGATAGCACATTCAAAATCGCCTGGCGTGCCTTGTTAATATCCACGTGCATGGTCAATTTACCGCTTGGTGTGCTGATGACGGGCGCATTGCGATTGGGCGGCAGGTTGAAACTGTTGGCGATGTCTTCAACCAGGGCTTGTACCGACGTATCAACAGGGTGAAAGTCTTTCTCGCTGCGAGATTCAATGCGGGACAAATCCAGCAGTTCATTGAGCAGCAGCGACATCACATGCGCCTGCCGGTAGATGATTTCCAGAAATTCGCGCCGAGCTGAGGCATCATGTTCAAAGTTGAGCAAAATTTCGGCAAAGCCGTAAATGCTGGCCAGCGGTGTGCGAAGTTCGTAGGCAGCGGTTGACATAAATTCGCTCTTGAGTCGTGCTACTTCGGTTTCATGGGTGACATCGCGAAAGCACAAAATTTGTGAAATCGCTCCGGTTTGGCTCTTGCGGCGCGTGACATCCATCACACGCCGATTCGGGTATTCGAGGCTCAGCAGAACACGACTGCCCGAGTCTTCGGCGTTCGTGGATTCGGCGCCACGGACTGTGGGCAAGTAGTCGGTCAGGCAATCATTCCTTAAGCGACGCCAAAAATCGGCTTCGTCAAGATCATGAAACAGGGCGCCATCCAGGCCTGTCATGCGGGTGAATGCCTTGCTCACGTACCGAACGTGGCTAGAGGGTCCCAATGCCACAAAACCATCCGGACTGAGATCCATGATTGTGTTCAGTTCAATGGTTTTATCTTGCAATGCCTGTTGCGACAAATACCGTTCAGTGATGTTACTGATGCTGCCAATCACGCGGGTAGCCCGACCGTCAGCCTGACGTTCAATCACCGAACCATGGACGATGAGCCAGAGGGGCGTGCCGTCTCTTTTTTTGATTTGTACTTCACCATGGTACGGTGTGTCATGTTTGAGACAGGTGCGAATGACATCAAGCGCACAGAGACGATCCTGCTCGTTCAGTCGATCGAAAAAGGTCTCTGACGAGTACGACAACACGGACTCGGACAGTTCGAGCAACTGGCAGCAGCGCAGGTTGATCTGAACTTGGTTGGTACTCAAATCCCAGTCCAGGAAACCTTCGTCACTGACGTTGAGAACATGGCTTAGCCGGGTTTCGCTGCGGGCAAGCGCCTGTGTACGGGCAACAACCATGTCATCGAGCGAATGACGAAGCTTGGCCATGTCTTGCAGCGAGGCATTGAACGCTTGAACCAGCGGGGCCAGTTCGGGCGTTGTGCAAAGGGGAATCTGTGCCTCTGCATTGGCTGCAATGTTGGCCGAGGTCTGGCCAAGATCGGCAATGGGGGTCAGCATTTGCCGTGCTGCCAGATAGGACATCCAAACCGCCATGCCGAGCAGCCCTGCCAATGTCAGGAGTTTGCTGGTGTCTGTGGTTTGCAGCAGTTCAATCACAAAGACAGCAGTCAGGGCGCCCAGCACACTGGCACCCACCAGCGAGGCTGTGATCTGGATGCGAAGCGAGGCGGTGGCTGGATAAAGAGATTTCATAAAACGATTAGTTTTCTGCAATCCACGCCTGTAGGTCACTGGCCGTCATGGGCATGCCAGTAAAGTAGCCCTGGATCAGTTGGCAGCCCTGGTCAGATAACACTTGAAGTTGCTCGCTGGTTTCGACACCCTTGGCGACCACCTCCATGCCCATGGTCACACTCAGGTTCACAAAGCACTGGCTAATGGCGCGGGCGTGCGCGTTGGTTGCGATGTCATTGACTAAAGACTGATCAATGATTAGACGGTTGACTGGCATATTTTTCAGTCGTGACAAGTTGAAAAAACCGGTGCCAAAGTTGTCAACTGCAAGTTTAATGCCCAATGCGCTCAAGGTCTGTAGGCTTTGACCTTCATCGTCTTTGCATTGCTGGGCTGCTGTCTCTAAAATTTCAAGTTCCAGCGCGTTCGCTTCCACCCCGGAAGTCAGCAGTATCTGGCTGACTTTGCCTGCAAAGTCAGGGTCGCGCAACTGGCGCGGCGACACTTTGACTGACATGGTTAGTTTGGGCATCCCTGCATCATGCAAAAGTCGCAACTGGCGGCAGGCTGTCTCAAGCACCCATTCGCCTAGCGGCAGAATGGTGCCATTGATTTCGGCAATGGTGATGAAGGTCACCGGGGAGACCTCACCCAGCGTGGGGTGATTCCAGCGTAACATGGCCTCAAAGCCGGACAGTTGATGTTTTTCGGTCACTTGGGGCTGAAAGACCACTTGCATTTCGCCACGATCAACGGCATGGCACAAATCCATCCCCAAACTGGCCGAGGCGATTTGTTCGACTCCCATATCAAAAAAACAGAAATGTCTGTCTGCATTGCGCTTGGCCAGGTGCATGGCACTGCCGGCATTTTTGAGCAGGGTGGCCGCATCGTTGCCATCATGAGGGTAGAGAGCGCAGCCAATGCTGGCACATATCTGTAGTTTGTGCTCGCCCACAAGCATGGGTTCGATCAACGCTGACAGTAAGGCTGAAACAATGGCTTCAACATTATTTTTTCGGTTAGAACCTTGGATTAAGATAACGAATTCGCCATCGCCTATGCGTGCAGCGGTGTCAACATTTCGCACGATGCATTTCAGGCGCTTGCCAACTTCTTGTAGCACCAAGTCGCTTGTTTTTTGACCAAACTCATCGTTGATGGGCTTGAAATTGTCCAGATCAATGAAAAGCAGACTCAGACCATCCCCATCACGTTGTGCTCGACCCAAAGACTGGTCCAGGCGGTCTTCGAGCAGACAGCGGTTGGGCAAGCCGGTGAGGCCATCGTGGTAGGCCAGGTATGAAAGTTGTTCGGAATCGTTGTATCGACGTGAACTGTCAACCATCACGGCCACGTAAAACAGCGTCTGGCCTGCTACGTTCTTGACTTCTTTGACGGTTTTCCTTTCAGGGTAAATCTGCCCATTCTTGCGACGGTTGAAAAACTCGCCTGACCAGCTACCCTCTTTGTGCAAATCAGCAAAAAAAGAATGGTAAAAGTCATCGCTGTGCCGCCCTGAACTGAGCATGCGTGGGTTGTGTCCCTTGACTTCGCTGGCGTTGTAGCCGGTCATTCGGGTGAAGGCAGGGTTGGTTGTGCAGATATTGCCATTGGCATCAACAATCATCAGGCCGCAGTCGCTGGCGTGCAACAAATCAAAACCCTGCAATGCACGCAAATCGTCAGTTTTATCAGGCAGGCGTGTGTGCAAGAGCCAGAAAAACGACAAGTCATCGTATTTTTGTAATGGGACGATCAGTACATCAAAGTGGTCGATGCGCAGAGCCATCAAACCATTGAACAGGTCTAACTGACAAAACACGATGGCGCTGCTGTCGTGCCTGGACAACTGTGATAAAAGCGCTGCCAGGTCTTCACGCCGATTCTCTGGTGCCAGTTGCAGCAGGTTCACGCCACGCAAAGACTTCATAGATTGGCCCAATAGTGGCTCAGCACCTTCGCTGGCATGGGTTAGGGTACCGGTGCCATCGGTGACCAGATAAGCCATGTCACCATAACGGATGTTGCCAATCAGCAAGTCGTTGCCCAGTCTGGCACGCCCGAGCGAGTGCTGCGCCATCTGGTAGCGCTGTTGCAGCTCGCCGTGCTGATCCATCAAATCATTAAAGTCCTGGGCGTAACGGTACAACTGCTGTCGCAGTGCCTGAGGACTTTCGTTGGCAAAACTGGCACTCACCTGAGCTTGCTCCGCACCCATGCGACGACTTGCAACGGGCTGAAGGGCTTGATGAAGTACGCATCTGCACCACGCTGGCTTGCCTCTTCGTGGTCGGCCACCTGACCACGCGCAGTGATCATGGCCACCAGGGTGTCTCTAGTCAGTGGGTCAGCCTTGATGGCATCTAGTACCTGTAGGCCATTCATCTCACCCGGCATCATGACATCAAGCAGCACGACTTTGGGGTGGTGGTGCTGCACGGCTTCCAGTGCGCTGGGGCCGTCTTCGGCCTCAACGATCTGGAACTCACGTCCCAGGGTAATGCTGAGCAGGCGGCGAATATCGGTGTGGTCATCGACGATAAGAACAGTGGGTTGAGTAGTCATGATGATGGGGGGTCAAGGGTTAATGGTTTGTGTCATTCAGTTTGTCAATTCCGCAAAATCGTAAGACAGACGGTCAATCCAGTCTTCGACCTCATAGTCACTTAACGCAAGGACGTCGATGGCAAAGTCTCGGCCTTTGTTCCACTCGACGCTGGTCATAAAACAAAAGCGCTGAATAGCAAGCTCTGCGATAAGGTTGATCGCAATCAGATTCGTCACGGTCTCAGACCCACTCGAACCAATCTCGTAGTCATGGTGCAAGCGAATGGCAAGACACAGTGTAGGTGAAAGGTCCCAAGTTCGCGCCATGATCGCACCGACCAGGGCGTGATCCGTGCGATGCTTGTCCTGTTCAACCTGTGTGAAAATTCGTTCTGTTTCGATTTTACATACTGTAAGCGTTTTGCTGTAGTCAGCAAAGCGTTGCAACAGCAGGGGGATGCCCACGTCACAAAACAAGCCAAACGACTGGGCAACGTCAACATCCACAGACCCGAGGCCTTTGGCCAGTTGTGACATAGCGAAAGAACGTTTGCTTGAGACATCCCAAAATTGGGCAAGCTGTTGCTGATCGCCACGGATGAGGTTGCGCATCATCAAGCCAGTCACAATGACACCCAGGCGCTTGAACCCGATCATCGCAATGGCTTGGTCAGTAGTCTCACAGCGGCGCGAAAGGCCATAAGCCGGTGAATTGACGGTGCGCAATACCGCAACCGACAGCGTCACATCGCTGGCAACCAAAGCTGCCGCTCGATGCCTGTCAGGATCATCCGAGGCGATTTCACGTTGCAGATTTACCAGTGTAATGGGACGTGCCGGAATACCAATGCTCTTGATTATTTCGTCGGTCTCAGGTGTTATTTTTTCCAGCTCTGCACGCGTCTTGCTTGGGTTCATAGTTTGTTCACCCGTTTGTGAATAATAGGAGGTGAGAGGCCTGCGTGAGGTGGAATCAAAAAACGGCTTGAGTTGACAATGCTGGTGGCAATGGTCAGCAATCGATCAAAAGGAACAGGTTTGGCCAAGACCTCTATGCCTGCCGGAATGCCCCCGCGCGACTCAATTTCTTTCTGATCGAGCCCGGTCACCACAACGATAGTGGTGTTGATCATTTCAGGTGCTTTGTGTAGTTCATGCAACATGCCAAAGCCGTCCATTTGTGGCATGTGCAAGTCAGTGATCAGCAAATCGATGCCGCCACGACCGATCATCAGCAGTGCCGTCACAGCGTTGTCAACACAGATGATCTTGGGTGCCGTTGGCCAGTACGATAACTTGGTTTGGTACAGCCGCAGTAAATCTGCATCGTCTTCAACGACCAGCACATGAAGCTGGCGAGGTATGTTTTGTGGGGTGGAGGCATGTGTTGGCGCTGAAGTCTGATCTGAGACTCGTCGCAGCAGTCGTTCAACCGACTCACGCATCACGCGGCGGTGCCCCCCTGTGGTTTTCCAGGCTTGAAGCAGGCCACTTTCAACCCAGAGTTGTACGGTTCCCACAGAGACACCCAATAACGTGGCGGCTTCACGTGTGGTGCAGAAGGATTTTTCAATAGTGTCAGCAGACATTTGTATCAATTCCTGATTGGTTGAACGATTTACGAAGTATATCGTTGAGTATATCTAATTATTATTGATAATTGATATATTTTACCAAATAATTGTGGAATTTTTTGTTTGAATTTGATTGTTCGTCAAATTTAGTCCCAGTTGGGATGGGGCGTAGTAATAAGTCATTGATTTGTAACGGTGTTTTCTAGCGGGAGATTAACTGGTTAGAATTCGAACCCTGCAATCATACCCAACCATGAAAGGAATATGACCATGTTCAACAATGTGCAACCCATTGACCTCGGCTACGGCCTTGGGGCAGACACCGCAAAACGAAACAAAGTCTTGCGCAACACCTACTGGCTGCTTGCCTTGAGCCTGATACCCACCGTTCTCGGTGCGTGGATAGGTGTGGCCACCGGGATCACCCAGTCGCTTGGCGGCGGACTTGGATTGATTGTATTTCTGGTTGGTGCTTTTGGCTTTATGTACGCGATCGAAAAAACCAAAAATTCGGCGACTGGCGTTCCAGTGCTATTGGGTTTTACATTCTTCATGGGTTTGATGCTGTCTCGCATGATTGCGATGGTGCTGGGTTTCAAAAACGGCCCCGATTTGATCATGACGGCATTTGGCGGCACGGCGGGCGTGTTTTTTGTCATGGCCAGTTTGTCCTCCGTCATCAAGCGCGATCTCTCCGGCATGGGCAAGTGGCTGTTTGTGGGTGCCATCACCCTGATGGTCGGTGGCATCATCAATGTTTTTGTCGGCTCCACTGCGGGGATGATGGCCATTTCTGTGGCTGCGATCGGGATTTTCAGCGCTTACATGCTGTATGACCTCAAGCAAATTGTCGATGGCGGTGAAACCAACTACATCAGCGCCACACTGGCTCTGTACCTCGACATCATCAATGTCTTCCAAAGCCTGCTGGCCTTGCTTGGCATTTTTGGTGGTGAACGCGACTAGGCGGTGCTGACATTGCGCTGGGCTGAAATGCGGCCAATTACACTTGATTTGACAAACCACTGAGGTGTGTTGAGAATATTGCCATTTTCACTACGAAGGACTTCCATCATGCTTAGTAGTTCAGTCACATCCCAGGGCTTGAGAGACTTCACAGTCGGGCAAGGCCAAACCCCTGCCAAAAGAATTTCTTCACAAACAAGCAAGCAAACTGTTTCCCAAGAGAGTTCTTCAAGCAAGAGTATCTCGAAGTATGAAGCAAATGCCGGTGTCGTCGTGAACTTTTCAAGTGAATCAAAGAAGATGTCCCAAGAAGACAGGGTCAGGACGAAAGCTGCGCCCTCCCAGGCGAACTCAGAACCTCGACAAACCCTTTCGATCTATGCCTGATGCGTGTTGGATAGGTACTTGCGTGAATCGGCAGGCTGATCATGGTTGCCATCTCGTCAACAGCCAGTGCGGCTCGCATTGAGCTAGCTTCGCTACCGCAGCTCAGGCGTGCTGTCGAACAAGCACGTGAGACCGCAAGTGCGCTACAGGCCCAGGCGCGCGATGCATGGGCCAAAGTCGATCTTGCGGTGGAGGGCGCAAGGGATAAGGATGAGCGATCGCTGGCAGCCACTTCCAGAGCCGAGCAGACGCAACAAAGTCTTGCCAAACTGGATAAAGGTCCGTCAATTCAGGCGCAGTCACAGGGTTCTGTGATCAAGACGATTGCGCCCACCGTACCCGTCATCAATACCCAGGGTCAGCGCATTGGCACCGTGATCAACATCACTGCCTGAAGTTCAGAAATACCTTCAGACTTCGTCGTGGAAGCGGCATCCCGCCGCTTGGATTTTTACGCTGAGTTGAAACATCATTTTGTTTATGTGGTTGTCAATTGTCCAATAATCAAAATTAAACAACCAAA
>SESE01001248.1_pt1 | contig 10448 bp, 11 predicted proteins | sample 3171371 | NCBI WGS metagenome assembly SESE01 (sample SAMN06051881, study PRJNA518727) | freshwater metagenome | biome: subpolar coniferous forest; feature: holomictic lake; material: water; isolation source: holomictic Lake 442, 13 m depth | place: Canada: near Kenora, Ontario | collected...
TCGTCAGCCACTCGCTTACGCTCGTAGCTACATGGTCACGGCAACGGCATGTATGTGAATGATGAATGATTCTCGGGATCGGGGGTCGAGACCCGATAGCGATTTCGATTTCGATGCCATCCACGCACCGCATACGCTTCTGGAGGCGGGGCGCAGCCCCACTGCCCTCCGCGCCGTCGTGCTTGCCACCGGTGGCGGAATCATCCAGCGGCATATCAAGCCAGGCGCGGATGCTGCTGTCGACAGATTTCGAAGTGCGGAGAGGTTTCGCGTCAGGTCGGCTCCAGGAACCAGACCGCCCACCGCCCCGCCGTCTCCCTCCACCATGCCGGTCTGGTTCCGTCCGGCAAGGCGTCGCTTGCGGCGCTGGACTCGTGTCCGCGCCGCATGCGACAACGCAGCCGGGGACCGACCTGACGCGAAAGATCTCCGCCGAAATGTGACGACACTCCCTGCGCACCGTCCCCAAGCGCACCACCCCACCGCCCACCGCCGCCCCCCTCCCACAACCCCTAGCTTATGACGCCCTTGATGTACTCACGCGTCAGTTCTTCCCTGGGATTCTCAAACACCTCGCGGGATGGCCCATGCTCCACCAGCTCACCCAGGTACATGAACATCACATAGTCCGCAAGCCTGCGCGCCTGCCGGAGGATATGCGTCACAACAATAATCGTATAGCGATCCTTCAGGAACTGGAACCTGTCCTCAACATGCTGGCTCGACCTGGGATCCAGCGCCGACGTCGGCTCATCCGCCAGCACAATCGCCGGCTCCACCGCCAGTCCGCGCGCAAGGCACAACCGCTGCTGCTGGCCTATCGACAGGCGGGAGGCCGGCTCGCGGAGCCGGTCCTTCACCTCATCCCACAGGCTCGCCGTCTTCAGGTAGTGCTCCACAATCCGGTCCAGCTCCGCGCGCCCGCGCTGCCCGTGAATGCGCGGGCCGTAGGCAACATTGTCGTATATGGACATCGGCAGCGGCGCCGGCTTCTGCGAGAGCAGCCCCATCTTCCTCCTGATTGCCGTGACATCCGCCCCGGGATCATAAATGTTCTCCCCATCAACCAGCACCTGCCCGGTGACGCTGATTCCGTCAACAGTCTCCAGCAGGCGGTTGAACGAACGCAGAAGCGTGGACTTCCCGCAGCCGGATGGACCGATGATCGCGGTGATAGCCTTGTCCGGAATATCAATGCTCACGTTCTTGATCGCAGTGACGTCGCCGTAGCGGACCGTAAGGTCCCGCGCGCTGATGTGTGTTCGGTATTGCATTACCTCTCCTAGCTTATCGTCTGGCGGCTGTACCTGCGCGTCAGAAACCTGACCGCGAGGCTGATCACAAGTATGAGACCGGTCAATATCAGCGCGCTGGCATAGGCCCGGGCCTGAACCTCCGGCAGCGGGCTGCCGAGCTGGAAGAAGATGGCCAGCGGCAGGGTCGCGGCAGGCTCAAGAAGCGAGAACGGCAGGCTGTCGGTGAAGCCCGCCGTGAAGAGGACCGACGCCGCGTCGCCGATGCCGCGGCCAAAGGCGATCAGCACCGCACTGAGGATGCCCGGCAGTGCCTGGCGGACAACCACCTTGAACGCCGTCTCGAACCGGGTCGCCCCCAACGCATAGGATGCCTCCATGAGCTCGTGCGGTACCATCCTGATCACCTCATCCATCCCGCGCGCCATGACCGGGAACACGAGAACCGCCACTGTGATCATGCCGCCGAGCATCGAGGCCCGCATTCCAAATGCCATCATCAGGAGGAACCCGAACGCACCGTACACTATGGACGGCACACCCCAGAGTACATCCAGCGCAAGGCGGGCGAGCGACGCCAGCCTGGAGCCGCGCCTCGCGTACACGTTGATGTAGAGAGCCACAGGCAGGCTGATCACAATCGCGATGACAGTGGCGCCGGCGGTCAGGAACAGCGAGCCCAGGATTGCGTTCAACACACCACCGCCCCTTCCGATGTAGTAGCCGCCCTCGGGCGTGTGCGTGATCATGTCCAGGGTCAGCGCCGGCAACCCCCTCACCAGCACCGTGCCGACGATCAGCACCAGGCAGCAGAGAACCGAAAAGGTCGCCGCATACATCAGGATCCTTGCGACGGTTTCCTCAATGCGCCTTGCGTTCATCCGTCACCTCGCCCTTTCTTCAAAGCGCATCAGCACAAAGCGCGACACCAGGCTGAAGATCATCACCACTCCAAGCAGCACAAGCGCCGCAAGCAGCAGCGCGGAATCGTACATCGGAATCGACATCATCTCGCCGTAGTTGTTGGCGATCAGTGCCGGAAGCGGGTATGCGGGGGAAAAGACCGACGTCGGAAGCCGCGCGACATTGCCGGCAACCATCAGCACGGCCATCGTCTCGCCAAACGCACGGGCAAGCCCCAGCATGTTCGCCGCCAGGATCCCCGGCAGCGCCTTGCGCAGGACTACATACTTGCAGGTCTGCCACTTCGTCGCCCCGAGCGACAACGAAGCCTCCCGCAACTCATCCGGGACACAGCGGAACACCTCAACCGACACATTGATTATCAGCGGCGTGATCATGATGGCCAGCACCAACCCGCCCGCCAGCACCGAGAAACCCGCCGACTCCACCCCGAACATCGGCGCAATCCTGTCCTTGATCAGCGGCACAATCACAAGCATGCCCCATACGCCGTAAACCACGGATGGAATGCCGGCAAGGATATCCACCAGCGTGCAAACAACCGAGCTGAAGCGCTTGTGCGCGTATTCGGCGAGGAATATTGCCGTCAGCAGGGAGACAGGCACAGCCACAATCACCGCCACACCGGTGACCCAGAGAGTGCCGGCAATGTAGGCCAGCAGCCCGAACTGGCCCTTCATCGGTTTCCATGCAGCCGAGAACAGGAGATCTGAGAGCGATGCCACCTCGAGGATCGGCCGGGCACGGTACGCCAGCATCGCTATCATGAGCAGAAGGAGCAGTATGCACGAAACGGTCATCGACAACATGACCCGCCGCGCCACACCGTCCAGCAAAAGTCTCCGCCTGCTCATGAAAACTGTTTCCCCGGATTCCGGCGGCGCCTACCTGGTGCCGCCAATTTTTTCCAGCGCACCGGCAAGCTTCTCTCCGGTGAGCCCGATATATCCAGCCTCGGCGACATACTTCTGGCCGTCGGTGAGGATCCAGCGCAGGAAATCAACCACAGCCGGGTTGGCCGGACAACCCTTCGCCACCAGGTTCAAGTCTCGCGCCGGCGGCGCGGGATACCGGCCATCGGCTATGGCGCGGGTAATCTCGTCCATTGTCGCGTAGAAGTCCTCGTTGGTCCCGATCCGGCCGTCATCGTTCAGGTCGATGGGAAGAACAGCGATGCCCTTCACCGGCCGCTTCGAGGCCTGATCATACGCGAATCCGATATTGTTGTAACCCACAGCGAGGGTGTCGGACCTCACTGCCTCGGCCAGGCCCGGATCACCATATACAGCGGTCCCCTCAAGATCCTCCTGGTTGCAGCCGAGATACTTGGCCCAGGTTTCCGCGGCACCGCAGGCATCGGAACGGGTATAGACATGGAGCGCGACCGCCTTAGCATCGCCCGTCAACTGGCTCCACGTGGCCACCGTGTTCGTGCGGAACATGCCGGCAAACTCCGACCTCTTCACCCCGCGCGCCATCAGTTTCGCTATCAGCGGATTTCCCGCATTCGCCGTCGGCACCACGGCATCCTTTACCACCGGGATCCACCACGCTCCCTTCTTGACCTCCGCCTGCACAACGTCACGCGAGACCATGCCGAGATCCACCGCGCCGCCCAGGGCATCGGCCATTCCCTTGCCCGCACCGCCGGCGGAGATATCGATTCGCACACCCGGATTGATCTTGCGGTACTCCTCCGACCACTTCACGACCATCGGGTACAGCGCCCACGCACCCGAGATGGTGATCCGTCCCGCAGGCGCATCCGCGCCATGCACCGCACCGCCGGCCAGACAGGCCGCAACAGCCCCAACCGCGACAACGTACCGCATGACTCTCTTCATCGTTTTCCCCTCCCCGCCGCGGGCCGCCGGGACCGACCGGCTCCGGCCTCCACGGCCGCAAGCTCCGCGAAACTGGTTGACTCCATCTTCCGCGCGACCACGTCGCGCAGCTCCCTGAACAGGTCCGTCAACGCACCGCTCCTCTCGCTCGGCGAATGGGCGTAGAAGAAACGGCTCACCGACTCCACCGGCGCCAGGCGGCCGTCCATGAGCCGGACTATCTCCGCCACCGAGACCGAGTCCGGCTGCCTGGCAAGCTGGTACCCGCCCTGCTTGCCGCGCTTGCTCCGCAGGTACCCGGCCCGGTTCAGCGCGAGCAGGATCTGATCCAGGAACTTGCGCGGCATGTCATACGCGCCGGCAATCTCGTCGATCTTCAGCCACCCCTCGCCGTAGTGCCGCGCGAGGTGAATCATCGCCAGGCACGCGTATTCACTTTTGACTGATAGTCTCATGGGCCCGCATACTACATTATCTCTATCGACTTAGTCAACAATGAAGCCGGCGCAATTGCGGGGAAATCGCGTGCGCGTGCGGGAATGGCCGGACGGCCGCCGGCGTTACTGCCGGCGGGTCCAGCGCGAGATCGCGGCGAGGGCCGCCTCCGCCTCCTGCTGGTTGGAAATGCCCGATACCGAGCTGATCCAGACACCCTCCGGGGACAACGCCCGGAACAGGGTCGGCAGGTCGGCCACGGGGACGGAAAGTATCTGGAACGCCTTCTTCCGGCTCTGGATCCGCTGATATACAGCCAGTGAGTCCGCCCAGTACTCCCGTCCGGCGCCGGGAACCCACTGGATCGCGTGGATCTCAGGTATGTCCAGCAGCCGGTCGAGGTAGCGCAGGGCCTGCGGCCCGTCGAGGTGGTAGATGCACCGGTCCATGTGCCGGCATTCACGGATTATGCCCGGCACAAAGAAATCCTCGAACGCCTCGTCCGAGATCATGCAGGAGAAGTCGTTCGACGGCACATGGAACTTGCCCCTGCCGGTCGCCCCGAGCCAGTTGGCGCTGGGCATGCCGGCCGCGGACAGCCTGGCGTGGAAATCGTCGTACACCTGGAGGAAATCACCGGTGATCCTGTCGCACAGCGCCTTGACCTCGGCGGGATGCTCAATCGTGTCCATCAGCAATTCCTGGGGATCACGGAATGCGGCCACGGCATCGCCGCCGCCGTGCAGGTCGCTGTACCCCACAATGAACCGGCCCTTCCCTGCCGCAAGCAGGGCGTCGGTCATCTCCACCAGCTTCCTGTAGTAGAAGTTGCCGGTGTCGAGGCGAAGCTTGCCAAGGGACTCCGCCGACCAGTCCTTGAGGCACGGCTTGCTCCAGGCGGTGTGCTCGCCGTATTCCATCTCGCAGCCATAGAACGCCGAGAACACCTCCGGCCCGAGGTTCGGCCATGCAATCGGGAGGCTATCGGCAAAATGAACCGTGTTCCTGAGGCTGACTTCAGCGGCCGCCACCACGTACTCGGTATCCAACCAGCGGCTGCGGATGTCAGGGTGCGTTGTGCCCGGATACGGGAGCCGCTCGGCCTCCGGCTTCGGGAATGCAATGGATACCAGTGGACGGTCAACGACTGCGCACTTCCACCATGCCTCATAACGGTTCAACACGGCATCGAAATCAGGCTTGAGCTCGAACAAATGCCACCCTTCCTCTCCCGGCTGGCGCTGCGCCGGCATCACCCTACTTCCGCTTGGACTCCAGCCTGGCGGCGCCCCTGTTGTTCTTCAGCGTCTTGATCAGCTTGCCCGACGCCAGCCGCTTCCGCGCCGCCCTGATTGCGTCCTTGTACTGCGGCAGCCACTTGGCGCCGGCCACGAGCATCTCATCAACCATCTGCCAGATTTCGGGCGGATTGCACACCGCGCCGGTCAGCGGATCCATGAGCATCGCCTGCTTGAGGAGCATGTCATCGCCGTGGACGGCCGCCTCGACCGCCAGCCGCTGCACCGAGACGCTGGCGCTGCACACGGCCGCGCAGCCGGGCGGCAGCGCGCCGACGACCGGAATGCTGATGCCGTTCCTGTCGACATAGCCCGGCACCTCAACGATGGCGTCCGGCGGGAGGTTGGATATGATGCCGTTGTTCCTGACGTTGAAATGACCGCGGTAGACCCTGCCGGTCTCAAGGCCCTCGATGATCCAGCTTGCGTGTTCACCGGAGCGGCCTCCCGTGGTAAGCGGCTTGCCGGCCTCGGCGAGCCAGCGGGGGAAGTCTGTCTTGCCCCAGTTGCGCCCCTCGTTGCAGACCCGGAGGTATCCGCCGGTCTCTCCGTTGATCCAGGACGACATATCGATCCACTTCGTGATCTCCCCTGGGCGCTTCCGGTACCAGGCGACATACTCGCTCAAGTGGCCGTTGGACTCCGTGCTGTAGTATCCGAAGCGCCTGAGCATATCGATCCTGACCTTCTCGGTCCGGGAATACTCCGGGTGGGCCTCATAGGCAGCCAGCAGCTCCTCTGGGGAGACTTTCCGCCCCTTGTAGAGGATCTGAATGTACCAGGTCTGGTGGTTGATTCCGGCGCAGGTGATGTTCGTCTGGTCCTTGATCCTGGTGCGTTGCTCGGGCGTGGACTTATCGTCCAGATCGCCGTTGTACCGGCCGAGGGCCATTGCGATCTGCATCCATCCATGCTCGACGCCATGGCACAGGCCGAGGCAGTTGACCTTGCCATAAGCCAGCGCCGCCCACGTGTTCATTGCCATCGGATTGGCGTAGTTGAGGAAGAGCGCACCGGGCTTGGCCACCTCGCGTATATCCCGGCAGAAGTCCAGGATTGCCGCGATGTTCCTCTGGCCATACATGATGCCGCCGGCGCAGAGCGTGTCGCCGACGCACTGGTCGATGCCGTACTTGAGGGGGATCTCGACGTCGTGCGCGAATGCCTCCAGGCCGCCGATGCGGACGCAGCTTATGACGTAGTCCGCCCCCTCGAGGGCGCGACGCCGGTCCGTGGTACCTACAATCCTGGCCGGCAGCTTGTTGGCGGCGATGTCCTTCTCGCAGATCTGCCGCACCATGTCGAGGTTGCGCCGGTTGATGTCGTTGAACGCAAAGGTAGTGCCCTGCAGTTCCGGGACCGTAAGGATATCTCGAACGAGCTTGTGGGTGAAACCAGTACTTCCTGCACCGATGAATGCAATTCTCACAGCGATATTCCCCCCTGGAACTTGAAACACCGTACAAAGGCCGAGAATATCACCACATAGCCAACGGTTTGACAAGTCCGGACCGCGCGCGGCCTGTCAGGATAGTGAATTGTGAATGGTGAGTAGTGAATGGTCACAGCCCAATCACGGCATCCGTGATTCCATCTCGCAAAAGACCCCGCACCTGCTTCGTGCCAGCTCCTTTTCTGCTCCCCGGAGGGGAGCAACATGACAGCCCAGGGTGAAACTCTGGGATTCTGCCTCCGCTCGTTGGACGACTAATGTGGAGACCATGCCTGTCCCCGCCAGCCCCGCCAGCCCCTGCTTTCCGCTGAACCCTACGGCGATTCTTCGCCGCTGCATTGAAAATTTCCTGTTTGACACATCACGCCAATATATTGCATAGTATGTCCATCGTTAGTGGACATACTATGCAGCAATGAGCGATATCGTACACATTAGAGATTCCGTGTCACAGGAGGTTTTTGACTACCAGATCCTTCTTGATACGCTTCGGCAGTACCGTAAGCCGCGGGACAGGATCAGCCGCCTGATTGCTGCGGGTGAAATTGTACGGGTCAAGAAGGGGCTCTATGTCTTCGCGGAGGCCTTCAGGCGGCAACCCGTTGTTCGCGAACACCTGGCCAATCTGATCTACGGGCCATCCTATGTCAGCCTGGATAGCGCGCTGAGTCATCACGGCTTGATTCCGGAACGGGTCGAATCCGTGACATCCGTGACTACAGGCCGCTCACGCTGGTTCGACACCCCTTTTGGACGGTTCACATATCAAAGTTTGGCTCTGGACCGTTATGCCCTTGGCGCTCTTCTGTCAACCGGAGGCGTTACACCGTACCTGATTGCTTCACCGGAAAAGGCGCTGGTGGACAAGGTCTGGTTGGACAAGCGTTTCTCCGGCACGCGAACGGGCGACTTTGGCCCCTACCTGCATGACGACCTGCGGATCGACGCGGAAAGACTGCAAGCCCTGGATGACAATCGCCTCACGGCAATAGCTGGAGCCTATAGTTCGGCCAAAATCGATAAACTGCTCCGCTTTCTGAAGAAGACAAAGAGGGTCTCAAATGCATGATGCAATACAGAGTTTGCTGAAGCGATATGAATGCCGGACCCGTGAAGATCATGTCAACGCGCTGAGGGAGATTCTTCAGGAACTCGCCCTGCTGGGCTTGTGGCGTGCCAGGTTTTTCGAACACGCGGCGTTCTACGGCGGTACGGCACTGCGCGTTCTCCACGGGCTTGACCGCTACTCGGAGGATCTGGATTTCTCACTGCTGACCCCAAACCCTGCATTCACACTTCAAACATATGAGGAGGCTCTGGTCAGGGAAATAGGCAGCTTCGGATTCGATGTGACATTTGAAAGACGATCTTCAGAGCCCATGGCAACTGCCATCGAATCGGCGTTTCTCAAGGCAAACACCGTTCGAGAGCTAATACGGATTGACGCAGGTGAAACTTTGACGCGGGCTCTGCACCCCGACACTCTTTTGAAGATCAAGCTCGAGGTGGACACAGATCCGCCGGGCGGATTCAACACCGAGGCCCGGTATCTGCTCCAGCCGATTCCGTTTCCAGTGCGAGCCTATGCACTGCCCGACCTTTTTGCCGGCAAGCTGCATGCCGTACTGTGCCGCAAGTGGGGCACAAGGGTAAAAGGCCGCGACTGGTACGATCTCGTCTGGTATGCCGGCCACCATCCCGCCGTAAACATTCCACACCTCGAACAACGCATGCGGCAGTCTGGCAACTGGACCGACGCCGCCCCGCTGAATATTGAATCACTCCGAGATCTGCTGACCCGAGCCATCGAAAAGCTTGATGTGAAGAAAGCGGAATCTGAGGTTGCGCCTTTTGTTAAGGATCGCCGCTCCCTCGAAGTCTGGTCACAAGACTTCTTCAAGAGCCTTGTAGGCCGGATCACTCCGCTGGCGTGTGTGAATGGTGAATAGTGAATGGTGAATGGTCGCGCCCAATCACGGCATCCGTGATTCCATCTCGCAGAAGACCCCGCACCTGCTTCGTGCCAGCTCCATCGTCAACCGTAGTCGTCGCCGTCGTCGTCAACCGATTCTGCCTCCGCACGTTGGACGACTAACGTGGAGCCCAGCCCTGTCCCCGCCAGCCCCTCCGATTTACGACGGCTGCGATCATCAAGCCTTGTGCGCTGTAAGATCGCGTGGTAGCCTGCGATCGATTCTGGTATTAGCGTCGCTGTCGGTCGTCGCAGGAAGACACGAACACATGATCACACTCACGTCCATCGGGGAACCCCTGATCGCCCAGATGATTAGTCGATCAAAGGCCGTCAGACAACTTCTTGCAGAGACCGTGCCCTCTGCAAAACTAGCCGTGGATACTCTCAAGGTGGCTGATGAAGTTCCGCTGGGACAGTGTGGCGAACATTGGTTCGACGGTGCGCACAAACTGGACGTTGCCCTGTTTATACCAGAAACAACGAAGTGTTTGGGCATCGAGGCAAAGCTTGGCTTTGACCGGCTGAACAAGCAGGATTTTGAAAAGCGATTCCTACAGCCTTGCCGCACATCTCACGGAGACACCAGGGTAGCCGGAAGCATGATCGCTATTCTGGAAGGAAGGATGCCCCCTGCTCTTGAAGGCAAGCCCGTGAGCGTTAGGCATGCTGAACTCGACTATCTCCTCCTCAATGAGTGGGTTCTCATCGTGCGGCAAGACACCCTTCAAGGGTGGACGCAAGATCAGCGACCGGATTTCACTACAAGATGTATCCCCCTCACCTTTGAATCAATCGTGGGCGCCTATGGCGGGCGGGACCAGTTCAACGCCCTTGTATCCGAACTCATCGGCGGCGACTACTATCAAGAGTGGATGAGCAGGCCACAGTAGCCACCCGCTGGGTAACGCAGGCACAAGTACCTCTGGCAGGGACACCCATCAAAGGCGCACCCAGCCCTCAACCAGCTCAACCTCTTGCTAATCAACTGGTTGGCGGTGTCTGTCCCTCCGGAAGCCGTCCCTCCGGAAGCCATCGCAGAAGGACGGAATTGTCTCGTGCAGAGAACGCAGAGGCCACAGGGCATACACTACCACAGGGACATACGTCGCTGCACGCACCCTCTCCTTCCGTGCACGGCCATACCACTCCTGCTCCATAACCCTATCCTGCACAGGCGGTTGTGGCGCCATGGTCTGTCCCCAGAAAAATGCGGACTTAGATTCCTGCTCGGAGGCAACCAGGAGAGATATTGAAATCGGCTATTGA
>SESE01001251.1_pt1 | contig 10428 bp, 8 predicted proteins | sample 3171371 | NCBI WGS metagenome assembly SESE01 (sample SAMN06051881, study PRJNA518727) | freshwater metagenome | biome: subpolar coniferous forest; feature: holomictic lake; material: water; isolation source: holomictic Lake 442, 13 m depth | place: Canada: near Kenora, Ontario | collected...
CGCCTTGCTGGAGGTGCTGGATCCCGAGCAGAATGCCGCCTTCCAGGACCACTACCTGGACGTGGGCTTCGACCTCAGCCAGGTCCTTTTTCTCGCCACGGCCAACATGCGCCATCAGATCCCCGAACCCCTCGAGGACCGCCTCGAAGTCCTGGACCTGAGTGGCTACACCACCCGCGAAAAGCTGGCCATCGCCGAGAAGCACCTGATCCCCCGGGCCCTGGAAGGTCATGGCATGCAGGGCATGGGCGTGCGGTTTGAAACGGCCGCCCTCGAAAAGCTCGTCCAGTCCTACACGCGGGAAGCCGGGGTGCGGCAGCTCGAGCGCGAGATCGCCAATATCCTCCGCAAGCTGGCCCGCCACACCTTGCAACCCGAGCGGGGCGATCTCTTCGATCCCCTCATTACGGTTGAGCGCGTGCCGAAGCTGCTGGGTCCCGAAAAGATCCTGGAGACCCGCGCCGAGGACACGGCGCCGCCAGGCCTGGTCAACGGCCTGGCCTGGACGCCCACCGGCGGGGATCTGTTGACCATCGAAGCCGCGGTACTGCCGGGCAAGGGCAACCTCAAGCTCACGGGCAAGCTGGGTGAAGTGATGCAGGAAAGCGCGAACCTCGCCCTCAGCTATGTGCGCGCCCGGGCCGAGCGGCTGGGCCTGAAGCGGGACTTCCTCGATACGGTGGACCTACATGTCCATGTGCCGGAGGGAGCCATTCCGAAGGATGGTCCCAGTGCCGGCATCACCCTGGCTACGGCGCTGATCTCCGTGCTGACCGGCATCCCAGCCCGGGCGGACCTCGCCATGACCGGTGAATTGACGCTGCGCGGACGGGTCCTGCCCATCGGCGGCTTGAAGGAGAAACTCCTCGCCGCCCACCGTCAGGGCCGCAAGGCCGTGCTCATTCCCAGCGAGAACGAGCGCCACCTCGAAGAGATCCCCGCCGAGGTCCGCGAACAGCTGAGCATTCACCTGGTCAGCCACATGGACGAGGTCATCCAGTTGGCCCTTACCCGGGCCCCGGAACCGCTGGGCACCGAGGCCCCGGACAATCCCCCCAGAGAGAACTCTGCCACCGCCCAATAGGGGCCAACAGCTGATAGCCTTATTCCATGCGCTTTCTCGCCAGCCATGTCCTCCACTTCTTCGTCATGGGCCTGGGCATTGCCCTGGTGTTGGGGCTGCTCCACCCGACCACGCGGCCAGAGCGGACGCGGGCCTCGGTCTTCAAACACGCCGCCGGCCTGATCGGCATCGGCCTGGCCCTGGCCTGGCTGATGTACCTGCTGCCCCGGCATCCCGTACGCTTCTAGTGAAGGCCCTGTTCGAGAAGCTCCTGGGGCACTGGGCCACGCTGACAGCGGCCTGGGCACGGATCGTCCAGCTTGCGGAAGAAATCTGGCGTGAAATCGCCCGGGCCGTGCCGCCCCTGGGCCGAGCCGGGGCCTTTGTGGCCGAGGTGGTGGGGAAATACCAGAAGGATGATTGTCTGAGCTATGCGGCCGGCCTCAGCTTCTGGCTCATCGTCAGTCTGGTGCCGCTATCCACGCTGCTGTTCAACCTGCTGGGGGCCATCCTGGGCAGCCGGGCCTATGGCTCTGGAGCCCTGCGGACCCTGCAGGAGATCGTGCCCTTCCTGCCCCGGGACTTCATCCTCGATGCGGTAGCCAACAGCCAGAGGAGCGGCGGCCTGGGTCTGTCCTGGATCGTCCTGCTCTTCGGTGGCTACTGGGGCATGGGCCAGCTCGACACCAGCCTGGCCCACGTCTTCGGCCTGCGCATCAAGAAGTATCGCCAGACGCGCAAGAACCCCCTGTTGCGTCAGGTGGCGTTCCTGGTCGGGGGGTTGCTGGCCATGGTCATCTTCCTTGCCCTGCTGATTGGCGGCGCTCTGCGGAAGTTTCTGCCCTGGAAGCAGTCGGAGTTCCTGCCCTACCTCGCGCCACTGCTGGGCCTCGTGGTGGTCACCCTGGTGCTGCAGCACCTGCCTCGGATGCACGTGCGGTTTCGCCACGCGCTTCTGGGTGCGGGCATTGCCACGGCCCTGTGGTGGCTGGCCAAGTGGGGCTTCGGCGTCTACCTGGCCCACACCATGACCTGGGGCATCATGTACGGATCCCTGCAGCTGATGGTGGCGGGCCTGATCTTCCTCTACTACAGCTGTGCCATCCTCCTGCTGGGTGCCGAGATCACCGCCGCCTTCTATCGGCACGAAACGGGCGCCACCACTGTGCCCCCCTGGTTGCGGGTGCGGGTGGGACAGCCCACCAAGCCCTGAGGACGAAGCGCAGCCAACCCTCGCAGCGTCTGCCAAGAAAGGATGGTTCCCATGAGCCGGTTTGATATGCCCAGCCCCGAAGCCACCGCGGCGGTCGATGTCGCCATCACCAGCCGCCACTCCATGCGAGCCTATCTGCCCACCCCGGTATCGCGGGACACGGTGGAGGACATCCTGCGCGTGGCGGCCCGGGCCCCCTCCGGCACCAACACTCAGCCCTGGCAGGTCCATGTGCTCATGGGTGCCGCCCGCCAGCGCCTCATTGACCGCCTCCAGGCCATCGCGGCGAACCCCGCCGAGCTGGCCACCCAGCAGGACGAGTACAACTACTACCCGAAGGAGTGGGTGTCACCCTACCTCGACCGCCGCCGCAAGATCGGCTGGGACCTCTACAAGCTCCTTGGGATCACCAAAGCGGACAAGGAGCGCATGCACCTCCAGAACAGCCGCAACTACCAGTTCTTCGATGCGCCCGTGGGGCTGATTTTCAGCATCGACCGCGTGATGCAGCAGGGGAGCTGGCTGGACTACGGCATGTTCCTGCAGAGCATCATGGTGGCCGCGCGGGGCCGGGGCCTGCATACCTGCCCCCAGGCGGCCTTCACCCCGTTCCACCGCGTCATTGCGGCAGAACTGGCCTTCCGGCCGGAGCAGATGCTGGTCTGCGGCATGGCGCTGGGCTACGCCGATCCAGCGGCGGTGGAGAACACCCTGGAGACTGACCGGGTCCCGGTGGCCGAGTTCGCCAGGTTCCTGGATTAGGGTCCCTGGGCTGATTTCTGACCACCTTTGAGGCGGAATCACGCCGGGCAGTAGAAAATTAATTTTTCAATACTCCTTGTCGGCGGCGAGCTTGGGAGCGACTCCTGAGAAAGGCTTGGAGGAGCGATGACCTTGTTTTTGCATCTACTTGCCCGCATAGGGAGGGGCTCGTCGAGGTCTGTTTTTGGGTTGCTTGGATAAAACAGACTAAGTAATCAAGCGTATAGACCCGCACCATTCCTGGCTCTAGGGTTACTACAAGACCTCAGCAACTCAGCCTCTACAAGCCAAGCAAGCAGTGTTAAGGACCCCAAATGCCGGGGCCTGGGAGCGGTCTGCTCAGAGCTAAGCCCATAGGCAACAGTAAATTGCCTTCCACTGATCCACCCGCCCTACCGCACGCCCAACCGCATTCCCAGCGCAGCTCGCCAGAGTTCCTCTCTCGCAACCTTCTATGCAAAGGGAAACCATGTGTGAATTTCCCCCGATCGTCAGTTACCCGGCAGGCAAGCGGATGTGGGTGCTGGGTGCAGGCATGAAGGCCCTGTCCGCACTCACGGTCCTTGGCTTAGTCACCCATTCTCTTTCCGCCAAGCCTCCGGCTGTGGGGGCGCCGGCGGCTCAGATCGAGGCCCTTGATCCGTCTATATGGGCCGCCGATTCCGAGTTCCGTGCATTCCCGCATGGCGACCTCGAATCCGGTGAGGTCGGCCCGCCTCAGTCAACGTTTGGGGTAGCTAGGTCACTGCTCGCTGGCCAGGACCCTGCTATCCACGAGGCCGCCGGAGTCGCCTTGGCCTTGCCCACCCAGCAGGCGCAACCAGCGCTAAGCCTGAAATCAAAACCCTGGAGCAAATGGGATATGGGCCTGGCCACGGCCTTCTGGATCACTTTTGCGGCCGATTGGCTTCAGACCCGCCAGATCGCAAAGGCCCAATACACACCCTGCGGAGTGCGGCAGTATTGGGTCGGGAGTTGCCTGAATACTGTCCCAGCACAGACCGGACTGGTGCAAGAAGGCAACCCGCTGATCGGGAGCAGGCCGAGCCTACAAAAGGTGGACACCTATTTCGTGGCCATGGGCCTTGGTAGCGCCTACCTCCTTCATGCCCTGCCAGCAAAGTGGCGCCGGGCATTTCTCGTGGCCGGCCTCTCGCTGGAGGCATACGTGGTCAGGGACAACGCTCAGGCCGGGATCAGAATCAGGTACTGAACGAGGGATACCGTCCCGACCGCGCTGCCGACCTTGGCCTCCGAGGACGTCTGCAGTTCAGGTCCTGGGGGAGGGACCTAAGGTATTGCTGAACCAGAGCGCTCTGCTCCCAGTTAATCCCGCGCGGTTCCCCGGGGTGCACCACGCGGAAGCGCTGGCCTTCGTGGCTTGGCTGACGGACCCGGACAAGGGCCAGAAACTCATCGCCAGCTTCGGCCAGGAGAAGTTCGGTTCGCCGCTGTTGGTGGCAGAGAGAAGCTCTTCAAACCCTGGACGACGGCGCCGAACAAGGCTCCCTGAGGCTACTACTTCGCCCTGCTGCAGTCGCCCGGCCCTATTCGTCGTCCCGTCCGCGCAGGCTGACCGGGATCTCAAAGCCGTCGGATTTGTACTCGTTGATTTTATTGCGGACGGTGCGCAGCGCGATATCCAGCTGTTCGGCGCAGTGGGTGCGGTTCCCCTTGAGGGCGCTCAGGGTGGACAGCAGCCAGAAGCGCTCGAGCTCCGGCAGGCTGAGCCCCAGCGGCAACACCACGGGGGTGCCCAGGGGCACGCCGACCAAGGGCTTGGCGCTATCAGCCACCACCGCGCCAGCAGGCGCAGTACTTTCCTGGCGGGCCACCTGCGGTGCCACTGCTGGGGTCCAAGCGGCGGGCAGAGCCGGTTCCGGCGGATCTTCGGGCAGACCCTCGAAAGCATCCCCGGGCAGGAGCCAGTGCAGATCGTGGTGGCTGAGGCGTCGTCCCTGGTTCAGGACCACGCAGCGCTGGATGACATTCTCCAGTTCCCGGATATTGCCGGCCCAGCTGTGGCGGGTCAGGGCGGCGAGGAAGCTGGGTGTGAGGGTGGGCACAGGGCGGTCATTTTCGCGGGCGTAGCGCTCGGCAAAGTGCGAGGCCAGCAGGCTCAGATCCCCGGGTCGGTTGCGCAGGGGCGGCAGATCCAGGGGAATGACATTCAGGCGGTAGTAGAGGTCCTCGCGGAAGCGCCCGGCTTTCACTTCCGTCTGGAGATCCCGATTGGTCAGGGCAATGAGGCGGACATCCACGGCGATGGGCCGCGTGCCGCCCAGGCGATCCACCGTGCGCTCCTGGAGGACGCGTAGCAGCTTGCCCTGGAGGCCCAGGGGCAGTTCGCCCACTTCATCCAGCACCAGGGTGCCGCCATCCGCCTGCTCGAAGCGGCCCTGCTTCATGCCTGTGGCACCGGTGAAGGCGCCCTTCTCATAGCCGAACAACTCGGATTCCAGCAGGTTCTCGGGAATGGCGGCGCAGTTGATGGCCACAAACGCGCCATTGCGGCGGGGGCTGGAGCCATGAATCAGCTTGGCCAGCAGCTCTTTGCCGGTGCCGCTTTCCGCCTGGATGAGGATGGTGGCGCGGCTGTCTGCGGCGCGGCGGGCCAGGGCCAGGGTTTCGCCCAGCACGGGATCCTGCGTCAGGATCACAGGGGCCTCGGAAGGCTCTTCGGCTTTGAGATGTGTTTCAGACTTGAGGGCCTTGTTGAGGGCCGACGTCAGTTCTTCTGGGCTGAAGGGCTTGGAAAGGAAGTCGAAGGCACCGAGGCGCATGGCTTCCCGGGCTGATTCCAGGCTGCCAAAGGCTGTGATGAGCAGGACTGGCAGAGCGGGGTCCACGGCCTTGAGGCGAGCGGTGAGCTGCAGGCCGTCCATGCCGGGCATTCGGAGGTCCGTGACTACGGCATCGTAGGCACCGGGGCGCACCATGCGCAGGGCTTCCTCGCCACCCCGGGCCTGTTCTGTGAAGAACCCCGAGCGCTTGAGGCTCATGGCCATGCCATCCCGCATCCCGGGATCATCGTCCACCACCAGCACCCGAAGAGGAGTTGCCATATTTGGTTATCCATGCGACCAGCGCAGCCGCTCAACCCGTTATCGGGTCTCTGGATCCGGACTGGAGTTTTGCACAGCGCGGCGTTTGCGGACCCTCTGCGGGAGGTCCCCAGTGGCCGGTTCCCCGCGGACCGGATCCCCGTGCCGGCGGATGAGCAGATACAGCTGACGGCGGCTCACACCCAGACGCTGGGCCGCCTCCACACGGTTGCCGTAGGCCCGCCGGAGGGCCTGATGGAGCAGGACCCGTTCCAGTTCGTGCAGGTTGGTAGCCAGATCCTCCGTTTCGAAGCGAGCCGTTCCAACGGTCTCCGCTGCCGGCAGTTGACCCAGGAGCTTCCAGCGCAGCAGGCGATTGCGGAGTTCCCGCAGATTGCCGGGACAGGGCAGCACAGCCAGCGCAGCGGGCAGGGCGGTTGTGATGCCCTCTTCGGCAGCCAGTGCCGCCAGCAGACCGGGGAGGCAGGCAGGATCCTCCTCCAGGCCGGGCAGCCTCAGCACAATGCAATCCAGAGGCAGGGCCGGGTCGCTGCGGGCGGCCACCACACCACGGGGATGGCTACTCAGCCAAGCTATGGCTGACTCCAGATCCAAGGCATCCGTCCAGGGGACCCCGCGTCGCGCCGCGAGTTCTTCTGCCAGCACCGAGGTTCCCGCTCCCGGTGGGCCGCAAAGCCACAGGGCCTCGGGCCGCGCGAGCAGGTCCTCCAGATGCGCGCCCCAGCGGGCATAACCCGGCAGCAGTGGGAGTGCGATCACGGCGCTACTTCCCCGGGATCACGTGGAACAGCACTGCGAACACGTGGCAGGCGCTGCCTCCCACCACGAAGAGGTGCCAGAGGGCGTGGTGAAAGGGCATCCTTTCCAGACTGTAGATGGCGGCGCCGAAGCTGTAGAAAAGGCCTCCGCCGAAGAGCCAGAGGACACCGTGGGGAGACAGCGCCTGGCTAATGGGGATGCCCGCTACCCTTCCGGCGAGGATCGGGATGACGATGAGCCAGCCCATCAGCAGGTAAATGCCGGTAGAGATCCAGCCCATGCGCTGCACAAAGACGGGGTCCAGATCTGGTTCGCCCGGTTGGGCATGCAGGTGGTCCAGGGGCGCTGGGCGGAACGCGACCCGCGCGAGGCGGCTGTAGTAGATGGCCTTGAAGAGGATGCCCAAGACCGCGAGGGCCCAAACCAGCCCGAAGAGGGTCCAGCCCCAGGCCGGGTGGCTCCGGCCCAGAGAGGACAAGCAGAAGGGGGTATAGGTCCCGGCGATGAGCAGGAAGATGGCCGAGTGGTCGAAGACCTTGAAGATCAGTTTGACCTTCGGTCCCCGGAAGGAGTGGTAGAGGGTGGACATCAGGTAGAGGAGGATGAGCGCCGCGCCAAAGATCGAGGCCCCGACCACATCCCGAGCCGTGCCCCGCTTCGCGGCGAAGACCACCATCACCACCAGACCCGCCACGGACAGGGCCACGCCCAGGCCATGGGTGAGGCTGTTGGCAAGCTCCTCTCCGGGGGTCTGTGGCTTGGCACCTGACATGGCGGCCTCTCTGGATCTGCTGCCAAGAATGACAGACTCCCCGGAGCGCGAGCCTACTTCAGGTTGCGGTCGAACCAGTGGAGCATTTCCCAGAGGGTGTGCTCGATGGATTCGCGGGCAGCATAGCCGTGGCTTTCCAAGGGCAGGGTCACATAGCGGGCGGTCTGGCCGTTGCCCTTGAGGGCCGCATACAGGCGCTCGCTCTGGATGGGGAAGGTGCCCTGGTTGTTATCCGCTTCGCCGTGGATGAGCAGGATCGGCGCGTTGAACTTGTTGGCAGCCAGGAAGGGGGACACCTTCAGATACATCTCCGGCGCCTCCCACAGGGTGCGGCGCTCGCTCTGGAAGCCGAAGGGGGTCAGGGTGCGGTTGTAGGCGCCGCTGCGGGCGATGCCGGCCTTGAAGAGCGTCGAGTGCGCCAGCAGGTTGGCCGTCATGAAGGCACCGTAGCTGTGACCGCCGACGCCCACACGCTGGGGATCGATCACGCCCAGTTCATCGGCCTTCTCGATGGCTGCCTTCGCGCTGGCCACGACCTGGGCCAGGAAGGTGTCATTCACAGTCTTTGAATCGCCCACCACGGGCATGGTGGCGTTGTCGAGCACCACATAGCCCGCCAGCAGGAAGAACAGGTGCGATATGCCGCCAATGCTGGTGAAGCGATTGCTGGAGCCGCTGACCTGGCCGGCGGTGGAGGCATCCGTGAACTCCATCGGGTAGGCCCAGACCACGGCGGGGCGGCGTTCCCCGGCCTGGTAGTCCGGCGGCAGGTAGAGGGTGAAGCTCAAAGCGACGCCATCCGGCCGGGTGTATTTGACCAGCCGCTTCTGAATTGACCTTAGCGCGGGCAGTGGATCCTGGTACGCAGTCAAGGCCTTCGTTTCCTTGCCATGCAGCATGTAGTTTGGCGCTGCCGTGGGACTCTCCAGGCGGGTGATAAAACGACCATCCGGCAGCAGGGTCACCGGGGCTTCGTGCACGCCCTCGCCACTGCGGAACAGGCGCTCGGCCTGCAGGGTCGTGGCATCGAAGCGATCGAGGAAGGGACGGTCGCCTTCGGGCGTCGCGCCGGCGCCCACCAGGAAGAGCGAAGCCCCGGACTGGCGCAGGGCCGAGTGGCCGCTGGGCAGCAGGCGGGACTGGAAGCTGCCGGGGTCCCCGTAGCGGTCATTGCTGCTGCGGTCGAAGGCGAGCCGGGCTTCTGCGGGTCGCGCTGGGTCCAGTAGCCAGGTGCGGTTCCAGCGGCGCTCCCGCTCGTTCTCTCGGACCACAGCCAGATCGCCGCGTTCGCCCCATTCGAGTCCAGCGAACCGGGCTTTGAGGCGGAGCAACTCCACGGGCGGGGTCTTGAAGGGGGCCGACTGCAGCAGGATGTGGTCGCGGAAGTCCGCCTTGCGCTTCGGATCACCACCGTCCAGGGCTTCGGTCCAGACCAGGGTGGCGGGCTCCGTGGGCCGCCAGTGCAGGCGGCGGGGGCCCGTGCGCACGCCTTCAAGGGGAATGCCCTCCGCCAGCGGCAGCTCTGCGGCGATGTGCAGGAGTGTGCCGTGGCGCTCCCAGACCTCCTCCCGCACCGGAAACTGGGAGGCTGGTACCAGGTAGGAGAAGGGGCGCTGCAGCCGGGCCACCAGCAGCAGCTTCCCGTCCGGAGAAGGCTGCACATTGGCGAACAGACCCGCCTTGCCGATGGGCTGCAGAGCTCCCGTGCCCAGGTCCACCCGCATCAGCTGGGACTGGGTCAGGAATTCGAACAGGGTTTCGTCAAAGGCGTTCTGGAGCAGGTCCTGGTAGGTGGGGGTGGGGGTGGCCTTGCCTGTGGTCTCCTGGATGCGTGGGCCGGTCGGCACCTCTGGGGCCTTTGGAGCGGGCCCCTGGTGCGGGGGCACGGCCTTGCAGAGCAGGCTGCCGTCAGCCAGCCAGTCGAGCGGATTGCCGAGGATGGCATTGAGCTTCAGGCCCGGAATGCGCCGCAAGACCCCGCTGGCGGCCGCAGCGACCCACAGTTCAGTGGCGTCGGGCCTGCTACCGGTCAGAACGAAGTGCAAACCATCCGGCGACCAGCGGGGCTGGCCCAGGAGCACACCCGCCGGCAGAATGACGGACTTCGCGGAGCCGCCTTCCAGCGACTGGATGACGAGGCGCTGCAGGCGCTGCGGGCTGTGGGGCCCCCGGGTGCGGGGGTTGAAGCGGTGGCCGGCCAAGCGGGCCATGGGCTGGGCCAGATCCTGGATGGCAGGATGGCGGTCGAACTCCGCGAGCAGGAAGCGGTCCCCCTTCGGGCTCATGATCAAGGAGGGGGTTCCAGGCGCGTCCAGCACCGCCTGGATGGCCTTGGGCGCCCTCTGGTAGGGCGTAGGCTGGGCCAGCAGGGCCAGGCTCAGCAAGGGGGCGAAGCAGCGCAGCATAAAAGACTCCCGGTTACCGCTTCATCGTGCCACGGGTTACGAGGCATGTGCCCCACAACGACGAAGCCCCCTCGCGGGGGCCTCGTCACTGCGTAGGAGCCGGAACTAGGACTCGCGTTCCGCCCGGTTGAAGGCGTCGGCCAGGGTGGCCTTTTTGAAATCAGGCTGGCGGGCTTTGGCGGCGTCGAGGTCGCCCCGCTCCTGATCCTGCTCCATCTGCTTGACGGAGAGTCCGATACGGCGCTCGGTGGGATCGAGCTTCACGATCTTCATGGTGAGCTCCTGGCCGGCGGTGAACTCCTTCTGGATTTCCTCCACCCGCTTGCGGCTCAGCTCGGAGACATGCACCAGACCCTCGATGCCATCGCCCAGATCCACGAAGGCGCCGA
>SESE01001253.1_pt1 | contig 10423 bp, 8 predicted proteins | sample 3171371 | NCBI WGS metagenome assembly SESE01 (sample SAMN06051881, study PRJNA518727) | freshwater metagenome | biome: subpolar coniferous forest; feature: holomictic lake; material: water; isolation source: holomictic Lake 442, 13 m depth | place: Canada: near Kenora, Ontario | collected...
CCCTGGAAGAGGCCCTGCGCCGTCTGTGGGAGGCCCTGCCCGCCCCGGTGCTGGCAGAAGTCCGGGCGGAGCGCGACGACCCGGCCACGGACCGCGCCGCCATGGACGGGGCGGCCCTCTGTGCCGCCGATGGTGTGGCCCCCCGCCGCCTGCTCGGCACCCTGTTTGCCGGCGACGATCCGGCGGCCTTTACCGTGCTGCCGGGCACAGCCGTGCGCATCATGACCGGTGCGGCCCTGCCCCCGGGCGCCGATGCCATCGTGCCCGTGGAGCAGCTGGTGGAGGTCGCTGACGGCATCCAGCCCACGGTCCGACCCGAGGTCGGCGACCATGTGCGGCCCCGGGGCGCCCAGGCCCGAGGCGGGGACCTGCTCCTGCCGGCGGGCACACCCCTCAACGTGGCCCGGGAAGCCCTGCTGGCCCAGGAGGGCCGGCCGGTGCCCTCCCTGCGGCGCATCCGGGTGGGCGTGGCCTCCACCGGCGACGAGCTGGTGCCCGATCCCGCTCCCCATCAAATCCGGGACTCCAATGGCCCCATGCTGGCGGCCCTGGCCCGGGCCCTGGGCGCGAAGCCCCTGCTGCGGCCCGCCCTGCCGGATGATCCTCCCGCCCTGGCGGCGGCCCTCCGCCAGCCGGGGGACATCCGCATCCTGCTCACATCTGGCGGCGTGAGCATGGGCGAGCACGACCACCTGCCCCGGGTGCTGGCGGACCTGGGGGCCCGGATCCTCTTCCACCGCATCCGCCTCAAGCCGGGCAAGCCCATGCTGGCCGCCCTGCTGGGCGACCTGCTGGTGCTGGGCCTCCCTGGAAACCCCGTGTCGGCCTACCTCAACGCCCTGCTGTTCCTCCCCGTGGCCCTGGCCCGCCTGGAGGGCCGCGCCTTCCCGGACCCCTGGCGCCAGGCCCGCCTGGCTGGCCCCGTGAAGCACAAGGGCGACCGTCCCCTCCTGCACCCCTGCCGCCTCGTGGATGGCCAGCTCCACCCCCTGCCAGGCAAGGGCTCCGCCGATCTCGTCACCCTGGCCCAAGCCGACGCCTGCGCCTGGATCGAGCCGGGAGGGATGGAGGCGGGGGTGAAGACGCGGTGGCTACCGGTGGTGTAGCTCTGCTCCAAAAGCGCCTGCGGCACTTTTGGAGATAGGAAAAGATCTCTTTCTAGCTCCAAAAACGCGCAGCGTTTTTGGAGCGGAGATCAGCCCTTCGCGTACCGCTGCAGCTTCCCCAGATCCAGAATGCGCACCACTGGGAAGGTGCTCTGGATGAGGCCCAGGTCGGTGAGCAGGCGCAGGGCGCGGCTGAAGGCTTCGCGGCTGGCGCCGATGCACTGGGCCAGGTCCTCCTGGGTCTCCTGGAATTCCACCAGGGACCGGATGGGGTTGGACTCGTGGGCTTCCAGCAGCAGCTGGGCGACGCGCTCGGGCACGCTGTGCAGGCTGAGGGTCTCCACCAGGGTGACGAGGTGGCGGACCTTCGCGGAGAAGTGGTGGATGAGCATCTCAGCCACTTCAGGATGCCGGTGCACGATCTGGCGCAGGGGTGCGGGGGGGATCAGCCAGCACTCGGTCTCGCCGTGGGACTCGGCGCTGGAGGCGATGGGGGCGCCATCAAACACGGCCACCTCACCCACGCAGTCCCCCACCTTGAGGAACTGGAGGACCTGGACCCGGCCCCGACCATCCGTCCGGAAGACCTTGAGGCCTCCCTTGACCACCACGAAGACCCCCGGTGGGGTGTCTCCCTGGGTGAAGATCCGGGCGCCGTTGGGGAAGCGGCGCAGCTCAGCAATGCCGGCCAGTTCTTCGGCGGCATCAATGGGGAGGCCCGCCAAAAACTCGATCCGTCTCAGGTTGAGGACAGCTTGCGGCATGGGACTCCACGAGATGCAGGAGAAAGTTGAAGAACACTTCCAAAGGCATTGTGACCCAGGTCACGCCCGCTGGGAACAGGGGGACCATTACTTTACCCCGAGGTTGGAAGATCAGATGAAAGTATTCCTTATTTGCCAAGCGTCCAGGCGCTTCCTGCCCACCCAATAGGGAGGTCGTGCATCCTTACGGGGCGTAAGGGTAGGGGGCTACTTCACCCGTTCCATGAAGGTGCGGTCCACGGTGTTCACCCGGATCTTCGAGGGCGCCTCCATGTAGGGAGGCACGCCGACAGTGATGCCGTTGCTGAGCTTGGCGGGCTTGTAGGAGCCCGTGGCGTTGGCGTTCTTCATGACGGGGTCGGTCTCCACGATCTCCAGAACCACGCTGGGGGGCAGGGTGGCCCCCATGGGCTGGCCCTCGTAGAACTCGATCTCGACCTGCATGTTGGGCTCAAGGAAGACCAGGTCATCGCCCAGGATCTCCTTGCTGACCTCGACCTGTTCGTAGGTCTCGTTGTTCATGAAGACCAGGCTGTCCCCGTCCTCGTAGAGGTACTCCAGCATGTGCTGCTCGAGGCTGGCCTTCTCCACCTTGTCGGAGCTGCCGAAGCGGTTCTCGCGGTTGATGCCGTCCTTGAGGCGCTTCATCTTCACCTGGACCCGGGCCGGCAGGTTGCCGGGGGTCTGGTGCTCGGTGCTGATGACGCGGCAGAGCTCGTTCTCAAAGTTGACGATCATCCCGGCGCGGACCTGGGTGGCGAGAATGAGTGGCATGGGAACTCCGTGGGGAGGAAGGCGGACGCGGATCTCAGTTCAAAAACCCCTCGCCGGGACCCCGGCGAGGGGTTTTTGGTGGGCGTACCAGGATTCGAACCTGGGACTTCTACCGTGTGAAGGTAGCACTCTACCGCTGAGTTATACGCCCGCGGCCGATAAGAATACCTCAGGGAAAGCCTGTTTCCAAGTCCCAATCAGGCCGACTGGGAAGCCCGCCGCAGGGCCTGGGCCAGGCGGGGGGCATCGGCGGCCCGCATGCCGCACAGGCCGATGCGCAGGCCCTCGGGCAGGGGCACCGTGAACACCCCTTCGGCCTTGAGGCGCCCGCAGGCGGCGTCGGGCGTGACCGCCGGGACGGTCACGAAGAAGCCGCCCTGCCAGTGGACGGGCTCCAGCCTGGCCTCGGCGAGGGCCGCATCCAGAGCTCGAGCCCGGTCTGCCAGCATGTCCGACCAGTGCTGGTGCTCCGCCGCCAGGCGGGCCTGGGCCTTGCCGTCCGCCGCCAGCCTGAGCAGGAGGGCCTGGGGGGCTTTGGCACAGTTGGACCAGGTGCCCCGGCAAGACTGGGTGAGGGCGGCCTGCAGGGCGGGATCGGTGGACCAGGGGAAGGCAATGGCGCCGCTCCGGGCCCCGTAGAGGGTCAGGGACTTGGACAGGGACATGCAGGCCCCCACCAGCACGGAGCCTTCGGCGCCCAGGGCGGCGTAGTCCGCCAGAGCCGCAGCCACGGCGGCCGGCTCCCGGGTGTAATCCAGGTAGGCGAAGTCCAGCAGGAGGGTCACGGGACCGAGGGCGGCGGCCTCCCGCAGGAGGCCCGCCAGCACGGCCCGATCGGCAGCACTGAGGCTGCGGCCCGTGGGGTTGTGGCAGGGATCATTGAGCCAGACGAGCACCCGCCCCTGGGCCTTCATCAGGCGCTGGATGGCTCCGTGCCAGGCCTCGGCGTTCAGGGGGCGGCCCGGGGAGGGCCAGGGAGCCGTCGCCACGCCCATGCCGTTCTCCGCGGCCAGGGTGGCGTAGGGGCCCCAGAAGGGTGCGGTGGTAAGGACAGACTGGCCGCGCTCCAGGAAGTTCCGCAGGGATAGGCCCAGGGCCCCGCTGCCCCCGGGGGTGGCGCAGGCGGCGCCAGGGCTGGTGAGGGCGGGCCAGTGACGCTGCACCAGCGCCTTCAGGAAGGCGGGGTCCCCGGCGATAGGGGCATAGGGCGCCACTTCCAGGGCCCCCAGCTCACGCCAAAGGTCCATGACCGTCGCCAGCACCACCAGCTGCCCCCCGTCGTCCAGCAGGGCGCCCACCGTGGCATTGAGGACAGAGCCCCCGGCGGCTTTGCAGGCCTGGGCCTCGGCGTTCAGCGCAAAGATCGGGTCGTCCGAAGGAAAGGCACGCCGGGAGGGGATGAGCTGTTCGGTCATGGCGAATTATGGATCAATCCGGCAACGAACCGGCGGCTCATCCTGCCGGGATAGGCTGGAGCCATGCGCGCCCCGGTCCAGGTCCCCCCGCTGTCCCTGCTGCCCCTGCTCCTCGGGGCGGCCCTGGCCCTCGCCCCCTTCACACCCGCCGCTGCGGCCCTGGCGGGCGGCGCCCTGCTGGCCCTCACCCTGGGGAACCCCCTGGTCTCTCGGACGCGGGCCTGGAGCCAGCAGCTGCTGCCGCTGGCCGTGGTGGGCCTGGGGGCCGATATGAACCTCCGGGCGGTGGCCCGGGCGGGCCTGCACGGCCTGGGCATCACCGCCCTCAGCCTGCTGCTGGTGCTGGCCCTGGGCTGGTGGCTGGCGCGGCTCCTCAAGGTGGAGCGGGACGTCGGCCTGCTCATCTCCGTGGGCACCGCCATCTGTGGCGGCAGCGCCATCGCCGCCGTGGCGCCGGTGCTGCGGGCCCGGGAGCAGGAGGTCTCAGTGGCCCTGGCCACGGTGTTCCTCCTCAACGCGGCGGCGCTCTTGATCTTTCCACCTCTGGGGCATCTGACTCACCTGGGCCAGGACGCCTTCGGCCTCTGGGCGGCCCTGGCCATCCACGACACCAGCTCCGTGGTGGGCGCCGGTCTGGCCTACGGGCCCCGGGCCCTGGAGGTGGCCACCACGGTAAAGCTGGCCCGCGCCCTCTGGATCGTGCCCCTGACCCTGGTCATCGGCTGGTGGATGGGTCGGCGGGGCGAAGCGCCCCCGGAGGCGCCGCCCGTGAAGAAGCCCTGGTTCATCGGCGGATTCCTGCTCATGGCGGCCCTGGTGACCTTCGTCCCCGCCCTGCACACGCCGGGGCAGCTGGTGGCCGTCGCCGCCCGGCGCATGCTGGTGCTGACCCTCTTCCTCATCGGTGCAGGGCTCAGCCGGGAGGCCCTCCGGAACGTGGGGTTTCGCCCCTTCCTGCAGGGCCTGCTGCTGTGGGTGGCGGTGGGCATCCTCGGCCTGGGCGCCGTGAAGCTGGGCTTCCTGACAGTGGGCTGAAAGGTATCGCATCCCGTTTTCTTCCGCTGTCTAGGATTGGAGATCCCGAGGTCAAGGAATGTTTTCCTTCCTCCAAATTTTCTGATATAGAATCAACACCACACTTCCTCCAACGACAGAAAAAAATTCCCTCGGGGTTCCGCATGACGGGTTCCGCAGATCGGCCCATCCAACTCGCAGTGGAGAACATCAACCTGCGCTTTGGTGGGGTCATGGCCCTCGGCGGCCTGAGCTTCTCCGTCCACCAGGGGGAGATCTTCTCCATCATCGGACCCAACGGGGCCGGCAAGACCAGCATGCTCAACTGCATCAGCGGCAGGTATCAGCCTCAGCGGGGGACCATCGCCTTCGAGGGCCACGACGTCACCCACCGCCCCTCCGCTGCTCGGGCCCGCCTGGGCATCGCCCGGACCTTCCAGAACATCGCCCTCTACAAGGGCATGACTGTCCTGGACAACATCCTCATCGGCCGGCACATCCACATGAAGAGCGGCCTCTTCCTGGGCGGCCTCTACAAGGGCCCCTGCCAGAAGGAAGAGATCGAGCACCGGCGGTTCGTTGAGGACATCGTGGACTTCCTGGAGATCGAGCACATCCGGAAGCGCATCGTGGGCACCCTGGCCTACGGCCTCCAGAAGCGGGTGGAGCTGGCCCGGGCCCTGGCCCTCAACCCCAAGCTGATTCTGCTGGACGAGCCCATGGCCGGCATGAACCTCGAAGAGACCGAGGACATGGTGCGCTTCATCATGGACATCAACCAGGAGCGGGGCATCACCGTGATCCTGGTGGAACACGACATGGGCGTGGTGATGGACATCTCGGACCGCCTGGTGGTGCTTAACTTCGGCGAAAAGATCGGCGAGGGCACGCCCGAGGAAGTGCAGGCCGCACCCGAGGTCATCAAGGCCTACCTCGGCGGCGAACCGTCGGTTTTCCTCGGTCGATAGGGAGTGGGGATGACTGACGCACCCATGAATGACACGCTGCCCCGCCTGCTGCGGAGCAATGCGGCGAAATACGGCGCCGGCAAGGTGGCCCTCCGGGAGAAGGAGTTCGGCATCTGGCAGCCGTACACCTGGCAGGACTACTTCGAGCATGTCCGGGACTTCACCCTGGGCCTCGTGGTCCTCGGCTTGGTGAAGGGCGACACCATCTCCATCATCGGGGACAACCGCCCGGAGTGGCTCTTCGCCGAGCTGTCGGCCCAGAGCGCTGGCGCCATCGGCATCGGCATCTACCAGGACGCCATCCTCAAGGAAGTGTCCTACATCATCAACCTGGCGGAGTCCAAGTTCATCGTGGCCGAGGACCAGGAGCAGGTGGACAAGGTCCTGGACATGGGCGATGAGCTCACCACGGTGAAGTACATCGTCTACACGGACCCCCGTGGGATGCGAAAATACGATGACGCCCGGCTCATCTCCTTCCTGGAGGTCGAGGCCCTGGGCAAGGCGCACGAGAAGGCCCACCCAGGCGCCTACGATGCCCTGGTGAACGCCACCCAGGCGGAGGATCCCGCTCACATCTGCATCACTTCGGGCACCACGGGCCACCCCAAGCTGGCGGTCCTCTCCCACCGCAACATGCTCTCCATGGCCACCAACCTCGGGAAGGTGGACCCCAAGCTGGAGACCGACGAGTTCGTCAGCTTCCTCCCGCTCCCCTGGGTCGGCGAGCAGATGATGAGCGTCGCCAGCGGCATGCTCTTCGGCTTCACCGTGAACTTCCCCGAGGGCCCCGAGACCACCACTGAGAACATCCGGGAGATCGGGCCCAACCTGCTCTTCAGCCCACCTCGGGTCTGGGAGAACCTCGCCGCCACCGTGCAGGTAAAGATCCTCGATGCCTCCCCCCTGAAGCGCTTCCTCTACCACTGGTGCCTGCCCATCGGGTACGAGTGGGCGGACCTGAAGTTCCAGAAGAAGACCCCCACCCTGGTCCAGAAGCTGCGCTACGGCTTGGCCTACCTGCTGGTCTTCCGGGCCCTGAAGGACCGCATCGGGTTCACCCGCATCCGCTCGGCCTCCACCGGCGGCGCCGCTCTCGGCCCAGACACCTTCCGCTTCTTCCATGCGCTGGGCGTCAACCTCAAGCAGATCTACGGGCAGACGGAAATCTTCGGCATCTCCTGCATCCACCGGGATGGAGACATCAACTTCGACTCGGTGGGCATCCCCATCCCTGAGACAGAGATCCGCATCGACAACCCGGATCCCCAGGGCGTGGGCGAGGTCATCTCCCGCAGCGCGGCCCTCTTCCAGGGCTACTACAAGGCGGAGGCCGCCACGGCCGAGACCATCGTGGACGGCTGGCTCCGCTCCGGGGACGCCGGCTACTTCGATCCCAACGGGCACCTGGTGATCATCGACCGCATGAAGGACATCATGACCCTTCAGAGCAGCGAGCGGTTCAGCCCGCAGTTCATCGAGAACAAGCTCAAGTTCAGCCCCTACGCGAAGGAAGCCGTCTGCATCGGCCAGGGTCGGGAGTTCGTCATCGCGCTCCTCTGCGTCGACTTCAGCATCGTCGGGAAATGGGCCGAGGACCATCGCATCGGCTACACCACCTACACCGACCTGGCCGCCAAGCCCGAGATCTACGACCTCCTCGAGAAGGAAGTCAAGAAGGTCAACGACACCCTCGTGGAGTCCCAGCGGATCCGCAAGTTCGCCCTGCTCTACAAGGAGCTGGACGCCGACGACGACGAGCTCACCCGCACCCGCAAGGTTCGGCGGGGCTTCGTGGACCAGAAGTACGCCGACATCATCGAGGGCATCTACGCTGGCAAGTCCCAGATCCCCGTCGATGCCGTCATCAAGTACCAGGACGGCAAGACCTCGCAGCTCAAGACCACCATTATTGTCCGCGACCTCATCCACCCGGACGGGTCGACGCCAGCCGCCAGTTAGAAGCAACCCGCAAGAGGCATCCAGGAGTATCCATGGAGTTCTACCTCCAGCTCATCATCTCGGGACTCGTGCTCGGCTCGATCTATGCCCTGGTGGCCCTCGGCTTCGCCATCATTTTCAAGTCCACCAGCGTCGTGAATTTCGCCCAGGGCGAGCTGATGATGTTCGGGGCCTACTTCTGCTACTCCATGGTCGTGCAGTACAAGGTGCCCTGGTTCTGGGCCTTCCTCATGACCCTCGTCTTCTCCGTGATCCTGGCGCTCATCGTCGAGCGCCTCATCCTGCGCCCCATGATCGGCGAGCCCGTGATCTCCATCATCATGGTGACCATCGGCCTATCCTCCGTCCTGCGCAGCATCGTGACGGCCCTCTGGGGTACCCAGATCCAGGTCTATGACCCCCCGCTCTTCCCCCCGACAGACGTGAACATCATGGGGCTCCCCACCAGCCAGGTGTACCTCTGGAGCTTCGGCCTCTCGGCGGTGCTCCTCGCCCTCTTCGCCCTCTTCTTCAAGTACTCCAAGGCTGGCGTGGCCATGCGGGCCACGGCCTTCTCCAACCAGGTGGCCCTCTCCATGGGCATCCCGGTGAAGAACATCTTCGCCCTGGCCTGGTGCATCGCCTCGGTGGTCTCCGCCATCGGCGGCATCCTCATCGGCAGCATCAACGGCATCAACGTCCAGCTCGGCCACTTCGGCCTGAAGGTCTTCCCGGCGGTCATCCTCGGCGGGCTCGACTCGATCCCCGGGGCCGCCCTCGGTGGGCTCATCGTGGGCGTGCTGGAGAACCTCTCAGATGGCGTCCTGAAGAGCGTCTTCGGCCTCCAAGGCATCAAGGAGGTCGCACCCTTCGTCTTCCTCGTCATCATCCTGATGATCAAGCCCTACGGACTCTTCGGGAAGAAGGAGATCGAGCGGGTATGAGCGCCGAACTGCAAGCCTCGAATTGGATGGAACCATGAGCGTTTCCCACTGCGGCGACTTCAAGGAAACCTACCGGGATGACATGAAGGTCTTCCAGACGCCCTTTGTCCGGGTGGCGGTGGGCCTCTTCGTCTTGCTCCTGTATACGACCCCGCTCTTCACCTCCAACTACATCACCAGCACCATGACGACCATCGCCATCGCCGTGATCGGTGCCCTTGGCATCAACATCGTCACCGGCTTCACCGGCCAGATCTCCTTGGGCCAGGGCGCCTTCATGGGGGTCGGCGCCTTCTCCTGCTCCTACTTCATGCGGGTGGCCCACCTGCCCTTCTGGGTTGCCATGCCCGCGGCAGGCCTCACGGCAGCTGCCATCGGCATGATCTTCGGCCTCCCCAGCGCCCGCCTCAAGGGTCTCTACCTGGCCATCGCCACCCTGGCGGCGCAGTTCATCCTCCAGTACGTCTTCATGCACCTCGACGCCGTCACGGGCGGGAGCAATGGCATCCCGTCCCCGCCGCCGGAGATCGGCTCCTTCGTCTTCGATGGCGACCGCTCCAAGTACTACCTGACCCTCACCATGGCCATCGCCGCCGTGGCCTTCACCACGAACCTGCTCCGCTCCCGCAACGGGCGGGCCTTCATCGCGGTCCGCGACCACCACCTCTCCGCCGAGATCATGGGGGTGAACCTGTTCAAGTACCGCCTCATCTCCTTCTCCGTGAGCGCCTTCTATGCGGGCATCGCCGGTGCCCTGTGGGGCATGTACACGGGCTACATCTCCGCCGAGCACTTCACCATCGACGAGTCCATCAAGTACCTCGCCATGGTCATCATCGGCGGCCTTGGCAGCGTCATTGGCTCCATCCTGGGGGCCATCTTCATGACCCTTCTGCCCCAGGCTCTGACGGTGGGCACGGGCGCCCTGGCCAGCATCTTCCCCAAGATCGGCTTCCTGATCATGAGCTTCAAGGATGGCGTCTTCGGCATCATCATCATTCTCTTTTTGATCTTCGAACCGGACGGCCTCGCCCACCGCTGGCGAATGATCAAGGCCTACTGGAAGCTCTACCCCTTCAGCTACTGACCCAGCACGCTCCCGCTTCATCCCTGCACCATCCCGCACCACTCACTTCCATCTCAGAAAGGAGATCGAAATGAAACGTTTCACTGCGTCCATCGCTCTCGCAGCCATGGCCCTCCTGGCGGGACCCCTCTCCGCCCAGGACATCGTCATCGGGAACCTGGCCGACATCACGGGCGGCACCGGCGATGTCGGCAAGCCCTACGCCGACGGCATCAAGGCCTACACCGACTACATCAACTCGGCCGGTGGCATCAACGGCAAGAAGATCAAGCTCCTCCAGCAGGACTACGCCTACAAGATTCCCGAGGCCCTGGCCCTCTACAAGAAGTTCAAGGACCAGGACAAGGTTGTGGCCATCCAGGGCTGGGGCAGCGGCGACACCGAGGCCCTCAAGGAGCAGGTTGCCAAGG
>SESE01001254.1_pt1 | contig 10421 bp, 6 predicted proteins | sample 3171371 | NCBI WGS metagenome assembly SESE01 (sample SAMN06051881, study PRJNA518727) | freshwater metagenome | biome: subpolar coniferous forest; feature: holomictic lake; material: water; isolation source: holomictic Lake 442, 13 m depth | place: Canada: near Kenora, Ontario | collected...
TGAGCAGCATGCGGTGCTCGTGCAACCAGATCTGACCGGTTTGGGCACAAAAGTGCACCTGCGAGCGCAAGTCGCTGCTCGCCGACTCAGCGTGCTGCGCATGAGTTACCACATGAAGCTTGGTCATTGAACCCCTTCCAAATGAACTGCTGTGAATTCAAGCGCCGCACGCGCGGCACAAAACCCGGTGTCCAAATCAGCGGCCCATTCTGACCACTTTGCACGAACTTGACAAGGGGGGGGCGGGGCCTTTCGCCGCTGGTGGTGAGAGCAAGGTCCCTGAGTCCATTCATATCATGCGACTGCTGGTTGCATGGGCGTTGGATGTGGAGGAAAATGCAAAACTGCAATTGAGGGTGCGCATGCTAACCATCCAACCGACCGATCGTGATCGCTATCAAAGCCTTCTTGGCCTATTTCTGGCCGCCCTGTTGGACTGAGGTGGAACGCCATGTATCTCAGCACCTACCAGACACATGTGCTCTCACGGGTAATGACCACCTTGGCAGAGCCAAATGACAGTCAGGCCATACGCACTCACTTGGGGGAGTTGATGCTGGAGTTGCTTGGTGCGCAGCATTACGCCAGCTATGTATGGAATGCAGCCAAGCAATGCTTCGACTCCGGAGTTCACATCAACATGGATGATGACAATCTGCGACTGTACGAGGCTCACTATCAATTTCACGACCCCATCACGCACAAGTTGCAGCAGCACCGGACGGCTGTGCGCGTGATCGAGGTTTTGCCTCAGGCCGAACTCAAGAAGACCGAGTTTTTCAACGATTTTCTGGCACGCGACGGGCTTCATTGGGGCGTTAACCTCTACGCGTGGTCGGGCAATACCAACATTGGTGATATGCGTATCTGGCGCGACAAGAGGCGGGAAAACTTCACAGCGGGCGACGTCGAGTTGCTGAATCTGGTGCGTCCGGCATTTGTCGCCGCGCTGCAACGCAGCAATTCCGACGCACTCAAGCCGGAGCAAGTTGTCCTCTCAACAGCACTTGGATTTTTGAGCCAGCGCGAACAGGATGTCGTCAGTCGGCTGGTTGCCGGGTATGGTGACAAGGACATTGCACAGCAACTCGGTATTGCGGTCACCACGGTGCGCACGCATATTGACCACACCTTTTGCAAACTCGATGTCAATAACCGTGTGGCGTTGGTGAAAAACTGCACGCACTGAAAAGTTAGATTCAAGGGTTTCCCCTTCCTCAATCTTGAGGATGGTTAGCAATTCAGCAGTCTCTTAATCTGAAGTCCGCGCCAACGACGATGTGCGTTGAGCGCTTGACCCATTAATTTGAGGAGACTTTCATGGATAAGTTCAGTTCACGCAGAACGTTTTTGAAAACCGGCAGCGCAGTCGCAGCCGGTGGTATTTTCGGTGTGCCGCTGGTCGTATGCGGTGGCTGTTCCACTTCCCCATTAAGCAGCAGACAACATTTGGCTCTGACTTCTACAGAGGCACTTGCCGCCATTCGCACGGGTTCCATGACCGCAGTCAGCTACGTCAGCACCCTGATTTCCCGCGCCAAAGAGCAAAGTGCCCTGAACGCCATGATCTACCTGGACGAAGTCGGCGCCATGGCTGCCGCTGCCGCAGTGGATGCCAAGCGCGCTGCGGGTGAGCAGTTACCGGCGCTGGCTGGCTTGCCCATTGTGGTGAAGGACAACATCAATACCAAGGGCATGAAAACCACGGGTGGGACGCCTGCATTGAAAAATCTGCAGCCCACCAGCAACGCCCCGTCATTGCAAAAACTGATTGACGCCGGCGCGATTGTCTTGGGCAAATCAAATATGCATGAGTTGGCCTTCGGTGTGACAAGCACCAACTTCACCTTGGGCGTAGACGCTGCCGGTGCTGCCAGCAAGCCTGCCAAAAACCCCTACAACACAGCGCGTATCCCCGGTGGTTCTTCCGGTGGCACAGCCATCGCCATTGCGGCGCGCTTTGCCCCCTGCGGCCTGGGCACGGACACCGGTGGGTCTTCCCGCGTTCCTGCGGCGCTGTGCGGTATTGTTGGTTTCCGCCCCTCGGTGGGAGACGGTGTTGGCAAGGGTCGCCGTTACGTGGATACCAACGCCGTCATCCCGATTAGCCACACTCGCGATACCGTGGGGCCGATGGGGCGCAGTGTGGCAGATGTGGCCTTGCTGGACTCCGTTATCACCGGCACCGCGCTGCCAGCAGCGAAGGCTCTCAAAGGCTTGCGCATGGGTGTACCGGCTTCATTCTGGAATGGTTTGGATACGAGTTTGTCAGCGGTTGTCATGGCCGCCAGGCAAAAGTTGATGGATGCAGGTGTGGTCATGGTCGACGTCGACATGGCAGGCATCATGGCGCTGAATGACAATATATCCTTCCCCGTCGCCTTACACGAGCCAATTGCCGATATCCCTGCGTACCTGGCGGCCACTGGGGCTTCGGGCATCACGGTGCAGAGCATTGCGAATCAAGTCGCCAGTCCGGACGTGAAGGGGGCATTCGGTGCCATCACAGCGGATGCTTTGGGTGGCGGCTATCCAGCAGCCATGATCACCCATCGCCCGGCCTTGCAGGCCATGTACCAGAAGTATTTTTCCGCGAACAATCTGGATGCGATTCTGTTCCCCACCACCATCCTGCCTGCGCCCACCATTGATGCAGTGAATGGCTCGGCGCAAAGTATCAGCATCAACGGTGTAGTGGTGCCGGGGATGAGCGAGTTCTCGGCCATCATCCGCAATACCGACCCCGGCAGCAATGCAGGCATCCCGGGCCTGTCCATCCCGGCCGGCCTGACGGCTGCTGGCTTGCCTGTCGGGCTGGAAATAGACGGGCCCTTGGGCAGCGATCAGACGCTATTGGCGATTGGCATGTCGATGGAATCCGTCCTGGGTCGTATCAGCGCGCCAGCGATCTAACTTTCGTCATTGTTCGCCAGGAGGAGTCGCATGACCACGCTAAGGAAGGCAAACGAATCTACACCCCGAGCGAGCGCTCACAGCCTGGTCGAGAGAGGGCGCAAAGACGCCCAGTTTGACCCGGACATTCTTCTTGCCGCTCAATTCATCCAGTGGTGCCGACCGATGGACCATCCGACCGTCACTTCAGGCAACGCGGCACCGATTCCGAAGATCATGATCGTCGACAACAGCCCCTACATTCGTCGCCTGCTGGTTGCTCTGTTATCCAGGAAATATGCAATTATTGAAGCCGATAGCGGTGTGTCTGCACTGCAACTAGCCAAAGTGGAGGCGCGCAGGCGCGGTGCCGATAGCTACTTCCTCAAGCCCTTCAGCCCATGCGCTGTTGCCGCCTGGGTGGAGAGCCGTCTGAGCTCACCAGCGCCTCTGTTGCAGTAGTTTTGCGCTGGCGTTTCGCCTATCAGTTTTGGTCAGCATTCGACCCTGGGCAGAAACGGTAGTTACGAGTTCGGCTTAAGCCTGAGCCTGAGCCTGGAATCTAGGCGCGCCGTAAATCCAGTGTGAACGGAAACTCCCGGCTCGCCGCCACGTCGATGGTGGCCGGTGGCACGACCAACGCGCCGGGCGTGTGGCCCATGGCGGCAAAGCGCGACATACGCCGGCTCTCCGCCTCATAAGCGTTGACCGGAAAAGTATCGGGGTTCAGCCCCCCCGGATGGGCCACGTGGTACTGGCAGCCGCCGAGCGAGCGCTTCATCCAGGTATCGACAATGTCAAAGGTCAGCGGGGTGTCGATGCCGATGCTGGGGTGCAATGCCGAAGGCGGATTCCATGCCTTGTAGCGCACGCCGGCGGCGTACTCGCCGGTAGTGCCGGTGGATTGCAGGGGCAGGGCGCGACCGTTGCAGGTGACCACGTAGCGGCTCTGGTTCAGGCCGGTCACATGAATTTCCATACGCTCCAGCGACGAGTCCACGTAGCGCGCCGTGCCGCCGGGCGCACCTTCCTCGCCCATCACATGCCAGGGCTCCAGCGCATTGCGCAGTGTGAGCTCGATGCTGGCTGCATGGACCGTGCCGACGATGGGGAAGCGGAACTCGAAGTGCGGCGCAAACCAACTCGTATCGAAAGCGTAGCCGGCGCCACGCAGCTCGGCCATGACGTCGTCAAAGTCGAGCCGGATGAAGGTTGGTAACAGGAAGCGGTCATGCAACTCGGTACCCCAGCGCGTTGCCGGTGCCTTGTACGGCGTATTCCAGAAACGTGCCACCAGCGAGCGCAGCAGGAGTTGCTGCACCACGCTCATGCGCGGGTGGGGTGGCATCTCGAAGGCACGCAGCTCCAGCAGGCCGAGACGTCCGGTGGCGGAGTCGGGCGAGTACATCTTGTCGATGGAGAATTCGCTGCGGTGCGTGTTGCCGGTGGCATCGATCAGGATGTTGCGCAGCGTGCGGTCCACTAACCACGGTGGCATGGGATGGCCCCCACGCTCCCCCACTTCGTGTGGGTCGCTGCCCCCCGAGGGGGCCAATTTTTCTAGGGGCGGCCCGTCGGAAAATTTGCCGTGCAGTTCGCGGTTCTTGTAGATCTGCTCGATGGCGATTTCAAGCTCGTAGAGCTGGTCGTTGCGCGCTTCGTCAACGCGCGGTGCCTGACTCGTGGGGCCAACGAACATGCCGCTGAACAGGTAGCTCAAGCTCGGGTGGTTATGCCAGAACAGCAGCAGGCTGGCCAGCAACTCGGGCCTGCGCAGGAACGGGCTGTCGGCCGGTGTCGCTCCGCCCATCACAAAATGGTTGCCACCGCCGGTACCGGTATGGCGTCCATCTTTCATGAACTTCTCGGCGGACAGGCGCGACTCGAATGCCACCTGGTACAGAAACTCGGTGTTTCGGACGAGTTCGCCCCAGTTCGTCACCGGGTGAATATTGACCTCGATGACGCCCGGGTCGGGTGTGACCTGCAGAAGCTTCAAGCGCGGGTCGCGCGGCGGCGGGTAGCCTTCGAGCACGATCTGCACGCCGAGGCTCTGCGCAGTGGCTTCGATGGCCGTGAGCAGTTCCAGATAGTCTTCCAGCTTTTCCAGTGGCGGCATGAAGATGTAGAGCACGCCAGACTTCTCGCCCACCGCTTCGGCCTTGGGGCCGCTGGCGCGGCGCGGGTCACGCACTTCCACACACAGGGCGGTGCGGGTGATCCAGTGCGCTGATTCCTGGGGTTTGGGAATGCGAGCGAAGTTCTCCGGCTCAAACTGCGCAGCGCTCTGCGCGCTAGCGGCTAGCGTACCGGTGCCTGAAGCGGTGGTGCTCTGAAATTTTCGTTCTGCCTCGATGCCAGGTCCGGTGCCGGACAGGTAAGGTGAAGCACCGGCCGGGGCGATTGCTTGCACGCTGGGTGTATATCGCACCGCCAAGGCGTCATGCGCGGGCAGTGCGTCACGCGCTGCGCTCGGGTCCTGCTCCACCAGGTACGGGTAGTCGCTCTCGCTGACCCAGGGCAGCGAGTCCAGCGGCAGTCGCAGGCCCATGGGCGAGTCGCCGGGCATCAGGTACATGCGCTCGTCGCGCAGGAACCATGATCCGGTGGTCCAACCGGTGCCAGCCGAGCCCGGCTTCTCCGCCACCTTGATTGGCAACACATAGCCGACGACGGAGTCGAGCTTTTGCTCAAAGACCCGGCGCAGGCGCGCGCGTTCCATCTCGTCGTCGAGCTTCGAATTGAATGGGTCGACGTTGGTTGGCAGACGCCGCTCCCGCCACAGGTAATACCAGACGTCTTCGTAGGCGCTTTGCATGAACTTGTCGGTAACGCCGAGCTTGGCGGCCAACGTCTGCGTGAATCGCTTCGCATCGTCGCTGGTGTAATGGGTAGGCGCGCGTTCATCGGTAAACAGTGCCGGGTTGGCCCACACGGCCTCGTGGTCGGCACGCCAGTAAATGTTCAAGGCCCAACGCGGCAACTGCTCGCCCGGATACCACTTGCCCTGGCCGAAGTGCAGAAAGCCACCGGTACCGTATTCATTGCGCAGTTTCTGCACCAATTCGGTGGCAAAGCCGCGCTTGGTGGGGCCAAGCGCCTCGGTGTTCCATTCTGGTGCGTCGCGGTCATCCACCGCCACAAAAGTGGGCTCGCCGCCCATCGTCAGACGCACATCTCCGGCTTTCAGTTCCTCGTCCACCGCGCTGCCCAAGGCCATGACATCGGCCCACTGTTCTTCGCTATAGGGTTTGGTGACGCGTGGCGACTCGTAGATACGGGTCACGGCCATGTGGTGGGCAAAGGTGACCTCGCACTTGTCCATGCCGCCCTCAATCGGTGCCGCGCCGGAAGGCTGTGGCGTGCAGGCCAGCGGAATATGCCCTTCACCGGCCAGCAGGCCCGAGGTGGCATCGAGCCCGACCCAGCCGGCGCCGGGCAGGTAGACCTCGCACCAGGCGTGCAGGTCGGTGAAGTCAACTTCGGTGCCGCTCGGACCATCGAGTGATTTCACATCAGGCTTCAACTGAATCAGGTAGCCAGACACAAAGCGCGCCGCCAGACCGCAGTGGCGCAGCAGTTGCACCAGCAACCAGGCCGAGTCGCGGCAGGAGCCTGAACCCAGTTTGAGCGTTTCGTCGGGCGACTGCACGCCGGGTTCCATGCGGATCAAATAGCTGATGTCCTTGTGCACCATCTGGTTCACCACCACCAGAAAATCGATGGTGCGGCGCTTGCGCCGGTCGATGCGTGCGAGGCAGGCCTTGATGCGCTTGGTCAGGTGCTCGGTTGCCAGGTAGGGCGCCAGTTCCTGCTTGAGCAGCGCTTCGTAGTTGAAAGGGTATTTCTCGGCGCTGGGCTCCAGAAAGAAGTCGAACGGGTTGTATACCGCCATCTCCACCACCAGATCCACCGTGACCTTGAACTCGCGCGTCTTCTTCTCAAAGACCAGACGGCCCTGGTAGTTGGCAAACGGATCCTGCTGCCAGTTGATGAAGTGCTGCGCCGGTTCCACCTTGAGCGAATACGAGATGATCTTGCTGCGGCAATGCGGTGCCGGGCGCAAGCGGATCACCTGCGGCCCCAGATTGACGAGCTTGTCGTACTTGTAGTGGGTGACGTGGTTCAGGGCGGCGTGAATGGACATAATCTACTTGACTAGCAATGTTGGTGCCATGGCAGTTTGCGTGTAGGATAAAACCATGACTGACTTGACACGCACCGATTTTCGCTTCTTTCACCGCCTGCGGGTGCGCTGGGCCGAAGTGGATCTGCAAAAGATCGTTTTCAATGCCCACTATCTGATGTACTTTGACACGGCGATCGCTGACTATTGGCGAGCACTGGCATTACCCTACTACATCACCATGCATGCATTGGAGGGTGACCTGTTCGTGAAGAAGGCGACAGTGGAATACGATGGATCAGCCAGGCTTGACGATCAACTCGATGTTGGCATCAAGTGCGCCCGAATTGGAACTTCATCGATGCTGTACGAGTGCGCCATTTTTCGTGGCGAGGAGCATTTGATCCGCTGCGAACTGGTCTACGTTTTTGCCGACCCTGCGACGCAGAAATCCAAGCCGGTGCCGGCATCGTTCAAAGATATCTTGCTGGCGTATGAGGCGGGCGAGTCCATGGTCCGCATGGAAGTCGGTAGCTGGCAGCAGCTTGGCGTGGAGGCAGGCCAGCTACGCACTGAGGTGTTTGTAGAGGAGCAGCGCATCCCCGCCGAGATTGAATGGGACGCCGCCGACCAGACCGCCATCCATGCGCTTGCGCGCAACCGCATGGGCCTGGCCGTAGCCACCGGACGCCTGCTGCAACACGCCCCCGGCGTCGGCCGCATCGGCCGCATGGCCGTCAGCCGGGTGCTGCGTGGCTCCAACCTTGGACGCGAGGTGTTGCAAGCCCTGATGCGCACAGCGGCTGAGCGCGGAGATCGCGAAGTGCTGCTGCACGCACAGCGTACTGCAGAGGGTTTTTATGCCCGGCTTGGTTTTGTGCGCCGTGGTGAACCGTTTGAAGAAGCGGGCATTGTGCACATTGAGATGGTGCACGGGCTTTAGGCGTACAATCCTGCTACACCCGCGAAGTCGTTTTGGACGTTTAGAGAAGGGGGCGAAAGCCAGCATGCACTCGTCGCGGGTGCTCTTTTATCAGGCGCACCATGCGCCCTTTTTTTTGCGCATCGAGTCAGTTGCAACTAGCTTGTGCTTGCCCCGAAGTTCCTCAACGTGCCGGTAGCCTACACCCTCGATCGTCTTCACGAATACCAGTACGTCACGACCTATTCTGTTCTTTCCGTCGGTAAAAATGTCGTCTGGTTGTGCCGTTATCAAAGGTATCAAACCAAAATCACTCAGTGTGATGGCAATCTGTCCGCGCTTGCTTTCTTTGACCGAGTCACCGTGTTGTTTGATGCTGTGCCGGACACCATAGTTGTCCAGGACTCGGATGAAACCAGTAACGTCAAGCCCTGTCTTTTCAAGAATCAGGTCAGCGTTTACAACCTTGCCAATCGCCTTCATGATCCGGCGATCAGCAATCTGCATTGCCTCACCCGCAAACAGTACGATTTCAGCGCAACTGGGTTGAGCGTCCACTGTCACAAGCGCCATCTTGTTTCGCCGTCCAACCCCGCCCGCTGTGCGCGCCCCAACGCCTCAAGGGTTTGCAGCAGGATCGGCAGGCCTTTTTTCCAGGCACCACGGCCGTTGAAGCGGGCTTCGATGTCGGTCAGCGTCAGGGCGCCTTTGGCACTCGCAAGCACCTGCGCAACCGAGCGCACTTGGTCGGGCAGCGTGGCGGGCCAGGGCTGGACAGCATCAGAATTGGGGTCGAATCCGCGATCGAGGGGCGCCGGCTCTGACCCCAATTTCCCCACTTCCAGTTCAAAATCGTCACCCAACGCCTGCTGCACTTGCGTAGGCAGCTCTGCTTTTGGTAGCTGTTTCGTTGGATTCTGAAACTCCGGCCGCAGCCAGCGGACGGTTCCACTGGCTTCTTCAGTGGCGCGCAGGGCGTTCAAAGCAAGCAATGGGGCCAGCAATTCGCTTTCGCCATGTGCCTGTCGAAGGGCTGGCGCGAAATCACTCCAGCCATAGGCTTGCAGCACCACGGCATCGAGTTCGTCATGCAACTCCTTGAGGACGCCGACCAGGCCTTGCTGGTGGACGGCTTTTTCTATCGCCGTCAATTCACGGCCTTCGCGTAATGCTTGCATCACGTTGTACAGGCCGGTGAGGGTCAGTTTTGTTTGCGTCGTGCTGGTTGCGTTCGTGGTCGTGGTGCCTGTTATGTCCGTGGTCGCTGGGGCAGGTACTGCCGTGGCCCTCATGCTGCCAAATGCGCAGAAATCGGTCCCCGGCAATACCTGCCCCTGCGTGTCCGGCCGATTTTGTGCGCTACCGTCTGAAGGCAGCAAGCCCAATACCCGTTTGCGATGGGTGTCGATTTGGTCGGCAAGCGTGCTGATTTTTTGCCGTAACTCCGGGGTCAGACCAGTATCTTCGGCGGGGAAGGGGAAGGTCTCGAAGCAGATTGACTTGGTGTAAACAGGACGATCCTCCAATGTGCCGCCAGTGGCCAACGCCCACGTTTCGTGTAAACGGCTGGACAGTAACCCCAAGTAAAAGGGGTCACTTGAGGCGATGGCGATCAGCCTGTTGTCGGGTAGGATGCTGGCGTCCAAAAACTGAAAGGTGCGGTGCTTGGCGGTTTCGACGGTGGCGATGTAGCGGGGTAAGCCTGCGAGTTGCTTGCGCATTTCTTGGCGTGGCTTGCCGAACAACCACCACAGCCTGGCGTAACCGGCGCCGTCTTTACTGCTTCCTTTGGCGTCGCGCTCAGGCTTCACCCGATCAAGCAGCCACTGGTAAACAGCGGGAAACTGTGCGCGCACTTGGTCGCCCTTCAGATCAAACAAGTCGACCACCATGGCGCCCCGTGGCGTGTCGGTCAGATCGCGACCGTTGCGGTAGTCGCGAATGACAGACTCCAAACCAGGTGTCACGCCCAAACCCAGCGCGACGGCTTCCTGGAGTGTGACGATAAAACCCGCGCCATGGAGTTTGACGCCGGGTGAGGAGACACCTGAATTGGCCTTTAGCGCCACGGCCGACGTTACATTCGCGCCTATCGTTAAATCCGCATGAATCAAGCCGGTCTTCTCGGTCAGCGTCACAGCCACTTCGCCATGCTCACCAGTCTGTTCACTGGTAACGCAGAGCAACCTGCCTGGCTCCGCGGCCGCGACCACCGTCATGGCAATGCGCACTGCCGCACCATTGGCGCTGTCAACCCACGGGTGGTCTGCTATCGCAAACACCAGTGCCAAGGACTCCTCATTCAGTGCCGACTGCACCACCCGGCGGTTGAAGGTCTGACGCAGGCTGTTGGTCGTGATAAACCCGAAGCGTCCTGCCTGCCGATGGGCTACCAGCGCCGCAGCGCGTGCCCACCAGAACATGACGAAGTCGGCGCTCTCAGGTACGTCTTTCCACACCTTGCGCAGTGCCTCGACATAA
>SESE01001255.1_pt1 | contig 10420 bp, 15 predicted proteins | sample 3171371 | NCBI WGS metagenome assembly SESE01 (sample SAMN06051881, study PRJNA518727) | freshwater metagenome | biome: subpolar coniferous forest; feature: holomictic lake; material: water; isolation source: holomictic Lake 442, 13 m depth | place: Canada: near Kenora, Ontario | collected...
AATCGCAGCATTGCTTACCAGAAGATCGACCGGACCAAGGCTTTTTTCCACCTCTCCGACCATCAACCGCACCTGCTCCTCGTCGCGGACATCCGCCCTCACGGGATATGCCCTCCCGCCTGCTTTCACAATTTCCTCAACAATCGCGATTGCCGCGCTTTCGCTCTGGAAATAGTTCACCGCGACAGCAGCGCCTTCAGCGGCGAGAAGTTTGGCCGTAGCCCGACCTATGCCCCGGCTTGCGCCCGTGACCAATGCAACTTTGCCTTTCATATCCAGTAACCCTCCATTTGTGCTTGTTAATAAATAACTGTAACAATTGATTTGCGATTAGACCCTATTCTATTAGTTCTATTTATCACGAAATTCATTTTTTAATAATGCGTTATCATATAACTCAATATTGATGGCTTTAGCGTATTTTGTTACAGTTATTCCCTGACGATTACTTGTTAAGAAAAATCGTTGAAACATGGAAATATCTGTCAAACATAACAAAGAGGGACAGAAATACCCAAAAGAGTGGTTCCCGGAAAGATTTTTTGAAAGAAAATAAATGGTATTGCGTAGCAGAAGCAGGAGGCAGGGTAAGCTTGGTCTTACATTTTATATGAAAAAGAATTTCATCGCAGGCGTTATCGTATCACTTGCTATCTCTGGAATCTTCGGCGGCGTGTCTTTTGCAGCAGACAAGGCTGCTGACACAAAGCCAGCAGTAAAGACCGAAGCAAAAGCAGAGGCAAAAGTTGAGAAGAAAGCTGCAAAGAAGGTTTTCTAATAGACGAGTTCAATACAGAAAAAGCCCCGACTTGCGAAGGGGCTTTTTCTGTATTGAACTGCCAGGAATGTTGTAATGGCAGGAACGGTCTGCAAAGTTCTGAACAGTGCCTCCCTTTTGTAAAAAAGTTTGATATTTTTGGGGTGTTTTTCGATGCGGAACACTGCAGTTATCATTATTTCATTTTCTATGATTCAACATTCCTTTTCCACGTCCAGGAAGCATCTTCAGCACCTTGTTTTAGCGGGGCTCTTCTTGCTCGGTGCGTGCAGCACTCAAAATCAGTCTGATGATGAGAGTGCTGCAAAAACCGCAAAAGAATCGGTTCTCAACCTGAAGCTTGCCGCAGGCAAAACACTCTATGAATCCAATTGCGCCGCCTGCCATGATTCAGGGTCATCTGGAGCTCCGAAACTTGGCAACAAGGAGGCCTGGAGTGGTCGTATGGCAGAAGGCAAAGATGTCATGATTAAAAAAGCAATTACAGGAATCGATGGCAAGATCGGCATGATGCCTCCAAGAGGTGGTAATACATCTCTGACCGACGAAGATGTTAAAACGGTCATACTGTACATGACCTCAAAAATAAATACAAGTGAGGAAAACACCTCTGTTGAATCACCTGTTTTATAAGAGGTGTGCCAACTCCTTCCGATACAATAATACCAGCCAACAGTTTATTTTTCAAACTGATAGCAGAAAACCACAGCTCAGACAAGAACGGTGTTTGCTGGATCTACACCAGTTGTCTGTTGATGTTTTTTCGCCAGTTTTTGCAATGCACGATTTTTATCCATCAGCATGATATTTTCCATGTTTGAATACGATATTCAGCAGATGCGGCATAGCCAGTACCAGCGCAGCCACCTGTTATTTCTTGATATAAGCGTTAAGCCCGATCGTTAACGGCTTGCCTTCAACCATCACTGAGGTGACCGTATTGCCGTGAGTACTTGCCACAACAAGCGTCTTGCCTGATGAAGAGGGAGTAGGCTTTTCCAGATCAATCTCTATGCAGAGCTTGCCGTTCTTGATTTCAACTGTCATGGCCATGGTGGTGATTTGTTTGGTTTTGAGTGAATGATAAAGGGTGAATATAACGAAAAGTGGACAATGTGGGCAGAGGTGAGTGGCGTATGCTACTTTTTGCTATGAGCCACTCCTGCTGGTTTCGAATGATTGCAGTTCTGGTGTGATTTTATGCACAGAAATACTGAAAAATCTATGCGATTAACTACATCGAGAAAATTGTTGAGAGCGCGCCGCGTGCTGCTTGTCAACGCCAGCCGGATCTTTGAAAAGGGCGATCCCAATAACTTCATCCCGGACGAAGGCATCCAGCGCATTACCGATACTCTTCTCGGGTGGAATGAGGAGGAAAAACTCAGCCGCATCGTCGAGCACGCCGAGCTGAAGAAAAACGACTACAACATCTACCCCAGCCTCTACATCCACACCAGCGATGCCGAAACCTACCGCCCCATTTCCGAGATCGTCGAGGAGCTGAACTCGATTGAGCTGGAGGCCAGGAAGACCGACGAAGCCTTGCGGAAGATTCTCAAGCAACTGGGAGTAGGTGTATGAAGAGCTTCATCGGCAGTGAACCTTGTCAGCTTTTGTATGCAAATGACAATCTGCCCGCAACCAAGTCGCGCCATTCTGGAATAATTCGTTTTGTTGTATTTCCATCGTAGTCCCCTTCAATGCTGTTATTGACTGATCGTACCAGAGACGTTTTTCGAGAATCACCATCTATTGCGGTATAACAAACAATTACAGGTCATCAAACACTTTGCACCTTCTCTCCTATAGCCTCTATCATCCGCCCGAGCAACTCAACCGCCAATGAGCAAAACCAAGCCCTGTTGCGCCAAACTAAACACATCGAATCAGTGATCGAACAGAGGATAAACACAAAACCGACCCAGTTCAGTTCAATGAAGCGTGACGAATGAGGAATTTCCCATAAAAGGAAGAACCCGGAAACTCGTGGACTGGTATGGCAAGATGCAATGCACTAAGATCAAGTCGCCAGAGTTTCAAGGCTTTCGAAAGGCAATCATTACAAATTCTTTAAGTCGCCATATATTGAGAACAATTGATATATTTTGATCATATATCGACACTCATTGCGATTTACATCTTAATGATAAACAAGAATTCTTGATGAAGATTGAAGGATTATTGACAAATGAAGCGATTCTGGCAGAGCTGGGCAAGCGATTTGCGCAGCATCGGCTGGAACTTCAGCTTACCCAGGGGCTGCTTGCCGAGCAGGCGGGAGTATCGAAACGGACGGTGGAGCGTGTCGAAGCCGGGGCCACGACGCAAATATCGTCTATGATCCGGATTCTGCGGGTATTGGGTCTCATGGATCGGTTGGAAACATTAGTGCCCGAGGCCGAACCACGTCCGATGGATCTGCTCAAGCTGAAAGGCAAGATGCGAAAGCGCGCAAGTGGCAAGAAGAAACCAACAGATGAAATTCCCTGGAAGTGGGGTGACGAAGCATGAGCACGACAGCAATGGTAAACCTGTGGGGACGCACAATCGGGGCTGTATCGCTGAATGAAGATGCTGCGACTGCGACCTTTGAATATGATTCGGCGTTTACCAGCAGCGGTATCGAGGTTGCCCCGCTGCTGATGCCGCTCTCCAGCCGTCTCTACTCTTTTCCATCGCTTCGGCCGGAAACCTTTCATGGTCTTCCGGGGCTTTTGGCGGATTCACTGCCGGATCGGTTTGGTAATGCGTTGATTGATGCCTGGCTTGCCCGTTCTGGACGTATGCCCGAATCGTTCAATGCGGTTGAGCGCCTCTGTTATACGGGTTCGCGCGGTATGGGTGCGCTGGAGTATGAGCCAGCAACACGGTTGGATTCATCGGGATCCTCCCGGATTGAAGTTGACAAGCTGGTTGCGTTGGCTTCGGAGGTTTTAAGCCATCAGAGCGACCTGCAGGGCTGGTTCCACGAGGCGGGAAAGAATACAACGCTTCGGGATATTTTGCAGGTGGGCACATCTGCAGGCGGCGCGCGGGCAAAGGCGGTGATCGCCTGGAATCCAATAACGAACGAAGTTCGCCCGGGGCAGGTGAAGACAAGCAATGGATTTGAATACTGGCTGATGAAGTTCGACGGAGTCAGCGGAAACAAGGATAAGGAACTGGATGACCCAAAGGGGTACGGCGCAATCGAACATGCTTATTACAGGATGGCGGTCGATGCGGGAATTGCCATGAGTCCGTGCCGCCTGTTTGAGGAGAACGGGCGGCGCCATTTCATGACAAAGCGGTTCGATCGATTGGAAGGTGGAGGCAAGCTGCACATGCAGTCGCTTTGCGGCATGGCGCATTATGATTTCAATCAGGCAGGAGCATACAGCTACGAACAGGCGTTGCAGGTAATCCGCCGACTGGGGTTGCCGATGGCTGCCATTGAGGAGCAGTTCCGCCGGATGGTTTTCAATATCGTGGCCCGTAATCAGGATGACCACGTCAAGAATATTGCCTTTTTGATGGACAGGTCGGGCAACTGGTCACTCTCTCCGGCGTTCGACATGACCTATAGTTATCAACCAGGCGGAACATGGACATCCAGTCATCAAATGACGATGAATGGCAAACGAGATGATTTTACTCTGGAGGATTTCAAAGCGTGTGCAAAGAGCGCCTCCATGAAGCGCGGGCGTGCGGAAACGATTATTGATGAAGTGAGAAACGTTGTGGCGCAATGGCGCAACTATGCTGACGAATCGCGTGTCAATCCTGAGCAACGAGATAAAATAGAGAGAGCCATGAAACTGGAGCCCCTTCCATGAAACCCTCCGAACACAAAACCGTCCAAGCCCGCATTCTTGCCTACGCGCAAGAGGTCGGGTGGTCTTTGGTTTCAAGAGAGGAAGCTGAGCAACGGCGAGGGTTTGACCCAGCGGTGCCACCTGCCGATCGTGCGAGGAACCGTTCGCTTTTCTTCGATGACCTTCTCTATGCCAGGGTGCGGCAGTTCCGCCATCTCAATACCGACATCTACGGCAACCGGGAATTCGTGGAGCACCTGCGCAACCGGGGCAAGTTCTTTGACCACGAGGAGAGGCGCGAGCGCGACCTGATCCTGATTGATTACGATGAACCGGCGCGGAACAGCTCTTTCGCGCACCCGAGGCGGACAAGCCGACCATCCTCCTGATGATTGACCGAAACGAGCTGGAAGACCAGATGCTCAAGAACCTTGCCGCACTCGGTCTGGGCAATCTGGAACATGCTGGCAGCATCACCCGGCTCAACAAGCTGTTGAAGGAGGACTATCGGGGTATCATCGTGACGATGATCCACAAGTTCCGCGATATGCCAGCCAATATCAATACCCGCTCTAACATCTACGTCCTGATCGACGAGGCCCAACCGTACCACTGGCGGCGACCTCGGCAACTTCCTTATGGCAGGCCTGCCCAACGCCACCTTTATCGGCTTTACCGGCACCCCGGTGGACAAAACCCTCTATGGCAAAGGCACCTTCAAGACCTTTGGCTGTGAGGATAAAGGCTACCTGCACAAGTATTCCATTGCCGACAGCATCGCGGATGGCACCACCCTGCCTCTCTACTACCAGCTTGCCCCCGACAGCATGCTCGTCCCCTACGAGACGCTGGATGCGGAGTTTCTCTCCCTTGCCGAAGCCGAAAGGGTGGCCGACATCGAAGAGCTTAACAAAATTCTCGACCGGGCGGTGAACCTGAAGAATTTCTTCAAAAGCAGGGAGCGGATTGAGATGGTGGCGCACTTCGTCGCTGGCCATTACCTTTTGAACGTCGAACCGCTTGGCTACAAAGCATTCCTCGTCGGTGTCGACCGCGAAGCCTGCGCTCTGTACAAGAACGCCCTCGATCAGTTCCTGCCGCCGGAGTATTCCGAGGTTGTTTACACCGGCAATCACAACGACTCAGTCCTGCTCAAGAAATTCCACCTCGACCCCAAGAGAGAGCGGCAGATTCGAAAAAAGCTTCGGCAAGCTCGACCAGCAGCCGAAGATCCTCATCGTCACCGAAAAACTGCTTACCGGCTTCGACTCGCCCTTGCTCTACACCATCTATCTCGACAAGCCGATGCGCGACCATACCCTTCTGTAGGCTATCTCACGGGTGAACCGTCCTTACGAGAACGAGGAGCAGGAGATGGTGAAGGCCCACGAATTTGTCCTCGATTTTATCGGCATCTTCGACAAACATGAAAAAGCACTCGCCTTCGACAGCGACGAAATCAACGCCATTGTCAAGGATATCAAGCTCCTGAAGGTGTTCTTCAAGAACAAGATGGAAAGTAAAGCGCTGGAGTACCTGAGCCTGATTGAGCGTAACTTTACCGACAAGGATGTCGACATCCTCATCGAACACTTCCGCGATCCGGAACGGCGAAAGATGTTTTTTAGGGAGTATAAAGAGATCAAGATGCTCTACGAAATCATCTCACAGGATGCCTTCCTGCGCCCCTTCATTGAGGAGTATGCGACGCTTTCTGCCATCTACGTTGTCGTCCGCAAGGCCTGTACGAAGCGCATCATGGCAGCAACAGGTTACAAAGCGGCATGAGATATCAGCCAGCAATCCTGAGTGAAGAATAGCGTAGTGAGGGATACAACTTATATCTTAAAAAGAGTTACAGACTCTTTGGCCGACTGTCTCGAACTCAGAATGATCATGTAAGCCAATCAAAAAATTAGCGTCTTCCGTGTTACGCTCGAGGCTTAACCCGATCACCGCTCCTGGTCCATCTGGCCAGTTTCAGTAGATACCAGGGAATGGCCACGATTTCCCGGAGATGGTAATACACCCACCGCCGTCTCGCGGTTTCCCCCCGGTCGCTTGGCGGGCTTTTCCCCTCGACCTCCACACCCAGATGCCGAAAAGCGAGGATGGCCCGGAACAGGTGGTAGCTGTCGGTCACGACGATCGCCCGCCGCAAGCATTGTCCGTTCATAATCCGCGCACAGGCGATCGCGCTCTCAAACGTCGTCGTCGAGTGCTCGTCGATCAGTATTCGATCACCCGGCACCCCCTCTGTGATCGCCAACTCACGCATCACCCTGGCCTCGGAAAAACCCCTCTTGCCGATACCGCCTGAAAAAAGAAGCATGGGAGCGCTCCCTGCCCTAAACAATTCGATACCGTATTGGGTCCTGCGTTCCAGAGTAGGTGTTGGCTTGCCGGATGGCAGCACCCCGGCGCCAAGCACGACGATAACATCTGCCGTCGGCACCATATTCAGCGCAACAAGGTTTCTTGGTATTTCAAAAAAAGGATGTTGGCCTGCTCGATCGGATTCAGTATACCGGTAGGAAAATTACCGGGTTCGTATCTCGGCGCATACCAGCTCTGGCGGCTGAAATAGTCCTGCAAATCGACACGCGTAAACTTCATGCCATGCCTCGCGTAGATCTCGTTCCGCATGATCTCGAGTTCGGCCACACTCTTGCCGGAGATATCGCTTGCCGTTACCTTTCGGGTCATAAAATAGGGGACTACTTGTCCGAAACCGACTGGAGCGGCTGCGGATGAGGGTACTGCAGCCGGTCCGCCAAGAGGAGAACTTTCTGAAGCAGGGCCCTTGTCGTCCGGATCCTGCTCTTTTTCCTTTCCGCTAAGGTTGAAGAAAATGCCGATCAGCAGGAGCAGGATGCCGACCATGCCAGCGAACTTCTGCTTTCCGGGTTCAACCATAATCTTCCCGCTAATGCCCCCGGTGATAGAAAGCAATAGAAAGAGAATACCGCTAATGATCAGGATGACTGGCAGAGGCGTTGATTGAATCAGCTTCAGATAACTGTCCATCACAGCAATAGTTTTTGGTTGAGCGATAATGAGCGATAAGCGTCATCGAACTGCCAACGCCATGAACCGAGACCTGACCAACTTCTGCAAAATCCTGTTCATAGAACGGATATATGGAAAAATTACCTGACGTGCACAAGACGCGTCATCGTTCAGGGGCGAGAGGGAGGCAAGGGGTACAGTCTGGATTAAAGAAAAGGAAGACTACAGAAGATTGCAATGGGTACTGAAATACTTCCAAAAATTAGGACAGCCTGCCAAGATGGCTTGAAATGTTGGGAATTATTGAAGCGGCACGTATCTCGACTGCGTCTGACAGGCAAGTACTTGTAGCAAGGATGGCACAAGCAGCAAAAGCCTGATAGAGTCTGCCAGGTGAGCTGACACAACCGCCAATATGGCACCTATGCCCGTAGCGTAGCAGGGCCAACTTTGCAGCCAGGACTTGCAACTGAGACGTTAAACCGTATAAAGTGCTTAAATGATGAAGACAATAATGCAGAGTGCTTAAGTGGATCTGCCATCTACAGTTATCAAGCAGGAGAAAATGGATAAATGAGTGAGCGTAACAGTGTTTCTCCAACCGGTTCATTGTTCAATAATGGGACGACCGCATATCGATGGGCATATCGATGAGCCACATCGTCAATCTCATGTAATTCATTCTTTGCGCGTTCCATCAACAGTGAAGATTGCGACTCTGCAGCAGCCACACTGTTGTTGATAATCCAGCCCCAGGGTTCGATGCCAGCGCGTCGCAAATCTTCCTGCAAATTGACCGCTTCAAGGACAGGTGTTGTTTCAGCCAAAGTGACAATCAACACCTTTGTCTGTTTCTGGTCTTGTAACTGCATCATGGGGGTGACATCGTGCAAACCAGTGCTTCCTGCTTGACGGCTGACTTCGCGGTGATATGCCCCGGTGGCATCGAGCAGCAGCAGTGTATGTCCTGTTGGTGCAGTATCGATAACCACAAATTTTTTATCGGCCTCACGGATGATGCGTGAGAATGCCTGAAAAACAGCGATCTCTTCTGTGCATGGCGAACGGAGGTCTTCTTCAAGCAGAGCTAAACCTTCAGCATCAAGCTGAGCGCCTTTGGTGACCAACACCTGCTCCCGGTAGCGTTCGGTTTCAACTTCAGGGTCAATCCGGCTCACCATAAGGTTTTCAATGGTACCAGTCAACGTTTTGGTGAGATGGGCCGCAGGGTCGGTCGTCGACAGGTGTGTCGGGAGGCCTCGATGTGCCAGTTCAACGGCAACTGCAGCCGCCAGAGTGGTTTTGCCAACCCCGCCTTTACCCATAAACATGATGAGCCCATGACTATCGGCAGCAATTTCGTCAACCAGTGCAGAGAGTTTTGGCGCCTTGATCGTGACAGGCGTATCCCGTTCGACGATGAGCTGCTGCACGTTTGCCGTGAGCAATTGGCGCAAAGCCTCAAGGCCGACAAGATTGAAAGGCTTGAGCTGTAGATGATCGCAGGGCAATGTTTTAAGAAGAGCATGCATTGCTTGGAGAGCTGCTTGCTCACGCGAAAAGATCGCCTTGGCAAGAGCGTCCTCCTGAGTTTCGCTTTGGGGGAACAGCCCGTTTATGACAAGAAAGTGTTGTGATATCCCAATGGCTGCGAGCTCTTGATACGTGCGTGCGACCTCCTGTAACGTTGCATTTTGTGCTCGGGAGACCAAAATAAGGCGAGTACGCGAAGGATCGGCCAGGGCTTCAACAGCAGCCTTATACTGTGCACGTTGTTTTGCAAGTCCGGCAAGCGGTCCGAGGCACGATGCATCTCCTTTTCCCTCCTCAATAAAGCTGCTCCAGGCACCGGGAAGCTGCAGCAGCCTGATGGTGTGACCGGTTGGCGCTGTATCGAAGATGATATGATCGTAGTCGGCATGCAATGCTGTGTCCGTCAAGAGCGAGGTGAACTCGTCAAAAGCGGCGATTTCAGTGGTACAGGCTCCGGAAAGTTGTTCCTCAATGCTGTTGACCACGGTTTCAGGGAGTAAGCCCCTTACTGGCCCCACTATGCGTTCGCGGTAAACCTGAGCGGCTGCCTGGGGATCAATTTCCAGGGCAAAAAGGCGTTCCACTGCAGTAAGAGCAGTAATTTGATTGCCTATAGTGACACCAAAAACCTGGCCAACGTTGGATGCCGGATCGGTGCTGACGAGTAAAACCCGCTGTCCCTCATCCGCCAGTTGAATGGCCGTTGCGCAAGCTATGGACGTTTTCCCGACGCCCCCTTTTCCGGTGAAGAAAAGGAAGCGTGGAGGTTGTTCAAGAAATAACATAGTATTGGGTTATGGTATGCTTGTGGTCAGCAGCATTTACTGCCTGAACAACAACTCTTTGCCGGTTTAGCTGTAGCGTCAGGCAGCGTGATGTCGAGCCAGTGCGCCAGCTCAACCCGGCTTGGGTATTGTCCTGCCAACACGATGTCGCCATCAAGGAGAAGAAGCGGAAGCCCATCCTGGCCTGCAAACTCAAGGTATGCTTTAACAATCTGATTTTCTGCAAAGGCCATTGGCTGCTGTGCCAGATTGAATCGTTCAATCTGAGCTCCCTGCTGTTTTGCCCACTCTACATCTGCCGAGAAACTGATCAATGCCTGATCTGCATCGACACCACAGACCCCTGTACTGCAACAAAGGGCCGGATCAAATACCTGTATTTTTTTCATGTTCAACGTTGATTAAGTGTTAAAAGAATTAGACTCGGGCTTCGATTTTTTCCCCAAAATAGTTACCCTTGAACCAGAGTGAGACATTGACCAGGGCTATCAGAGCCGGAACCTCGACCAGCGGGCCTA
>SESE01001256.1_pt1 | contig 10420 bp, 12 predicted proteins | sample 3171371 | NCBI WGS metagenome assembly SESE01 (sample SAMN06051881, study PRJNA518727) | freshwater metagenome | biome: subpolar coniferous forest; feature: holomictic lake; material: water; isolation source: holomictic Lake 442, 13 m depth | place: Canada: near Kenora, Ontario | collected...
GGAGCAGGCGCTGCTGGCCCATCTCGACGCCGGCACGACACGGCTGCTGATCGATTTTGGCCAGACCAACTATGTATCGAGCGCTGGTTTGCGGGTCATCCTCAAGGCCGCCAAACGGCTTCGCCAACAGGGCGGGCGTTTGGTGCTGGTTCGCGCCAACCCGCTGATTACCGAGGTGCTTGACATTAGCGGTTTTCTGGATCTTTTGCCGTGCCGCCCGACCCTGGAAGAGGGCATGGCTTGGCTCGAGTCGTCTAGTCCACCCAGATCATTTAGGTGTTTGCCATGCGTTTTGCCGACCTAATCACCACCTTCGCCACCGAACAGGGGGTGCGTCCACCGCGCCCCGATCCCGATGGCGGCTACACCTTCCTGTTTGATGGGCGCTACACCACACGTCTGCGCCCAGCACCACAGGGCCAAATCCTGCTCGATGCCGCAGTGGGTAAACTGCCGGCTGATCGTCAGGGGGGCGAAGCTTTGGCCCGGCGGGTTTTGGCGGCGAACCGGGGTCGCATGGCCAGCCGCACCGAGATTCTGTCACTATCCGAAGCCGATGTTTTGATACTTTACCGGCTGTTGCCGGGTGATATTGGGGTTTTGGATCTGGCGGAGGCGGTGGAATCCTTTGTCAATGCCCAAATTGACTGGACGCAGCGTTGTCAAGCACCCCCGACGCTGTCCATGCCAGACTTCGCCCAACCCCTTTTGTTCTTTCCATGAGCGATTCTGCTGGCTAGTTCCAGGTCATGACAACCCCTTCGCACCCCCCTCGCATCTTGCTGAAGATCCTCTCCGGGGTGCATGTCGGGGCCGAGGTGGAACTGGGTTTGGGTGAATACCCGATTGGCCGAGACGAGGCCTGCGAGTTGGTTTTGCTGGATCGTGACATCGCCCCCCGCCACGCGATCCTGACCCTCGCCGAGGGCACCGCGACGCTCCGCGCTCTGGATGGCCAGCTGACTGGGCAAACCACACCGACAGATCCAATCACCGTGATCTGGTTTCAGGTTTTCTCCCTAGGTTCGGTACATCTGGTGCTGGGGCCCGCGAACGCCCCCTGGCCGCCCTTGTCGGCCATTGATCTGACGCCGCTGTCTGCTCTGCCGGACAGCCCTCCTCAAAAAACCGTCGAACCCGCCGCCGAGATCCTACCCGCCACCCTGCCCGAGTCGCCGCCACCAGTAGTACCGGTACTTGCCAGCCACTCTTGGCATCCCTATTGGCTGCGCGGGTTGATTGGATTGCTCTTGCTGGCGGTTCTGGTGCAATTCGTCTGGCCCCTGTTTTATGCCCCCCTGGTGCCTCCTGCGCCATCTGGCACCCATGCTAATAAAACCGCGACCACGCCACTGGATCGCCTTCGCGAACGTCTGACGTCCCAAGGCTGGCAGGATCTGCGTCTCGACACCCGCATCACCCCCCCGGCACTGCTCGGTTATGTGCCGCGACTGGTGGATCTTCAGACGCTCAAGCGGATGCTGGAAGAGACGGGGCTACGCATCACCAACCGGGTCACTGCCAGCGAGGCGCTGGTCGAGACTGCAGCGGCGGTACTGCGTTCTCAGGGACACAGCCTCAAGGTGGCCGGCCAGGGGCCGGGGCGGATTGTGGTCACGGGTATCACCGAGCAACCCGAGGAACTGACACGCGATCTGGCGGCCCTGAAGCAGGATCTGTCGGCGCTTCGCGAGATTGAGAATCGCACGGAAGTCCGCCAGGATCCGGTTCGCATCTTGAGTCAATGGATCAAGGCGGCGGGATTGACCCAAATCGAGCTGGTTCACTTCGCCGACCGGATCCTGGCGCGCGGCCAGCCTGACGCCAAAGCCCGCCAGATCTTCGAGGAATTGGCGACGCGCTACGCCAAGGCGTTTCCCAATCTTCCCCTGTTGGCCGAGTTTCCACCATTTCCCAAGCCTCCCAAGTCTGCGCTCCCTGGTATCATCGGCGTCATGATGGGATCCCACAGGTTCTTGCTGACCGACGATAATCGTTCGCTGGGAGAGGGCCAAATCCTCGCGCCGGGGGTTGTCATCGAGCAAATTGCATTTGATCATGTCATCTTGGCCGCGAATGGCGAACGGCAAAAACTTCTCATCCCCACTCCACCTCAGCGAGATTAGTCCCATGTCCCAAGACCCTATTTCCCTGCTTGATCTGGAAGACAAGATCCAGTCGGATGCCCATGGCACCTTGCGGCGCCAATGGATCGAAGAACTCGACCAATATGGCCGGACGCTGCAGCGGCAGCTCGATGCCGGGCTCGCGCCCGCCGATTTCCGGGCGGTTTCGGCGTGGCGCGAGTCGGTGGCGACAGCCAGTGAGGTACTCAACCGGATCTGGGCCAAATTTCATCCCAACCTTCATCCCAACCACTAGGAGAATGCCATGGACATGAATTCTATCGAAGCGAACTTTGGTCAGTCGGTGACCAATGCTGATACCGCGCTGAGGGATATCACCGCCACAGCCGACCCCAATAACCCCATGGACATGCTCAAGATGCAGCAGGCCATGACGAGTTGGTCAATGGCTATCAATGCGTATTCGACGGCGATGAAGACCGTCAAGGATACCGTGAGCGGCATTATCCAGAAGATGAGCTAAAGCTATGGCCGTGGATATTTCCAGTGAATGGGTTCGCCGGATTGGCGAGGTGGGTTTTTTGGCGGCGGGCCATGGTCAGGTCGAGGCGGCTCACCGGATCTTCGATGGCCTGGTGGCGATCCGCCCTGACAGCGAGTACCCCTGGATCGGCAAGGCCATTGCCGAACTCCAGGTGGGACGCGAGACGGAGGCCTTGCGGTTGCTACGCGACGAGGCGATCAAACGCAATCCCCACAGCCCCGAGGCGCAGGTCTTCGTCGGGCTGGCCCTAAAGCGCGCCGGTCGTGGTTCCGAAGCCGAAGCCACATTACAAGCGGTCTCCAAAGCCCACCCGGAGCAGGCGGCCGGACAGATGGCCAAGGCGTTTCTCGAACCCTAGGCGACTGATCATGTGGAGCCCCTCCTTGCCGCCCATCGGTGTGACCCCGGCCGCCGCGCCCGTTTTGCCTCTCCCGGACGCCGCCCCCCTGATCCCTGCCAGCCCTGCGGCGGTCGAGCGTTTCCAAAACGCCCTGGCACCCGAGGCGGGGCCACGGGTGGTGGAACTCGGCCAGGTTCGCTACGCCCAGGTGGCGGAGGCCCCCGGCGACGCGCTTTTAAAGAGCATGGAACATATCCGGGCCGAATATCTGTCACGGCGGCAGGGGCGAAACGAAATTCTGGAGGGTACGCGGGCGATGGATCCCAAAGAAGTGCTGCGTATGCAGTTTGACCTGGTCATGGCGTCTTTTTATATCGACTGGGTCTCGAAGGTGGCCAGCAAGACCACCCAAAACCTGGATACCCTGCTCAAGACACAATGAAGGTGAAGGCCCGCATGATTCTGCTGTTGGCCAGCAGCCTTTGTTTAAGCGGTTGCCTGACCGAGCTTTACAGCGGTCTTAGCGAACGCGAGGCCAACGAGATGCTGGCGCTATTGCTGCGCCAGGATATCCCCGCCGACAAACAGCTAAGCAAAGAGGGCGCGATACTGCGTGTCGAATCGGCGCGCTTTGCCAAAGCCATCGAGTTACTGCAACAAAACGGCTACCCCCGGGAAAATTTCGCCAAAATCGGCGAACTTTTCAAAAAACAGGGGATGATCTCGTCGCCGCTCGAGGAACGGATGCGTTACCTGTACGCCCTCTCCCAGCAGGTCTCTTCCACCCTGGCCGAGATCGACGGGGTCTTGAGCGCCCGGGTTCAGGTGGTGGTGCCCGAACGCACCGGGTTTGGCGACAAACCCGTGCCCTCGTCGGCGGCGGTATTCATCAAACATCGCCCGGAGCTGGATCTGAGCAGCTTTGTGTCACGCATCAAGGTGCTGGTCAGCAACAGCATCGAGGGTCTGAGCTACGATCAAGTCTCGATTGCCCTGTTTCCGGCGCTCCCGGCGGAAAACGCCCCCGCCTCACCAGCCTGGCAAGAACTGCTGAGTCTGCGTCTGGCCCCGGAATCCATGAGCCGTCTATGGTGGATGCTGTCTGGCGGTGTTTTCCTGTTAATCCTCCTGATGATCGGCAATGGTGTGGGATGGTGGCTGTGGTGGCAAACCCGCAAGACCCCGCCGCCCCCCGCCGCCTGACCCCGCCGCCGCCCCAGGTGGCGGCGGCGGATTGGTGGCGTTGCCTTTACAGGGCGAATCTCCAGCCCGTCTCGATGGTCGATGAGAGCTGGTGGGCGTCGGGTCTGCCGATGTCCTTGAAAAACCGGATGATCGCCCAGCCGCGCGGCCGGCGTTTGCTGTCGCGGCTTTTGTTGGAGCATGTGACCGATTCGGCTGGCCCGGGCTGGGATTTTGACCTCCCCTTGCGGCGGCTGCTATTGCTCCCGCCGGGTGTGTTGCAGGATCTCCTGTGCTGGATGGGTGCCGCCGCACAGGCCGACCGCCTGCGTAGCCTGGTGCAACGCGAGGAACGGCATGACTGGATCACCGCGCTGGGTGCCGGTATTTTCGAGGATGTGGTACACCGGGCACCGCTACGTCTGGGGGTGCGCCTGACCCGGCTGGAACGCACCCTGACCTTGCCCGCCGACCCCCTGGAACGCACCGTGCGCCTCGGCGTGGCTTGTCTCGGCGCGGCCTGGCGTGATGATCCGGTACTGGCCACACAGGTCTGTTGGCGTTGCCCGCGCCCCTGGGCATCCTGGTTTGGTCAGCCGAGCCTGTTTTCGGCGTCCGAGGCTCTGTCTCTCACCCGCAAATTGTTATCCGAGAGGGCTCCTTCGTGGTTGCCGTGGTTCGAGTGATTCCCGGCGGGTTGCGGCTTGCCCCCGAACAGAAAATCATCAAGGCCGCCGATTATCAGGTCTATCTGGAAGCCCGCGCCCTGATCGCGGCGGCCCAGGCCGAAGCCGATACTCTGCGCGCCGAGGCCCAACAGGCCTTCACGGCGGAACAGGCGCGCGGCTACGCCGACGGACAGGAGCAGGCTGCGGACGCCCTGTCGAACCAGTTGATGGAGGCCAGTGACCGGATTCTCGACTATCTGTCTGGCGTTGAAAACGACATGACGGAACTGGTGAGCCAGGCCACTGCCAAGGTGCTCGGGCGGCTCCCACCACAAGATCTGGTCATGGCCGTGGTGCAGGAAGCCCTGCGCCATGCCCGGGATCAGAAACGGATCACCTTGCGGGTGGCCCCGGAACAGCTCGAAATCGTCCGCGAACGTCTGGCCGAAATCGCCGGTGAGTACGCTGAAATGAACAGCCTCGATGTCGTCGGCGATGAGCGGGTCGGGGCCGGTGGCTGCCTGATCGAGACCCCCATGGGCCTGGTCGATGCCCGTCTGGAGACCCAGTTGCGCAATCTCCGCGAACGCCTGTCGCATCGTTTTACCGACCGTTAAGTTAAGCCTTTATCATGAGATCCCTCGGCTACATCACCGACTCGCTCCGCCAGACGCTGCAGGAGATCCCGACGCTGGTGGATGTGCGCGGTCGGGTGTTGCAAGTCGTTGGCACCCTCATCGAAGCGGCGGTACCCCGGGTGGAGATCGGCGAGATCTGTCACCTGCGCGCCCCCGGCGAGAGCCAGATCCTGGCCGCCGAGGTTGTGGGGCTCAATCAGAACACGGCCTTGCTGACCCCGCTTGGCAGCATGCAGGGCATCTCCAATGCCACCGAGGTGATTCCGACCGGTCAGCGCCATCGGGTAGCCGTCGGCCCCGGATTGCTTGGACGGGTGCTGGACGGCATGGGCCGGCCTCTGGACATCGCCACCCGGGGCGACTTCAAACCCGAGGCCTATTATCCGGTCTATGCCTCTCCGCCCGATCCCCTGACGCGGCGTCTGGTGAGCCAGCCCCTGCCCTTGGGGATACGGGTTTTGGATGGTCTGTTGACCTGTGGCGAGGGTCAACGCATGGGCATCTTCGCGGCCGCTGGCGGAGGCAAAAGCACCCTGCTCTCCAGCCTGGTCAGGGGCGCGAAGGTGGATGTCTGCGTCTTGGCCCTGATCGGCGAACGGGGGCGCGAGGTGCGGGAGTTTTTGGATCGTGATCTGGGCCCCGAAGGTCTGGCCCGTTCGGTGGTGGTGATCGCCACCTCGGATCGAACCGCCATGGAACGGGCCAAGGCCGCCTATGTCGCCACCGCCGTCGCCGAATATTTCCGGGATCGCAATCAGCGGGTGCTGTTGCTGATGGATTCGGTGACGCGCTTTGCCAGGGCGCTCCGCGAGATCGGCCTGGCCGCTGGCGAGCCACCTACGCGCCGGGGATTTCCGCCGTCGGTGTTTGCCACGCTCCCTCAGCTCATGGAGCGGGCGGGTCAGTCCGACAAGGGTTCGATCACCGCCCTCTATACCGTACTGGTCGAAGGCGACGACATGACCGAACCGGTGGCCGACGAAACCCGCTCGATTCTCGACGGGCATATTGTGCTATCGCGCAAACTGGCTTCGGCCAATCACTATCCGGCGATTGATGTGCTGGCCAGCGTCAGCCGGGTGATGAACGCCGTAGTCACCCGCGAACACAAGGAGGCCGCTGGCCGTTTGCGTCATCTGCTGGCCAAGTATCAGGACGTGGAATTGCTGGTTAAGATTGGCGAATACCAGAAGGGCTCCGACCCCCTGGCCGATCAGGCCCTGGCCAAGATCGACGCCATCAATCGTTTTCTCCGTCAGGGTACCGACGAACGGAGTAGCTTCGAGGACACCCAGGAAACGCTCAAGGGTCTGATGCGGTAAGTCCTGCTATCATGCCCCCCTCCACGGCCAGAACGGCCCTCACTAAGCAACCCATCAATCCATGTCAACGCATGACATTAAGGGGAATTTTCACGATGAAACACAGGTTTTCAGTCTATTTATCTCTCATCCTGGCCAGTGTGGCTGGCAATGGTACGGCCTTCGCAAACGAAGCCCCCAAACCCGCCACCGCTGATACGAAGGCCATCAATGCCGCCGTGTTTAGCCTACTCGATTTCAAGGACACCACGGATCTGGCCGACACCCAGCGGGGGCTCATGGCACCCCTCGCCAGCAACCAGGTGTCCGATGCCAATGGCAAGGTCGTCTGGAACCTCGATCAATACGCCTTTCTGAATACCGATGCCCCGGATACGGTCAATCCAGCCCTGTGGCGACAGGCCCAGCTCAATCTCGCGGCCGGATTGTTTCAGGTTACTGATCACATCTATCAGATTCGTGGCCTGGATCTCTCGGTCGTGACCTTCATCGAGGGCGATACCGGTTATATCGTCATCGATCCCCTGGTCTCTCAGGAAACGGCCCAGGAAGCCCTCAAACTGATGCGCCAGCAACGGGGGGACAAGAAAGTGAAGGCCGTGATTTACACCCATAGCCATGTCGATCACTACGGTGGCGTCAAGGGGGTTGTCACCCAGGCAGAGGTTGATGCCGGGCAGGTCAAAATCATTGCACCACAGGGATTTATGGAAGAAGCGGTGAGCGAGAACGTCATGGCTGGCAACGCCATGTCGCGTCGAGCCACCTACATGTACGGCAGCCTTTTGCCCAGGAATGCGCGTGGACAAGTCGATGCCGGACTGGGCAAAGGCACCTCGACGGGTACCGTGACCCTGATCGCGCCGACCGACACCATCTCGAAAACCGGCACGACAATGGTCATCGACGGCATCGAGATCGTTTTTCAGGTGACCCCGGGCTCCGAGGCCCCGGCGGAGATGAATTTCTACTTTCCAAAGTTTCGGGTTCTGGACATGGCCGAAAACTGCACCCACACCCTGCACAATCTTTATACCCTACGGGGCGCTCAGGTACGCGACGCCAAGGCTTGGTCGCATTATATCGACGAGAGTCTCCGGCTGTTTGCCGACAAGTCCGACGTGGTCATGGCCAGTCATCACTGGCCGCGCTGGGGAACCTCCAATGTCAAGGATTTCCTGAAAAAACAGCGTGATATGTACCGATATATCCACGATCAAACACTGCGTTTGGCCAATCAAGGCTATACCATGAACGAGATTGCCGAGCAGTTGCGGTTACCCGATGCTCTGTCCAAAGAGTGGTACAACCGTGGTTTTTACGGCACGGTGAGTCACGACGCCAAGGCCGTTTATCAGCGCTATCTCGGTTGGTTCGACGGCAATCCGGCCAATCTCAATCCCTTGCCACCCGTCGAGTCGGGCAAAAAATATGTGGAGTTCATGGGGGGGGCCAGCGCCGTTCTGGGTAAGGCCCGCGAGTCGTTCAATCGTGGTGAATATCGCTGGGTTGCGCAAGTGGTCAATCATGTGGTGTTTGCTGAGCCCAACAATGCCGAAGCACTGCAACTACAAGCCGATGCGCTGGAGCAGATGGGCTACCAGGCCGAGTCGGCACCGTGGCGTAATTTTTACCTAACGGGGGCAAAGGAACTGCGCGATGGTGTCATACGCGGCGGTGATGGCACCAGCGGTGGCGACTCGGTACGAGCCATGCCCACAGGCCAGATCTTCGACTACATCGGCCTCATGTTGGATGGCCCAGCCGCTTCGGGGCGACTCATCACGCTGAATTTTCAGTTTACTGATGTCAACGAGAAGTATCTGTTGACGCTGGAAAATAGCGTACTCAACTCGGCTTCTGCTCAGCAGGCGGCAATGGCCGATGCCACCATCATCACGACACGCAGTAATCTTAACAATCTGATATTAGGTCAGATAAGTATTGATGACGCCGTCAAAAGTGGCACTATCCAGGTCACCGGTAGTGTTGGGAAGGTCGTGGAATTGCTGGGGCTTCTGACGCCCTTCGATCCCTGGTTCAACATCGTGACACCCTGATCCAAGGAAGTCTGACCTAAAACTCTCAAGGGCCTGATGCGGTAGCCCCCCTATGCTCAAGCAGCTCTTACGCATCAAGGTCTTGCGGGAACAGGGGGCGGCCCTGGAGGTCAACCGCCGGCACCAGCGTCTGGAACTGGCGGTAACCGAGAAAAACCGGCGGGAACAAGCCCTGACCGACTTTCACGCCTGGCGTCCCGGGCATGAAGACGGCTTGTTTGCCGAGCTGGCGGAACAGGTGGTGCCGATGATGGCCATCGAATCCTATCGCGAGACTCTAGCGGAGCTGATCACCCGCGAGGTGGCCATGCAGCACACCCTGCTTGCCGCCGAGAAAGCCTGTGCCGAGGCCCGTACCGCGCTGGCTCAAGCAGAACAAGCGCATCGGGTGGCGATCAAGGAGGTTGAAAAATTTAAGGAGCTTGATCGCGAGGCCCAGCAAATCCTGAGCCGCGAACAGGAACGGGCCGAGGATATGGAACTGGAAGAATTTGCCACCCCCCAGAAGAAAAGGCGCGCCGCATGATCAAGACCCCATCCGGCCCAGTCTTCTCTGATCGGCGTGCTGTGTTACGAGAGGGGCCGCCCCCGGATTCGCCCGCGACCGGTGCGGTGGCGCGCTGGCAACAGCTACTGGCGGGGAGGGAGGGTGAAGTCCCAGTCCCCTCGGCTGGAGATCTTCCTCTGCCTGCCCCTGATGGTGAGGCCACCAGCGTAAAGCCGCTCTTCGCCAAGGAGCCGGAGCGTCCCGCTCCGGACAAACCGGGGCAGGATGCCCCGGCTCCTTATCCTTTCCCAGAGCCGTATGGATCAACTTTGCGTGACTTTGCGCGGATGGCCGGTGGGGGAGGGCAGTTGGAGCAGGGAGTATGGCCGTCCCGTGAGCGCTTTCAGCCTGATTTGCCTGATTTGAACACCGAGTCAGAGATCGGGAAAGACGACACTGCCAGCCCCCCTGTTCTGCCCGGAATTTATGTGCTAGGCCAGTGGTTTGACACCCCGAACACCTCTCGACAGTCCCGTGACCGGCCTGATTCTTCCCTATCGCCTGTCGGCCTTTGGCCCGAACCCAGAGAAGAATCTAGGGAAAAATCCAGGGAAGCGCCGGTCATTGGCAATCCCACTCCACCCCTGGGGCAGGCGGGTTTATCACCCCAGCCCATTACCAATTTCCCCGCCGGTTCTCCCTTTTTGGTTCCGCCAGAGGTGATCGAACAGGCCGCAATGGAGAAACCGCCTGAGCCTGCCACCGGAGAGCCGCCAGGCATTTCCCTGGGTGACCAGATCCTGCGGGGGTTGCAAAAAACCGTGGCCCCGGAGACGCCAGCGGCATCCGCCAGGGCCGGCCTGGCTGAGTTGGCCGAGCAATTGGCCAGCCGCATCCTGGTGTCCAGTCCCGAGAAGAACGAGGGAACCAGGGAGGTGCGCATCCAGCTCCGCGAAGATCTGGCGGCGGGCGCGGAGTTCAGTATCACTCGCGATACCCAGGGACTGCTGCAGGTGGTGGTGAGGGTGCCAACCGAAGGCATGGCTTTTTGGGTTCAACAGCGGGATGACCTGCAACGCCATCTGCGTGACC
>SESE01001258.1_pt1 | contig 10418 bp, 13 predicted proteins | sample 3171371 | NCBI WGS metagenome assembly SESE01 (sample SAMN06051881, study PRJNA518727) | freshwater metagenome | biome: subpolar coniferous forest; feature: holomictic lake; material: water; isolation source: holomictic Lake 442, 13 m depth | place: Canada: near Kenora, Ontario | collected...
AACAAAAGACCTCCGGACACGCAGAACACCATCATGAATACCCCTTCCAGGCAAAGAGGCATAAGTGTCCCTGATAAACCCGGCCATCCATATTGGTTCGAGAACATTAATAACACAATGATGGATAATCCTGTCAGGGAAATAGGGTAACTTCCAAATCTCACGCTCCTTTGTTCCATCATTTTTCATCATAACCTTATAGGGAGAGTTTTTAAAGCTTTTTGTAACAAGCCTTTCCCGTATCTCCGTAAAGAACCTCAATTCATCACCATCAACCATCACAACCTCAGAATAATGGCTTTTTCCACACCTTGCTCTTTTATGTGCCAGAGCAATATTTTCCAAAGAACAAATTCGTTCCCAAAGATTTCCGTACCGCTTCATCGTTGACCCTTAAGCTTTCGTTTGACCTACCAGCATAATTTTGTAATGGTCATTTATATTTTTTGCCAAGAGGCAAGGATCTTTTGTGCAAGAACAAAAATGAAGCAGAGCTGACCGCTGATATTCGCATTCGTATTCGATGCTGCGTTATTCGCATTCCAGTAGAACGGCCCCGCATTCGTACCGTTATTCGCATTACTGCCCACCAACAACACCTGCAAGCCAACCAACAACACAAAACATCCCAAAGAACAAATTTTTTGCGTGCGTACTACGCGCGACGCTTGAAGCAGAGCCGACCGCCGAACTCCGCATGCGCACTCGACGCCGCGTGACACGCATGCCAGCAGAACGGCCCCGAATACGCACCGTTACTCGCATCACCGCCCACCAACAACACCCGCAAGCCAACGTCATAATAGTAGTAATCCATCATCTTCGTCGATGATGATCCCGTAACATCTGACGGGAAAATAATACCAAGGCCGGTCTTCGGAACTCCCGCCCAACCTGATTGCGTCGGAAGAGTGATTTTAGCCTTATCCGCATCAAGCAGCTGAGTCCATCCAGTCACCGCGTTATAGTCCGAAGAGCTCGGAGATGTTGACTTATAATATACAGCCCCATCAGACAAAAGCGAACCCACCCTTTCCCAAACATTCCCCCACGGATTTTCGACTCCCAACACCTGAACATAATCGGTCAAGTACCCACCCGTACCACCAGTCTGCACTGCTGAGGCATAGCCGCTTGTATCATTACTAAGGCCACATCGGCCAATCAAGGAATCATTTGTCCACCCACCACCAGAAATGTTAATCCTGCCTTGTCCAACCAATCCAGGAATATTAAAACTGGCATACCCGACAAGCATTAAAATCCGTTCCCACGACGAGACCAAAAGATCACGCTGCATCCATCCTGTACCCCTCGCGACAGCAAGCGCATCAGTAGCCTGCGTCGTCAACCCGGCGTGCCCCCATTCCCCCTGCCGTGTAGTCACAGGAAAAACCGGCGACGTACCATCAACAGGGCTTTTTGCAATACTACACAGCTTATTGTTATACAAACTCCCCTCGTAAGCTCCAAGGTAAACTGCTGAATTCCCCTCAAAAACAGGATGCAAGGAAAACCCCGGCAAAGGGAGGTGCGATATACAGAAATAGATATAAGAGCCCCACACACCTGAGCTATAATAGCCTGGCATATACTCAACCATAATCTGGCCGTTCGCCCCGCTCAAAGAAACCGCAGAACCATCCTCATGCGTCGTCTTTGATGTCCATGAAATCCCCTTATAAACCGCGCCAGCGTCAGTAAGCACAACACGCCTCAACCGCGAGAAGATCGGCGAAACCGAAGAGGCAACCAACGTACCAACAGCCGTACCAACACCCTTACCAAGCCTTATAAACGTATCCGTCACCGTATTGTAAGCAAACCCAACATATTGATCATTAACATCATACGACACCACAGCCCCCAACTCCGTCGCAAGCTTTGGATCAGCCGCAGCCATCAACCGCACCTTATCAAGCAACGCCCCTGCATACGCAATATCTGTAATACTCGCCGTACTCATATCAATCGCCTCAACACGCTGCAAAGCATACTTGATAAACAAAGAACTCAAATCACCATAAGACTGTGCCATAATCGCTATAAAATTAAATTCCAAGAATCGCCAGAGCCGCTATTGACTGTATGTAGGTCGCATTACTTGCCGCAGCAGTCACCGATGTATCATTTGCCGCAGCAACAGCAAGAGCTGCATTACCCGATACCTCAGCCGCCTTTATCGTTACCATCACCATATTTGCCGCCACAACAGCAGCATTAGCGACAACCTCTGCAGCCTTTGTTAATGCCGTCGTTGCCGACGACTCACAAATAACCGTCTTTGCATTAATATTATCCTCAGCCGCAGCAAACTGAGGCGCTGCGAGCTCCATCGCTGCAGCAAAATTATCTGCTTGGACATTAAAAGCCTCAGCACCAGCACCCCGGTCTATCGGAGTAAATCTTACAGTAATATTGCTCATAAAAAACTTTTCACCGTCAAACTATACGTTGTATACGTTCTGCCCGGAATCACTACATCAAGCTCTGCCACCCAACCGTACGTCGCCATAAACATAAAATCCGGATGCGTACTCGGCACCCACACGCACAATGTCCCCATAAGCTCCCGCATCGTCTGCCGGAAACTCTCAATCCTGTTATTCTCGATAATCAGCAGGATATTAAGCTTATCCGAGTTACCCCTTGGGATATACTCATCAAGCTCACCAAACACCGCATCCGTAGAGATAGTACTATAATCAACAAACCCCCAACCAGACCCCTTCCTGGCTTTACCTATATACCGAACACTCCCAACCTGAAAATTACCACAAGCCACCGACGACCCCGTTATCGTCACCGTAATTTTTGGGTTATAATAAGGCGGGAGATCAGGAATCACCAACGTCGCCTTTTGAACCGAGGGATCGAACAACCACTCCCACCAGCTCTGGATAATTGTCCCCACCATCGAGAACGTCTTGTTATAGACCACTACACTGTTCGATTCAACCACCACCGACACTGACGTACCAACAACCCGCAAGAGCGATAACGCAGTAACAAACCCCGCAAACTGCAACACCGTCGTCATCGATCCCGACGCCGTGGTCAGAGAACTCACCTTATCATCAAACTGCTTCCACCGGTTCACATACCCGCAATCAAGCCATCTTGCACCAGTGCCCGTCGTTGCATTTTCTGGCAATGTCGCATCAACCCCAGCAACCAACGCCTCATAAATTTTGTGGTTTGGCCGTCTCACCCTGCCACCAACCAGGTGCGATGTACCAGCAACCCATAGAGCATAATCAGTCTCCGGCACCGTGCAGCTCAAAAGCACACTATCAGTAACCGGGATAGGTTTTACGACGATCATCCTGTGACTCCCGCCAGATTATTAGCAAGATCGACAGCATTCGCCGTTGCACGTGTATTGATGATAATGCGACTGTTGCCGATTATCTGGTCTTTGCGTAGATCAGCAATCTCTCTCTTAACTTCATCGAGAGCTTTAAGCAGTGATTCCACATCAAATATTGCTCTTGTATCGCGATTACTGATAATCCGAGACGGGCCTGTAAACTCAAGCTCTGGTCCCTGCTCTCCTACAAGCCGTGCCCCACCAGAGTGGAATCCGCCTGTTGCAAAGCCAGGCAAGCGGCTGATTGTGAAACTTTCCACATTTTCTAAAGCACTGGGATCACTCCAATCAGCATTGCTCCACCCTTCCGTTGACGAGTAGTTAGCGCGATATTCAGCAAGACCCGGATCTATATAGAGGTCAATTTTGAACTTTCCTTGGATATCATTAATGCCAGTCAGCCCCTTATGTCCAAAGAAATCTTGTACATTGTATGATCCAACCCCAAGAGTTGTTACCGCACCGTTACGCCCTGATAACTGAAATGCGTTCGCGCTTTCATATGCCCGTTGTGCAGCGGCATCCGAGGCAGCCTTATCCGAGGCAGCCTTATCCGCAGCGACTTTAGCTGTAGCCGCCTGTTCTACTGCAACAATCTTCTCTCTCTCCGACAACATTGATGAAATTGATAAATTCAACCCCGCAATAGAGCTATTAACCATCACCACGCTCGCATTAACATCATAAATCCCTGCAACCTGCTTAAGTGCCGCGTCATAAGTCGCTTGATTAAGTTCAATGGTGGACATGACGTTTTCGACACTACCAACACCACTCTCAACTGCCCCAATTCCGCCAATCATCCCAGAGAAACCTGATACCTGCGCCAGCAAAACCGACTGAGCCGCAGCAGTTTGATCAGCCAGTGACTGGTTTGTCACCGTCGCACTCAACCCGATCCCATAAAGCCCATCAATCTGCGCCTTTGCGGCGGTCACATACTGATCATACGCCGTAACAGAATTATCATAAGACTTCTCCAGCGTCCCCGAAATCTTCTCAAGCCAATTAATCTGCAGCTCTGAGTCGGTCAACTGCGTGCCGGCCACATCATTGAGCGCTGATATATCGGCCACCGTCCGTGCCATATCACGAGCATAATCCAGCGCGCTGCCATAAAGGCTTGAGGCTGGTTTGGCGACAACCCCAAGCGAATCACTCAGCTTACCATCAAGCGGCAACTGACCTGTCGTGCGAGCCAAAAGAGCAGCAACCGCAATATCCACCTGTGCCGACCGTCTCGTTTGCAACGTCTCCGTTTGCCCGTTGATGCTCGACAACGTCGAGTCCAGGCTTGACCGCAAGGACGTTATCTTGCTTACCGTATCTTCATACGCAGACTTCTGCAGATCAACAATCCTCTTTGCATTATCATACTGCTGCTGCAAAAGCGTTTTAAAGCTCGACGTTGATGCCGTAAAGTTACCCAACGCATCAGTAAGCGCGTTTGTAGTATCGACAGCCTTATTCCCAGCGATTCCCTGCGCCGTCAGCGACTGCGCAAAAGCCGTCAGTGTCGGCGTAAGCTGCACCAACGCGGAATTGATTGCACCGAAGTTTGCCGCAGTACCATTCCCGGCAACCATATTCTCCACCAAGGACGCATACAACGGCTGCAAAACCGGCGTTATTACCGACTCCATGAATGTCGCGACCTGCATCTGCCGAATACTGGCCGCAAGCCCCTCCATCACTTTGTCGGCCATCGCCTTGCCTGCCGCCTCCGGAGAGGTCGAGGTAATAACACTCTCAAACGTGGACGTCAAAGAGTCAACAGACAGGCCAGTCAACGCAACAGTCAAATCACTGATACGAGCCTGCTCAACCTCGGCAAGCCTCCCGACAGTAGCAATAGAATATTCATACTTCGTCTGAATCTGCGCGATTTTCGACACTATTGATGGTTTAGCCAGTGCCGCAACTGAGGCCAGCGAAGCATCCATCACTTTGACGTATGCCGTCAAGCCCGCCATACCTGCCTCTGCTCGGTCATTGAATAATCGTCCAGTCCGGTCTCCCGTTGCGGTATACCAATTTGCCATTGAATCATACGTGTACCCTCCACCACGCGCCAACTGCGAAGAGTAAGCCCCTCCTGAGAGCGCACCACCAAGAATATCATTATACCCGGCCCTCCGAGCATCGTTCCGAGCCTGTTTTGCCGCACTGTCGCCACCAATCAACGATCCAACCAAACCAAGAACTCCGCCGACCACAGTCCCAATACCTGGTGCAATCAATGACCCGGCAAGCGCATACGACGCAGCTCCCGATATCGCACTTCCAGTTTTCCCACCAATAACCTGCCCGAGACTTTGGGCAATACCGGCGTAAACACTCGCTTGAGCCTTCCCCGTATCACCACCATACTTTTCTGTCGCCAGTTTCTTGATACTCTCGCTTGAGAGACTATCAATGCCACTCAGCAAGCCGGTAACCCCAGTGCCGTTAAGCCCATAAAGTGATGCAACCGCACCAACACCAGCAAAAGCCTCCTTCATCACAATGCTTGCCGCCGTTGCTGCTTTGGTTGATTCTCCAACCTCTCTGAGTGACTTGTCATATCGTTTCTGTGCCGCCTCGACCGCGACACGGTTCGCATCGCCCATTGCGAGCTCAGATCCCAAGGAAGCATAAGCCGCATCTTTTTTACTAAGCGCATCAAGATATGACAACGTGGAATCACTTCCTTTGTCAAGCGATGCCGTCGCCTTCTCAGATATCTTTGACCAGTTATCAATACTCTTCGCCTGTACCGCTTCAGCCGTAGTCAATTGCTCCCGAGCATCATTGAGCCTTTTAACGCCAAGATCACTTTCATTACTACCATCTTTCAGTGCGTTCACAGAATCAGTCAAGCCTGCGACCTTCCTTGTAGCCTCTTCAATTGACGGAATACTTGCATCACCACTCCTGTTGAGCGCCTCATTCGCTTTTCTTACAGCTTCAGTCCAGGACATATCCAGATTCGCAGCCTTACTTGCTGCTGATTCACCTGATTTATCTAATTTCTTCCTATCTTTCGTTTCTTGTAATCGGATGGCAGACTCTTTCTGCCCTATCTCGAAATTCTTCTGATTCAACGCAACAATACGCTCAGCCTCACCAGAAATCTTTTTTATTTCAGGATAGTACGTATTTAGGAGTTTTGCATCATACGCCGGATCGCCAGTACTCCCTTTTCCCGCCTTCACTTCGGATGCTTTATCTAAATAAAACGCCTTTTGCGCCGCGAGAGCGTTGATTTTCCCCTGTGGGTGAGATGCTCCGTACCCCTTCAAACCTTCAACAAAGCTCGCAAAAATAGAAGGTTCTTCCGCAACGACCGCTTTATCAACTTTTGATGAACCTTCAAGATAATCCTTTTGCTTTTGCAATTGTTTCAGTTCCGCCTGTAGCCTTTTAATGCCTTCGAGCCCGGATATCTCGATAGCCAAACCAAAATCCTTATACTTACCAAGAGCCGATAACTTGCTATTAAGATCATCAATCTTCTCGCCGCCCGCACCAATAGCCCCAACCAGCTTATCCCCAAACGCAATCGCCAGGGAAGTAACAACCGGAATACCGACCATCATCAACCCCATAGGACCGGACAACCCAGCCAGAACGCTCTTTATTGCCGCACCCGTACCACCAGCCTCAATCTTTGCTCGGTTGAAACTCTCAACCATCGGCATGATATTGTTGCCTATACCCTGAATACCATACGGCATATCAGAAACGATACGCCCCATATCAGTCAACACCTGGTTACTCCGACCGAACCCAGCATTTATTGACGTATGCAACCGGTCAGTTGCCGCCTGCGCCTTCATTGCATCAGCAGCAACCTCCTTGAATCCACCGCCAGCATTAATTTTCGAGAGCTTATCCGCCAGCGTACCAGCCTCAACAGAGACCTTCTGCACCGCCGCTTCAGCCGACTGCCCCATCCCAACAATCTCCTGACCAACCTGCTTTACACCAGACAAGTCAGGGCTCGCCGACTCAATAGCAACCCGAAGTTTTATGTCAGACTGTGAAACCGCCATTACTCTTCCTTTTCCGCTTTAATGATAGACCGTGCAATCCAATAGTTCCGCTCCTCAAGACTTACCTCTGACTTCACACGAGCCACCGACATGTGCAGCAGCTCGGCAAGGTCGAACCACACCATAACATCAGGGCAGTCTCTTAGTTTTTTTCCGCATCATCAACCGGCGTAACCGCAGTCATTGCCGCAGCAACCCGGCGAGTGGTCTCAATGAAACCCTTCTCCATCAACACCGAAGCATCATCATTCTTGAACAGCCGTACGCCATTACTATCCAGAGCCTTCAGGACAATTACCTGGGCATTGCTTCGCGGGCCGGTAGCATCACCACCAATCTCACGATTCACCGTATCCCACTCCTCGCCAGTCATGGGCTTGAAGTAGATCGTCTCTTCCCACTCCGAAACAACGAGCGATCGAGCCGTTAAACCATCAAACTTTTGTGCAATTTTATCAATCAGCCGCATCGTTTATCCTTTAATCATTTATTGTTAATCAAGCGTTAAATACAGCATAAAGCAGCACTCTTACGGGAACACGCCCTCGGTATAAGCGCCAGAAACCTGTAGCACAATGTTTTTTGTGACCGCACTCTTTTTATCGAACGACTCCTTCCCCATACTCTTGACAAATAGCGTCCCTGTAATCTTGATAGCGCCCGCAGTCGATCCCTCAGGAGCAAGCGTAAAGGCCAATGACGTTTTTGCGGCAAAAGCCGTAGCCAAAGCTAATTGCCCGTTCGTATCCGCTTTATCCTTCTCGACCGTCAAGGTAATCGTCGCGTTTGTCCGATCTGCCGAAAGGAATGTTGGTGGATCCTCATCAATAATATCTGTAGCCACCAAAGTAACTTCACCCGGATCAAACTCAACACTCCGAATCCCTTTCAGATAGGCTGGTGTAGCCCCAATCCCTAACTTTACACTTTTACCAAGTACACTCGCCATGATTACTCCTTATCAGTTATTGTTTTTACACCCTTAATCGGGATATTGTTAACCATTACCTTTGCAGTTGGGTACGTCCACCCAAGCGTAAGCAGCCGATCAGCGTGACCTGGCATATCCCATACCTCCTCTTGCACTCCCTCTGGATTGACCAGAGTCACAAAACTATCTTTCTCTTCCGCCATTTTCATTCTCCATTTTTTCTTAGCAAGCCGTCTCTGCGGCTCCATCAATTGTTTGATACTCTATATCATACTGCACCGTCAATCTGGTATGGCGCACCGCTGTTGTGGTAACATATTTCCGACCCGATCCACGGTACAACACTGAGAGAGCCAAGCCAGTAAAGTACCGTCCATCACTATAATCACCATACAACGCCGCCTCAATTTCAGCGAGAGCTTTGGTTGATAAGGCAGAATCATCACCCTCGGCACAAATCAGCACAATCAACGATCCGACTTTCACCGTCGCAGATACCGACCCCTCACCAGAACTCTCATCACCAAGCGACACACTCAACCCCGGCATCGAGGCCGGTGTTACCGGATGCTCACTCGACCGGTACACCCTACTCCCTGTTGTTGTTAAACCAGTCAGGAGCGTAACGACTCGGTCAAGTATCTGCTTCTGGACATGGCTCATCAGACAACCCTCTCAATTTGCGTTTTGACCGACACCAGCAACCCATACGTCCAAGACCCTTTGCGCTCCTCCATACAATCATCCTGCAGCAACTCAACCCCATCAACGCACCCGGCAGGCTTGTACCCAATCAGCCGGAGAGCGGCCAAATCAAGCAGCTCATAAATCCCGGATCCTGAATTCCTGTCCTGAAGTGACTTTGAAAAAATCAAAACATCATAAACCATCTCACGATCCTGCACCGACACCGTCCCGACATCACGCCGGGCTGAGTACTTTGACCCAGTATATTTAAGGACAACTGCACCACTTTCCGCCAGCGTCAACAGCAACTGCTCACTTGGTTGCTTCGGATAACTCTCAATCCTCACCGGCACAGCCTCAAGCGTCCCGTCTGCCTTGCGCATCTGCCGCACCAAGTCCGGCACTCCCGCAATGGTTGCCGCCAGCCGATCTTTCAGCGCATCCTCTATGTCAACAATCACACTCACTTCACCACGGGAGAAAAATTAATCCACGTCCCTTCAGGCAAATCAGCCTTTGCAGGCACCCACTTCGTCTTGTCCGGAGACGACAGCCAAATTGGCCAATCCTTCACCGTTTTACCCAGGCGTGCAACACTCGTTGTTTCACCAGGAGCAACCAAAATTCTCGACTCACCACACCCGCTAAGCGTCGGGATGCTCACCAGGAAGAGGCACATCAGCCATCCCCGAAGCCGTAACCTTTGCATCAAATTCCTCATCAGCTTTCCCCCGTTCCGGAGCATTAATCAATTCATCACTCATAATTGACCGCACTGCCGCACGTAACAGCGGCAATACGGAAGGAGACACTGCTGCACCCAGCAACATCTCAAACAGCTTCACCAGCAGCGCCATTACTTCGCGTTTTTGGCATTGCCGATATTAAAGGCCATCCAGCTCACCACCTTTTTAACATACCACAGTGGCGAATTCTCCGCCGGAGTCGGCACCACTGCATCAATAATCGATGCAGCCGCAATCACCAGCGCAGGCACCACCGCCGCCCCAACCGGGCCAAGTTTTTCAAGAATCACAGCAAAATCCATAACACACCCTTGTTTATTAATTATTCGCTCAAGACAAAAAAAGCTCCCGTTCATCCTTGCGCCTCTCCGTCAAACCAGCAAGAGGCTTTCCATTCGCCTTATCCCATTTCAAAAACTCATCTGCCGCCAAATCCTTATCCCCATCATTCAACCGCCTCAGCAACGTTGACCCCTTCAGCTTCCCAGCTCCAAGGTTAAAAGCAAAACTCACCAAAGCATCAAACATACCCTGCGTCAAAGGCACCGACACCATCGCAGCAACCGACCTCTCAAACCCGGCAACATCAGCCAACAACAATTCAATAGCCCTGTCTACGCTGATCTTCATACCCTGCAAAACATCCTTTC
>SESE01001259.1_pt1 | contig 10418 bp, 6 predicted proteins | sample 3171371 | NCBI WGS metagenome assembly SESE01 (sample SAMN06051881, study PRJNA518727) | freshwater metagenome | biome: subpolar coniferous forest; feature: holomictic lake; material: water; isolation source: holomictic Lake 442, 13 m depth | place: Canada: near Kenora, Ontario | collected...
TCGATGTGCTTGCAGTATCCGGCCAGCGCCTCGTCGATTGAGTTGTCCACCACTTCATAGACCAGATGGTGGTAGCCGCGCGTACCCGTATCGCCAATATACATGGCCGGGCGTTTGCGAACCGCATCGAGTCCTTCGAGAACCGTGATGCTATCGGCGTTGTAATTGCCATCCACAGCAGGTTGTGAATTCGGGAGCGTTTCCAGTTCGTCAGACATGTGTAAGCCAGACCTATTCGCGCGTTTGTGTAACCATTTTTAATGTATCGCAAACGCTTGTCTCGCACAAGCTTTGAAAGGCGGCCGCGCTTCATTGATTTGCCGCTGCATTTGGGTAGAGACGGCTTTACGCCGTCTACCCGCAAATGCCAGACAATGGACGGCGTAAAGCCGTCCCTATCGTGGAGGTCAATGCATTGCAGATACGCCCGGCCGCAGCATCATGGTCTTTTCCTGCAGCGTCATATTTTGTCCAACTGGCAGAAAAAACGCAGTCATTTTGCCTGTTTTCTGAGATCTCGCAACCCGCTATCCGCGGGTTGCACAACTAGGAACCTGTCGGCAGAAGGTGCTGGAACGATCCAAGGCCTAGGTCCGACAGGTTCCTAGAGCGAAATCACGTTCAGCAGGTCGGCCGGTTGCCTGCCAGATTCACCAACTTTCAGACGGATCGTCTCCTGCTTACGCGGGAACCCGCCTTCGATGGACAGGGTCCATGTGCCGGTCTCGTCGTTGCGGCCGAGCGGAAGCAGAAATTCGCACGCGCCCTTGAACCCGACGTGCCGACTGTAGCGGCTGGCGTGGCCGGATGGACGCTTCACATCCACCCTGACAACAAAGGCGGCGTCCAGGGCACGGTTCCTGTCGTTCAACATCTCGATCCGGATGCACGCGACATCGCCCAGTTTGGCAGACCGTGGCGCGGTCACACGCAGTTGGGCGGACGGAAACGGCAACGCGCACACCACCATGCCCCACGAAGGCTCGATCTTCAGCTTCAGGGGCGAGTCCGTGGAACCCAGTGGTTGTCCGGTGGACATGTCGAACAGCCACCTGTCCTTCCGGGCAAACTCCGCCACGCACGCCACGGAATCGTCACGGACCAACGCGTCGTTGTCATAGTTGACCTGCGCTTTGCCGTAGTTGAAGGGGAGACCCCAGTACCGGTCTGCCGAGTTGTTGACAAACACGTGGTAGCTCGCGGAAGCGCCACCGGGAAACTCACGGAGCGTGACCAGCGGCGAGGAAACCTTTGTCCGGCCGGCGGTACCATCGCCCGCCAGCGCCACCATGGTTTCAGCGGACATTTTGACGGCGCCCTTGATCGGGACGCACGCATCCAGGTCTTGATACACGCGCCCGCCCGCGGCGGCGTAGTCCTCAATGGCCTTCACCACATTTGCCGGCAGCGTCCGGGCATCGCATAACGACAGGCTGGTCAGCGCGCCAAGCGCCTTGGGTTCGAGGATTTCCTCTTCCGCCATCGCCTTCATGGGGACATGCTGGCTCATCGCCTCGCGCAGGAAGCCCATGATCTTGTGCAGGTGGTTCATGCCGGCTCCTTCGCGCGCGCTGTCGAAAGATTCGGTGGTGAACGAATAGAGCACCGCGTTGCTGGCCACGGGATCCTGCCAGAACGGGATGGCGGGCAGGATCCAGTCTTTGTGCTGTCCGCACTGGACCAGGGCGTCCACGGCGGCTTGGGCGCGATTTGTCTCGCCCGCCGCACGGACGCTCGAAAGGTCATGCCAGGAAAAGAAGGAGATGAGCTTGTAGCCGCCGGCAAGCTGGTTCCAGTAGTTCTGCCGCACCTGAAGCGGCGACGCAACCGTGTTGCACATGGCGAGCAGCCCCAGCATCCAGACATCCTTGCCGCGGTTGCCCATCTTGGCCAGCTCGAAATGCGCGATCAGGTCCTTGCGCTGCATTCTCAGGTTCGGGTAACTGTAGCTGGAGACTGCGGTCATGGTCTGCGACAGGGGCGGATAGATGCCCACATCCACCCGCGTGAAGGGTTGCTCCGACCAGCCATGGATCGGCGCTAGCGCCACACCCGGCTCGGACTTGTTCTTGGCATTCTCCAGTTCCTGCATGAAACCGCCGAATATCTCGCCGCAACGATACCGCATCCAGCGCAGCCACAGGTCGTCGGCTGCCACAATTCCGCCCACGGTGTTTGTGGGCGCGCGCGGCGGCTCGGAACCGGCAAGCTCCTTGAACTGCATGCGACAGCGATCGCAATAGCAGGCCATGCAGGCGACGCCGGCCTTGAACTTCAGCGGCAGCGTGAAATCGTCACCAAAGTAGACCTTGCCGCTGAAGGCCGGATGCGTGCGGTAGTGATGGATCAGTGCCACCAACGCCTTCGCCGCCTCCTGGCGGACCACGGGATGATTGAGGCAGTTGCCGCAACCGTCGCCGTTGGCCAGATAGCCCCTGGCATCGGCTCCGCCCCCCGCACCGGCGGTGTTGACGGAGGGTATGAACTCCATCCCGAGTCTGGCGCCCCGATCGAAGATGCGGCTCAGCCCGCCCATCTGATGCATGTGGCCCAGGGCCAGGAAATTCAGGCCCGCGGACCGGATCTCCCGCAACAGCGACTCCTGCTCCGATTCGGTTTTTGGAAACGTGACCGCGTACACGCCGAACGGGAACTCCGCCGGCTTGTCCTGCGGCATACGGAAGAAGCTGATGGTCTGCTTCTGACTGCGGGCGCCGGCCTCCAGCGTCACCTCGCCGGTGTATTCGCCTTCCGCCAAATCGGTCGAGCGAATGGCAATTTCGAGCTTTCGGACCGCACTTCCCACCTGCCGCGTTTCAGGTGCGGTTGGGACGGGCTGGCGGATCGCCACCTCCTGAGTACCCGCGACTGGCACGGACGACGCTCCTGCCTCGCTGCGCCGCAGCTGCACCGAGACCCGCAGGTTCTCGGCGCTGACATTGGTGACAAGATTCACCGCCAGCGAGTACGGTTTCGCACCTGTCACCAGGTCCGAAGCCGGCAAACTGATGCGACCCACGTCCTGGGCAAACGCGGTGGCACAGAGCACCCGGAGCGATAAGACAGCGAGTAAAGTTTTCAATGGCATGACATGGCCTTTGCCTGCACAACTCGCAGGCTTCCGCGCGGATAATGTACGACTGGCTGCTGTAACCATATCACCTCCTGTTCGCACGGCACCACGAATCCAATTCGCCAGGCCGGCAGAACCCGACTGACCAGCGGTCGCCCGTGCGGCTATTGAGCGAGAAGGACAAGCTCGTTCCCTGGAAGATGACCGGCTGCGGGGGATCGAACTGAAAGGCCAGACTCCTACCCCCGTCCGGGAAGGCCAGTTCCGCGGCGGCAATCAGGTCACCGGCCTTTGGCGGATTGTTGGATTCCAGTGTTGTGGCATCCACATTGACCACGCGTCGCCACCGAGCCTCGCCTTTGGGTGACTTCCATTGCCCTGGCACCGTAAACCGCGCTGTCGCGAACTGCGTCCAGTCCGCATCCATCCAGACAGTCAGCCGGTCGTTCTCGAAACTCACGTGGTACTGACACCGGTCATAGGCGTGCGCTTTCAGGTGAGCTGGAACCTCCGTGGTCCAGGTGAAGGCTTGCTTTGTTCCCTCGCCCAGCATCTCGGTCTGTCCGTCGCCAAACGTGAACAACGGCGTTCCATCAAGCCGCACCACGCCGTCGTAATCGGCCAGGCGTCGGCACAAGCCGTGGAACATGTCCAGTTCCGCAGTATAGGTCGGAGCGCAAACCCGGTACACGTTGGGTGCGGGGTGGCGGTAGACCCATTCGAGTGTCGGTCCGACAATTACGCTTAACGGCAAAAATAGCGTCGGCTGCTCCGGCTTGCCGGGCGCGCGCAAAATGACGCGATACGGGATGGTTTGACGGCCGGCGTTTGCGCCGCCGAAAGCCGTGAACACGACCGACGTCTTCGCTTCCTGGCCCGGGGCCAACGGGCCGAAAGATACTTGCCGTGGTTCGACCCGCAGGCCGGACGGCACCTGGAATTCGACGACACCCGCCACATCATCCTGAAGCGTGTTACGAATCGTAAGGCTTGCCTCCCGCCTACCGGGCGAGTCCCAACTGCCTGCGGTCAGGCGCACCTCGGAAGGCGCTACGGTAACAGGAAATGGACACTCCGGGTCGGGTGCCGCAGCCTTCGCAACGATGATGGGTTGCGGGCCCAGACAGATCGTCCCCTGCTCCACCCGCGCTGCCGCGGGTTGGCCGTTCAGGGTGACAGGTCCCTTTGCGGCGGGCACACGGAACGCGGACCAACCGCCGCGCGCGGTAATGGCGCCATCGCGGGTGACGCGCAGGTAGCCATAGTTCGTGAAGGCCACAGCCACCCCGGCGGCGCTGTCCAACGACGCCAGCGCGTGGACCACTCCGTTTGTCGAGCTCCCCCACGCGATGGCGGCGTAGTCGGTAAACGTCTCCGCCTCCACGCGCACGAGCATGGCTTCCGGCGTCTGGGCCAGAACGCGCACCTCCCGCACCAGCGGCGCGGCCGGTACAGTAAACGGTTCGTGTGTGGCGACAAATGTGGTCGCGCGCCGTCCAGCGCGGCGTGCCACGAGCATGGGCACGCCGTGTGTGTCCACGCCGTGCACGACCAGGGTGTTGGTTTCCGACGCCATGTCCACGCGCAGCATGGCCCGCTGATCGAACCCCGCCTCGCCGTGACTGCTGTTTGTGGCTGCGAGCGGGCCTTCGTGCCAGTCGAAATCGAGCTTCCAGGCGGCATCCGTAGTTGCAGCCTGTTGCGACTTCATCAACCAGTAGCGTTTGTCCAGGACGGTTGAAGCGGCGAAGACTGCCGGCTCCATGGGCTTGGGTTTGCCGAAGCTGTGCAGCAGGTAATCATAGGTATGCGGCACGGCGCTGCGCGCGGCGAACAGGTCGAGCAGGTACTCGCGGGTGAGCATCAGCGCCCGGGTCTGGGCCACGCTCTCGTACACGCGGTCGGCCGAGATCGCGAGGAACTTGACCTCGGGCGTGAACGCATGCCGCACGGCGGTGGGTGTTGCGGCGCATGCTTCCTGCTCGTCCACAATCATCGTATTGTGGCAAATGGTATTGCGCGTCCACCCGACATTCGGGTTCTCGTACTGGCTGGAGTTGCAGTCGGGGTAGAAGAGCCGGTTGGCGCCGTGCAGGCAGATGGCGAACTTGTCACGGTGCGCATGGCCCCCGTAGCCTTGTGTCATGAGCGCAAATACGGCGATGGCGCTGGTATTCGTCCAGTAACCGGGCGACTCGTCCGAGCGCAGCATGGCCAGGCCGACGGTCGGCCAGATCGAGGAAGGCGCCGGCGGGAACGGTCGCTCAGCCGGCAGCGGTGGCGCATCCCAGAGCGCCGGCTGGTAGCCGGGTATCATCGCTACAAATGGGGCATAGCGCGGGTCGCCGCCGGACGCTGCAAACGATGCGGCCAGCCCTTCGGCCATGCTCTCGCTCCACTTTGTTTCCTGCGGTTTTGCCAGAAACACATCGTCGCCCGCCGTCGTGGTCGCGCCATCGCCGTAGGTGGCGCAGCGGATCTGTCCTGCCCCCTGGCTGGTGCGCTCCATCGGATAAGCCGTCGCCAAATAGTAGTCCAGTAACCCCTGCGGACTGCCGCCGCCCGGGGTTTTCTGGCGGAACTGGTTTACGCCGTCATACAGACCGCGGTAGCGTGACATCTGCGCCAGCAGGAACAGGCATTTGTGGCGGATGGGGTAGAAAGGCGTTTCGTGCCATGGGCCATGGTCGCGAAGCATGACGTTGAGCACCTCGAAGTAGCCGCCAATATCTGAACCCGGGTTTCGCCGGAAGCCCCACGCCAGGCACGCCGGGTCCTGTGTCACAAGGCCGGTTATGGCGACCATGAAGGTGGGCTTGATCACGAGGTTCGGCGTCTGGTTCCAGCGGTCCATGCACCGCATCTTGAACCGCGCGACAATCACCATGCCGTCCTCGATCTCGCGACGCTCGTCGGGCGTCAGCCCCTGCCACGCCCAGTCGTAGGCTATGAGACCAGAGATGTCCAAGTCGTAGTACACATCGGCGATGTGCGGCTGGCCGCCATTGAAGAACTCCGGCGTGGCCAGCCGGTTGCGAGCCCAGACAACGCCACTCCCCATCTCGCCATACTGGCTCAGAAGCTTCCGGCGGGCAGCCGGCAGGTACGCGGCGTCACTCTCCAACGCATAGAGAAACGCAGCCCAGTAGCCGTCACCCTTCGTGGCCAGCGCCTTGACCCGCGCGTAATCGACGGCAGCCCACTCCTGCGTCCGAACCAGTTTCAGTAGGCGTTGCCGCTCGGAAACAGGCATTAAATATGGCCGGTCATGAGCGGGCGCGTCCATCTGCGGCACGGGAGGGCTATTGCTCTCCGATGCTGCCTTGAGCAGGAATGGAATGGCCAGCGCAGCCAGCAGACACGCAAGGGCGAGACGCGACTTCGAGGTCATGGGGATGAGAATGTCAGACGCGGTGATCAACGTCAAGCGCGCCCCCGCCGCGATTGCCCGCTTGACATTGGCGCCGCGTGTGGTGAACATGCCCCCGACATGAGCGAATGGACCGCCATCCTTGACGATCTCACAACCCACCTGCGCTGGCGACAGGAGCGGCAGGAGCGCACGGAGGAGATTGACCCGGAAACTCTCAAGAGTTTTCTTTCCGTCGCGTCCGGAAAACCGGCCGCCGGTCCGGCATCCACCCGGGATACAGCCCGTAGTCCGGCTATGGCCCAGCCGGTGCCGGCAGGGGCCGATCCGGTCATATCCGAAGGAAGCCCGGCGGCTCCCCCGGTCGACACACCCGATATCCGCCTGGCCGCCTTGGCCGTCATTGCACAAAAGGTGGCCGCCTGCCGGCAGTGCGTACTCTGCGAGAAGCGAAAGCAGCCGATGCCGGGGCAGGGCAATGCACTTTCGCCGGACATCTTGTTTGTTGCGGACGCACCGGGCGCGGAGGAGGACGAGCAGGGAGTGGCCTTGGCCGGCGAGGCGGGTCAGTTGCTTACGAAGATGATCGCCGCCATGGGCTATGCGCGCGAGGAAGTCTACATTACCAGCCTGTGCAAGTGTTGTCCGCCGGGTAGCCGTCATCCCGACAGCCACGAGATGCAGGCCTGCATCCCTTATTTACGCTCGCAAATCGCTGCCATCCGGCCGCGCGTCATCGTTGCGCTGGGCGCGACCGCGGTTAAAGGACTGCTCGATTCCAGCGCCGGCATCTCCCGGTTGCGCGGCACCTGGACCTCTTTTGCTGGGCTGCCGCTCATGCCCACCTACCACCCCACCTACCTGCTGCGCCTTCCATCGACCAAAAAGGATGCCTGGGAAGACCTGAAGAAAGTGCTGGCGAAGCTGGGACGGCCGGTCCCGGCGAAGAAGGGCTAGCAGCCTGTCGGACTTTGTAGAACAGAGACCACTTGGCATTATAATCCTGGCAGTTCGGTAAGAAACTGGACGCCGGAAATGCTTCGGAAATGTTTATCTCGCGTGACGACGGTGGCTTTTGCGCGTCGGGCGCAGACGGCGATGGCGATGTCCGTGAGGGGCAACACGTCGCCGGAGCGATCCATTTCCCAAGCCAGACCGGCTATTTCATCCCAAACCGAAGCAGCCATCGGCACATCTGGGATGTGTTCAAACAACAGTTCCATTTCGCGCCGCGCCGCTGGAGACACCATGCCGCGCAAGACCTCCGCACGCACCACGCCACACCCGACCAAGGAACCCGCGCGCAGCCACGACGACAACGCACGAATTGGATTACGCCCCTGGCGCATCCAGTCAATGTAGATGGTTGAGTCCAGAAGATAGGTCATGGCCGCTCCCGCTGCCGCAGGGCCAGGAGATCATATTTCGGATCAACCGCCGTGCGGTAAGCTTCATCCGGTAGCGCCCGTTCCAGCAGGCGCTCCATCGAGGCCTGACGTTCGGCCGCGCACAGCGCGTAGTTCACCGCTGCCTTGCGGGTCCGGAGCCCTGTCAGTTTCATCACCGCAGACAAGCGCCGTTCGTCGAGGTCAATGGTTGTCTTCATACGGCAAATAGTACGGCTATTTTTACCGTACTTCAAGCCGTATTTCAGGCAGCAATACACTGCGGTATAGGCAGTTATGCCCTGTTCGCATTGACTCATAGGTTTTGCTGGCTTGTGAATTACGCCTGCAATTATTTCCACACGTTTAAACGTGTGAAAATAATTGGCCTGGTTTTTAAAGCGTTTTTTCGCGGCAGGTGGAGGGAGATTTGCCGACATGAAAAGACCGGCGGTTGCCCGCCGGTCTTTAAAGAAATCATTTTCCGCGTCGGAAAATTACTTCGCAAGTCGTGTTTTGAGTGCCTCGACCTCAGCCCGCAGCGCGTACGGCAGCTTGGCACCGTACGGCTTGTAGGACTCCTCGATGCTGGCGACTTCCTTCTTCCAGCCTTCCACGTCCACTCGCAGCAGCTCCTGCATGTCCTCGGCTGAAACACTGGCGCCGGCCAGATCGATCGCATCAAGGGTTGGCAGGATACCGATGGGCGTTTCCACGGCCTTCCCCTGCCCTTCAATGCGCTCGCAAATCCACTTCAGCACGCGGCTGTTCTCGCCGTAGCCCGGCCAGAGCCACTTGCCATCCGCAGTCTTGCGGAACCAGTTCACGAAGAAGACCTTTGGCAGCTTGGCCGGATCCGTGCGCAGGCCGAAGCTCAGCCAGTGCAGGAAGTAGTCTCCCATGTGATAGCCGCAGAACGGCAGCATGGCAAACGGGTCGCGACGGAGCACGCCGGCCTGTCCCAGCGCGGCGGCGGTCGTCTCCGACCCGGCAGCCGCACCCATGAACACACCGTGGTTCCAGTTGTAGGCCTGGTTGACCAGCGGGATGGTGCTCGGCCGGCGGCCGCCAAACAGGAATGCATCAATCGGCACGCCGGCGGGGTTCTCCCACTCCGCCCCGATCACCGGGCACTGGCCGGCTGGCGCGGTGAAGCGCGCGTTCGGGTGCGCAGCCTTGGCCGCCTTGCCCTCCGCGTCCTTGGTGGCAGGTGTCCAGTCCTGCCCCTTCCAATCAATCGCATGCGCCGGCGCCGGCACGCCCATGTCCTCCCACCAGACGTCGCCATCGTCGGTGAGCGCGACGTTGGTGAAAATCGTGTTGTGCGTGATGGTGTCGATCGCGTTCGGGTTGCTGCTGCGGCTGGTGCCGGGCGCCACACCGAAGAAGCCATACTCCGGGTTGATCGCGTACAGGCGTCCGTCTTCGCCGATGCGCATCCAGTTGATGTCATCCCCGATGCACTCGACCTTCCAGCCCGGCAACGTGGGCTGCATCATGGCGAGGTTGGTCTTGCCGCAGGCGCTCGGGAAGGCGGCGCCGACGTAGTAGGCTTTCTTCTCGGGCGACGTGAGCTTGAGAATCAGCATGTGCTCGGCCATCCACCCCTCCTTGCGAGCCAGGACCGAAGCGACGCGCAGCGCCAGGCATTTCTTGCCCAGCAGCGCGTTTCCGCCGTAGCCCGAGCCGAAGGACCAGATCGCGCCCTCTTCCTGGAAGTGCGCGATGTATTTCTTGGCCGGATCCGGGACGCATGGCCACGGCACATCCTTCTGCCCTTCCTCGAGCGGCGCGCCCACCGAGTGCAGGCAGGGAACGAAATCGCCGTTATCGCCCAACGCGTCGAGCGCAGCCTTGCCCATGCGCGTCATGATGCGCATGTTGACGACGACATATGCCGAGTCGGTGATCTCAATGCCGATCTTGGCCACGGGCGAACCGATCGGCCCCATGGAGAACGGAATCACATACATGGTGCGGCCGCGCATGCACCCCTTGTAGAGCTCGCGCATTTCGGCCTTCAACTCCGCAGGCGCGCGCCAGTTGTTGGTCGGGCCGGCATCCTCGCGGCGGGTGGTGGAGATATAGGTGCGGTCCTCGACGCGCGCCACATCCGACGCATGCGAGCGGGCCAGGTAACAGCCGGGGCGCTTGATCGGATCCAGCGGCGTAAACGTGCCCGCTTCGACCATCTGCTTGCACAGCTTGTTGTATTCCCTCTGCGAACCATCGCACCAGCGGACTTTGTCCGGCTTGCAGAGCTTGGTGATCTCGGCAACCCAGGCCAGCAGTTTGGGGTTCTTCGTTGGCTTCGGCATCTTGTTCTCCTCGTTGGCTTCGATGGGGTGAACCCGTCGCACAACACGTAGCGTGTCGGCGCACGGAAGGCGACAAATCTACCGAAAGCAAGTGTACGAAGGCAAGAAGGAAACGCAGGGGGTAACAATCGCCAGAAACTTTCTTCGGTTTCCGGCCGCTTCCCCGGCGAATAGTTTCAGTACGATGAGCTGGGGAACAGGAACCAGCCGAAGGATGCTGCCGGCCCGGACCACCAGCATAGCCTCGGGATCGTTCACGCTACGCACGGGAT
>SESE01001262.1_pt1 | contig 10413 bp, 9 predicted proteins | sample 3171371 | NCBI WGS metagenome assembly SESE01 (sample SAMN06051881, study PRJNA518727) | freshwater metagenome | biome: subpolar coniferous forest; feature: holomictic lake; material: water; isolation source: holomictic Lake 442, 13 m depth | place: Canada: near Kenora, Ontario | collected...
TTCAGGATGTCCCGATTGAACTCCTGGATGCACTGGCGATACGACGGCACATCGGCTTTCTTTATAAATCAAACACAAAGACGTCGATATGCAGGAAGCTTTCGGCTATCCGGTCATTTTTCAGGTTTCTCGTCAGACAGGGCGTAATGGATGCGAGTCCGACAGAGATGATATCGAATCCCCGCGCCGAAAGCCCAATCCCGGTATTTCTTCCCATTGATGAGATGTTCAGGCTTCTGGATTCGGTTTCTGCGGATTCGCTTTCTGGTCACAGAGATCGCGCCATACTGGAAATGTTGTATTCGGCAGGACTTCGCGTCTCTGAGCTTACCGCCATGGATGTCCATGATGTGGATTTTGACCAGTTTGTGGTTCGGGTCTGCGGAAAGGGAAACAAACAACGGATCACACCGGTTGGAAAAGAAGCGCTGGCTGCGCTGAGAGCATACCGGGAGCATCTGACACGTCAGGCCGGCATCGGATTTTATGAAAATGGACCATTGTTTCTTAATCTACGCAACGGCCGGCTGACGTCCCGGTCGGTTGCCCGTATTCTGGATAAATGGGCGCTGAAATGCAATCTTTCCATGCCGGTGTTTCCTCATGCAATACGGCACAGTTTTGCAACGCATTTGCTGGATTCTGGCGCTGATTTAAGGATTGTGCAGGAACTTCTGGGGCACAAACGGCTATCCACTACCCAGAAATATACGCATGTGAGCATGGCAAAGCTGATAGAAACCTACGACAAGGCGCATCCAAGAAAGTAAGGTGACTCAATTGGTATTTCACGGAACGACAATATTGGCGCTTCGACACAAGGGGAAGGTGATTGTTGCCGGCGATGGCCAGGTAACGCTTAGTACCACCATTGTCAAGCATAAGGCCAAAAAAGTCAGGCGAATCTATAACGAAAAAATTATCGTGGGGTTTGCAGGAGCAACTGCGGATGCCCTGCATCTTTCCGAACGACTTGAAGGCAAGCTGGAACGGTTCAACGGCAATCTTACCCGGGCCGCAGTCGAGCTGGCCAGAGAGTGGCGAACCGATAAATATCTCAGGCGGCTGGAGGCCATGATGATTGCCGTTGATGAAAGCCGGACTTTTCTGCTCTCCGGAAACGGCGATATTATAGAGCCTGATGAGGGCGTGATCGGCATAGGCTCCGGGGGCGCAATCGTTCAGGCTGCGGCCATGGCGCTTGTGCGGCATTCACTCCTTGAACCCCGGGAAATTGTAGAGAAGTCCATGGCGATTGCAGCCTCTCTTTGTATTTACACCAATACTGACATCACTGTTGAAGAATTATGAATTATGCCGACACCCCTTGTAATTCGTGATTCATAATTATCTTTTCTCACCATTCATCATTTTATTTTGGATAGCCCATGAATTCACTTAAACCATCTGAAATTGTAATAGAGCTGGATAAATACATTGTCGGGCAACATAACGCCAAGCGTTCTGTTGCCATTGCCCTGAGAAATCGCTGGCGCAGGCAGCAGGTTGCGGAAGACCTTCGGGATGAAATCGCTCCGAAAAACATTATACTGATCGGACCCACCGGCGTGGGGAAAACTGAAATCGCCCGTCGGCTTTCCAAACTGACGGACTCTCCGTTTTACAAGGTTGAAGCCTCCAAGTTTACCGAGGTTGGTTACGTTGGTCGGGATGTAGAATCCATGATTCGGGATCTGCTGGAGCTGACCATCAATTTGCTGAAAACCCGGGAGCAGGAAGTCATCAAACCCAAAGCCAGAGCCGTAGCCGAAGAAAGAATGCTGGATTTGCTGCTGCCCCCCAAACCCAGGCTTCAGCAGGGGGAAACCGCCAAGGAGCCCCAGCTTGAGGTGGTGACCACGGGAACGGATGAATCGTTTTCAACCCGTGAAAAACTTCGCGGCATGTTGCGTGCCGGAAAACTGGACAGCCGTTATGTGGATCTGGATGTTCCCGACAGATCCATGCCCACTGTGGAAATTTTTTCCAATGTCGGCATGGAAGAAATGGGCATTAATTTCAAAGATATGTTGGGCGGGCTTTTGCCAAAGAATACCCGGCGAAGAAAGATCAAGGTTCCGGAAGCCCTGGATATTCTTTCTCAGGAAGAAGCTCAGAACCTGATTGATATGGACAAGGTGATTCGGCAGGCCAAGGAAAAAGTGGAACAGTCCGGAATCATTTTCCTGGACGAGATTGACAAGATCGTCGGCAAAAGCGGCAGTCATGGTCCGGACATTTCCCGCGAAGGGGTGCAGCGGGATTTGCTGCCAATTGTAGAAGGCTCTACCGTTACCACCAAGTACGGTCCGGTCAAAACCGACCACATTCTGTTTATCGCATCCGGCGCATTTCATACCATCAAGCCTTCGGACCTGATTCCGGAGCTTCAGGGCCGTTTTCCCATTCGGGTGGAACTGGACTCTTTGAACCGGCAGGATTTTTTCAGAATTCTGACCGAACCTCGAAATGCTCTGGTACTTCAGTACACGGAGCTGCTGAAAACCGAAGGCGTTGATGTGCAATTTGAAACCAGCGCCATCGAACGCATTGCCGCAATTGCAGAAGAAGTCAATACCATGACCGAAAACATTGGTGCCAGGCGGCTGCACACCTTGATGGAATGTCTTCTGGACGACATTCTTTTCGATGCGCCGGACCTGCAGGAAAAAAAGATAGTTATCGACGGCGATCATGTGGATTCCAAGCTGAAAGCCATTCAAAGCAACGAAGACCTTAGCCGGTATATATTATAGGCTGAAGGCGAAAGGAATTCATAATGACCCCGAATGTCGCAGATATCCTGGTTGAATCCCTGCCCTACATACGCCGGTTTTCCGGAATGACCCTGGTGGTCAAATATGGCGGCCATGCCATGGTGGATGAGCAGCTTAAAGCGGATTTTGCTCAGGATATTACGCTGATGAAATTTATTGGCTTGAATCCGGTTGTCGTTCATGGCGGCGGGCCGCAGATCAACCTGGTACTGGATAGCATGGGCATCTGTCCACAATTTGTTCGCGGCATGAGGCTGACCGATGAGCCTACGATGGATGTGGTGGAAATGGTACTGGGCGGAAAGCTGAACAAGGCTATAGTGGCCCAGATCAACCGGCAAGGCGGCAAAGCAGTGGGCTTGAGCGGCAAGGACGGCGGGCTAATCACGGCGGAAAAATTGCACATCGTCTATCAGCCGGATGAAAACAGTCCGCCGGAAATCATTGATCCTGGCCTGGTGGGGCAAGTAACACATATCAACCCTGAAATCATTCATACCCTGACCCAGCATGGGTTTATTCCGGTAATTGCGCCGGTGGGCGCCGGCGTTGAAGGCGAAACTTTCAACATCAACGCGGATATTGTGGCCAGCCATGTGGCGATGGCGCTGACTGCCGGTCGTCTTATTCTGCTGACCGACGTGGATGGCATTCTGGATGCTTCCGGCACCCTGATTCCCTCGCTGAACGCAGAAATCGCCCATCGCATGATGCAGGAAAAAACCATTTCCGGCGGGATGATTCCCAAGGTGGAATGCGCCCTGGATGCGGTTGAACATGGGGTGCAGAAAGTGCATATTATCAACGGTACCCGGCGGCATGCGCTGCTGCTGGAACTCTTTACAGACAAAGGCATTGGAACAGAGGTTACGTTATGACAAGTGAACAGACAGAAAACGGGGATACCGGGGATACCGGCAAATGGATGGTTCAGGCCGACGGAGTGATGGCCACAACCTACAAAAGGACTCGGGTTGTGTTTTCAAGGGGGAGTGGCTGTACCCTGTGGGATACCGAAGGCCGGTCCTATCTGGATTTTGTTGCGGGCATCGCTGTGTGCAATCTTGGCCATGCCCATCCAGCAGTTTCAGATGCATTGCGTGAACAGGCCGAGATACTGGTTCATGTGTCCAATCTCTATTATACGATTCCGCAGACCGAACTGGCAGCCTGGTTAATTGATCACAGTTTTGCAGACAGGGTCTTCTTCTGCAACAGCGGGGCCGAAGCTAACGAAGCAGCCATCAAGCTGGCCCGAAAATATTTCAAGGACGAAGGAGAGCCGGACAGATACCGGATTATTTCCATGATCCAGTCCTTTCATGGCAGAACATTGGGAACCCTTTCTGCGACCGGCCAGGACAAAATCAAGCAGGGGTTTTCACCCATTCTCGAAGGGTTTGATTTTGTTCCGTTCAATGATTTTCAGGCCATAAAGGAGAAAATCAGCGCATCGACATGCGCCATTTTGCTGGAACCGGTTCAAGGAGAAGGCGGCATCCGCGTCGCCGATCCGGAATTTCTTCAAAATATTCGCAGGCTCTGCAATGAAACCGGAACCCTCCTGATTTTTGATGAGATTCAAACTGGAGTTGGCCGGACCGGAAAGCTCTTTGCTTACGAACATTTCGGGGTTCAACCCGATATCATGACCCTTGCCAAGGCCCTTGCCAATGGCCTTCCCATCGGGGCCATGCTGGCGAAAGAATTCGTGGCTGCTTCGTTTGTTCCCGGATCCCATGCCTCGACGTTCGGCGGAACACCGCTGGTAACCGCTGCATCCCTCTGTGTTCTGAAAACTCTTGACCAGGAGAACATCATCGGGCATTGCGCGGAAGTTGGACAGTACTTTAAGGAGCGATTGCTGGAACTAAAAAGCCGCCATGATTCTGTCGTGGATGTTCGCGGACTGGGCTTGCTGCTGGGAATGGAACTGAACATCGACGGCCTTCCGCTGGTTCAGGCCTGCCTGGAAAAAGGATTTGTGATCAATTGTGTTCAAGGCAATACCCTGCGGTTTATCCCTCCGCTGATTGTTCAGAAGGCGCAAATCGATCAACTGATCCTTTGCCTGGATGGAATTTTATAATAAATCATAGGTGAAGCATTGAAAAAAGACTTGCTGACACTGCTGGATCTGACGAAATCAGATTGCGATACCCTGTTTAAAAGAGCCATTGAATTAAAGGATCGGCGAAAAAAAGGAATTCGGGAAACCCTGCTTGCTGGGAAATCGTTGGGACTGATATTTGATAAACCTTCCACGAGAACGCGGGTTTCGTTTGAGACCGCCATGATTCAAATGGGGGGGACACCAATTTTTATCAGCTCCAAAGACACCCAGATTTCCCGGGATGAGCCTGTCATGGACACAGCGAGGGTACTTTCCCGCTATCTGGATGCCCTTGCCATCAGGACGTTCTCTCAGGATCTTCTGGAGGGCTTTGCAGCCTATTCAACGATTCCGGTTATAAATGCGCTGACGGACCTTTACCATCCGACCCAGGTGCTGAGCGATCTGATGACCATTATCGAATACAAGGGCGGATATGAGGGACTGAAGATTGTCTGGGTCGGGGACGGCAACAACGTATCTCATTCCTGGATCAACGCTGCTGCCACACTGGGACTGAATCTCGTTTTGGCCTGTCCCGAAGGATATTATCCGAATACCGCCATTTTCAAGCGGGCGATGGATATCGGCGTCGGTAGCATCCGCGTAATTTCCGATCCCATTGAGGCGGTGCATGAGGCGGATGTAATTTACACCGATGTATGGGCCAGTATGGGGCAGGAAAGCGAACATTTTTCACGAAAAAAGGTATTTAAAGCCTACCAGGTGAACAGGGAACTGGTTAGTCATGCACGAAGCGATGCTATTGTCATGCACTGTCTGCCGGCGCACCGGGGCGAGGAAATCAGCGAGGAAATGATGGACAACCCCCTTCCGGTGATCTGGGATCAGTCTGAAAATAAAATGCACATAAACAAGGCCATTCTCGAAGCGGTTATGATTAAAAACCGTTGACCAGCCGACACAAGAGCGTTGACCGTTCACCGTCAACGGTTAACGGTTTTTCAATAGATTAAGGAGAGTTACCATGTCTGATCAGATTAAAAAAGTCGTGCTGGCCTATTCGGGCGGTCTGGATACGTCGGTCATCTTAAAATGGCTCATTGAAACCTATCACTGCGAAGTTGTGACATTTTCCGCCAATATCGGACAAGATGAGGATATGGATCAGATCCGGGAAAATGCTTTTAACACAGGCGCATCCAAATCATATATGGAAGATTTGTCCGAAACCTTTGTAAAGGATTATGTATTTCCAGCATTCCGGGCAAACGCCATCTATGAAGGTCAGTATCTTCTCGGGACATCCCTGGCAAGACCCTTGATCGCCAAAAGACAGATGGAAATCGCCAAAATTGAATCTGCGGATGCCGTCAGCCACGGGGCAACCGGAAAAGGCAATGACCAGGTGCGCTTCGAGCTGACCTATTTTGCGATGGATCCGCACATTCGCATCATAGCTCCCTGGCGGGAATGGCGACTAACTTCCCGAACCGCCCTGATGGAGTTTGCCAGTCAGCACGGAATCAAGGTTCCAACAACCCCTTCAAAGCCCTACAGCTCGGATGCGAACCTGCTGCATATCAGCTATGAAGGCGGCATTCTGGAAGATCCATGGGCTGCACCGCCCGATGATATCTATACGATGTCGGTGTCCCCCAAGGATGCGCCAGATGAGCATGAATTTATCGAGATTACCTTTGATCAGGGAAATCCGGTTGCAGTAAACGGCCAGGCCATGTCTCCTGCTACCTTGTTCCGGGAGTTGAACCGGCTTGGCGGCCGCAACGGCATCGGCCGGGCGGATATCGTTGAAAACCGGTTTGTGGGCATGAAATCCCGGGGTGTGTATGAAACGCCGGGTGGAACCATTTTAAGAGCCGCCCATATAGCTATGGAATCCATTACCCTTGATCGGGAAGTCATGCATCTGCGGGATTCCCTGATTCCCAAATATGCGGAAATAGTGTACTATGGGTTCTGGTTTTCTCCGGAAATGCGCCTGCTTCAGAATCTGATTGACGACACGCAGAAGAATGTCTGCGGCGTGGTGCGACTTGAGCTGTATAAGGGCAACTGTCGGGTTCTGGGAAGAAAATCGGACAGATCCTTGTACAGTGTTGATTTTGCAACATTTGAAGATGATTCTGTGTATCGCCAGAAGGATGCCGAAGGATTTATCCGGCTCAATGCCCTCAGGCTAAGAATCCAGAATATGCTTAAATTAGGATAACGACGACAGAGTATAAATCATTTCGTTTTAAAGAGGATATACATGATCGAAAAGCCCTGGGAAGGAAGATTTGCGGAAAAAACCGATAGGAGTGTTGAACTTTTCACCTCGTCAATTGATGTGGATAAGCGGCTATACGCATTCGATATTGATGGTAGTATCGCCCACTGTCAGATGCTGGCCCATGTCTCCATCATTACGCACGAAGAGGCCGAAAAGCTGATCGAAGGGCTTGGCGCCATCAAACGGGAAATCCAGCGGGGCAAATTTTTATTTGATCACGGCCTTGAAGATATCCACATGCACATTGAAAACCGGCTTTTTCAGGAAGTTGGCAAGGTTGCACAGAAGCTGCATACGGCCAGAAGCAGAAATGATCAGGTGGCGCTGGATTCCCGAATGTTTCTCCGGGAGGAAACCCGCAACATCATCCGGCTTCTGGATGCCTTGAATACGGTGATTGTGTCTCTGGCGGAGGAGAACCTGGATGTGACCATGCCGGGATATACCCATCTTCAGCGGGCTCAGCCGGTTCTGCTGGCGCATCATCTGCTGGCCTATTACGAGATGTTTTCACGAGATCGGGCGCGGTTCTGCGATGCCTTGAAACGGATAAATGTAATGCCTCTGGGAAGCGCCGCTCTTGCCGGAACAACATACCCAATTGACCGACATTATACCGCCGCCCTGCTTCAGTTTCCGGAGGTTTCGGGCAACAGCATTGATTCGGTTTCGGACAGGGATTTTATGCTGGAATTTCTTTCCTGCGCCAGCATTGCCATGGTTCATTTCAGCAGGCTTTCCGAGGAAATGATTCTGTGGTCTTCCACCGAATTCGGCTTTATTGGGCTTCCTGATGCGTTTTCAACCGGCAGCAGCATCATGCCGCAGAAAAAAAACCCGGATGTGCCGGAGCTGGTCCGCGGAAAATCCGGCAGGGTTTTCGGCGATCTGTTTGCGCTTCTCACTCTCATGAAGTCTCTTCCTCTGGCTTACAATCGGGATATGCAGGAAGATAAGCCTGCCTTGTTTGATGCCGTGGATACATTAAAAGCCTGCATCGAGATTTACACAGCCATGCTGCCCAAAATAAAGATCAACAAGGAAATTCTATATCAGGCAACAACTACTGGGTTTTTAAACGCAACGGACATGGCGGATTATCTGGTCACCAAGGGAATGACTTTCCGCGAATCGCACAGTTGCGTTGGAAAGGCTGTGGGATATGCGTCCAACTGTAAAAAAGAACTCCATGAGCTGACGATTGAGGAGATGAAGTCCTTTTCGACGCTGATTGCAGAAGATATATTTGGCATCCTTACACCGGAACAGATGATCAATCGACGGACATCTTTTGGAGGGACGGCTGGGGAGAATGTCAAGGCAGCCATTCAAGCAGCCAGACAGCACCTGTCGGAGTCCGTGTGTCCATGATCCTGGGGAGGATACCGGTCAGCCGGTTTTCGATCATGCTCCTGATTGCGGCAATGATTCCGTGTCTTTGTATTTTGGGATGCGGCAGAAAAGAAATGCCGTCTGCGCCCCGGCAGGTTCCGCCGCAACCGGTTACGGATCTTCGTGTTCAGTTAACCGGGAATCAGGTTGAACTGATATGGTCTTTTTCGACAGCCCTTTACGGGTCGGAGCAAATAACCGGGTTTGGCGTGTTTCGCGCGTCAGAGTTGATTTCCGAAGGCTGCAGCGGTTGTCCGTTTCTGTTTCATCGGGTAGCAGATGTTCCCTTCATGGAAGGGCAGGACGGAGCATCTGTAATAGTATATAGGGATACGATAGAAAGCGGATACCGCTACCGGTATAAGGTTATCTGCTATTCGACGGGGCTTGCAGGCAAGGATTCAAACGTGGTGGTGGTGGAAGGGGAGTAGGCATGCATTATTTTCAATATCATGACAACGAAATGTATTGTGAGGATGTTCCGGTCCAAGCCATTGCTAAGCAGGTGGGAACGCCGCTTTATATTTACAGCCACGCAACGCTGACCCGGCATTTCAAGGCGTTTAACGATGCGTTTGAGGGGCTTGACCGGCTGGTATGTTTTTCGGCCAAGGCCAATACCAGCATGGCCGTCCTCAAACTTTTGGCGAATCTGGGAAGTGGGCTGGATATTGTGTCTGGCGGAGAGCTTCTCCGGGGACTGAAGGCCGGGTTTTTGCCTGATCGCATTGTATATTCGGGTGTAGGAAAGCGGGTGGATGAAATTGATTTTGCTCTGGAAACCGGCATCCTGATGTTTAATGTCGAGTCACTGGAGGAGCTGGAGCTGATCCAACTGCGGGCTGCTGCTTTAAACGAAAATGCATTTATTTCCATTCGGGTGAACCCTGATGTGGATCCCAAGACCCATCCGTATATTTCAACCGGCCTGAAGAAGAACAAATTCGGGATCGACACCGAAAGTGCGATTTCAGCCTATCAAAGAGCCAGTAAGCTGCCCCATATTTCGGTTGTTGGAATAGACTGCCACATTGGCTCCCAGATTACCGAAATCCAGCCATTCGAAGATGCGCTGAAAAGTCTCAAGAGCCTGATTCAAAGGCTTGGAGCAATGGGCATACCCATTCGGTACCTGGACATGGGTGGCGGCCTGGGAATTACCTACCGGGAAGAAGCGCCGCCTCAGCCGTTCGAGTATGCCCGGGCCATTGCCAATGTTCTTGGAGACCTGAAGATTAAGCTGATTCTGGAACCTGGCAGGGTGATTGTGGGAAACGCCGGCATCCTGGTCACTCAGGTGTTGTACCGGAAAAAAGGGCTTGTCAAGGAATTTGTCATTACCGATGCAGGCATGAATGATCTGATGCGGCCTATTCTGTATAATGCCTACCATGAAGTGCTGCCGGTGGTTCGCTCAAGTGGAGAGTCCTTTACTGCGGACATTGTTGGCCCAATCTGCGAAACCGGAGATTTTCTGGCGCAGGATCGGCAAATCTCCCCGGTTCAAAGCGGCGATTTGCTTGCATTGATGAGCGCTGGCGCGTACGGATTTGCGATGTCGTCAAATTATTGTTCCAGGCTGAGGGCCGCCGAGGTCATGGTCAAAGGGGATAAGTTTGCAGTAATCAAGGAACGGGAAAACTATGCGGATCTGATTGCAGGGGAGTCTGTGCCGGAGTTTATATAAAAAATTTTTGAATGAGAATATTCAAGCTTGATCATTGTTTCGACCACCCAGCAACAAAAGGAGAACGTATGAAAAAGCATTATGGACTCATGTTGTTTTTTGTGGTTTTGGTTTCCATTGGCTGGACAGTCAGCTCACAAGCTATGGAATTGGTACCTGTGACAAGTTTTGACAGTTCTTGGGTGAA
>SESE01001263.1_pt1 | contig 10406 bp, 9 predicted proteins | sample 3171371 | NCBI WGS metagenome assembly SESE01 (sample SAMN06051881, study PRJNA518727) | freshwater metagenome | biome: subpolar coniferous forest; feature: holomictic lake; material: water; isolation source: holomictic Lake 442, 13 m depth | place: Canada: near Kenora, Ontario | collected...
CATTACCAATGCACCCACTGAGGGAGGCAGCTCCGCCAATCGTGAATCTCCGCCCCGTTCAGCAGAGCGTGATGCTGTCGCGCCATCCGGACTCTCCTCAACCACAGGCAGCTTTCAATCCTATGTTGCCAGCTCTACCGGCGCCACTCTCGGCATGTTTGGCCGGGAGCTTTTCGGTAATGTGCCGAGCACGTATGCACCACTCAGCGCAGCCCAGGTCAATGCGGACTATGTTATCGGCCCAGGCGATGCTTTGCAGATTCGCGGCTGGGGGATGGTTGATATTGATGTTAATGTTACCGTTAATCGCAGTGGTGAAATTTATCTTCCGCGCATCGGCGCTGTCAATGTGGCCGGGGTTAAATACCGCGATCTCCAGGGGCACCTGAAAAAAGCGATCAGCCGAATATATACAAACTTTGAGCTTACAGTCAGTATAGCCCAGACTCGCAGCCTGCAGATTTATGTTCTCGGCCATGCCCAGCGCCCTGGCACCTACACGCTCAGCGCCATGAGCTCACTCCTTAATGCCCTTTTTGCCTCCGGTGGTCCATCCGCAACCGGCACCATGCGGAATATCCAGCTTAAACGAGGCACCGCAGCTCCCGTCTCAATCGACCTTTATGACATGCTGCTCCATGGCGACAAAAGCATGGACTGTTCGCTCCAGGATGGTGATGTCATCTATATCCCGGAGATTGGTCCTCTTGTGGCGCTCTTTGGCAACGTCAAAAGGTCGACCATCTTTGAATTGAACAAAAAGACATCCCTCTCTGAAATAGTCAACTGGTCGGGCGGGTTTGAATCGGCTGCCGACCTCAAACATGTCATTGTTGAAAAGAGAGTTGATAACCGTTACGAAACCATCGCCGAACTGCAGGCCGACACGGAGTCGATAACAAAAGAGCTCTCAAACATCATCTTGACCCCTACCGATATCATTCGGGTTTTTGTACCAGGCACCATACCTTTTCAGGTTAAGGTGGCTCGGGCGTTTGCTCTTGTTGATGGCGCGGTCAAAGAGCCAGGCGTTTTCCAGATTGAAAAAGGTGAAACACTGAAGTCGCTTGTTGCCCGGGCTGGAGGAACTAACGAGAAAGGTTTTGTCTACGGTACGGTCTTCACCCGCGAAAGTGTGCGGCAAGAGCAGCAGACGAAAATCGATCAAACGGTTGACCGCTTTGAAAAGGATCTGGATACTACTTATAGAGAGAGGATTGCCACTGAGGCTAATCCTGACAAGCTCGATATGATTCAGCGACAGATTGGATTTCAGCGCGGCCTGATCGCAAAATTACGGGCATTCAAGGCAGATGGGCGCATTATTCTTGGCCTTAAAGAGTTTGACAGTAAAGTGACTGATCTTCCTGACTTTCCTCTTGAGGATGGCGACAGGATTCTTATTCCAGAAAAGTCCACGACGGTGAGTGTACTCGGCTCTGTCTACCAGCAAAACACTTATATCTATTATCCTGACTACAGCGTGAACGACTACATCGAAAAGGCTGGCGGAGTAAACCCCTCGGCTGATAAATCGATGGTCTACCGGATCTGTGCGGATGGTACCCTGCAAAGCAAAAACCACGGTGGGTGGAGTGGCTCCATCAATCCTGGTGATGCCATTGTGGTCCCTGAAAAAATCATTAAACCAAATAGCCTCGGTACAAGTTTTGTCACTGCTCTGAAAGACTGGACAACTATTCTCTACCAATTTGGTCTCGGAGCTGCTGGTCTCAAGACACTTAAAAATTGAATGTTGACAAATATGCCTGAGCTAGCCTCCCAGCATCTCACCCGCGAAGAGCCGATGGAAGATGAGATAAGCCTGCTTGATCTTGCCATAACGGTTGCAAAACACAAAAAGCTTATTCTTGGCGCTCCGCTGGTTGCTGCGATAGTTGCCGCTGTGTTTACGCTTTTTATGCCAAATATCTATACGGCTGACACGCAAATAATGCCACCCCAGCAGCAATCCAGCGCATCAGCAATGCTCAACCAGCTTGGCGCTCTCAGTGGCATGGCTGGAGCTGCAGGTATAAAAAATCCTAATGATGTCTACATTGCTATGCTTAAAAGCCGGACACTGCAGGAGAGCATGATCCGGCGTTTCAAACTCCAGAATGTTTATGCGACAAAAACTCCCGGGCAGACACGAAAAACACTATCTGGAGTAACAACGATAACCTCCGGAAAAGATGGTCTTATTACCGTTCAGGTTGATGACAAGAACCCACAACGAGCAGCAATGCTCGCCAATGGGTATGTCGAAGCTTTGCAGCAGATGACACAGGTTTTTGCAGTCACGGAAGCCTCAAAGCGCCGACTTTTTTTCGAAAAGCAGCTCCTGCACGCCAAAGAGGCCCTCAGCGATGCAGAAATAGCTCTCAAGCAGTTACAGGAGAAAACCGGCATTATCCAGCTTGACGCCCAGGCTCAGCTCATTATCAGCACAGCCGCTGGGCTCAAAGGGCAGATTGCCATGAGAGAGGTTGAGCTTGGCGCTATGCGTACTTTTGCTACCGGCAATAACCCTGATTATATCCGTACGCAGCAGGTATTGGCAGGTTTACGTGAGCAGCTTGCCAAGGTTGAAACCGGGACAGTCACCACCAGTAAAGTGCCCGAAACAGGTCTTGAATACATCCGTAAGGTACGTGATCTGAAGTATGCTGAAACCATTTACGAGATGCTTGCCAAACAGTTTGAAATGGCTAAAATTGATGAAGCCAAGGAGAGTTCAGTGATTCAAGTGCTCGACAAGGCTGTGGTGCCTGAGCAAAAGTCCAAGCCAAAACGCAGCATGACGGTTCTTCTTGCTGCCGTTGCCACGGGATTTTTGGCTATCCTCTGGGCCTTCATCACTGAAGCGCTCCAAAATGCCAAAAAAGAGAGTGAAACCGTAGCTCAGCTCAACAAGCTCAAACAAAATCTCCGCTGGAACTGACTGTTGTTCCAATGAGTAAATATTTTTGTACTGGTGGAAAATTTCCACCGGTTCGAAAAGCTCAAGCACTCTACGGTAAATCCTAAAGCATTTACCGAAAAAGGGTTGTATATGCTTGCTACAATTCTCAAAAGTCCACAAGCAATACAGGCAACGATATCTATCATAGAACGATTTTGCTGTAAGGGTTGGATTGCCCGGCTCTGGTGTGTGATTATTCAGAGCAAAAAAATGTTTATTATTGGGAGGGTGAGCGTATAACACAAAGAGAGGTGATTATGATAGCGATAAGCACAACAGAGTTACGCAGGAATCTCAAGAAGTACCTTGCCATGGCCAATCATGAGCGAGTTGTTGTTCAGTCTGGCAAAGCTGAGGCCTACGAAATTATTCCTGCAAGAATAATGAGCGACACGGATAAGTATTTCTCCAATCCAAAAGTCCTTGAGGCCATTGAACGGGGCAGGGAGGATATAAAGGCAGGCCGTTTCATTACGATAACTGATCCAAAAAAAATATGGGAAACTATACTCTCATAATTTCAAAGGATGCTCAGAAGGAGATCAGTTATTTTTACAAGCTTGGTGACAAAGCCATTATCAACAAGCTGGAAAAAATTTTGGAAGAGTTGATTGACCACCCGACAAAAGGAACGGGAAAAGTTGAGCAACTGCGAGGAGATTTGGCAGGGTGTTGGTCAAGACGCCTCAACAAGAAGCATCGTATAGTCTACGAGGTTAATGAAAGCATCGTGACGGTTTTTGTCATTTCTGCCAGCGGCCATTATGGTGACTCATAGACATGCTCAACTGAGAGTAAAACATGGACGAGAACTCGAAAATTTGTAGAATCAAAGGTTCGGCTTCAGATTTAACTGCCTTACAGAGTGTTAAGCACGTTATTTGCTGAATCTGATTTAAAAACCATCTGTTTTTGTCCTTTATGCGGAGGCGAGAAAACAGGGGGAAAAACAACAATAACAGTCGATCTTGGCTACGGGTTAGTTGTTATCAGAGATGTACCTGCTACGGTTTGTGCCCTTTGTGGCGCAGACTGGATTGGAGATGCTATCGCTGACAAAATTGAACGTATTGTTGAGGAAGCTCGCCAAAAGCATAGTCACATGGAAGTTATCAGCTTAAAAGCAAGTTAAACTATCAGTTTTTAGTGGTTCATCCTTTTTCGTTTTCGATAGAGCAGCTTGTTCCTGGCATCATCTCGTGTGTCATTTCAGTGCTTCTGGTGCTCTCCAAAAAATGGCACGGCAAGCATTCGCTCGATACCACTGATGGCGTTCAAAAATTCCATGTGCAGCCAACACCTCGCATTGGTGGTGTTGCTCTCTTTGTGGGGTTGATTGCAGCATGGTGGTTAGCTTCCGGTTCAACAGCACAACTGCTCGGTCAAATGCTTCTTGCCAGCTTACCGGCATTTGCTGCGGGCTTAACTGAAGATTTGACCAAAAAAGTTGGTGTTCGCGATCGTCTCATTGCCACTATGCTCAGCGCTGTGGCGGCATGGTGGCTTACTGGCTACAGCCTTACTCGCGTTGATGTATCGGGTGTCGATGTTGTAATGGCGTATCTCCCTGTTGGTGTGGCGTTTACCGCTTTTGCGGTTGCTGGAGTGGCAAATGCAACAAACATTATTGATGGTTTTAATGGGTTAGCTTCGGGCACGGTAATGATTTGCTTTACTGCTCTTGGCTTGATTGCATGGCAGGTTGGTGATCTGCAGTTAGTGCAGTTATGTGTTCTTATGGTCGTCGTTACCGGCGGTTTTTTTATTGTTAATTTTCCTTTTGGAAAAATATTTATGGGTGATGGCGGAGCATACCTTCTGGGGTTTCTGCTTGCATGGGTAGCTATAATGCTGCCGATGCGCAATCCGCAAGTTTCAGTATGGGCTCCGTTGGTGGTATGTGGTTATCCTGTTATTGAAACCGTTTTCAGTATGGGTCGTCGTTACTGGAACAAAACTCATGCCGGTCAACCTGATAGCGCTCACTTGCACAGTCTGATAAAAGTTAACGTAGTAAACCGGCGTGTCCCGCATTTACCTCAACCTATACGTAATAGCTTGGTTGCACCATCATGCTGGGTATTTACATGCGTGGTCTCAGGTTTTGCTGTTTGGCAGTACAATCGTATCGATTTTCTTGTTGCAGCATGGTTTGGTGGTTTTATTATTTATGCCATGCTCTATGATCGGGTGAGACGAGAGGTAACATGTTTTGCGCATCAAGTGTGAAAATAAGCTTTTTGCGTTGTTGTTCGCACGTATCCCGTAGTCCACAACTTCCCCAAGCTTAAAACGTATGAACCAAAAAAGAAAACTGATAAAGTTCGACTGGGCTATAAAGCGTTTACTTCGCAGCAAAGCCAATTTTAGGATTCTGGAAGGTTTTTTAAGTGAGCTTTACTGCAAAAGGGTTAAAAGAGGCGGCAGACATGTTAAGTATTATGAAGTTGCCTGAAGAGGAACAAAAAAGCCTACGAACATTACAAAGATGATTTACACTATCAGGCCAGCATGTTCGAGTCATCCTACGGGATGGATATTCAGAAGGTCGCGTTGATGGCCGCATGGAGGGTGAATCCAGGCTGCTGGAACGTCGCTTTGGCGCACTGCCCCAGTGGGCAACAGAGAAATTAAGCAGCGCAACTGAATCGGAGCTGAACGCTTGCAGTGAGGCCATCCTCACTGCGCCGACACTGGAGGCCGTATTAAATTTCTAAAAGAGCTATAAAATCTATTCAGTCAAAGCTGGTAAGACCAAATGAATAAACAATGAAAGTAGTGATTCTTGCAGGCGGGCTTGGTACCCGCATATCCGAAGAGTCGCATCTCAAGCCAAAACCCATGATAGAAATCGGAGGTAAACCGATTCTCTGGCACATCATGAAGCTTTACTCCGCTCACGGCGTCAACGACTTTGTGATCTGCTGCGGCTATAAAGGATATATCATCAAAGAGTACTTCGCAAACTACTTCCTGCACATGTCCGACGTCACCTTCGATATGGTGGAGAACAAGATGGAAGTGCACAAGCAAAAAGCTGAGCCATGGAAAGTGACACTTGTTGATACCGGTGAGGATACAGCAACTGGCGGTCGTTTGAAACGCGTTGCAAAATATCTTGAACCGGATGAACCATTCTGCTTTACTTATGGCGATGGTGTTGCCGACATTGATATTACGGCAGAAATTGCTTTTCATATTAAACACGGAAAACTCGCTACGGTTTGTGCTGTGTTGCCACCAGGTCGCTATGGCTCTTTATTGAAAAATGGTGATGCTGTACTCGGATTTGAGGAAAAGCCGCCCGGTGATGGCTCATGGATTAATGGCGGTTTTTTTGTACTTCAACCGGATGTAATTAAATATGTAAAAGGAGATGCGTCATCTTGGGAAGGAGGGCCGTTGGTAAATATTGCAGCAGAGGGGCAACTCGCAGCTTATGAGCACAGCGGTTTTTGGAGGCCAATGGATACGCTTCGCGATAAAACTCATCTCGAAGAACTCTGGGATGCCCGTAAAGCCCCTTGGAAAGTATGGTGAGCAAGCAAATCATGGCAGTGAATCGAAACTTCTGGAAGGGCAAACGTGTATTTCTGACTGGTCATACCGGCTTTAAGGGCGGTTGGATAGCGCTCTGGCTTGTTGATATGGGTGCTGAGGTTTACGGCTATGCCCTTAATCCGCCAACGGAGCCGAACTTTTTCACGGTTTGCAATTTGCAGTCGCAACTTGCCGCAAGCACGATTGCCGATATCCGCGATGCAAAAGCTCTGATGCAAGCCATGCAGGCCGCCCGGCCTGACATTGTTTTTCATCTGGCAGCGCAGCCCTTGGTGCGCTATTCCTATACTGCACCGGTTGAGACATACTCCGTAAATGTTATGGGCAGCGTAAACCTTCTTGAAGCCGTGCGCCAGACACCCAGTGTCAAAGCTGTGATCAATGTTACCACCGACAAATGTTACGAAAATCGGGAATGGGTCTGGCCATACCGCGAAGACGAAGCTATGGGTGGTTTCGATCCTTACTCCAGCAGCAAGGCCTGTTCGGAACTTGTAACGGCAGCATATCGTCGTTCCTTCCTCGAACCAGCAGGTATTCACCTTGCTAGTGCGCGGGCAGGCAACGTCATTGGTGGTGGAGATTGGGCGGCAGATCGGCTTATCCCTGATTTCCTGAAAGCGCTTGATGCCGAACGTCTCTTGACCATCCGCTCGCCGCATGCTACGCGCCCATGGCAGCACGTCCTTGAACCTCTCGCAGGGTATCTTATGCTGGCTCAAGCTTTACATGAGGAAGGAGAAGCTTTTGCAAGCCCGTGGAATTTCGGACCTGAAGATGGTGACGTACGCTCTGTACAGTGGATCGTTGAACACTTGTGTAATCAGGTGCCTGGTGCTTCCTGGCAATGCGAAGCATCATCATCGCTTCATGAAGCAAATATGCTCAAACTCGATAGCTCAAAGGCTAAAATTAAACTGGGATGGCAACCACGATGGAATCTGCAATCGGCGCTTGGCATGACGCTGAATTGGCACCAAGCCTGGCGGCAAAGTGAAGATATGGTGTTGGTCAGTCAGGCACAGATTCATTCTTATGAAGCATCACAAAAGAGTGTATGAGCGACCGTTTTGAAATTATTGAAACACACTTACAGGGCTTACAACTCATTCAGCGCAAGCCTCTTGGCGACAACCGAGGTTATTTGGAGCGCTTGTTCTGTCAGACTGATCTTGCCAAACTGCTCAATGGGCAAACCATCGTCCAGATCAACCACACACTAACCCGAAAAACCGGCACAGTTCGAGGGATGCATTTTCAGCATCCACCTTACGCCGAAACCAAATTTGTTATGTGCCTGAAAGGTGAAGTATATGATGTGGCGGTCGATGTTCGTGCCGATTCACCAACCTTCCTCCAGTGGCATGGTGAAATTCTGAGCGCAGCCAATCACAAAACGTTTCTTATTCCGGAAGGTTTTGCTCACGGATTTCAAACACTTACTGAAGATTGCGAAATGCTCTATTTTCATACGGCAGCCTATCAATCAAATGCCGAAGCAGCACTGAATGCTCTTGACCCTAAGCTCGCCATTCAATGGCAGTTGCCCTTTACCGAACAATCCACACTCGATAAAGAACGTTCTATGATTAAACAGGATTTCCAGGGAGTAACGTTATGAAGTGCCGTCATTGTCATGCAGAACTAAAACTGAACTTGATAGACCTCGGCAGTGCGCCTCCCTCCAACGCTTATCTTAAGGTTGAAAAGCTGCAAAACCCTGAGAAGTGGTTCCCCTTGCGTGTGCTGGTGTGCGAAAAGTGCTGGCTTGTACAGACCGAAGACTTCGCCCAGGCAAATGAACTGTTTGATGCGGAGTATGCCTACTTCAGTGCTTTCTCCACCAGTTGGCTTGCGCATAGTGAGCGATACGTGACCGAAATGGCACAACAATTCTCCCTGAGTGAGCAAAGCCATGTGGTTGAAGTTGCGGCCAACGACGGCTACCTTTTGCAATATGTAAAAGCGCTCGGCGTTCCCTGCACAGGGATTGAACCGACTGCAAGCACGGCTAAAGCAGCTCGTTCTAAAGGGATCGACATTGTCGAGGAGTTTTTTGGGATCAATCTGGCAAAACAGCTCGTCGCCGAAGGCAAACAGTCCGACCTCACTGTTGCCAACAATGTGCTTGCCCATGTCCCCGACATTAACGACTTTGCCGCAGGTTTTACCGCACTGCTCAAACAGGGTGGCGTTGCTACCTTCGAGTTTCCTCACCTGCTCAACTTGATAGAACTCAATCAGTTCGACACCATCTATCATGAGCACTTTTCCTATCTCTCGCTTACAGCCGTGCAGCACATTTTTGCCGCCAATGGCTTGACTGTTTTTGATGTACAGGAACTGCCAACGCATGGCGGCAGTCTTCGCGTGTTTGCCCAGCGAACAGATACAGGCTCACAAGTGATCAGCGATCAGGTTCATAGACTACTCCAGAAAGAAGAGAGTGTCGGAATGCGTACTGCCGATTACTATACGGGTTTTCAGGGAAGAGCTGAAAAGGTCAAGGATGACTTTGTAGCGTTTCTGATTGAGGCCAAACGTCAAGGGAAATCGGTTGCAGCTTATGGAGCCGCAGCGAAGGGCAACACCTTATTGAACTTTGCTGGTATACGCCCCGACCTGATTCGCTTTATTGTGGATAAAAACCCGGCAAAGCAGGGGAAGTTCATGCCAGGAAGTCGCATACCGATTGTTAGTGAGGAGCGATTACGCGAAGAGCGTCCCGACTATGTGGTGATTTTACCTTGGAATCTGCTTGAGGAGATTATGCTGCAACTGGCGTATGTACGGGAATGGGGGGGAAGGTTTGTAACGGCTGTACCGGATCTACAGCTTGTATGATTAAGATTGCGCTTACAGGTGCTACCGGTTTTATTGGCAGGCATGTACTTGCTGAATTAAATACCCGTGGTATCGAGGTTGTTGCAATTTCAAGACAATTGAGCGAAAGATTGCCAACGATCACTAATGGTCGGTGGGTTGGAATGGATGTTAGCGAGCCACCTGCAAATGCGTTTGAAATTTTTGGCAAGCCCGATGTCTTGATTCATCTTGCATGGCAAGGATTGCCAAACTATCGTTCACTGCACCATTTTGAAGCTGAATTGCCAATCCAGTATGCTTTTCTCAAGCAACTTGTGAAACAAGGGCTCAAGTCGGTTGTTGTGGCTGGAACCTGTTTTGAGTATGGAATGCAGTCGGGAGAGCTTTCTGAAGAAATCGAAACACGCCCTGCAAATCCTTACGGTTTTGCAAAAGACGCTCTTCGAAAACAGTTGCAGTACCTTCAAACCATTCACCCCTTCAATCTCACATGGTCAAGGCTTTTTTATATGTATGGCGATGGTCAGCCTGATTCTTCGCTGATTCCGCAACTCAAGAAGGCAGTGGAGCAAGGAGATAGGGTTTTCAACATGTCGGGAGGGAAGCAGTTACGTGACTATCTGCCTGTTAAAGAGGTCGCGGAGAAGATGGTGTCCCTTGGGTTAAAGCAGCAAAATATTGGAACTATCAACATTTGCTCCGGCAAGCCTCGTTCAGTTCGTAATCTGGTTGAACAATGGATTCGTGACGAGCAATATAACATTGAACTCAATTTAGGGTTTTATCCATATCCCGATTATGAACCAATGGCGTTTTGGGGTGACCGTTCACTTTTTGACCATGTTATGGGGGTGAAATGAAAAAGCTACGCGAACTTTATAGTATTGATCAGCTTCCGATTTTTCAAAATCGAATGTACGACACTGAAGCTGAGGCAAAAAAGTGCCCAAAAGGAGATGTACGCCTTGTTGAGGATTTGCAGACAGGTTTGGTTTATAACGCATCATTTCGCCCTGAATTGATGGTGTATGATGAGCACTATCAAAATGAACAA
>SESE01001264.1_pt1 | contig 10403 bp, 10 predicted proteins | sample 3171371 | NCBI WGS metagenome assembly SESE01 (sample SAMN06051881, study PRJNA518727) | freshwater metagenome | biome: subpolar coniferous forest; feature: holomictic lake; material: water; isolation source: holomictic Lake 442, 13 m depth | place: Canada: near Kenora, Ontario | collected...
CCAGGGTTCTCCTGAAGGATGGGACGATATAAGTGGTGCACAATACGCTTGATTACTTACGGATCGGCTATAAAAACGACCAATTAATCTCCTTAAACAGAGACTGACGGCTCGCTTTTTTCAAGGCAGTGGCGCTGTTATTTCTTTCCGGGTTCCAGGGCGTGCCTATACTTCGGAACCACTGCCGAGGGTCTCATGAGGACTGCCGTGCTGTTGCTGGTGACCTTGGCGGTTTCTGCCCAGGAGTCCCGATTTATTAAGGCCACGGCCTTCGAGCGGGCGGTGGTGCAGGAGATGAGTGATCTCCGGGTGCGGCCGAAGACCTACGCCAATCACCTGCGGGAGCTGCGGGGTTGGTTCGTGGGCACCCTCTGGAATCGGCCGGGGCGGGTGCCCTTGCGGACCGAGGAAGGCCTCAAGGCCCTGGACGAGGCCATTGCTTTCCTGGACACCGTGCAGCCGGTGGGCCCACTGAGATTCAACGAAGGGTTGGCCCGGGCCGCTCGGTTGCACGCGCAGGATATTGGGCCCCGTGGGGGGCTGGAACATGTGGGGTCCGATGGCAGCCGGCTCTCCCAGCGGCTGAACCGCCAGGGCACCTGGCAGGGCTCCTGCGCGGAGAACATTGGCACCATGGAGGAGGACCCGCGCCAGCTGGTCATCCAGCTGCTGGTGGATGATGGCGTGCCGAGCCGGGGCCACCGCCACAACCTCTTCAACCCCGATCTGCACCAGGCGGGGGCTGGGGTGGCACCCCATCGGGACTACCGTACGGTGGTGGTGATCGATTACGCGGACGGCTTCATTCCGAACCCAGCCCTGGTGCCCTGGCAACCCTGAGCGACCCGGCCCAGCCAGATCGTCAGGGTTGGCAGGACTGGAAGCCCTTCAGCGCCCTCAGGAGTTCCTCCAGGGTGAAGGGCTTCTTGAGGGTCACCACCAACGGGAAATCAGCGAGCAGGGCGCTGAGCTCGGCGTCCAGGAAGCCGGTGATCACGAGGATATGGAGCGAGGGTCGCAGCTGGAGGAGGCGGGGCAGGGTCTCCGCGCCGCTCAGGCCCGGCATGTGGTGATCCAGGATCACCAGATCGGCAGCCAGTCCTGCCTGGAGCCTGCGGATGGCTTCGAGGCCGCTGGAGGCGGTCTCGACCTGGTGCTCCAGCTGCTGCAGCATGGGCGGCAGGACGCTCAGCAGGAGTTCATCGTCATCGACCAGGAGGATGCGCAGGGGCAGCCCCGGGGGCGAATCCAGGGGTGCGAGGAGAGTGGCCTCTGAGGCCGCCGTTATGGCCGCCGGGAAGCAGAGGGTGATGCAGGTGCCCTTACCCACTTCGCTGTGGATAGCCAGGGTCCCCCGGTGGGCCTTGACCGTGCCGTAGACCATGGCGAGCCCAAGGCCCGTGCCCCGGCCCGGTGGCTTGGTGGTGAAGAAGGGCTCGGTGACGCGGGGCAGGAGCTCCGCTGGAATCCCCTGGCCCGTATCGGTCACCGTGAGCTTCACCTGATCCCCTTCGGAACGGGTCTGGACTTGCAGCGTGCCGCCCTGGGGCATCGCATCGAAGGCGTTCACACACAGGTTCATGAAGGCGCTGCCCAGCGTGCTTGGCTCGCCCATGATCAAGGGGAGCGTCCTTTCCAGCTGGACAGCGAAGACGAACCGCTGCCGACTGGTGCGCTTGAGCAGTTCCAGTTCTCCCTGGAGGAGGGCGTTCAGGTCCAAGAGTTGGGCTTCCTGGAGGTCTTTCCGGGCGAAGTCCGTAAGGCCCTTTACGAGGTCTCGGCCCCGGCCGGCGGCGGTCTCGATGATCTTGAGCGACTTGACCAGGGGGGCATCGTCCTCGTGGTTGGTCAGCAGGAGAGAGGCCATGCCGAGCACCGCCGCCAGGACGTTGTTCATGTCGTGGGCGATGCCGCCGGCCAGGCTCCCGAGGCTGTCCAGCTTATGGGCATGCTGGAGCTCCGTTTCCAGCTTGATCCGGTCTGCCTCGGCGCGGCGGTGTTCAGTGAGGTCACTGGGGAACACCAGGATGGCGGGGCCACCCTGCAACTCCAGGGGAACGGTCAGCAGTTCCACCCCAACGGCATTGCCTTGGAGGGTCAGGAAGACCTCTTCCACCGGCGGGGTGGGCAGGCAGTCCCGATAGGCCGCCTGCATGCGCTGCGCCACAGCCGCCTTGAACTCGGGCTGGATGATGTCCAGCACCTCCCGCCCCAGGAGTTGTTCCGGGGTTTCCGCTTCTAAGAGCCGGGCCGCGGCGGCATTCGCCTGAATGAAGCGCCCGCCCTGGTGGATGAGCATCGGGGCCGGGGAGGACTCGAAGAGCTGGCGGAACCGCCGGGTGCTGTCCTCCACTTCCGCTAGCACCCGGTTCTGTTTCGCCACCGAGCGGGCCAATTTGCGCACCGAAATCAGGATGCCGGCCCCGCCCATCATCCAGAAGGCGATGACGGCCAGGAGGGAGATCCCCCGGTGGGTGAGGCCGATGGGCGTGGTTCCCGAGCCCACCGGCACGGTGACACTGATACCACCACGAACGTCCCCCGACCGGTAGTTCTGGTGGGCATGGCAGGAGAGACAGCTGGTCTCCACCAGGAAGACGCCCATGAAGCGCAGGATCGGCTGACCCTGCTCGGTCAAGACTTCGGAATAGTGTCGAGCACCGCGCGCAAAGGCCTCCAGGGCCTTCCGCTCCCAGGGATCCGGGGCGTTCTCAGCCCGGATGGGTTTCAGACTGGTGATGTGTCCTTTGAGTCCGAATTCGTCGGCGCCCACTTCGTGGATCATGCGGGTCATGTAGGCGGGGTTGACCAGGGTGAGCTGCCTGCCGCTGGGGGTGGTGATGTCCCGTTCGGGGAGATGGGCCAGATGCGGGTTGGGCGGGGTCAACTGGTCCAGGGGGACGTAGACGCCCCCGCGTTCCGAAGCCCAGCGACGTGTGGCCAGATCCTTGTGGTAGCTGTCGATGGCGCGGCTCAGGGCGACTTCCCGATCCTCCCGGATGGAGAAGATGAATACCACCGCCAGGATGCCGGCCACCAGCAGAGTCCAGGTTCCAAACAAGGTCAGCAGGAGGCCTGACTGGCCCTGCTTCGCAAGGAACCTGGGGACTTGGAGGGTCATGGGGTGCTGCTCTTGCAAACTGCGGTGGGATCAACCCCGGCTCAGGCTTCTGTCTGACACCAGGTGACCATGCGGCTGGCGATATCGCCGAGGGGTGCCTGCTGCTCGACGGCCCCCCGCATGAAGGCGGCGCGGGGCATGCCGTAGACGACGCAGGTGGCCTCGTCCTGGCCGATGGTGTGGGCGCCCTTCTGGCGCATCTGGAGCAGGCCCCTGGCCCCGTCATCGCCCATGCCGGTGAGGATGACGCCGAGGGCATGGCGGCCGCAGGCTTCGGCCACGCCCTGGAAGAGGACATCCACGGAGGGCAGGTGCCGGGAGACCCGGTCGCCGCCCTGGAGCAGGGCGATCAGGCCGGCGCCACCGCGCCCCACACTGAGGTGGGTATCGTTGGGCGCGAGGTAGACCGTGCCCGACTTCAGGGGCTCCCCGTCATCCGCAACCTTTACCCGGGCCCGGCAGGTGCGGTCCAGTCGTTCGGCGAAAGCCCGCGTGAAGCCCGGCAGCATGTGCTGGACCACGGCGATGGGCGGCAGGTTTTCCGGAATGGCTTCGAAGACCTGGCGCAGGGCCTCGGTGCCGCCGGTGCTGGAACCCACCGCGATCAGGGTACGCCCAGCCTTGGCCCGCATGGCCAGGGGGGCCAGGGCGGTCTGGGCGGACGGAGCGGTGGCTTTGCGACCGCTCACCCGGGCCATGGAGGCGCCATAGACCGTTTCGGCGATCTCTGCGCCCATGGCCTCCAGGCCCGCGGCCTGATCCATGGTGGGTTTGCCGATCACATCGATCGCACCCAGATCCAGGGCATCCAGGGCCACGGAGGTGCCCTTGGCCGTGAGGCTCGAGAGCATCACCACCGGCATGGGGTGGGCCTTCATGAGCTTGCCCAGGAAGGTGATGCCGTCCATGCGGGGCATCTCCACATCCAGGGTGAGGACATCGGGATCCAGATCCTTGATGCGCTCCCGGGCATCGTAGGGATCCTTGGCGGTGCCGATGACCTGCAGCATGGGATGCCGCGACAGGATGTTGGTCAGCACCGTGCGCACCAGGGCGCTGTCATCCACGATGAGGACGCGTCGTTTGGCTTCTAGGCTCATGAGAACAACTCCACATCCCCCTCCATCGGCCCACGGCTGAATTCCTGTAGATAAGACATCTCGCGGGTGATGACGGTGTCGTTGTGGGTGCGCTCCATCCGCTTCACCAGCACCTGGCCCGTGTGGGGAAAGAAGTACACCTTGCGGGGGTGGACGCCACCCATGTCCTCGGTCCAGAGGGGAATGCCCTCGTTGCGCAGGAAGCGCCGCACAAAGTCGATGTTCTGGCCGCCGATATCGGTCGTCATGTTCGGCATCACCTTGCCGCCCCCGAAGGCCTTGGCCACCAGGCGGTCCCGCTGGGCCCCAAGGTGCAACAGATTGTTGATGAGGAACTCCATGGCCGCAGCCCCGTAGCGGGCGGCGTAGAACACATCGGGATCCTGGTCCATCTGCTGCATGGGCAGCATGAAGTGGTTCATGCCGCCGACCATGGCGATGGGATCCAATATGCAGGCCGCCACGCAGCTGCCCAATACCGTGACGATCACTTCGTCCTCGCGGGTGGCGTAGAACTCGCCAGGCAGGATCTTCATGGCCTGGCGGTTGAAATGGCGGTCCAGGTACTTCGAGGCCCGTCCATGCACCAGAGGGATGGGCGGGGGGCTCATGTGCCCTTCTCCAGGCGCCGGTAGATGGTCTGCCCGAGGGAATGGAAGCCCAGGGCGTTGTCCAGCAGGGCTTCGGAATGGCCCACGAAGAGCAGGCCATTGGGCTCCAGCAGGCGGTGATAGCGCTCCAGCAGCTTGCGCTGAGTGGGCTTGTCGAAGTAGATCATCACATTCCGGCAGAAGATGGCCTGGAAGGGGCCGCCTTCCAGGTCCCATTTCGCTTCGAGCAGGTTCAGCTGCTGGAAGGTGATGAGCTTCTGAAACTCTGGGCGGACGCGAACCTGCTCCCGGTGGTCGCCGGTGCCGCGCAGGAAGCCCAGGCGCTTCCAGTCCTCAGACAGGCCTTCGATGCGGGCGATGGGATAGACGCCGCGAGCGGCGGTGGTGAGCACAGCCGTATCGAGGTCCGTGGCCATGATCTGGATGGAGGCCTTGGCGCCGAAGGCCTTCACCAGCGTCAGGGCGAGGGTGTAGGGTTCCTCGCCGGTGGAGCAGCCGGCGCTCCAGATGCGGATGCGGCGGGAGGCTTCGTAGGCGGGCTTCAGCAGCTCCGGCAGGCGGGTGAAGTGATGCCCTTCCCGGAAGAAGCTGGTGAGGTTGGTGGTGAGGGCATTGATGAACTCCGACCACTCCTGGCAGTTGGGATCCCGCAGCAGGTCCAGGTAGTCCTCGTAGGTCCGGATGCCCAGGCTCCGCAGGCGCTTGGCCAGCCGTGACTGAACCATGGTGATCTTGTGCCCCGCCAGAGCGATGCCCGAGTGCTCGTGCAGCATGTCGCGGAGGGTGGCGAAGGTGGCCGTGGAGAGCGGGATTCGATCGAGGGCCAGGGGGTCCCGCGCCAGGGGATCACCTGCTCGGCTCATACCTCCACCGTGGCGGCTCCGGCCTCCATGCGCATGAGGCCTGGGACATCCAGGATGAGGGCCACGCGGCCATCCCCCAGGATGGTGGCGCCGGAGATGCCCTCCACCCGTCGATAGTGGGTCTCCAGGCTCTTGATGACCACCTGCTGCTGGCCCAGGAGCTCGTCCACGGCCATGGCGGCCCGGCGGCCTTCGGATTCGACCAGCACCAGCAGCGTGCGGGCAGAGGCGTCCAGGCCCCCAGCCTGGGCCAGCAGGCGCTGCAGGCGCACCACCGGGATGAATTCGCCGCGCAGGCTGATCACTTCCCGGTCGCCCTTGACGGTCTGCACATCGCCGTCCTGGCGCTGGAAGCTCTCCAGCACCGAGGCCAGTGGGAACACGTAGGTTTCGTCACCCACTCGGACGGTGAGGCCATCGAGGATGGCGAGGGTGAGCGGCAAAACGAGCCTGATATTGGTGCCCTTGCCCACCTGGCTTTCCACTTCGATGCGACCACCGAGGGCGCGCACATTCTGGCGCACCACATCCATGCCCACGCCCCGGCCAGAGAGGTCAGAGACCTGTTCAACGGTGGAGAAGCCCGGCTCGAAGATGAGGACGTTCAGCTCCTCGTCGGAAGGACGGTTCCCCGGCTGGAGCAGGCCCTTGTCGAGGGCCTTCTGGTAGATGCGGTCCCGGTTGAGGCCCCGGCCATCGTCCTTGACCTCGATGTGGATATGGCCCCCGCGACTGGCGGCGCGCAGAGCGATGGTGCCCATGGAGGGCTTGCCTGACTGGAGCCGGGCTTCCTTTTCCTCCATGCCGTGATCCACAGCGTTGCGGACCAGGTGGGTGAGGGGATCCACCAGCATTTCGATGAAGGTCTTGTCGAGCTCCGTGGCCTGGCCTTCCATGATCAGCTCGACATCCTTGCCCAGCTGGCGACCCAGTTCGTGGACCATACGCGGGAAGCGGGAGAAGACCATGTCCACGGGCACCATGCGGATGCCCATGACCCGCTCTTGCAGCTCGCGGGTCTGGCGGTCCAACTGAAGCAGGGCCTGGCCCATGTGCTCTTCGCCCCCCCCGGATTGAGATTGCAGGGAGGCCTGGGCCAGCATCGCCTGGGTGATGACCAGTTCGCCCACCAGGTTCACCAGGCGGTCGATCTTCTCGGTGGCGACCCGGACCGTGGAGGCCTCGGCCTGATTGCGCTTCTTCGTCTGCTGTTCCAGGGCCTTGCCGACGGCTTCGGGCTTCACCTTGCCCATGTCCACCAGGATTTCGCCCAGGTGCTTCTGCTGGGACAGGGCTTCGCGGATATCCGCGGGGCTCACATTGGCATCGGTCTGGAGGATGTCACCCAGCAGCGGTACGCCGCCTTCGGGCGGGAGGGGCTGGATGCGCAGGTTCTCACCCTCGGCCACGAACTCGAAGACCTCCTCGACATCCATCATGGGACGCGTGGTTTCGAGGCGGATATCCCAGGCCAGGTGGCAGTCCTCGGGATCCATGCTGTCCACAGACGGGATACGGGCAAGATCGGGCCAGCTCTGGATGGTGCCGAGCTTAGCCAGGTCGCGGAAGAGGCGCTCCAGGTTCACGCCCCGGCGGAAGGCGTCCAGGGGTGCTTCGAAGCGGATGGAAAAGCCGGTGCCGCTGCGATGGGCCGAGGCGGACAGGGGGGTTTGGGCTGGTGACGAAGCTGCGGCCGGAACGGTGGCCAGAGGATCCTGATCCTCCTTGAGCTTCGCCACCAGGAGGGTCTGGGCCTGCTGGTCCTTCAGGGGCAGTGGCTCATCGAGCTTGGCGTGGTGCAGGTGGCTGCGAATCAGGTCCACGCCCTGTAGCATCAGCTCCAGCAGATCGGCCGTCATGGGCCGGTTGCCCTGGCGGACGGGCTCGAGGGTGCTTTCCAGTTGGTGGGTGAAGGAGGCGATGGCTGGGAACCCGAAGGTGCCGGCGTTGCCCTTGATGGAATGCGCCGCTCGGAAGAGGGTGTGCAGGTCTTCGGCCTCCACGGCCTGGAGGTCCAGCGACAGGAGCGTGGCCTCCATGCCATCGGCAAGCTCGGTGGCCTCTTCGAAAAAGGCTGCTCGGAATTGGGCCATGGGATCGGACACGGGTTACCTCAGATGACCTTGTTCACAACATCAAGGAGCTTCTCGGGACTGAAGGGCTTCACGATCCAGCCCGTGGCACCCGCTTCCTTGCCCTTCTGCTTCATGCTCGCGTCGGATTCCGTGGTCAGGACCAGGATGGGCGTGAACTTGAACTCGGGCATGGCGCGCAGCCGGTGCACGAGGGTCAGCCCGTCCATCCGGGGCATGTTGACATCCGTGATGATGAGGGCGAGTTTCTTGCCCGGCGCCACCTCCAGGGCTTCCACGCCGTCGCCCGCTTCCACGACCTCGAAGTTCGCGCTCTTGAGCGTGAAGCTGATCATCTGGCGCATGGTGCTCGAATCATCAACGGTGAGAATGCATGGGCTCATCTAGGGGCTCCTGATCAGAAAAGGTCTACCTCGCCGGCGTCGAGCGAACCGCTCTTCACCGCGCGGAACTGCACCCGGGAAGCCTCGATCTCGCCCTGGAGGGCATCCAGGTCGGCCATGGCTTGTGCTACCGGCACCTCCGTGGCCAGGGCCGCCTCGAAGGCCCGCCAGGCCTGGGCCTGTTCCATGAGGTTGCCCACTTCCTTGAGGCAGGCCGTGAGGGTCTGGTGGACGAGATCCTCGAACTGGAGGCTGCGCACCACATGGCCCACCTGTTCGGCGATGGAGCGGGCGTTGACCTCGATCTGGCCCACCAACTCCTTCACGCGCAGGTTGCTGGCCTCGAGGGCCTGCATCAGGGCTTCGGAGTTGGCCTTGGACTGCAAGGCGACATTCATGTCCTTGCTGGCGATTCCCTGTACATGGGCGTCCGTGCGCTCCAGGGCCTGACGGGTGCCGCTGATCTGTTCCTGGATGGTGCTGCTGAGGGCGGTGCTGCGGTCCGCCAGCTTGGAGACTTCACCCGCCACCACCGCGAAGCCGGCGCCGAAGCGGCGGGCATGGGCGGCCTCGATGCTGGCGTTCAGCGACAGGAGGTGGGTGCGCCCGGCGATCTCGGACAGCTCGCCTAGCATTCCCTCCATGCGCCCGGAGCGGCCGCGGATGTCCTCGATCTCACCCACCAGCTGCACGGAGGATTTGGAGATTTCCAGAATGGCGGTAACGAAGCCATCGAGGGTGCCGCCGATGGAGGAGCTGATGGAATCAAAGCCGCTGGAGTCCTGGGCGCCGTCCAGGGTGATGACCATGGCCTTCTGCACTTCCTCGGCCAGGTGGTGCTGATGCTGGACGCGCTGATCCAGGGTGCGGAGGGCCTGCTCCAGGGTGCCGGCAGCCTCCTGGACCAGGCTGTCTGCCTGGAGCAGCTCGGGCTTGAGGAAGTTGACCTGACCTTCCAGCATGATGGCTTCCCGGGAGGCCATCCGGCGCAGGGCCGCCCGCGAGGAGCCGCCCTGGGAAGGCGGCTCCTGGACGGTGGTGGGCCCCGTGGCCGGTGTTCCCGAGAACCATCGCTTCATGGCTGCTCTCCGCCAAAGAGCATGGCCATGCCCAGGGTGCCGAAGCGGGTGCGCCAATCTTCCTTGGCGCCCTTCAGAACCAATTGGACACCCCGGCCGCGGAGATCGCGGTCCAGGGCGCAGAGGAGCTGCAGGCCCGACAGATCGAGGTCTCCAATAGCGGAGAGATCGAGTTCGGCGCTGCCGGTAACGGTGGTCAGCAGGGGTTGGGTCTGTTCCCACTGCTGGTGGATGGAGAACACATCCAGGTCGCCCTCAAGGGCCAGTGCCCGCGGGGAGGAGGGAACCGCTTTCTTGGCCATGGGCTTCAGGCCGAAGCGTTTTCGAGGGCCGACAGCTCGCCATCGGTGAGTAGGCGGTCAAGGTCGAGGAGGATCAGCATGGACTCGGCCCCGGTGGCGCCGGGCAGGGTGGCCAGGCCGGCGATGAACTCACGGCCCAGGGCGCTCTGGGTGCCCAGTTCCGGTGCGGGGCGGATGGAGTTTGGATCCAGATCCAGGACGTCAGACACCGAGTCGACACGGATGCCCACGGTGCGTCCCTGGACTTCGACGATGACGATGACCGGGCGGGTGTCCTCGGGCGCTTCCCCGAGAGAGAAGCGATGCCTCAGCTCCAGGATCGGGACGATGGCCCCCCGGAGATTGATGACACCGGGCATGTAGGGCGGCGCCTTGGGAATGCGGGTGATGGTGGCCTGGGCCTGGATCTCCCGGACCTTGAGAATGGGCAGGGCATAGGCCTCGCCCGCGAGGGCGAAGCAGAGCACCTGTTGGAGCGCCTGGGAACTGGCTTCGATGGTGGCCATGGTGATCTCCGCAACGGTCCGTCACGCGGAACCGGGTTGGTGTGTCAGGTGGAACTGGTTCAAGAAAGTCGCTGCCTATCGATTCCGGAGTGGGATCAGAAGGCTTCCCACTGGCCGTCATCATCGTTCTTGGGGGTGGGGACGGGCTGCTTCGCCGTGGCCAGCTCAGGGCGGGCCGGGGCGCGCTTGACGGCGGCTCGCGTGGGGGGCTTGCCAGCGGCGGGTCTGGCCGCCGGGCGGGCGGAGGTGACGGTGCTGCGGGGGGCCGCCTGGGTGCGGCGGACTTCCACGCCAGTCTTAAAGCGGGACACGATCTCGGTGAGGGCGTGGGCCTGGGCATCCAGG
>SESE01001265.1_pt1 | contig 10401 bp, 8 predicted proteins | sample 3171371 | NCBI WGS metagenome assembly SESE01 (sample SAMN06051881, study PRJNA518727) | freshwater metagenome | biome: subpolar coniferous forest; feature: holomictic lake; material: water; isolation source: holomictic Lake 442, 13 m depth | place: Canada: near Kenora, Ontario | collected...
GCTGGCAACCAGGGGTGGTAGATCGAACAGTCTAGGTCCCCTGCAAATCACGCAACATGGGGGGAAATACCCATTTTTTCCCCAGCATCTCCCCATCCAATCCGCTTCGGATCAGCAGGTTGAATAACTCATCACATGCTTAGGTCCATTGAAATAAAGACTTATTCCTCAATACAGGCCCCCGGCCCGCTCCCCAGAAGCGAGGGTGAAGAAAACCCTCTGTGCCTACAGGTTCAGGGCCCGTCCCAGGACGGCCCGCGCCGCTTCGGGAAAGACCTCGTTGAGGCTCGGATGGGGATACATGGTGTGGATGAGTTCCTCCACGGTGTATTCACCGCCCAGGAGCGCCACGCTGGACGCCACCAGCTCCGTGGCTTTGGGGCCCAGGATGTGGATGCCGAGGATCTCGCCGTACTTGGCATCGGCCACGATCTTGATGAAGCCATGGGGCTCGCCAATGATGTTGGCCTTGGCCATGGGCGCGAAGGGGAAGGTGCCCACCTGCACCGCGTGGCCCTTGGCCTTCGCGGCCTTTTCACTGAGGCCCACCGCACCCACTTCGGGATCGCAGTAGGTGCAGGCGGGGAAGCGGTCATAGCGCACCGGATGGGGATGCACATCCTTGCCGAGGCTTTCAGCGGCGTGCTCGGCGGCCACGATGCCTTCATCACTGGCCACATGGGCGAGCCAAGGGGTGCGAACGATATCGCCGATGGCATAGAGACCGGGCTCCCCCGTGCGCATGAACGAGTCGATGACTACGCAGCCGCGATCCACCTGGGCCTTGGTCTTCTCCAGGCCAATGCCTTCCAGACGCGGGGCACGGCCCACGGCCACCAGCAGATGACTGCCCACCACTTCGCCGGGGGTTTCGCCTTCCAAGTGACAGACCACCCCGTCGGGTCGTTTTTCAATGCGGGTGATCTTGGTCTTGGTGCGCACATCGATCTTGTAGGACTTCCGGAAGATCTTGGCCAGCTCCAGGCCGATGTCTTCATCCTCCAGGGGCAGGATGGTTTCCATGAACTCCACCAGGGTCACCTTGGAACCCAGGCGACTGAACACGGAGGCGAACTCCACACCGATGGCCCCGGCGCCGAGGATCACGAGGTGCGCCGGCAGCTCGGTCGCCTCCAGGATGTGATCGCTGTTGAGCACCTGCTGACCATCGGTTTCCAGGCCAGGAATATCCTTCGGGGCCGACCCCGTGGCCAGGATGATCCGCTTGGCATCGTGGACCTGGCCTTCGACCTCCACCTGGCCACCGCCCAGCAAGCGGCCGAGGCCCTTCAGCACCGTCACCTTGTTCTTCTTCATGAGGAACTCGATGCCCTTGGCGTTCTTGAAGACGATGCGGCCCTTGCGCTTCACGATGGTGGCGAGGTTGGGCCGCAGGGCCTTGGTGTCCACCCCATCGATGCCGTAGTCATCGGCCACCTGCATCTGCTCGAAGCGGTGGGCGCTTTCCAGCCAAGTCTTCGCCGGGATGCAGCCCCGGTGCAGGCAGGTGCCACCCAGCAGCGGATCCTTCTCCACGATGGCGGTAGTCAGACCCAGCTGCGCCGCCCGGATGGCGGCGATGTAGCCACCGGGGCCGGAGCCGATAACAAGGAGATCGAAGGAAGCCATGCGGCGCTCCAAAAGACAGGATCTGCATGATCCCACAGGCGGTGGCTGCCGTAGCTCCGACTCTAGGTGTAGACCAGGGCGGTGCGCACTTCGGTCCGGGCCGCTCGCCATTCGGCCCAGGCCGCCTTCAGTTCTTTGCGCTGAGCAGCGAGGCTGGCCTTCCATTCCGTCTTCGCCTCTCGCCAGGTATCGGCCTGCGCAGTGCCCTTGGCCCGCCATTGGGCCTGCTTCAGCCGCCAGGCTTGGCGCTGGTCTTGGAGGGCCGCCAGGGCGGTGTCCAGTTGCAGACGCGCAGTGGCCAGGCGGGTCTTCATGGGGGTGGCGACGCCCGGACTGGCCAGGACCAATCGCTCGTTGAGGCGCTTCTCCTCCATCTGCAGGCGGGCGCGGGTCATGGCGGCGGCGGGGACGCGCCGGAACTGGCCCACCAGGCCCACCCAGCGGAGGAGGTTCAGCAGCCACTTGGTGGTATCCCACTGGTACCAGAGGGCCCCGTTGCGGTAGTCCCACTGCCAGGCGTGATGAAAATTGTGGAAGCCCTCGCCACAGGTGAGCGGTGCCAGCAGCCAGTTGTCCCGGGCTGTATTGGTATCGGTATAGGGGCGGGTGCCGAACATGTGGGCGGCGCTGTTGATCAGGAAGGTGGTGTGGTGGGTCACCACAATGCGCAGCAGGAGACCGAAGACGATATGCCCAAGAACATTGCCAGTGGCCAGGCCGACCCAGAGAGGCAGGGTGGCCGCCCCGGCGCCGATGAGAAAGTGGTACCGCTGCTGCCACCGCACCAGGGGGTCCTTTTCCAGATCCGCCACGCCGCTGATGGGCCGACTCTGGGCCTCCATCACCCAGGTCCAATGGGCGTACCAGAAGCCCCGCCCGATGGTGTAGGGATCCTGGTCCGTGTCCACATGCTGGTGATGCGCCCGGTGATCGCTGGCCCACTTCAGGGCCGAGTTCTCAAAGGCGGCGGCACCGAAGCAGAGGAACAGGAACCGCACGGGCCAGGAGGCCCGGTAGGCCCGGTGGCTGAAGAGGCGGTGGTAGCCGCCGGTGACGGCGGTCCCCACCAGGAAGATCATGACCAGGAAGACCAGCGCCTCACTCCAGCGCAGGCCCGAGGTGAGGATTCGCCAGGGCACCAGCACCAAGGCCAGGACCAGGGTTCCGGTCAGAAAGATCGTATTGAGCTGGTTCCAGCCTTTGTTCTCGGCCATTGCATTGACTCCAAAAATTAATTTAATGATACCGGAGCGGCGACCCGGGTGGTCACGCGATCTCCAGCGCGGTCCCCGGGTTCCAGGAAGACCAAGCTGTCGAGAGTGCGGCTTTTCAACCTCCCGACGGGAAATGCCGAGGAAGTAGGGGTCCCCTTCAGGAGCTTTCATGCGACCCGGTCTTGCCCTGCTCTGCCTTCCCGCCCTCTGCCTTCCCCTCGCCGCCCAGGGCTCTCCTGCGGAAACCGAGGCCCTGGTCAAGGAGGCCATCGCCTTCGCCAAAGCCAACGGCAAGGACGCGGCCATCAAGGAGATCACCAAGGCCGGCGGGCGCTTCCACAAGTACGGCGGCGAGCTGTATGTCTTCATCTACGACATGGACGGCAAGGTTGTGGCCCACGGACAGGGCGCCGCCAAGATCGGCGTGAACCAGCTGAACGCCAAGGATCCCGATGGCGTCGAGTTCGTCAAGGACCGCATCCGCCTGGCCAAGGGCAAGGGCAAGGGCTGGCACGACTACCAGTATGTGAATCCCAAGTCCATGAAGAAGGAACCCAAGACCAGCTACATCGAGGTCTACGACAACCTGATCTTTGGTGCCGGCATCTACAAGAAGTAGCCGGCCCTCACGCCTCCCGTCCTTGTCCTGCGGGCCTGCCACCGTTATCCTGGTGGATTCCCTTCACGCCGAACAGGAATCGACCCGACGGGGGACCCCATGAAGATCATCGTGACCGACGAGGTGACCGGCGAGGGTCTAGCCCTGCTGCAGGCAGACCCCCGCATCCGCCTGGAGGTGCGCCTGGGCCTCTCCACGGAAGCCCTGCTGGCCTGCATCGGCGAGTACGACGCCATCATCACCCGCAGCGGCACCACCGTGGACAAGGCCCTGCTGGACGCGGCCACCAACCTGAAGATCGTCGCCCGGGCCGGCGTTGGCATCGACAATGTGGATGTGGACTACGCCAGTTCCAAGGGCGTGATCGTGGTGAATGCCCCCTTCGGCAACACCAACAGCGCCGCCGAGCACACGCTGGCCCTGTTGCTGTCGGCCTGCCGCCACATCCCCGCCGCCAACGCCAGCCTGAAGGCCGGCGCCTGGCAGCGCGCGCCGTTCACCGGCGTGGAGCTGAAGGGGAAGACCGCCGGCGTCATTGGTCTGGGCAAGGTGGGCGGCCGAGTGGCCACGCGGCTCAAGGCCTTCGAATGCGATGTCCTCGGCTGCGATCCCTACATTGCCCCCAAGCGGGGTCAGGATCTGGGCGTGCGCCTGGTGGGCTTGGACGAGCTCTGCCGCCTCTGCGACATCATCACGGTGCATACGCCCCTCAACGAGGAGACCCGCGGCCTGATCGGCGCCGGCCAACTGGAGCTGATGAAGGATGGGGTCATCCTGCTCAACGTAGCCAGGGGCGGGATCATTGACGAACCTGGGCTGCTGGCAGCGCTCCAGTCCGGCAAAGTGGGGCTGGCCGCTGTGGATGTCTTTTCGGAGGAGCCCCCTCGTTCCGAACCAATGAAGGCCCTGATTGCCCAGGAGCGCCTGGTGGTCACGCCGCATCTCGGGGCCAACACCCAGGAGGCCCAGGTGAATGTAGCCGTGGATGTCTCCAGGGAGATCCTCAACTACCTGGACCGCGCACCCCTGGAAAACGCCGTGAACCTGCCCCGCTTTGACCCGGCGGTGATGGCACAAATGCGGCCCTACTTCAAACTCATGGCCGTCCTCAGCGAATTCGGTCTGCAGCTCATGAAGGGCAATCTGGATCGAATCACCTTTGGCTTCAGCGGCGCCATCGCCCTCCATGACTGCTCTCCCCTGACGGTCTGTGGCCTGGCGGCCCTCCTGGACCGGGCCACGGACCAACCGGTGAACATGGTGAACGCCAGCCTGGTGGCCGAGCGCATGGGCCTGGTGGTGGAGGAGCATCGATCCACTCGAGGCGGTGCCTTCTCCAACCTGGTGACCCTCACCCTCGATGGCCCTGGGGGCTCCCGGGTGCTCTCCGGGACCCTCTTCGAAGGCACCCCCCGCATCGTGGGCTTGCGGGACTACGCCATGGACTTCATGCCAGAAGAGCACATGCTCCTGCTGAGCTACACCGATCGGCCCGGCATGATCGGCCGGATCGGCACCCTGCTCGGCCAGCACGAGATCAACATCGCCTGCATGAACCTGGGTCGCCGAGAAAAGAAGGGCGAGGCCATGGTGGTCCTCTCCGTCGACTCCCCCGTGCCCGCCTCGGTACTAGAAGCATTGCGGTTGGCCACGGACGCGGTCTTCATCCAATCCCTGCACCTGCCTTCTGCCTGAGCCAAAGAGGCTGCCTTGAAACTCATCGCCTGGGACTTCGACGGCACCCTGGTGGACAGCCGTCCCCTCATTGAGGCCGGCATGACCCACGCCCTGGATGCCTTGGGCCAGCCTCATTCCGTCATGGCTACCTGGTTGCTGCAGGTGGGCCTGCCTGTGGAGGTGGGCATTCGAAACACCTTCGGCACCCTGGGCATCGATTACGACACCGTCTTGAAGGCCTACCGAAGTTTCGGCCATGTCGAGCACGAATACCTGCTGCAACCCTTCGAGGGCATACCGGAGCTATTGGCAGAGCTGCAAGACCGAGGCGTACGGATGGCCATCGCCACCTCCAAGCGCACGATTCCTCTGCGGCGCCAGATGGCCCAAATCGGCTGGGGGGCTCTCTTTGATCCCATCATCACTCCCGATGACGTGACCCACGGGAAACCCCATCCAGAGACCCTGGAGTTGCTGCAGACGATCACGGGGTTGGGGCCCAATGACCTGCTCATGGTGGGGGATACCCCCTTCGATCTGGACATGGCCCGGGCTGCGGGTGTGCCCAGCCTGGCCGTGGGCCACGGCTTCTATTCCCAGGAGGCACTGGCGGCCTGTGGCCCGCGGGCCTACGCCCCGGATACCGCCGCCCTGCGCGACCTCCTCCTGGCGTGGCAGGATTGAGTTGACCCTGGAGCCACCATGGCTGAACTGACCCATCTCGATCCCGAAGGCCGCCCAGTGATGGTGGATGTTTCTGCCAAGGCTGTGACCCGGCGGGTGGCCGTGGCAGCGGGCTACCTGGAGCTGGACCCACCGGCCGCCGAGGCGCTTGCCAGCGGTGGTGGCCCCAAGGGGGACCCCTGGTCCGTGGCCCGGATCGGTGCCATCGGCGGGGTCAAGCGGACTGCGGAGTTGATCCCCTTGGCCCATCCCCTCGCCATCGAGGCCGTTGAGGTAATCCATCACTGGGATGCCACCACCCGCCGCGCTTGGCTGCGGGTGACGGTGAGCTGCGAGGGGCGCACGGGCATTGAAATGGAAGCGTTGGCTGGGGTTACGGTTGGGCTGCTCGTCCTCTACGACATGCTCAAGGCCGTCAGCCACAGCATGGCTCTCGGTCCAGTCCGGCTCCTGCGCAAGGAGGGTGGCAGGCGGGGCACCGTACTCCTTCCCTGGGAAGACTGCCCCTGGGTGCCCTGAGCCGACGATGCTAGTTGGAAAACATTTGCATGTTCAAGGTTGGTCCGGATCGGTAGAATAATCGATCTGGTCCTTACCTCAACTCATCCCGTAGCGGGGTCCTGACCCCATTCATGGAGGCCTAGCGAAGCAGGCTTTTCCGTTCCAGCCGGGAGTTCCCCCATGCGTCTTGCCGTCCTGACCTTCGTCATCGCATCCTTCAGTCTCGGCCTCCAGGCCGCGCCGAAGCGAACTTCCAAGAAAACCCCTGCCCGCCGTGTCGCCCAGGCCATGGAAGGCCCAGTCCATGTCATGCGGAAGGGCCAGACTGCGGCTCAGGTGGCCAGGCTCAACGACCTGACCATGAGCGAACTGGCCGCCCTGAATCCAGGCGTGAACCTATCCAAGCTGGTGGTCGGCGCCCGCCTAAGAATCGGCTCGGGCCCCGCCCCCACAGAGGCTTCAGGCCTCGTAGCGGACATCAACACAACTCGTCTTCCCCTATCAGCCCTGCCGGGATCCCCGGTCATCACGCCGACACCGATGCCCCACCTGGAGCGCCTGCTGCCCTACCAAGTGCGGGCCACTTTACCCCCAGCCAGCGGTGGCCCGGAGGCTTCCGCCCACCAGGAGACCCACCTGCCGCCGGGTTCTCTGGCCCTGCTGCTGGCGCGCATGCAACCTGTCATGCCGCCGGTGACCGAAGCCGAACTGAACGCCCTGCTTCCCATCTTCGCACCCGCCGATCCCGAGCGCTTGGATCTGCTCTGGCCCGTGGAGACCCGGACCATCAGTTCTGCCTGGGGCCCCCGGATGCGCACCAAGACCGTCCGGGTCAAGAACCAGCGCAAGAAGGCCGTCCGCTATAAGAGCCGCCATCGGGGCATCGATTTGAATGCCCCTTCGGGAACAGCCGTTTTTGCTGCCATTGATGGCCAGGTGCTCACCGCAGGCAGGCACAAGCAGTACGGCAACTATGTGGTCATCGATCACGGCAACGGCGTGGTGACGCTCTATGCCCACCACAAGCTGAACCTCGTACGCGATGGAGACATCGTCCGGCGTGGCCAGAAGATCGCTGAAGTCGGTCGCTCCGGCAATGCCACCGGTCCACACCTGCACTTCGAGTTGAAGGTCGATGGCACCCAGCGCAATCCCTTGCCGGTGCTCAATGACGAAGAAGAGATCGCGACCGAAGTCGCAGCCATGAACGCCCTCCTGGGAACTGGCACCGCGCGCTGAACCTCCTCGCGTTCTGCGGCACTGGAGAGAAGGGTCCCCCTTCGCTCTCGCCACGGGACTGGCCCAGAGCAACATGTTAGACTTGAACCTTTCGCTGTTTCGAGGTGGTCATGCCGCTGTACCGAGCCTTCCTCCAGACCCTGGGGGCCTTTGTGCTTCTGGCCGTGGCCTTGGCCTGTGGGGGAAAGAGCAGTACCACCACCCCCGCCGCCTCCACAACCGTGGTCATCAGCGGCACGGTGACCTACAAGCGGGTTCCGCTCGCCAAGGATGCCCAGGGTGTGCCCACGGGACTGGTTGATGCCACGGATGCGACCAAACTCCTGAGCCTCCCGGCTCGCGGGGCCATGATGCGGATCTACCAGCAGGTGGAAGAAACCCAGCCGAACGGAGCCAAGATTCAGGTGTGGACCATCAGTGGGTCCGTCATGACCGACACCCTGGGGGCCTATTCGGCAACGGTTGCCAAGGACCTGCCCACCATGGTGGAGCTCTTGAGCACCTTCAATGGCGGCGGCAGCATCCAGATCCATGTGGATGCAGAGCCCGGAGGCATCAACAGCTCAACCGGTGTCCTGAACCGCCTGCGTTATTCCCTGCGCAAAGCCGCCGATGGCACTGCACCCACCGGGGTAACCACCCCCAACTCCAAAAGCAGTGTTGATGCCAAGGTGGATTTCACCGTGGGCCTGAATGATGTCTGGTGGGTGGTCGATCCGGCCTACAACATGAGCTCAGGGGAAGCCTCCCAGATCACCCAGGCCACCCTCGAAACGGATTATCCCGGACGAACGGCAGGTCTGGGCACGGGGAGCCGCATCCTGGGCATTGGGGACACCATCGCCAGCTTCATCGCTGTGTATGGATCTGCCACGCCGGGTGCCTCCATCGACCTGCATTACTGGCTCGGGCACTCCGAGGCCATTGGCTCCTTCATCCAGTACGACCGCAGCGTATTCCCCCAGGCCTACGACGCCACCCTCGGGAAATACCGCTTCTTCGGTTCACTGAGAGGAGCGTCCTCCAATGACGATGCCTGGGACGAAGGCGTCATCATGCCCATGCTCGCGAGGAACGTCCTCTACGCCTCGAACAGCGGGCGCACCTACTCGGTATCGCTGAATCCCTTGCTCCCCGCTGGTGCAGCACTGACGAACCTCATTCCAGACATGGCGCGCATTGAGGGCCTGGCTGATGCCATGGCCGCCAATGTGCTCAAATCCCCCTACCTGGCAGATTCCAACGGAACCCTCCTGGCGCTTCCCATTAAGGACCTTCGGGATGTCACCGGCCTTACGGCCGCGCAGTTGACACCCTACTCCGCCCCGGCACTGCGGGCCTTGGCTTGGCAGATCATCCTGAAGGCCAATAGCCTTTCTACACCTGGGCTCGCCACTGACTGGAGCAACCTCAATCCCCTGGCCGCTGCCCGCTTCTTTTACGCTCCCGCCGCAGCCACCAATGGCGCCACCGATGCAACTGCCAGGGATATCGAACCCCTGAACATCTACAGTCAGCTCAAGCGGCTCAGTGAGGCCAAGTCTGCAACGGAGCCCGCTGACTTGGCGGCGCTCTTCACGGACGCCGTGCTGACACCCATGACCGCCCCCTACGGCATCACTTGGCCCCGCCCCACCACCGGGACCTACAGTTCCTTCGTTGCGGACTGGGGTACCGACCCCACCGGCGCCCTGCCTGCGGTCGCCCTCAGCATGACCAGGGCGGTCACGGTGAACTCCGTCTATCCCAATCTTTCCCAGGGCGAGGTCTTCTACACCGGCTTCAGCCTGAATCTGAATGTGGATAAGCGCTGGGTCCTGTCCGCGACGATCACTCCCGCCCTGAACGCCGGGAACCGAATCGATGTGGACTTCCCAATGATGGGCCGGACTTTCACCTTTTCTGGCGCTGGCGGAGTTCCTACCGATCCCTTCATCCTGCCCGTGAACAATACGGTCCCTTATTACCACTCGGTCCGAGTCCGCCTGAGAAGTGCCTCGACCCCGCAACCGGATGTCACGGTGACCCTGCGCCTCACGCCTGCGAACTGAGGTCCACCTCGGAGCCCGACATGCCCTTGCTCGAAGTACTCCGGACACTCCAGACCAAGGCGCCATTCCAGCCAGAGCTTGCGATAGTCCTGGGCTCCGGGCTGGGCACCTTGGCCGATTGCCTCGAGGCCAGGGCTGGGGTGTCCATCCCCTTCACGGAGCTACCGGGCTTCCCGGCACCCACCGTAGCCGGGCACGGCGGCAAGCTGGTCTTCTGCGAGTTCGAAGGGCGGAAGGTGGTCCTGCAGGCAGGTCGTTTCCATGTCTACGAAGGCCACCCCATGCCCCTGGTGGTGGCACCCATGCGGCTCTACGGGCGACTGGGCGTGAAAGCCGTATTGCTGACCAACGCCGCCGGCGCCCTCAACCCAGCCTTTGCGGTCGGGGAACTCATGGCCCTGACCGACCATATCAACCTGTTCGGCACCAACCCCCTCATTGGTCCAAATGTGGAGCCCGGCCCCCGCTTCCCGGACATGACGGCGGTCTACGATCTCGCGCTCAGAAGCCATCTACATGCCTGCGCCCAGCAACTGGGCCAGACCCTGCGGGAAGGCGTCTATCTGGGCCTGAGTGGCCCAAGTTACGAGACTCCCGCCGAGATCCGCGCCTTCCGCACGCTGGGGGCCGATGCTGTCGGGATGAGCACCGTTCCCGAGGCCATCGTTGCCCGCCAGGAAGGCATGCGCGTGGCCGGGATCTCGTGCCTTTGCAACATGGCCGCAGGCATCCTGCCCCAGGCTTTGTCCCATCAGGAAGTTCTCGCCGCTGGGGCGGCTGCGGCAGA